>WNGE01014215.1_pt1 | contig 13141 bp, 11 predicted proteins | sample 5400651 | NCBI WGS metagenome assembly WNGE01 (sample SAMN13153370, study PRJNA577476) | soil metagenome | isolation source: 60 cm soil or saprolite under grassland replicate 2 | place: USA:California | collected 2016-06-15 | reverse complement strand
CGAGCTCGGCGAGCTCCGGCGTCATCGTCCGGGGCGCGTACGTTCGAAAGTCGGAGGTCCAGTAGAGCTCGCCGAGTGGCGGCAAGCTGACTTCCTGAGGGTCGCCGACGAGACCGTTGAGCATCAGCGGTACGCGGTCGCCCTCGCCGATCTCGGCGAAACGCTTCCAGACCCATTCACCGTCCTCAGCGACGACCTTGATGCGGTGGGTTGGCGTCCCCTGGATTCGGTAGCCGCGGCCGGTCTCGATCGAGACAACCTGCTCGTAACCGTTCACGTAGAACTGACTGGCCTCGCGAGGACCCTCGTCGGTCGCCACCTCGAGATCGAGTGGCTGCCATTTCGGACCCACTGGATCACCGAGCGAGCGCAGTCGAACGAGTCCGCGGCTCGTCGACACCAAGCTGTCGCCGACAAGGCAACCGGTTGGCGCGAGCACCGTCGCCTGCGCGTTGCGATAGCCGTGTACCTCGCCGAGATTGAGTGTGTCGTCCCACGCCTTGCGGCACGCTGAAAGAAGATCGTCCGGCACCGAGTCTGTGTTCTCGATGTTGCCCACCGCGGCGCGATGCATCGACATCACGCCCAGCATCGCCGCAGCGTTTTTGCGATAGCCCGCGAACGGACCCATCCGCGCGGCGATCTCTGCGGACTTTCGATATGCACGGCCGGTCATCAGCGCGGTCACGGCAGCTGCGTACGCCCGTCCGTCGTCGGAGTCGTACGGCAGCCCGCGCGCCATCAGGAGCGCGCCGAGGTTCGCGTAACCAAGACCGAGCTGACGGTATGCCTTCGCGTTCTTCTCGATGTCCGGCGTCGGATAGAACGAGAAGCCGACGAGAATCTCCTGCGCGAGAAACACCGTGTCCGCGGCGTGCTCGAACGCTTCCACGTCGAGCTCGCCGTCCTCGCGGCGGAACTTCATCAGGTTCAGCGACGCGAGGTTGCAGGCACTGTCATCAATGGACAGGTATTCGGAGCAGGGATTAGACGCGTTGATGCGCCCGGTGTTCGGAAGCGTGTGCCATTTGTTGATCGTCGTGTCGTATTGCACGCCGGGATCGGCGCACTTCCAGGCCGCCTCCGCGATGTCGCGCAAGAGCTTCTTCGCCTCGACCGTCTCGACGACGGTGCCGTCGGTCCGCGCCGTCAGGTTCCACTCGCGCCCCTCGGCCGCAGCTTCCATGAACCCGTCGGTCGCGCGCACCGAGTTGTTCGCGTTTTGGTACTGGATGGACGCCCAGTCCGGTGAGTCGAGCGACATGTCGTAGCCGGCGGCTTCGAGGACGCGGGCCTTCTCCTCCTCGTGCGCCTTGCACCAGATGAACTCCTCGATGTCCGGATGATCGAGGTCGAGCACCACCATCTTTGCGGCTCTGCGCGTTTTTCCGCCTGACTTGATCGTTCCTGCGGAGGCGTCGGCGCCGCGCATGAACGAGACCGGACCGGAGGCGTAACCGCCTTTCGAAAGCTGCTCCTTCGACGAGCGGAGCTTCGACAGGTTCACGCCCGACCCCGAGCCGCCGCGGAAGATGATCCCCTCACGCCGGATCCAGTCGAGGATCGATTCCATCGAGTCGTCGATCGAGAGGATGAAGCACGCGCTACAAGCTGGCTTCTCCTCGAACCCGACGTTGAACCAGACCGGAGAGTTGAAGGCCGCGAGCTGGTGCACGAGGATGAACTTCAGCTCGTCCTCGAACGTCTGCGCCTCCTCGTCGTTCGCGAAGTAGCCGCCCTCGCGTCCCCAGGTGCCGACCGTGTCGACGATCCGCCCGATCATCTGCTTGACGCTGCGCTCGCGGTCCGGCGAGCCCATGCGGCCCCGGAAGTACTTCTGGGCGACGATGTTCGTCGCCGTCTGCGACCAGAACTTCGGGAATTCGACGCCCTTCTGCTCGAAGGCCGGCTTGTCCTTGCCGGGGATGAAGGCGTCGCGCGTCTCCCATTCGACCTCGTCGAAGGGGTCGCGCCCGGGAATCGTGAAGTACCGGCGGACGCCGAGTTGAGCGCCGTCGTCGATGACGGGATTCACCGTCGTCGCGGCTGTTTTTTGAGCGGTCTGAGTCTCGTCGGCGGTCGCCATTGTGCTTCCTCCAGGCTAGCTTCCAGGGGTTCGGACAGGGGTTAAGACGGGGACCGGAGGCTAGTCACGGCACCGGACAGAATGCCCCTGCGGGCCGAGCTAGTGAGGCGGTGGGAGCCGGCGCTCCTGGAGGCGCCGGTTCACGAAGCTGCCGCCTGCCGCGGCGAGCAGGAGGAAGGCGATGCCCGCGAGCACGAGGAGCGGCAGCGGGACGGACGCGGCATTCGACGGCCCGAAGAACTCGATCGCGCGCAGCACCAGTCCCTTCGACTGGTCTTCCTTGGCGGTCGGGGCCGCATCCGTGCCGGCCCCTTCGATGCTCCGGCTCGGGTCCGAGGTCCCCGACCCGCCGTTGCCGCCGTTCCGGAGCGCTGCGAGCTGGGCGCGGCGGATGTCGTCCACGCGGGTAGGGGTGAGGACCTTTTGTGGAAGCGGCGGCTGCACATTCGGCGGTGGAGCGGGAAACCCTGCGTTCGTGGGAGTCTCTCCTCATGCAGTGAGTTACAAATCATCGCGCTGTAAGGGCTTTGTAAACGCTGGTAGCGTCGCGCACGATGCCGGCGCTCCCGCTGCGCGCACCCTCGCTCGCGCTCGCAGGGCTCGTCGTCGTCGCCGCGGCCGTGTTGACGCTCGCCGGCCGAGGCATTCCGACACCGTGGATCCTGATCGACGAGCTCCTGCACGCCGAGCTTGCGCGCGGCCTGCGCGCGGGAGACGGCTACAGCGTGCGCGGGCACGGGCTCACGGTGAGCTGGACGTATCCCGCGCTGCTCGCGCCCTTCGCGTGGAGCTACGCGGCGATGAAGACGGTCAACGCGATCGTCATCGCGCTGACGGCCGTGCCCGTCTTCCTCTGGGCGCGACGGCTCGTCTCTCCCATCTCTGCGCTCGCGGCCGCCGCGCTCACCTTGTTGCTGCCGTCGATGCTCTTCTCCACGACGCTCATGCTCGAGAACCTCTTCCTGCCGCTGTTCGTCACCGCGTGCTTCTTGATCGCGCTCGCGCTCGAACGGCCGACGCTTGCCTGGCAGGCGGCGGCGCTCGCGGCGATCGCGCTCACGTCCGCCACGCGCGTGCAGGGACTGCTGCTCATGCCCGTGTTCGCCGTCGCGGCGGTGACGCTGCGAAAGGTGCGCGCGCTCGCTCCCGCGCTCGTCGTCTGCGCCGTCGTGTCGGTCGCGGTCGTTGCGAAGCTCGCGCTCGGCGGGCTCGGCGTGTACGAGCAGCATCGCGCCGCGCACTATTCCGCCGGGGGGATCGCGATCTGGCTCCTGCGCAGCGCAGGCGAGCTCTCGCTCGCGGCGGGGATCGTCCCGGTTGCAGCGCTCCTCGCGCTGCGTCCTCACATCGAGCGCGAGCGCGTCTTCGTCGCGGTCACGGCGTCGGCGACCGCCGCGCTGGTCGGCCTCGCGGCGGTCTCCGCGGCGTGGGAGCCGCACGGGATCAAGGAGCGCTACATGGCGCACGCGCTGCCGCTGCTCCTGATCGCGTTCGTCGTCTGGATCGAGCGCGGCGCCCGGCCGCGCCCGTGGTGGGCGATCGCCGTTCCGGCGGGACTCGCCGTCGCGCTGCCGCTCGGGCGGCTCTTCCACGAGCCGTCGCTGCTCGGCAACGGCTGGGCGCTTCTGCCTTTTGCCCGGGCGGGCCTGACAACCGCGCGCGTTCTCCTCGTCGTCGGTGTCCTGGCCGCGACGGCGCTCTTTCTCTTCGCGCCGCGGCTGTCCGTCATCGGCGTGGCGGCCTTCCTCGCGGCGTCGACCGGCGTCGTCTACTCGACGATCCGCAACCAGTCGAAGGCCGTGCTGGCGCTCTCGGGCCTCCACGAACGCGGCTGGGTCGAAAGCGCCGTCCACGGCCCGGTTACGTATCTCAACGCGACCGCGTTCCAGCCGGAGACTCGGGAGCGGCGGTGGTTCGACGAATGGGTGCCCGTCTGGGAGACCGAGTTCTGGAACCGGAACGCGCTCAGCGTGCTCACGCTCGGCATCACGGAGCCGACGCCTCTCTTTCAGCGCTACGGCGCGCTCGACCGGCGCAACGGCCGGATCTCCGGCACGAGCAGCATGTACGTGCTCGTCGACCCGCGGTTCACGCCCGCCGGCACGCGCGTCGCGTCCAGCGGGCGGCTCCTTCTCTACCGGGCGGCCGAGCCGCTGCGACTCGCGTCCGCGATCGAGGGCGTGCACGCAGACGGGACGACGACCGGGCTCGCGTCGTTCACCGCGTGGAGCGGACACGGCACGATGGTCGTCGAGACCACCGCGCCGGCGAGGCTGGTCGCGCGGACCGTCGGTGCGCCCGCGCCGTCCGTGTCGAGGTCGCTGGACGGCGTCGCCACCTTCGAGGCGCCCGAGCCGCCGTTTCGCGTCGACGTGCGCACGGCCCCGGGGACGTACGTGAGGTTCGGGTTCATGCACGCATGAGCGCCGGTCGCGTGCTGCTTGCGATGTCCGGCGCGCTCCTCGCCTGGGCGCTCTTCTTCGGGGCCGGCGATTCCCCTGGCCGGCTGCTCTGGATCGGTGGCGCTGCGGTGCTGCTCGCCGCAGTCGCGGCCGCCGCCGCGTTCGACCGGCGCGTCGAGCGGCCGCGCGTCGGCAGGCTCGGCGCGGCAGCCGTGGCCTGCTTCGCGGCGCTCGTCGTCTGGCAGGGGATCTCGATCGTCTGGTCGGTGCAGCCGGACCGCTCGTGGGACTACGTCAACCGCGGGCTCGTCTACCTCGCGTTTCTCGCCCTGGGGATGTTCGTGGGCGCACTCGTGCCGCGGGCGACCCGAGCGACAGCCCTCCTGCTCGCCGCCCTGCTCGCCCTCGTGCTCGGCTACGCCCTGCTCGCGAAGGGCATCCCGGCGCTCTATCCGGACTACGGGAGGCTCGCGCGCCTGCGCTCACCGGTCGGCTTCTGGAACGCGCTGGCGCTCCTGGGGGATTTCGCGCTCGTGCTGGGGCTGTGGCGCGCGGCGCAGAGGCGCTTCGAGGGCGTGCTGCTCGTCTTCGCGGGGATCCTGACCGTCTTGCTCGCGTACTCGCGCGGCGGTGTCGTCATCGCCGTGATCGCCGCCGCGGCGTGGCTGGCGCTCGACCGCCGCCGTCTGGAGGCGCTGCTCGCGCTCGTGGCCGGCGGCGGCGCGGCGCTCGCGGTGGCCGGCATCTCGCTCGCGCTGCACGGCGTGTCGGACGACAAGCAGTCGCACTCCGCGCGCGTGCACGATGGGCGACTGTTCCTGCTGGCGGTCGTCGTGGCCGCGATCATGGCCGCCGTCGTCGAACGGGCGGTGCTGCGGCTCGACCTGGGACCTGCCGCGCGCCGGCGCGTGACCGTCCTCCTGCTCGTAACGGTTGGACTCGCATGCGCTGGGGGCATCGCGGCCGCCGCAGTCCACGGCTCCGGCTCGACGAACGCGAGCGCGGCGGGCGCGCACTGCACGCAAGGTGCGCGTCGTTTGGTCTGCCCCAGCTCCGACGCGCGGCTCGACTGGTGGAAGCAGGCATGGCAGTCCTTCGAGGACAAGCCGCTCGGCGGCACGGGCGCCGCGTCGTTCCAGCTCGCCCACCGGCTCCACCGGACGCAGTACACGAGGCCGGTGACGGAGCCGCACAATTTCGCGCTGCAGAGCCTCGGCGAGACGGGCATCGTCGGTTTCCTGCTCTTCGCGGGGGCCGTCGTCTTCGCGGTCCTCGCGGTGCGTCGACGCCTTCGCGACGACGCCGCGCTCGCGCTTGCGGTCTGCGCGCTCGCGTATCTCGTGCACATCCTCATCGACGTCGGCTACGACTTCGTCGCCGTCAGCGCGCCGTTCTTCCTGCTGCTCGGCGTTCTGCTCGTCGATGCCAAGGCGCCGATCGCCCGCCGCGAGCCTGTGTGGGCGCTCGGAGCGCTGCTCCTGGCGGGAGCGGTCGTGCTCTCGCTTGCTGCCCCGTACATCGCGCAGCGCAAGGTGGACGAGGCGGTCGCGGCGCGCGATCCGGAGCTCGCCGCGCAGGCTCACTCGTGGAATCCCGTCTCGATCGTTCCCCTGCAGACGCAGGCCGCGCTGGAGGAGTCGCTGGGGCACACGCTCAAGGCGCTGCAGCTCTACCGCAAGGCGGTGGACACGCAGCCGGAGAACCCCGAGGCCTGGGTCGACCTGGGCGAGTTCGAGCTCGATGCCCGGGACGACGCCTGCAGCGCCTACCGCGCGCTGAACGAGGCCTACGAGCTCGACCGGTTCAACCCCGTCGTCGCGGCGAAGGGCGGCGCACTCGACGTCGCGCGGGCGAGGGCCAAGCGGCGCGGATGCGGTTAGCATCGCGGGCGTGAACGCGATCAGCCTGGAAGAGCTCCAGCTGGCGGCGCGGAATCACGGGATGCCTCTCGAGGCGCTCTCGCACCCGATCACGCCGATCGGTCTCCACTACCTGCTGATCCACTACGACATCCCTCACCTCTCGCCCGGGGCGTGGCGTCTCGAGGTGGACGGGGAGGTGGAGCGGCCCCTGACGCTTTCCCTCGACGACCTCCGCGCGCGCCCGTCGAAGACGGTGGCCGCGACGATGGAGTGCGCGGGCAACGGGCGGGTCGGCCTGTTGCCCCACGTCGACAGCCAGCCGTGGCTGCACGAGGCGGTCGGCACGGGTGAGTGGCGCGGCGTGCCGCTGCGCGAGGTGCTCGAGCAGGCGGGCCTTCGCGACTCGGCTCAGGAGGTGCTGTTCACCGGGCTCGACCGGGGCGTCGAGGAGGAGGTCGAGCAGAACTACCAGCGGAGCCTGCCGCTCGCCGAGGCGCTACGCGACGAGGTGCTGCTCGCCTACGAGCTGAACGGCTCCGTGCTGCCGCCGCAGCACGGTTACCCGTTGCGGCTGCTCGTTCCCGGCTGGTACGGGATGACCAGCGTGAAGTGGCTGGGGCGGATCACGGTGCTCGACCGGCCGTTCGAGGGCTTCCAGATGGCGAAGCGGTACCGGCTCCAGCGCGACGAGGACGACCCGGGCACGCCGCTCACGCGGATGGCGCCGCGGGCGCTGATGATCCCGCCCGGCGTTCCGGAGTTCCACTCGCGCGAGCGCTACCTCGAACGCGGTGGCTGCAAGCTCCGTGGCCGCGCCTGGTCGGGCTGGGCGCCTATCGCCGGAGTCGATGTCAGCGTCGACGGCGGGAAGACGTGGGCCGAGGCGCAGGCCAGGCGGGACATCGACTCGCCCTGGGCGTGGTGCTCGTGGACGTACGAGTGGGACGCGCCGCCCGGGCGCCACGAGCTCTGCTGCCGCGCGCGGGACGAGGCGGGCAACGAGCAGCCGCTCGACGGCGAGTGGAACGTCGGCGGCTATGGCAACAACGCCGTGCACCGCGTTGTCGTCAACGTCTCATAGGCACATGTCTCGGGACCTGGTCCCGGGACTAGTGCGCGGGGCACATGTCTCGGGACCTGGTCCCGGGACTAGTGCCCGACGACGAGCACGACCTGCGCGCCCATGAGCGCGCTTCGGCGCATGCCGTCGAGCGGCGTGACGATCCGCGCGTGCGTGTCGCGCGCGAGGCGCGCGGCTTCGGCGCGGTACCCGCCGCGGTACATGACGAGCGTCCGCGTGGAGCTCGACTGCTTCTTCGCGTTGCCGACCGAGGTGATCTGGTAGCCGCGCGCGCGAAGGCTGTCCGCCGCAGTGCCGGCGGCGCCGGGAGTGCCGCTGCCGTTGAGGACGAGGACGTTCGTCTGCCCGCGCGCGAGCTTCGCCTTGCCGGGCGGCGTCTCCTTCGGAATGGCCGTCACGCCGGCGACCTTCGAGACGGCCGCCTCCTGGACGCGGTGCGCGACCGACTTGCCAAGGACGGTGACGCCGATCGCTACGAGCAGCCCGAGCTCGAGGGTGGCCACGGCACACGCGATGATCGTCGCAGTGCGCCAGCGCGCCGCGTCGAGGGTTGGGACGTACGACGATTCCACGGACCGAGTTCGTTCGCCGGGCGGCGTCCGTATCCTCCCGCAAGGTGTTCGTCACCTTCGAGGGAATCGACGGCAGCGGCAAGTCGACGCAGGCCGACCTGCTCGCCGAGGCGCTCCGCGCCGAGGGACGCAAGGTGGTCGCGACGCGCGAGCCGGGCGGGACGGAACTGGGCGAGCGCATCCGCGGGCTGCTGCTCGAACAGGACGCCGAGATCTCGCCCTGGGCCGAGACGGCGCTCTTCGCCGCCGCGCGTGCGCAGCTCGTGGAGCAGGTGATCTATCCCGCGCTTCAGGACGGCGCCGACGTCGTGTGCGACCGCTACCTCGACTCCTCGCTCGCGTACCAGGGGCTCGCGCGCGGGCTCGGCGTCGAGCGGGTGCTCGAGCTGAACCTCCACTTCACGCGCGGCCTGCTGCCCGACCGGACGTTCCTCGTCGTGCTGGATCCAGAGGAGGCACTGCGTCGCGCCGGCGGCGAGCGGGACAGGATCGAGGGCGAGGGCGTCGAGCTCCAGGCGGCGGTCGAGCGAGCCTACGAGGAGCTCGCCGCGATGTTCCCGAACCGGATCACGAAGCTGGACGGCATGCGCCCAGCCGCCGAGCTGGCGAGAATCGTCAGGGATGAGCTTCGAGAGCTTTCCTGAGCAGGAGGAGGCGAAGCGCCTGCTGGCCGCTGCGCTGGCGGAGGGGCCGGCGCACGCATACCTCTTTCACGGTCCGCCCGGCGTCGGCAAGCGCCGCGCGGCCACGGTCTTTGCGGGCGCGCTGATCGGCGACGCGGGCCGCGTCGAGCGCGGAACCCATCCGGACCTGTACGAGCTCGAACCGGTCGGCGACCAGGTCCTCATCGACGAGATCCGCGCGCTGCGCCGCGACCTGCACATGCGCCCGTTCGAGGCGTCACGCCGGGTGTACGTGATCCTCGACGCGCACACGATGAACGAGGCGGCCGCAGACGCACTGCTCAAGGATCTCGAGGAGCCGCCGGAGTACGCCGTCATCGTGCTCGTCGCCGACGACCTCGGACCACTGCCGGAGACGATTCTCTCGCGCTGCCAGCTCGTCCCGTTTCGCCGGCTCTCGGAGGCCGCGGTCCGCGCCGACCTGCGCGAGCGCGCGCCGGAGCTCGAGGGCGACGAGGCAGCGGCGATCGCGCGTCTCGCGGCCGGGCGCCTCGACAGGCTGGAGCGGCTGCTCGATCCCGACGGGCGTGAGCGCCGCGAGGCGCTGCTCGACGTGGCGCGCAGCGTCTACGCGGCCGACGTCTTCGATGCCGGCGAGGCGGCGCGGACCCTCCTCGCCGGAATCAAGGCCCGCGGCGCCGATGCGAAGACCAAGGCTGAAGCAGCCGTCGAGACGATGGAGCTGACGGGGCGCGAAGCCGAGCAACGAGTGAAGCGGGCACAGCGGCGTGCGGAGCGCGACGAGCTGCTCGCGTCGCTCGAGGAGCTCGCGTGGTGGTACCGCGACGTGATTGCGATGGCGGTCGGCGCCGAGGACGCGGTCGTGCACTCCGACCGGCTCGAGCGGCTCGCCGAGGACGCGTCACGCGAGCGGATTCCCGGTGCCGAGGCGGCGTGCGAGCACGTCCGCGAGACCTGGCGCGCGTTCGAGGAGTTCAACATCGCGCCGCAGCTTGCGCTGGATGCTCTGTTCGTGCGCCTGCGCGGCGAGCTGGACGGCGTCGCAGCGCCGGCCTAAGGTGCGCCTCTCCGCGAAGGCCGACTACGCCCTGCGCGCGTCCGTGGAGCTCGCGTCGCAGGGGGACGGTCACGTCAAGGCCGAGACGCTGGCGCGGGCGCAATCGGTCCCGCTGCGCTTCCTCGAGCAGATCCTCCTCGAGCTGAAGCACGCCGGCCTCGTCGCGAGCCAGCGCGGTGCGGAAGGCGGCTACTGGCTCGCGCGCCCGTCTGCCGAGATCTCGCTCGCGGACGTGATCCGCGCCGTCGAGGGCCCGCTGGCGAACGTGCGCGGCGTCAGGCCCGAGGAGCTCGCCTACGAGGGCGCGGCGAACCCGCTGCGCGAGGTCTTCGTCGCATTGCGCGCGAACGTGCGCGCCGTGCTCGAGGAAGTGACGCTCGCAGACGTCGCGGCGGGCGAGCTACCGGACCGGGTGCGCGAGCTCGCTCGCGACCCTGAGGCCTGGGCACCTCATTAGATGGGGTTTAGGCGAGAGATGCGCGAGCCGCTCCACGAGCGCCTCCTCTGCGCCGTCCTCCGGCAGCGTCGACAACACGACGTCGTGCGGCCGCACGAGCTCGCCGCGAAACTGCGTCGCCTCGCCGACGAACGTGAGCACGAACTCGTTCGCAGGCCGCTCGTACAGGTCCTGCGGAGTGCCGATCTGCTCGACGCGTCCGTGGTTCACGAGCACGATGTGGTCGGCGATCTGCATCGCCTCCTCCTGGTCGTGCGTGACGAACACCGTTGTCACGTGCACCTCGTCGTGCAACCGGCGCAGCCAGTCGCGCAGCTCCTGCCGCACGCGCGCGTCGAGCGCGCCGAACGGCTCGTCGAGCAGCAGCACCTCCGGCTCGACGGCGAGGGCGCGCGCGAGCGCCATCCGCTGCCGTTGCCCTCCGGAGAGCTGCGCGGGATAGCGCTTGCCGAGCCCCTCGAGCTGCACGAGCTCGAGCAGCTCGTGCACGCGGTCGCGGATCTCCTGCTTCGGCCGGCGCCGCACGGTCAGCCCGAACGCGACGTTGTCGGCAACCGTCATGTGCTTGAACGGCGCGTAGTGCTGGAAGACGAAGCCGACGCCGCGCTGCTGCGGGGGTAACTGCGTCGCCTCGCGCCCGGAGATGAACACCTCGCCGGCGTCGGGCTTCTCGAGCCCGGCGATCACGCGCAGAAGCGTCGACTTGCCGGAGCCGCTCGGCCCGAGCAGCGCCATCAAGGCCCCGCTCGGAACGTCGACCGACACGTCGTCGAGCGCGACGAACTCGCCGAAGCGCTTGGTCACGTTGCGGGCCGAGATCATGCGCGCTCCTCTCGTGGACGGAACATGGTCATCAAGAGCAGAGTGGCGATCGCGATCAGCGCGAGCAGCACCGACGCGGCATAAGCGCCGGTAACGTCGAAGGACTCGTACTTGTCCTGCACGAGCAGCGTCAGCGTCTCCGTCCTGCCGCTGATGCGGCCGGAGACGACGCTCACGGCGCCGAACTCGCCGATCGACCGCGCTGTCGTCAACACGACGCCGTACGCGATCGCCCAGCGGATCGCCGGCAGCGTCACGCGCCGGAACGTCGCGAATGCACCCGCGCCGAGCGTCGCCGCGGCCTCCTCCTGGTCGGTGCCGATCTCCCGCAGCACCGGCACGACCTCGCGCACGACGAACGGCAACGAAACGAAGATCGTCGCGAGCACCATAGCGGGCGTCGCGAAGAGCACCTGGATCGGCAGCGAGTCGAACCAGCCGTTCCGGCCGTAGAGGAGGTAGAGCGCCAGCCCGACGACGACGGGCGAGAGCGCGAGCGGCAGGTCGACCACGGCGTTCAGCAGCCCCTTGCCCGGGAAGCGGCGGCGCACGATCGCGAGCGCGCAGACGACGCCGAAGATCGTGTTCAGCGGCACCGCGATCGCCGCGATCTCGAGCGTCAGCCAGAACGCGTGCCGCGCGTCGGGCGTCGTCACCGCGTCCCACGCCGGCCCGACGCCGTGCTCGAACGTCCGCCAGAAGACGAGCCCGACGGGCACGAGCAGGATCGCCGCGAGGTACGCGAGGACCCCGAAGCGGAGGCTAAGCCTGGCGGTCATGCCTCGTCGCCCAACGGCGCACTGCGCCGACCAGGAGCAGGACCGCGAACGAGATGCCGAGCAGCACGAGCGACAGCGAGGCCGCACCCGCCGCGTCGTTCGACTGGATGCGGCCGAAGATGTAGACCGACGCGACCTCGGTCTTGAACGGCAGGTTCCCCGAGATGAGGACGACCGAGCCGAACTCGCCGACGGCGCGCGCGAACGCGAGCGCGACGCCCGAGAGGATCGCCGGCAGCAGGTTCGGAAAGACGATCCGCCGGAAGATCGCCGTCGGCCGGGCGCCGAGTGATGCGGCGGCCTCCTCCATGTCGACGTCGAGCTCGAGCAAGACGGGCTGCACGGTGCGCACGACGAACGGCAACGTGACGAAGAGCAGCGCCAGCAGCACGCCGGCGCGCGTGTACGCGACGTTGACGCCTGACCAGCCGTGCGGCCCGTAGAGCGCGAGCAGGGTAAGTCCGGCCACGATCGTCGGCAGCGCGAACGGCAGGTCGATGACGGTGTTGACGAGCCGCTTGCCGCGGAAGTCGTCCCGCACGAGCACCCAGGCAGTCGCCGTGCCCACGACCGCATTGACGAGCGCGACCGCGAGCGCCAGCCCGAGCGTGAGCTCGAGCGCCGAGACCGCCTCACGGTTCGTGACAGCGTGCCGGAAGTTGCCCGAGCGCGCGGCGATTGCCGCGAGCGGGAGCAGGACGATCAGGGTGAGGTAGCCGGCGACGACACCGCCGCCGACCACCCCGCCCAGCTGCGGCGCACGCACGCGTGCGGGCGCGCGCAGCGCCGCCGCATCAACCGCCAAGGCTCGCCTCGATCTTCGCCATCAATCCGTTGTTCGGGTCGAAGAACTTCTTCTGCACCTTGTTCCACCCGCCGAGGTAGTCGACCGTGAACAGCTTCGGCCGCACCGGGAAGCTGAAGCCCTTGTTCGCGCTCGTCAGGACGGGCCGGTAGCCGCTCTGCGCGAAGAGCTTCTGCGCGGTCGGTGTGTAGAGGAACTTGACGAAGGCCTGCGCCGATGTCTTGTTCTTGCTTTTGCTCAGAGAGGCGACCGGGTTATCGATCCGGATCGTCGCCTTCGGGATGTTGAAGTAGGCCGGTTGTCCGTTGTGCTGCGCGAGCAGCGCTTCGTTCTCGTACGTGAGCAGAACGTCGCCCTTCCCGTTCAGGAACGTGTTCAGCGCGTCGCGCGCCGACTTGTCCTGCACAGGGACGTGGTGGAAGAGCTTGTACAGGAACTGCTCCGCCTGCTTCGGCGTCTTGCCGAGCTTGAGCTGCGCGCCGTAGGCGGCGAGGACGTTCCAGCGCGCCCCGCCGGACGTCAACGGGTTCGGCGTCAGCACCTCCACGCCCGGCTTGATCAGGTCGCTCCAGTG
>WNGE01006365.1_pt1 | contig 13141 bp, 14 predicted proteins | sample 5400651 | NCBI WGS metagenome assembly WNGE01 (sample SAMN13153370, study PRJNA577476) | soil metagenome | isolation source: 60 cm soil or saprolite under grassland replicate 2 | place: USA:California | collected 2016-06-15 | reverse complement strand
CCAGCGAGAGATTTACCGCGCGCGCGGCCGAATTATTGCGCGATGCCGGTGCTTACTTGCATGCCGCCGACGGCGAGGGCGTCGTTGCCGTGTTTGGATTCCCAGGGGCGCTGAACGACCACGCGGAGAAAGCGGTGCGCGCCGCATTCGATCTCGCGCGTGCATTTGCCGAAAACTCAAGCGGCAGCAACGGCCAAAGCGCCACAGCCGGCGCGCATGTCGGGGTTAGTTCCGGCTCAATGATCACCGCGCCAACGGAGGAAAAGCAGGACATTTTTGTGCTAGGCGAGCCGATCGAGTTAGCCCGACGCTTCTGCGTCGCCAATCGCTTTTATGGCTCGCGGATCCTGATCGGGCCGCGCACCTTTGAGCTGGCCAATAACGCCATCGTTGCACGCCCGATCGATTTTCTCAGCGGTGTCAACGCTCAGGAGCGACATGAAATTTATGAGCCGCTCGCCTTCACTGCTGATGCGCCCAGCGAATTAGTAGCGCGGCGTGATTCTTTTTGGAACGGTGTCGTCTTATACCGAGAGCAGCGTTGGGCCGAAGCCTACAGTGAATTCCAAAAGGCACGCGGACCGAACCACGAGGAAGATGCGCCGCTTAATCTTTATCTGCGCCGTCTCGAGCCGCTCGCGCTGCATTTAATGGAATCGCCGGCGAAATAGGTCCGAGCCGGACTGGCGGATTCGAGCCGGACTGGCGGGTCCGAGCCGGACTGGCGATCAGAGTTTTGAGAAAAACCGAGTATCCAGAAGCGCTTCGTGATTTGATCATACAGTTACGGCAAATGCCCGGCGTCGGGCCGCGCTCGGCCGAGCGCATTGCCCTGTGGATGGTACAATCGCGCCACGATCAGCCGGAACAAATCGCGGGCGCGATTTCAAAAACGCGCGCCCAGATTCATCCCTGTAAACTTTGCGGCTTTTTTGCGACCGACGAGCTTTGCGAAATTTGTCGCGACGAATCGCGGTCGAGCGATTTGCTCTGCGTGGTCGAGCAACCGACCGATATTCTTCCACTGGAAAAAACGAGCGCTTTTCGCGGACGCTATCATGCTCTCGGCGGCCGGATCGCGCCGCTCGATCATGTCGCGCCGGAAGACTTGCGAATCAAAGAGTTGCTCGATCGAATCGAGCGGGAAAAATTCTCGGAAATCATTTTCGCGCTCGCGGCCGACGTCGAAGGCGAAGCGACCACGAACTATCTGGTCGAGTTACTGAAAGGGAAACCGGTAAAGTTAACTCGCATCGCCCACGGTTTACCGGCCGGCGGCGGTCTCGAGTCGGCTGACGAACTCACCCTTTATCAAGCGCTGACCGGAAGAACGAAGCTCTAATCGTTGAAACGTTAAATTGTTGAATCGTTAAAACGTTGAAGCGCGTGTAGCGGCGGCCGCAATTTAACTTTTGTAACCCTTTTAACGTTGTAACTTTTGTTCGATGTCTTGCGCGAAAATCGACCCTTCACTCCACCAGGCCCAAAAACCGCCCTGGATCAAAGTGCGACTGCCATCGAATCCGGTTTTCTTTTCGACCAAAGCGCTGATTTCCGATTTGCGATTGCATACGGTCTGCGAAAGCGCGCAGTGCCCGAATCGCTGGGAGTGCTGGAGTCAGGGCACGGCGACAATGATGATCGCGGGCGACCGCTGCACCCGTGCCTGCGGATTTTGCGCAGTCACGACGGCGAAACCGTTTGCCCTGGAAGAAGATGAGCCGGAGCGCGTGGCCGAAGCGGTGCGCCGGATGAAATTGAAGCACGTCGTCGTCACGGCGGTCGCACGCGACGATCTGAAGGATGGCGGCGCGAATCACTTCGCGCGCACCATCAACGCCATTCGCGAAATGGATCCGAAAATCGTTATCGAAGTGTTAGTGCCCGATTTTCATGCCCAGGATTGGTGCATTGAGATCGTGCTCGATGCCGCGCCCGACATTTACAATCACAACATGGAAACGGTCGAGCGCCTGACACCGATGGTGCGTTCGCGCGCGAAATACCGGACCTCCCTGCGCGTTTTGAAGCGCGCGAAAGAGCTTTCACCAAAAGTAGTGACGAAGAGCGGCGTCATGCTGGGGCTGGGTGAGACCGAACCGGAGTTATTTCAAACGATGGATGATTTGCGCGAAGTAGGTGTGCAGGTTCTTACCATGGGCCAATATCTCCGCCCGACTCCGCAGCATTTGCCCGTAGTCGAATACATCACGCCCGCCCAATTCGAATTCTTCGGCGAGATTGCGCGCAAAAAAGGATTCGAACACGTCGCCTCCGGTCCGCTCGTGCGTAGTTCGTATCACGCGGCCGATTTTCATCCTGTCGTTCGCTAGTGATGGAACGCGATCGTTCGCGAATCGCGGCGGTGATTCCTGCATATCAGGAAGAGAAACACGTCGGCGAAGTAGCGCGGCGGGCACGCGCCCAGTTGGAACACGTTCTGGTGGTCGATGATGGATCGACTGATTCGACTGCGGCGCGAGCGCAATCTGCCGGAGTTGATGTCGTTGTTCATCCTCAAAACCGCGGCAAAGGTGAATCGATCAAAACCGGTTTGCGCTATTGGCTCGAGCGCGGCAGCGAATACGTCGTGCTGCTCGATGCTGACGGGCAGCATTTGCCGGAAGAAATTTCGCGTTTTGTAGATAGCGCTGTGTCGGAATCGGACGCGAAAATTTTTATCGGCTCGCGCATGAACAACACCAGCACGATGCCTTTCGTGCGACGGATCGTGAACCGTTACATGAGCGGCAAAATCAGCCGGGTTTGCGGCCAGCAAATTCCTGATACGCAATGCGGCTTTCGCATGCTTCATCGCGATATCATTCCGGAAGTTCTGAGCGGCGCCAGCCGGTTCGAGTACGAGACCGAAATGCTCATCATCGCGAGTAAAAAGGGCCATCGCGTGGCCTCAGTCCCGATCACCACGGTGTATTCCGACGAAGTCAGTAGCATCAATCCCGTGCGAGATACTCTGCGTTTCTTCAAATTAATGCGGCGATATCGGAAATTGTAGCGGCAGCCGTGTCGGCTGCACCTTTCAGACTCTGGGGAGCGCGCGCGCGTCTCGCGTGCTGGCGATGGCGTCTCGCCATCGCGAACTTCTCCCGAAGTGGTGGTGTATAGGAATTCCAGCAACGCAGCAAAGATTTGTTTCGGCGAGACGCCGAAAGTCCGAGCCGGACTGGCATTGCACGCGAGCCGCGTGTGCTCCCTAGATCAAATCAATCCGCGCCGTTTGAAGTCGCCGATGTTTTCGCCGGCGGAGCGCTCGATCATTTCGATGGTGAACTTGAGCAGGCAAACCTCCCATGCTTCGTCGACCCCCTGAATGATCGCGCCATTCGCATCCCCCGCATTCTCCACCGCGCGCCGGGTCCGATCGATAACTGACTGTAATGAGGCGCTCACCGTTTTTTCGGTGACGCCAGATTTGCGAAATTGAAATCCGTAGCGCAACACCGCAATCTGCCGCGCCTGTTCGCGTAGCCGTTCCACATATTCCTGCGCTTTTTCACCAAAACCTTCCAACATCATTCGGCAGAAATATTCCGGGCTAAGGATTTTCGGACGCTCAGCATCGATCCGGCCAGTGCGAATCCGGACCTGATTGACCCTATCCATTAGCTCAGAGATGAGATGAAACTCAAAGCTGGTGTTGCCAAAAGTGGCGATCTGCCGTTCCGGCGCGAGAATAACCTGCGTATTCTCAATGGCGTATTCGATGTCGTCCTGTTTCAAATTATGCGAGCCACAATACGACGAAGGAGGCGCAATTTCCAGAAGTTGGTAATCCGCAGCAAATGGTCGAGCGCCCAAGGTCGATCGGCCACACTCCCTCATCACACGAGTTTGAGCATCCGGCGCGTACCCTAAATTCGGATTGAGCCGGGAACTGCTCCATCCGCCTTGGCTACTTTTTTTCCAAAAGCGGCAGAAACGCTTCGTAGCCTTCCTCTTTCATTCGTTCTATCGGAATAAAATGGAAGGCGGCAGAGTTGACGGCGTAGCGTTGTCCCGTCGGCGAAGTCGGGTCGGCAAAGAGATGCCCGAGGTGGGCATTGCTTCGTTTGGCGCGAACCTCCGTGCGCTGCATGTCGCGCGAAGTGTCCACGCTTTCAACGAGGAGATCTTTCGAGATCGGCTTGGTAAACGTGGGCCGGCCCGTGCCGCCATCGAATTTGTCGAGCGAAGTGAAGAGTGGTTCGCCGGTGATGACATCGACGTAGATGCCGCTGCGTTCGTTGTTCCAAAACTCATTTTGGAAGGCGGTCTCTGTCCCATTCTCGCGCACGACAGAATACTGTTCCGGCTTTAATCGGTGCTTCAAAGCCGCGTCACTTGGCACGGGCCGGTTCGGATCGAAGCCTGTGACCTCCTTTGTTCTTTCGTGCGCGAGAAAAAAGAAGTAGATCGCTCCGACGGCGAGCACGGTTACGACGATGAGGCCGATGTACGTGCTGAGGGTCGATCTTTCCTCGCTGGTGATTCGGCCTGCGTTCATGAAATCGCAAAATTGAATCAGAAACCCACCAACTTCGTCACTTCTTTTTCTCAAACAAGTTTTTGACGAAGACGCGCGCTCCAGGGACACCGGTATCACCGATGCCGGCTACAGCGTTTTGTTCGCACGGCCGGCGACGAAGAAAGCGGCCAACGAGCTTGCCGAAAGTGAATTTGTAGAGGCAGGCGTGCGCCTGTAAAATTTTTCAAATGCAGCCGACACGGCTGCCCCCACAGAAAATAGAATTCCTGGGAATCGGGACCGAGATAGTTATGCGTTCCGCTTAGGGTCGCGCACACCAGACCGCCCGAATCTGTAGCCGGGATCGGTGATCCCGGTGAGATTGAACTGCCGTCTTAATGTGCCACCTCAGATCCCAGGTTCGATTAAGGGCGACTCTGGCGGCGCTTCCGCAGCCACACGTTTAATCGCGCGCCAGCGCAAAACCGCTTCCGCCGAAACAAGGACAAGCGCGAACCAGATGAGGAGAAAGGTAATGAAATGCTGGCGGGTGAATGTCTCGTGATAAACAAAAAGGCCAAGAATGAAACTAATGCTGGGCGAGAGATACTGAAGGAAGCCAATCGTGACTAGTCGTAAATGTCGCGCCGCGTAACCGAACCAGAGCAGGGGGACGGCGGTCACGATCCCGGTTGTCGCTAGGATCGCGGAAAGAGAGAGGTGCGACGGGCCAAAGATCAGCGCGCCGCGATTGGCGAGGAGAACAAGATAAATTAGGGCCAGCGGCAAGAGAAACAGCGTTTCCAAAAACAACCCGGGAATCGCAGCGGTGCCGGACTGTTTCCGCAACAATCCGTAGAGGCCGAAACTGGTGCAAAGCCCCACTGCGATCCACGGGAAATGGCCGTAGCCGAAGGCGAGAATACAAACGGCGACAGAAGCAATGAGAATGGAGGCGATCTGCGAGGTACTGAGTCGCTCGCGCAAAATGATGGCGCCAAGCAAAACATTAACCAGCGGCGTCATGAAATAGCCGAGGCTGGTTTCGAGGACATGACCGATATTTACCGCCCAAATGAAAAGTAACCAGTTCAAGCCAACCATGACGCCGCTGCCGAAACAAAAAAGTGCGCTGCGTCGCGAGAGAACGTTGCCGATGACTTCGTGCCAACGCTGTTGCCAGCTCAGCAGGACGCCGAGAAACACAATGGTCCAGACGAAGCGGTGCGCCAGAATTTCCAGCGCAGGAACTTTGGTAAGCAATTTCCAATAAACCGGCACCAGTCCCCACGTCGCGAAGGATGCAACTCCGGCGATGAAGGCAGATGTATGTTGCGGATCGGTTCCACCAGACCTGGCCATGCTCGCTCGCATTTCATCAATCGGAGTAGTTCGCAACCCTTCACTTGCTGACGATGAGATAGTTTGTAATGACGGAATTCTGGAGCTGATCCCGTGAAATCGTTTTTTGTCGAACTGAGGCGGCGCAAGGTCTATCGTGTTGCCATTGCCTACGCGGTTGCCAGTTGGCTGCTAATTCAAATCGCAACCCAAGTCTTTCCATTCTTCGAAATTCCAAACTGGGCCGTGCGTCTCGTCGTGATTGTGCTGGTGCTGGGATTTCCGATCGCGCTCATCGTGTCCTGGATATTCGACCTGACTCCGCAGGGAATCAGGCGCACTGATGACAGCGAGAGAAGTTTGGCTGCGCTGCAGATCGCCCCCGCCACAACCCGCAACATCCCCGAAAAAAGCATTGCCGTTCTTCCGTTCGAAAATTTGAGCGACGACAAAGAGAACGATTACTTCGCGGCCGGAGTACACGACGACATTCTCTCGAATCTGGCAAAGGTTGCGGACCTTAAGGTCATTAGCCGCACCTCGGTGCAACAATTCAAGAGCGGCGTGCGCAATTTGCGTGAAATCGGACTGGCACTGGGCGTAGCGCATATTCTGGAGGGCACGGCACGCCGAGCCGGCAATCGCATCCGGGTCAATGCGCAGCTGATTGATGCACGGAGCGATGCCCACCTTTGGGGAGAAACATTCGATCGCGAGATCACCGATCTCTTCGCGCTGCAAAGCGAATTAGCCGAACGCATCACACAGGCGTTGCGGGCAAATCTCTCGGCCCGCGAGAAAACGAACCTGCAAACCCATCCCACCCGCGACATCCTCGCCTACGAACTTTTCCTGCGCGCGCGCGAGTTGTTCCACTGGGCCGGGAGCGGCTATTCGTACGACAAAGGAGCCGATGCCCTTCGCTTGATCGATGAGGCAGTCAAGCGGGATCCTCAGTTTGCGCTCGCTTATGCATTGGCGTCGCGGCTGCACTCCGAATTATTTTGGTTCGGCTACGACAAAAGCGCATCGCATTTGGAAAAAGCGAAGACAGCGGCCGATGCGGCACTGAAACTTCAGCCGGACCTGGGCGAAGCGCATCTTGCGACTGCCTTTTACTATTACTATGGTTTTCGGCGGTACGATGTTGCCCAAAAGCACGTCACTGTCGCAATTCGCGCGATTCCAAACAACGCCGATGTGCTTAATACCGCTGGAGCGATCGCCCGCCGAGACGGAAGATGGCATGAATCGGTGACTAATCTGGAGCAGGGACGCGATCGCGACCCGCGAAATCTCTCGGTCCTCTGGAGTTTGTTCGAAAGTTACCTCGCCTTGCATGAATACACCAAGGCCGAGGGAACGGTGAACGACGCGCTTTCCGTTTCGCCAAACGCACCCTTCTTTGTGCTGGCCCGCAGCGCGATTGCCTTATTTCGCGATGGCGAGACCGCTCCTCTTCGTTCTAGCTTGCGGCAAATCCCGAGCAGTTTTGATCCCGGCGGAGCGACAAGCACAATCGCGCTCCGCCTGAGTTTGATGGAACGTGATTTGGACGAGGCCGACCGTGTGCTTGCTGCCTGCGCCCACGAAAAACTTGATGATAATGGTTTGAGCGGAGTAGCTGGAGCACTCGACGGGTACATCGTGCCCAAAAGTTGGTACGCCGGATTAATCGCTCGCGCTCGCGGTGACGAATCGTCCGCGCGCCCCGCTTTCGAGCAGGCCAAACAGGCGGTGCAAGACGATCTGGTGCAATGTCCGGAAGACGCCAAAACGCTTGCGATGCTGGCATTAATTCACGCTGCATTGGGGGAGAAAAAAGATGCGCTTGCTGCTGCGGCCCGCGCGGGGGAGCTATTGCCCATCGCCAAAGATTCGTTCGACGGACCGATCCTCGGGACGACGCTGGCAGCGGTAAGCGCGAAGCTCGGCGAGAACGAATCAGCGATTCGACAACTGGAATCTTTAGTCGGAATTCCAAATGGACCGACTCCGGGAACTTTGCGGGTGGAGCCGGAGTGGGATTCTTTGCGCGACGATCCACGCTTTAAAAAGCTGGCTCAGATGGGATGAGTGGAACACAGACTTGGCAGTCTGTGAGCCTAGCGGAGTTCTACTCCGCTGTAACAGGAGCAGCGGAGAAAATCTCCTCTGGGCGCACAGGGCACAGCCCTGTGTTCCGCCATACGGCTGAGAAAAATCAACGCGAAGGCGCTGGCGTAACGGCCTTCGGCCAGCCGATGATCGAATCGCTGCCGATCATAATATAGTTGCCGTGATAGGGCGCTGTTGGGCGCGATGGAAAGGGCGAACGAATAACCGCACTCGCGTTACCCGCAACAACAGCGACCAAAATCGCCACGAGGAAGTAGACCCGTCGGCTCGCGAAGGACTTTAAACACACCGTTTTCACGAGAGGTTGTATTGCAACAACTGTGCCAATCGGGAATAGAGTTTATTGTAATTCTAGGCTCAGATCCAGAAAAAAGTGATGGCACAAGCCAGAATCGCCGTCGTTAACCAATCAATTACCTGCCCCAGCACCACCATCGAATGCATGCGGACGTATATGGCCGCCTCGATCGCGACCGGCGCGGCCAGCGCGATCCAGATAACGGCGGCGAAGCGTAATGCTCCCACCATTCCGTCAGCAAAAAAGCCGACGTGAAAACGCGCGACCAAGACGTAGAGGATGGAAATCGCGACGGCCGACAGCACTCTTACGAGACTCGAGAGTGCATAGTTGCGGGGGCCTTCCGGCCGCCAGGTTTCCGGGGTAGCGCGTTGATAACGATGGAAAACCAGCCCCATCCAGAACCAACTGGTGAAGATCGAGACGACGCCGGCGATTAATCCAGGGACAATGGCTGCACGCAAAGTGTTCATAGCGGTTTTCCGTGGAAAATAACAGTTATGCGATCCGGTGGCGAGAGAGTTTACGGCGCGCCTCGGCCGGGATAAGATTGACGGAAACGAATGCCTGAGTTTGCCTATAAAGCCCGCAACGCCCAGGGCGGATTAGTCGAGGGCGTCTTGAACTGCCCCGATCGCGGTGTCGCCATTCGCCAGATCGAACAGCAGAACTGCATTCCTATTCGCATCGATCCGGTGATGACAGCCGCACCCGCCACGGCAGTTTCGACGGCGCCTCGCAATTTCGTACCGAAAATTTTCAACCGCGGCACGCCCGAGCGCCCTGATGTTCCGGCGCAGACGTTAAGGATTCCGCACAGTCAGTTGCTCATTTTCACGGAGCAGCTCGCGCATTTGCAACAAGCGGGCATGACCTTGGACGAAGGGCTCGGTGTTCTGGAGAAGCGCCTAAAGCATCCGCGGGTGCAGCAGATGATTCGCACCTTGCACCAGGCTCTGGTCGACGGTCGTAGTTTTTCCCAGGCGCTTCGTGGATTCCCGCGCATTTTCCCACCGCTTTACGTGAACCTGGTCGCGGCAGGTGAAGCGAGCGGAGCGTTGCCGGAGATTCTTTTGCGGTTGGTGAAGCACCTGATGCAGGCAAAAAGTCTGCGTGATCGAGTGCAACAGGCGCTGATTTATCCGACTTTTCTTACACTGGCGGGCGCAGCGCTCATTACCGTCTTCATTACTTTCATTGTGCCGCAGCTCACCCAATTCATGTCGCAAAATGGCGGCGCGCTACCGTTGCCGACGCGTATTTTAATGCAAGTACACCACCTTCTCACAACCTACTGGTGGTTGGGTGTCCTAATTGTTATCGGGGGGGTTGCCGGCTGGCGGGCCTTTGTCCGGAGCGACGAAGGGCGCACCGCCTGGGACCGATTCCGCCTGCGCATTCCGGGTTATGGTCGCATCGTCCGGCACAGCTATTACGCCCAGTTTTCCCGCACGCTCGGCACCCTGACCGAAAACGGGATTCCACTTTTGCGATCGCTCGATCTCGTCGCCGAAATCGCGGGCAACCGTTACATCGAGAAAAAGCTAACGGAAGTTAGACGCTCGGTGGTAGACGGTGCGCATCTTTCGGCCGCGCTTGCGGCCCAGCAAATGTTCCCGGACTTGCTCACCGATATGATGGCAGTGGGCGAGCAAACCGGGCACTTTGGTCAAACCATGATGACGATCGCAGATGTTTACGAGCGGGAACTCGATCGCACCGTCAGCATTACCTCGGGGCTGATTGCGCCGGTCATTATCGTTATCATTGCCATTGTCGTTGGCTTTGTCGTTTACAGCATTTTGTCCGCGGTATTCTCCATGACGCAAAGTTTGCAGTTTCGGATGCGCTGAGATAGCATCCGCCCAATTTAATGTGTCGGCGAACTTTGGCGTTGGGACTGATCCTGGCGGCGCGAACCCTTCTCGCGCAGGAGGCGGTCAGTCGCGATTCGATTGTTGCTGGACAATCTCCCTCCTTTGCCGTCACAGCTCCCGTTAGCGGTAACGCCTGGATCGATCTGCGGCAGAATGCGAAGCCTGGCGCCGTGCAAAGCGTCCCCGATTGGGTCGAGGCGGTAACGTTCATTCCCGCGGACGCGCAGACAAATGCCGCCGCGCCGAGCGTGTTTCGCCTTCGACTGGCAAGACCAGGCGGTCATGCCAGCATTCTTTTTTTCCGCCTCTTCTTCAACGACCAGACCTCAGCGCGTCCTGAGATTGTGGCCTGGGACGAATCCGGTTCGCAATTGCTCCGCTCCGGTCCTCTTGGCACCGGCATTGATCTGGAAAGTTCGGAATCCGTCATGATTCCGATGCACGGCATTACCAGCATTGATGTGGAAGTGCCAGGCGACGGCAATAGTGTGCGCGGCGCCTATTTGGAATGGATGAGTAGCAGCGAGATGGTGCACCCGCCAAGTGCTGGCTCGCAGGATGTCATCCCCGAGCCTTTTGCGGCGACTTTAGCATTGCACGCGCCTGCGCAGGACTCGGAAGAATTTGGCACCGTCACCGCCTTGTTGTCGGCCGATTTGATCCGCATTGGTTCTACTTCGAGTGAAGCCGCTGCCTTCGAGTTCGGCTTGGAATCGCAACCCCTCCTTGCGCTCATCACTTTCGAAATCGCGAGCCCGCGCATTGATTCGCCGCCGGAAGTAATCGCGAACGGTGAAAATGTTGGAACCGCCTCCCTCGTCCTGCCGGGATTGGCCGATCCGGGATATCGCGGAGAAATGCGTAACATCGTCAGCCAAATGCAGTTTCAATACACCGGTTGGCTTCGCGCGCAGAAGATCGTCCCGGTAAGCACGCTCCACGCCGGGACCAACAACATCACCATCATCAACGGCCCCAATGCCGCCAGCGCCGTCATTCGGGCTACCCAGATTCAATTAAAGTATCTTTGGGACAAATCGGATTATATTTTGAAACCAGACCGCTGACCTGGTGTCTAAGTTCTGATGCGAAAAAAACAACAGGCTTTCACGTTGCTCGAAATCATGCTGGTGGTCACGATCATCGCGCTGTTGTTGGCCGCCGCGATAAAATTCATGTCACCGAACGTGGATATAGCAAAGCGCGTCCGGGTCGCAGGCGATATTCAAGCGATCAAAACCTCGCTCCTGGCGTATCAAGGAATCAACGGATTTTATCCGACGACCGAGCAGGGTCTTCAGGCTTTGGTGGTTGCTCCCGCGACCGATCCCAAGCCTGCCCGCTGGCAGCAATTCATGGAGGCAGTTCCAACAGATCCCTGGGGTAATCCATACGTTTATCGCTCTCCCGGACAAAAGAACCCCACCAAATACGATTTGTACTCGGCCGGCCCGGATCGAATTCCCGATACCGCGGACGACGACTGGGGACAATAGCTATTCGTCTGAATCGTCCGGAGGCGGCACGTTTGGCGTCGGTGCTACCGGAGTTGGATTTCGCTGGATCACGCCGCGCTGATGGATCTGGCCCGGCTGAGGAGCTTGCCTGCCCTGTTGGTATGTTGGCGGCAGGGACGGTATCGGCGCCGGTTTGATGTAAGGTTGCGGCGGCGGCGGCATTCCGGGCGGGAAAAGCGGCGGCTGCAGCGCGTTCGTTTGCAGCTGATTCGGATTCTGCGCTAACTGGGAAAGCAAAGCCTGATTGAAGGTCAGCGTCGCGTATTTCCCGTCCTTGATGATGGTGACCTTCGTTTGTCCCACCTTGTCCGACCATTGGATATCGCTAATGGCGAAGCCGTGCTCCGGCCCTTTAGTCGATAAATACTCTTTGAAATTCTTGTCTGTGGCCGAGGCGATCGTGACAAGGTCGCCGTCGGCGAAATGCGCTGCGTTTGCGATATACAAGTCCTTCGCGAAATCGGGAGTCGCAGTCGGAACGGCTACGGTAGCAATGGCGAAAGGCGAACGATTCAACATCGCCTGGTAACGATTAAAGTCCGGGCGTTTCGGCAACGGATCGTCTGCCAGCGCGGTCACTGGGATTATCCCGATAATGATGAATAAGCTGGTTTTCACTTCGCTGCGCTCGCCGGCGCGTACCAGCGCGCTATTTTAAATTTACCACGCATTTGCGTTGGGTCACTCGAATCGATGGCAATATTTGCGCTCTCAAAAACAATAAAAGCATCGGGCGCTTGCACGTCGTACAGAAAATGAACCAGCGGTGACCACGGACTTTTCGTTTCGATAGAGGCAAAAACTGATTGATACGCGCCCGCCGCAGGGCTGTTGCCGATAGCCGGGTTTTCGATCAATACACTATATTTGCCGGCGATCTGTTTGAGTTGATCGAGCAAAGCCGAGGCATCGCTGGCTCCGTGAAAAACCGGCTGATGTTCGCGCAGCCATTGCTCGCGTTTCGACCAAAGATCGCTTTCCCGCAACAAGACCGTTTGCTCATTGTGCGCTTGTTTTCGTTTCGCGACTTCGACTCGCGAATCCCCAATGGCGCGGAAAAGCCAGCTCCACACAAACAAGTTCGCCAGGAAAAATACTACCAACGCCACCAGTCCAGCCAGGACCTGCTCACGCCGGTTCATTCGTTGCAACACTTGCGCGATCATCGCGGTCTTCCCTCCAGCCGGAATTGCGCGTGATCGTTCGGCAAAATCCGTGGTGATTGCATGTCGAAGGTAAAACTTTGCAAATCGGGATGCTTTTTGACTTTATCCGCGAATTGATAAACCAGTGCGGCTTTGTTCGCTTCGCCCTCAACCGAAATCTGACGGGCCGATTGATTGTAGGCGGTGATGCGCACGTCCTGCGATGGCAGGCTGTCGAATAGGTGCAGCAAAATTTCGATCGGGTAAAAATGTGGATCGATCGCCGGAGCCAGCGCTTTCCAGTTATTAGCAGCCGCGCGCACAAAAACGGTGCGGGGCGCATCACGTTCAATCTGGCGATCCAGTTGCCGTTCACGGAA
>WNGE01014610.1_pt1 | contig 13144 bp, 15 predicted proteins | sample 5400651 | NCBI WGS metagenome assembly WNGE01 (sample SAMN13153370, study PRJNA577476) | soil metagenome | isolation source: 60 cm soil or saprolite under grassland replicate 2 | place: USA:California | collected 2016-06-15 | reverse complement strand
CGAACGGTGCGCCCCACGACTCGTGGTCGGCGTCGGGCAAGCAGTCCACCAGCCCCGGCTCGATCCCGCCACCGTGGCCAACGACCAAGGCGGTGTCGCCCCACCCCGACGACGACTTCGAGCAGGCCAACGCTATGGTGAACAAGGCGATGGACACCGCCGTCCGGGCCCGGCTCGACGCCATGGCCCGTGACCTGGCCGACGACATTGCTGACGAGCCGGGCCATCGACTACTGGCGCGGTCAAGAAGGGGCCTGCGACGCCGTCGAGCACGAGGTCGGCAACGCGACAACCCGGACGGTAACAACCGTCAGCCGGCGCCGCCCTTACCGACCCACGCCGTCTGCTAGCGAGCCGCGGCGCTGCGGTGGGGCAGCACCCAGCCCGGGCGCGGGAAGTGGCAGGTGTACCCGAGCGGGTAACGCTCCAGGTAGTCCTGGTGCTCCGGCTCGGCCTCCCAGAACGGACCGGCCGCTCCAGGTAGTCCTGGTGCTCCGGCTCGGCCTCCCAGAACGGACCGGCCGGGGTGACCTCAGTGACGACCTTGCCGGGCCAGAGCCCGGACGCGTCGACGTCGGCGATGGTGTCCTCGGCGACCCGGCGCTGTTCGTCATCGAGGTAGAAGATCGCCGAGCGGTAGCTCGTGCCGACGTCGTTCCCCTGGCGGTTCAGCGTCGTCGGGTCGTGGACCTGGAAGAAGAACTCGAGCAGCTCGCGGTGCGAGCCCACCTCGGGGTCGAAGGTGACCTCGATCGCCTCGGCGTGGGTCCCGTGGTTCCGGTAGGTGGCGTTTGCGACGTCGCCTCCCGTGTAGCCCACCCGCGTCGAGAGGACCCCTGGGCGCCCCCGGATGAGGTCCTGCATCCCCCAGAAACACCCTCCGGCCAGGACCGCCTTCTCCCTGTTCTGGCTCATCGCTTCGCTGCCTCCGTCGTCGCGGCTTGGTCAAGGAGTTTCCGGTACGCCCCGTAGCCCCCGGCCTGCAGCCGGTGAAACGCTGCGACGCCTTCGCGCATTCCCCGGACCCAGACTCAGCCCGGCGGCACATCACCCCCGCACACGGGGAGGAGGGGCCTGCCGCAACGGTCGGCGTGACCGCACGACGACGCAAGTGGAGCCGCCCACCTGGGCCCGCAGGGAACTGCCGCCAGCTCAGGGCCGACCACCTGGGTGCCGGAGCAACCCCGGCGCGCCACAGGATGGCCCACACGGTGCTGGCCCCGATCCTGTCCTTGTGCCCGAGGCGGCACAGCTGTGCAAGCTGGCGACGCCAATGAGCATGCACTCCCGAGAAGGGCAGACGACCCTGCCGGGCAGATCATGCCGTAGCGCAGGCCGGGTGCCGGTGCGCTACGCGAGCCGGTCGACCTTTGCAGCGATGATGACGTCGTTGCGGGACAAGCCCTTGACGGTCTGGGTCCAGAGGATGACGAGGACCTTCCCCCAGGTCACGGTCAGCTCTGGGTGGTGGAACTCCCGTTCGGCGAGCAGCGCGACCCTGGTGGCGAACCCGAAGGCATCCCGGAAGTCGCCGAAGGTGAACTCCCGGCGGAGCCGACGGGGCCGTCTCGCTGCCAGCCATGATCCAGGTGGGTGCCCAGCGCTTGTGCTTCGTCCTCGCCAAGCGGCGGGGCGCCCTCCGGGTACTCGATGGGATGCTCCTGATGCAGCGGCCCTACCTCGGTCATCGGTCGCGCCTCCGCGATTGGCGCAGGTCGCCCGCACCGTGATCACGTTCAACGAAGTCGGGACGATTCTGGGGTAGACCCATCGCAACGACACGGTCACAAACGGCCATTGAACTCCCACGGTGGAGAGGTACACGATCCGCTGGCGAGGTCGAGATTCGGCGCCGGCCAGACGCAAGGCGCGCGAGCGGCGGGATGCACCCGCGTCGTCGCAGCGGATGATCAGGTCAAATCAGGTACCTACTGCTTTCCTTGCTAGAGGACCTCTGACCTGCGCGTTGGCGCGCCGCGGGGGATTCGAACCCCCAACCGCCAGATCCGTAGCCCGGCGCTGATCGTCCACCCGCCGCCGTCTGATCCGTTTCCGCAGGTCACCGTCCGAAAGTCTGGCGCGCATCATCCGCCCGCTGCCGCGTCGTCCGGCTGGTGTCATGTGGTTCTCCGTCAAGAACTCCGTCAACGAGGGCCTTCTCGTCGACTGAGCACCAGATTCAAGAACCCAGAGTACTAAAGGGCAACAGGGTTTCCGGCGGCCACCAAGACATGCACCGCGGAGCGCGCTCAGGTGCGGCTTGCGAGGCTGCGGTAGACCTCCAGCGTCTGCTGCCCCACCTTCTCCCAGGAGTAGCGATCGCGGAGTCGGGATTGGAGACGCTGCAGGTCCTCGTCGCTTGACCGCAATGCCTCGTTGAACGCCTCTCGGAACGATTGCTCGTCGGTCGAATCGTAACCGCCGGGTATACCGCGCAGGACCTCAGCGGTCGCCGCAGTCCGTGCGTAGATGGCGGGTGTGCCGAGACAGAGTGCCTCAACTGGAGGCAATCCGAAGCCCTCATATTCCGAGGGGAAGATAAGAGCGCGAGCATGAGCCATTTCCGTGGCGATATCTTCATTGGACAGGCTCTTTCTAACACGGTCCACCCTTGGATGGACGGCGAGCCGTTCGGCTTCATCGTCCAAATCACCGAGGATGCGCAGACGAAGCTGCATACCTGTCTCGTCCAGGTGTCGAAGTAGGGTCGAGATGCCCCAGAGCGATCGCTTGTGGGGAAAGCGCGACCCGATGTGGAGGATATGAGGGTTCCGCTTGGCAACCGGGACGAAAGCGCGAGTAGGGAGTGTTACCCCCTCATGGGTGACCGAGATGGGAGGGCCGCGTCGTGTCCGACCCTGTCGCATCTCGAGGCAGCCACGGGAGAATTCGGAGACCGTCAGGAGGTGGTCGGCATGCCGAACCGCGTGCCGCAAAGCCCATGCAAAGTACCGGTCCTGACGGCTGACATGCGCGCTTCCCCACGTCCTCTCGATGTAGCGGCAGGGGATGTCGTCGTGAACCGTCGCAACGATCTTCGCCCGGGTGGGGTTGAGGATGGGGATGAACCCCTTCGGAAAGTGCATGACATCCAAGCCGTCTCCGACCGCGAGCAGCAATGACGTCGCGTGGTCCATCCAGAGTCGTTCCACCCGGTTCCGGGGCGCCTGTAAGATATGTACCTCCGCGGCCACCGCGAGGCAAGCCGATCCTACGAGAGCCCCGAGAGCCTCCAATACCTCTTGGTTGACAAATAGGACCAAGCGCTCGTCGCCCCGCAGTCCTGCCAATAGTGCCACGGTGAGGCCGAGCGCGTAGTTGACGATTCCGTGGCTGCTCGTGCGACCGTGACTGAGGTCGGCAAGGTAAAGGCCAAACCGAATCTGTTTCCCATGGCGTCGGGACGCGCTGCGCCGGATTGCTGGCGACTGCTCCCGAAATCGGAGGGTCCGATGAAGGACGCTGGGGACCGGTAGTGGAAAGAGCATACTACCCACGGCTCCGGTAATTTCAGGTTGGTGTGTTACTTCGGCACGGTCATCTCGTGTTGTTCCAACGCTCGTCCTCCCGGACACCGCAGCGCCCGTCGGACCGGTGGAGGCGAGACGTGTTCCGCCGATAGCTCCTTTTAACCCAAGGGCGAGCCACGCCTTTGTCTTGCGCCGCCCGCCACGAGACGAGACGCTTTCGCCACGCGACGCCGACGCTGCACCGCTGCTTGAATTCGCCCGACGGTGAGTGCCCACAGCCGCGAACGTGGCGTGGAAGACACCGCCTCGGCGCCCCATCGGTATGCGTACTCGGAGTGCAGGTAGGCCAAGAGGTCCGCGGGCGGGAGGCTCATTCGAAGCCAGCAGCGCAGGGTCTCCAGCGCTCTCCCGCGGCCCAGCGCGGCGATCAACCACTGGCGATGCCGAAAGCGGATGGTCGACTCGGTTGCCCGGAGCCTGACCGAGGGGCGCCAGGCGACGTGCCAGATGAGGGAGCGAACCGGCCCGGCAGGAAACTCGTTGGGAGCGTCAAGGCCAAGAGTGCGCACCACGACGTCCCAGGAGGCGCTGACGCTCGTCTCGATCCCGTCGGCGCGGATCAGCCGTTGCATGGCCGCGAGGTCGAGGTCCTCGCGCTGGTAGATCCGAGCCACGTCGGCAAACCCGAGCAGTCGGCGGAAGCGGTCCTTGTTGATGTGCACAAGGAAATGCACGAACGAGCACTCGGCGTCCAGGGCCCGTACCGACCGACCGTCGGGCAGCGTGAACGGTACGGTCCGCTCCCAGATCGCCTCCCGATTCCGCGACGGAATCCAGAGCTTCAGGATGTCCCAATGGAGGTCGATGGGAACGCCCTCGTACTCGAGGTCGACCGACTGGATGTTCCCAGCTTCCGCGAACCGCCGGACCTTGCCGCAGAGTGGATGCGACGGCTCGATGGCCGCGATGATGTCGTCGATGCGGTCAAAGTGGGCTGGCGAGAGCAGCAGGTCGAGGTCGTTTGAGGGCCGCTCGCCCATCCGGGTGTACCACCGGGACTCTGCCGCGATGCCCTTCGCGATGGCGACGTCGATGCCGGCGTCCTCGAGTATGGCGGAGACCGAGGCGAGGGCGGCCCAGAGCCGCTCGTGCCACAACCTGACCGATGCCTGCCTGGCCGTCAGCACGGCCAGAGCGATCCGACGCCACGGTGGATCCGTCCGCTCGACCTCGGACAGGAGCAGGCCGGCCATGCCGTGCGCGAACGCCGAGCGCAGGAACGGCATCGGGTCGGTCACGGGCGGTAGGCCGCGCCCAGCGGCGAGGTCGATCAGCGCCGGATGGGGACCCGTGCTGGGAGGCTCCAGCCTGGGTCGCTGTAGCCTGCTCTCGCCGCCACCCCCTTGGCGTGCACGGTGGGCAGCGCTCACGACGGTGACCTCCGAGCCGTGGGCTGCCCGGTCGCGGGCGAGCCTGCGGTCGACAGCGACGCCAGTGGCGGGGCGGGCGACACGATGGCTCGGATGGCCTTACGGGCGACCGCCACCGGCAGTTCGCGACGGTGCTCGACTCCGACCATAGCCTGGAGGAACCCGGGGGCGGCAGCCAGGGCACGCCAGAGCGGAAGGTCGGCGGTCAGGCGGGTGAACCGCCCGAGCAGCTCGGCGGCCGACGCCACGCGGGGGGTCGTCGTGAGGCTGAGGCGGTGGGCCAAGCGCTCACGGGGCGTGGTCGGGGTGGCAGCCAGTGCCCCGATGACCTCGGATGGCACCGTGGCCGCAACTACCTGGGCGAGGTAGCGCAGCGCCTCGCCGACCAGCAGCGACACATAGTGGCGACGCGCCTCGGAGACGACGATGTCCCAGTCGAGGTCGGGAGCGGCGCCAAGCAGCACGGTGACGGGCTGGGCACCCGCGTCGCGGCGTGGTTGAAGGTGACCTCGACGGCCCGCCGCCACATCGGCTCCCACGCTGCCGACGGAAGCGAGACGTTGCGGCTGGGCTGCCAGTGAAGGCGGACAACCCGTCCCTGGTCATTGCGGAGCGTCGCCGCCGCCTCCCGGGCCTCGAGCGGCTGCGACCCCGTAGCCGGCCACCAGCCCCGAGCCACCGCCGTGCGGCGGGCGCGATTCGCTTCGCGCGCCGGCACCAGCACGTCCAGGTCGTTCATCGGCCGTACCCCGCCGTCGCCGTGGTAGACGGCCACCATCGCCGCTCCCCGCAGCAGCATGGTGGGGATCTCGGCCGTCTCCAGCGCGCCGACCAGCCTCGCGCCGTCGGCGAACAGGAGCTGGTTGCGGTACCAGGTGAACTGGTAGACGCCCTTGAGGCGGGGCAGCTCGGGATCGGCGACCCCGCCGGCGGCGAGGGTCGTCGACAGCGCGGGCATGAGCCGGTGGAGTTCGCCGGGGAGATGGTCGATGTCGATGCGAGGCCTCACCGCCGCCCAGGCCGCCGCGCCGGCGTCACCGGGCAGGAGCGCGGCCTTGAGGAGCAGCTCCTGGATCTCGTCCGGCCAGATGTTCCCGGTGAACCCGGCCCGCCTCATGAGGACTCACTCCAGCCGTCGACGCGCTGCTCGCGCTGGAGAGCGCGACGGCGGTCGAGCGCCGCCTTGACGATGTGAAGGTACTGGCTGCGGTGCTCTCGCTCCCGGATGCCGTTGTTGCTGCCGTGCAGTCGCCGTTCGAACAGGACGTCCTCGAGGAGGGTAGTGGCCATCCCGAGCTCCTGGGCCCGCGCCGACCAGTCCACCGTGACACCGACCCGGAGTCCTGTGGCGAACTCGCCGACGAGGAGGAAGGCGTCGCGGCGCATCAGCATGTTGGTGGGCAGGCAGCCGGCGATCCGGTCGATCGGTGGCCGCAGGCGCGTGCGCGCGTCGGTGTCGAGATCCGGGCTGACGAACTCGCGAACGTGGCCGTACACGGCCTGGAGGGACGGATCATCCCGGAAAGCGTCGGCCAGTCGCTCGAGCGCGCCCGGGACCAGCCGGTCGTCGGCGTCGAGGAACGCGAACAGGTGACCGCTGGCGAGGGCGACGGCCCGGTTGCGGGCCGCACCGTTGCCAGCCCGCGCCTGGCGCTGGTAGCGCACGGCATCGCCGTAGCGGCGGGCCACCTCCCCACTGGCGTCGTCGGAGCCGTCGTCGACGACGATGATCTCGATCGGGCGGTAGGACTGCACCAGCACGCTGTCGATCGCCTCGCCGAGGTAGGCTTGGCCGTTGTAGACGGGGATCATCACCGAGATGAGGGGTCGGCCGTCGCTCACGGCGTCACCTGCTCGTCCCGGCGGGCCCGCTCGCGGTCGATCTTGGCCTTGAGCGACCGGAGGAGCGGGTGCTTCGGCGGCCGCAGACGGAAGTTCATGTTGTCGCCGTGGAAGCGGCGGAACAACAGGACCTCCGGGATGACCTCGATACGGACACCTTGCTCGCGGAGCCGCACGAACAGGTCGCGGTCCTCGGCGAACCGGTAGCTCGGGTCGAAGCCACCGACGGCCCGCAGGAGCTCGGTCCGGATCATGGCGGACACGAACGGAATGCCATCGAGGTCGCCGAAGACCCTGTCGCGAGTGAGCCACTCCGGAGGATCGACGCCCGGCTCGAGCATGATCTCCTGGCGTCCCAGCACGCAGCCGACGTCCGGGTTGGCGATCAGGTACTCGGCTTGGCGACGGAGCTTGTGAGGCGGGATCAAGTCGTCGTCATCGAGGTAGGCCAAGAACTCCCCCTCGGCGAGCGACAGGCCCGTGTTGCGAGCCGCCGCCAGACCCCGGTTCTGCTGATGGACGTAGCGGAGGCCGGGGAACGAGCGGGCGATCTCGGCGCTGCCGTCGGTCGAGCCGTCGTCGACGAACACCACCTCGAAAGGCTCGTAGTCCTGGGAGTACAGGCTCTCGAGGGCTGGGCGGAGGAACCGCTCGCCGTTGTGCACCGCGACGACCACGGTGACCAGCGGGCTGGTCACGGCGTCGCCTGCCTGAGCTCGTCGAGCAAGGCGAGGATCACGCCCGGGATCTCCGACACGTCGGTGCCCAGCTCGAGTACGTACGCCGGCACGCGGCGGACCAGGTGTGCCATGTACTGCAGCGCCTCGCTGCCGGCCGTGTGCAGCTGGAACACCGTGCTGGGCGCCAGGGCCGTGAGCGCTGCGGCGCGCGAGGTGGGCAGAACCCGCGTGTGAGGCCCGCCCGTGATCGTCGGCAGCACGATCGCGCGCAGCGGGAAGCCGTCGATCGGCCGATCGGGGAAATGTTGGTCGACGAACACCACCGCCTTCTCAGTGGCGAGGTACTCGGCGTTCGACACGGCCGGCTCGAGGTGTGGCATTCGCCAGAGGTTCGGGGGATGCACCTTGCCCGAGCTGAACAGGCTGTGCAGCCATGGGCGCGGCTCGAGACTGACCATGGTGTAGTCGTCGCCCGCGTAGCGCAGCTCGGACGTCAGCGAGGCCAAGGAGCAGGTCGACTTCCCGGAGCCGCCCTTCCCGACGAGGAGCACGCCGCCGTCCGGTGTGCCGACCCCACCGCCGTGCACCTGCTGGTGACCGCGGGTGGCCATCCACCAGTGAAGGATCTGCCGGATCGGCGCTGCCCGCTCCCAGTAGGGGAGGACGCTGGGGTCGGCGACCCAGTACCATGCGCGGTCGGCGCCGAGGTCGACGACACTGAGCGCCTCCATGCCCGGCTGGAAGACACCGCGGGCAGGCGGATCCTCGAAGAAGTAGAAGGCGCCGACGGGTGACTCGGGGTCGGCCTGTGGCCTCGGAGGGGGCGCGACACTGTCCCAGACGTCGACGATGAGTTCAGGATTGCCTGCAGGCGCAGCCGTGAGGTGGGCAAACGCCGGCGCGATGGACGAGATAAGACCCGGTCCGGCGAAGCGGAGCAGGATCTGGTGGCCTGCGACGCGGAAGGACCGTTCCTCGACCGATGCCCTCGACGTGGCCTCGCAGAACGCCGCCTCAAGTTGCTCGACGGCCGGTCCAGACGCTGTCGCGGACTGCACTAGCGGACGGCGTCGGGCCCGTCGGGCCGGTGGGGCCACCCTCGAGAGTCGACCTCGTGGACGGGATCCAGCAGGATGAGGTCCTGCATGTCGGTGAACTTCTCGAGCTTGGGAGCGCGGAACGGGGAGCGCTCGGCGGGGGCCGACTGCAGCGAGACCGCCTGAACCGGTTCGGCGTCGTCGCACGGCACGACGAGCTCCTCGCCCGACAGGCGCTGCAGAAGGTCCTCGACACCCCGTCGGATGTCGTCCTCCGTAGCTTCGTAGCGGCGGCCCAGCTCAGCGACGATATCGTCGACGGGAAGTGCCGCCTCCAGCAACGACCACACGTCGCCACCAACGCGATCGAGGGTGTAGTAGCCACCGGTGGCGAGGTTGATCATGATGGGCTCACCGTCGATCGTCTCGTTGATCACCTGGGAGCTGTTGACGCGGTAGCGCATGCTCTGCTCTCTGTCTCGCCAATTGCGCGTTCATGGCATTTCATCGCATAAACCGTCTTGATGAGCAGCCAATGGTCGAAGTATGTGATGTCCGCTGGGGCTTAGCAAAGTATGCAAACAACGTAGTTGAGCCTACGACAGGTTGTGGCGGCCAGGAATACAAATAGCTGCAGTTCGAGAAAAAGCGTGCCAGGATGCTCTACCGTTACTCGAGATGAAGCGGAGTTGGCGGTGACGAGGAGCCGGCGTGTGCTCATCACCGGGGCCCGTGGCCTCATCGGCCAGGTGCTCTGCAAGGCCCTCGCCGAGGACTACGAGGTTGCCGGCGTCGACAGGAGAGGTCATGGCCGGGAGGGCGGCTTCTCACGGGCCGACACGACGCGGCTGCGGCACGCGCTGCGTGCGGTGGAAGGCGCTGACGTCGTCATCGACCTCGCATCAGCCCACTGGCAGCAGCCCTGGGACGTCGTACGCCAGAACAACATCCCTGCGGCATGGAACACGCTCGAGGCGGCTCGCCGCCGAGGAGTCCGGCGTGTCATCTATGCAAGCTCCAACCACGTCACCGGACTCTACGAGCGCGACGATCCATACGCCCGGATCGTGGCCGGCCAGTACGACGGCCTCGACCCCGCAACGGTGCCGAGGATCGACACGGCGATGCCCGTGCGCCCCGACAGCCCCTACGGTGTGGGCAAGGCGCTCGGCGAGGCCGCGGCGCGCTACTACGCCGAGGAGCGCGGCCTGTCAGTGCTCTGCCTGCGCATCGGAACCCTCAACCGGGCGGATCGTCCGTCGGCCGCGCGGCACTTCGCCACACTCCTCACCCACGCCGACATGGTGAGGCTCGTACGCTGCTGCATCGAGGCGCCGCCGGACCTGACCTTCGACGTGTTCTACGGCGTGTCAGCCAACCGATGGCGCATCTGGGAGATCGACGACGCCCGTCATGCGATCGGCTACGAGCCGAGGGACGACGCCGAGGCGTGGCGGGGCGAGGTCGGTTCCTCCGCCGGTCCGGGTGCGTTGGCCTCTTCTGCGTCAAGGGTCTCCAGGCTCCGGGCAGTACTGCGCGAGCGAGGTCGCGCGAGCCGCGCGAGCGAGCGCAAGGTGCAGGCATGAACCACGGTCACGGCGCCGGTGCCGTGGAAGGCCGCGCCCAGTCGGGACGGAACGGTGGGGAAGTCGGCGCCGAAAGGCCGCCTCCCTTCGATCCCCACAACCCACTCGGAAGCCTGGGACGTGCCGCTGTCCGCGGTTTTGCCTGGACGATGGTCCGGTCGATCTCGTCTCGCCTGGTCGGGAGCGCCGTCTTCGTCGTCCTTGCCCGCCTCCTCGACCCCAAGGCCTTTGGCACCGTCGCCCTCGCGTCGGTCTTCCTCGTATTCATGTCGCTACTGGTCGAGTCGGGTTTCGGTGAGGCCGTAATCCAACGCAAGCAGGTGACCGAGGTAGACCTGAACACCGCCTTCTGGGTGAGCAACGCCTTCGGCCTCATGCTGACCCTGGCCATGGCCGCCTCTGCCGGCTTGCTGGCGACGCTGTTCCACCAGCCCGAGCTGGGCCCGGTCCTTCGAGCGTTGTCGCTGGTCTTCGTCCTGGCTGCGTTGGCCAGCATGCCTCAGGCCCTCCTGCGACGGGCGCTCCGGTTCCGGCAGATCGCCCTGCGCGGCCTGGCGGCCACCATCGCGGGCGGCGCTGTCGGCGTGGGAATGGCACTCGCCGGGCTGGGAGTGTGGAGCCTCGTCGGTCAGATCCTGGCCAACGCGCTCGTCGGAACCGTCGTGCTGTGGCTGGCCTGTTCCTGGCGACCGGGCGTAACGGTGTCTCGTTCCAGCCTGGTCGAGCTCTTTCGCTTCGGAGCGAACATCCTCGGGGAGCGAGTGGCGCTCTTCGCCAGCCGACGATCCGACGACTTCCTCGTCGGCCTGGTCCTTGGTCCGGTCGCGCTCGGCCTGTACACGGCGGCGTATCGCATTCTGCTACTGGTGACCGAGATGATCATCTGGACCATCGAGGGCGTCGCGTTCCCGGTCTTCTCCCGCCTCCAGGGAGACCCCGAGCGTCGCAAGCGAGCGTTCTACATGGTAACGCAGTTTTGCTCCGCCGTCGCCACGCCAGCGTTCTTTTTACTCGCGGCGCTCGCACCGGAGCTGACGCGCTTGGCATTCGGCCCAAAATGGACGGGCGCAATCCCCGTGATGCAGGTTCTCTCCATAGTGGGAATTCCGCATTCGGTCACCTACTTCAACAAGGCGGTCGTGAACGCTGGCGGACGCCCGAATCTCTCTCTTCGCGTCGCCGTCCTAACCGCGATCGTCAACGTGATGGCGTTCGTCCTCGTCGTCCACTGGGGCATCCTCGCCGTGGCGACCAGCTACGTCGCGTGTAGCTACCTTCTCGCCCCGGTGTCGTTCTGGTCGGTCACCCGGGTCGTCGACATCGAGGTCAAGCCGTACCTCCGGCTCTTCGTCGCCCCGATGACGAGCGGCCTGGTGATGCTTCTGTCCCTTCTGGGCGCGAAAGCGGCGCTGGCCGACGAGGTCACGGGAATAGCCTTGATCGTGACGCTCGTGGTCGTCGCCGTCGCCGTCTACTCGCTGATGCTCTACCTCACAGCTCGACACTTCGTCATGAGCGTGTTGTCAAATGGGAGGCGCCTTCTTGCAACGGAGTGACGGTCCCTTTCGCTCCCGACCGTCCCTCGCTACGGCACCGTCCAGCGCGAATGGTCAAGCGGGCCGGTCTCCCTCATGAAGGGCGGCCGGCGCTGCTGGATCAACAGCCGCAGCGCCGGGACGAGGCGGGCCTGCACCTTGGACCCGACGCCTGATCTCGATCGTCCCAGGCAGCAGCAGGTGTGGATCGTCGATGAAGACTGTCCGGTGGCGGGTGATCGAGCAGATCACCCGCCTTCCGGACAGCATGTAGCGGCGATGCAGCCGTAGGTAACTTCCCGGGTGACTCCGACGGCACAACCCCAGGGCTGCTGATCGCAGACGCAAACCCGCTGGTCAGAGCAGCTCGCGGTACGAGCCCACCTCGGGGTCGAAGGTGACCTCGATCGCCTCGGCGTGGGTCCCGTGGTTCCGGTAGGTGGCGCACACCGCCTCGACCGCGTCGTAGTCGAAGTCGGCCGGGAATACACCCAGCCGGTCGAACAGGGCGCGCTCTTCGTCGCCGAGCAGGTCGTAGCTCCAGTCGATCGCGGCCCGCAGCGTCCGGTGCCGCGGCAGGACCGTGCGGGCACCGGCGGACAGCAACTCGAAGCGCCGGTCGAGGTGCTCCACGAGTTCGGCCGGCGGGAAGCTGCGCACGCGGGAGGCCGCCAGCTCGATCGCCAGCGGCAACCCATCGAGCCGCTGGCACAGCGACGCCACCGCCGAGGCGTTGGCGTCGGTCGGCGCGAAGCCCGGCGACGCGTCCATCGCACGGTCGACGAACAGGCGCACGGCGTCGTAACCGCCGGTGGACTCGGGTCATGGGGCATATTGCCAGCTCGTGCCCGGCACCGGACGCCACGCGGGGGCCTCTTCCATCGGCGCCACCCAGACGCCATGCGTGCCGATATCCGTACGTTGCACGGATGTGCCGCGCCCTGGCGCCCCCGACACTGTGACGAGGGTGAACGACCCCACCACCGAACGACCCACCGGGGGTCGAAACCAGAGAGGCAAGTACCATGCACACCATCGCCCGTGACGAGATCGTCACCCAGCATGTGGCCGACCTGCACCAGCGGGCCGCCAAGCAGCGGCTGCTGCGGGAGCTGCGGGCCAGCCGCAAGTCGACCGTCCACCGCCGTTGGATCTGGGAGCGGCTGACCGTCCGACGCCCACGGCCAGCGGTCATGACGAGGACGCCGCCAGCGGGACCCGTCGTGGCCCGCGGTGGCCAGGCAGCGGCTCGCCGCGCTGGACATGCCTGATAGGGGAAGGGGCGCGAGGTCATGAACGAGCAGGCGGCGCAGAGTCTGGTTTGCTTCGCCGAGGACGCAGGCCGTGGGCTCACAGGACTCGACGCCAACCGGTGGCGCGACCGGCTTGCCGCTCTGGTTCGCCCGATGCGGTGATGCCGGCTCGCGCTAAGCGGCCTCCCTGAAGTTCTGCACGTAACCCTCGGGCAGCCAGGGCGAGCTGTGCGGCGCGGCGGTCGCCAGCATCTGCGCGGTGGTGCGCTGGCGGAAGAAGGCGTGCACCTGGCGGACGCGCCCTTGGATGG
>WNGE01010712.1_pt1 | contig 13144 bp, 14 predicted proteins | sample 5400651 | NCBI WGS metagenome assembly WNGE01 (sample SAMN13153370, study PRJNA577476) | soil metagenome | isolation source: 60 cm soil or saprolite under grassland replicate 2 | place: USA:California | collected 2016-06-15 | reverse complement strand
GTTGTCGCTCCGGACGACGAGGGGGTCGTCGAGGCGATCGACGAGCGGACCCTGCTCGTGCCGGTCACGCACGTCCTCTTCAAGACCGGCCGGATCCAGGACATCGAAGCGATCGTCGCGCGGGCGCACGAGGCCGGCGCGCTGGTCGTCCTCGATGCGTACCAGTCGGTTGGAACCGTGCCGCTCGACGTGACCGCGCTCGGCGTCGACTTCGCCGTCGGCGGCTCGGTCAAATGGCTCTGCGGCGGCCCGGGCGCTGCCTGGCTCTACGTGCGTCCAGATCTCGCGGAGACCCTCGAGCCGGCCCTGACCGGCTGGCAGGCGCACGAGCGGCCCTTCGCCTTCGAGCCCGAGCAGGACTACACGCACGGTGCCGCGCGGTTCCTCACCGGGACTCCAAACGTTCCGGCGCTCTACGCGGCGACCGCCGGCTACGACGTGATCGAGGAGATCGGCGTCGAGCGGATTCGCGGACGCTCCGTCGAGCAGACGACGCTGTTGATCGAGCTGCTCGAGGAGGCGGGGTTCGAGCCGGGCAGCCCACGCGACGCGGACCGGCGCGGCGGCACCGTCGTCGTGAAGACTCCCGGCTTCGAGGAGGTCAACCGCGAGCTCGCCGAGCGCGGGATCCTCGTCGACTGCCGTCCCGAGACCGGCCTGCGCCTCGGGCCGCACTTCTACAACACCGACGACGAGCTTCGGTTCGCGGTCCAGCAGATCGCGGAGATCAGCCTGCGAGGAGCTCGAGCAGCCGCCGGGCATACGTAGGCCCGGTCGGCTCGTCCTCGTGCTTGAAGTAGGCGTAGACGCGGATCCCCCGGTCCAGCAGCGGCCGTAGCCGGCCGGCCCACTCGCGGATTTGCTTCTCGTCGTAGGGCGGCTCTCGGAAGCGCACGTACCGGAACGGCGCATCGGCCTCGAGTGACCCGACGCGGACGGGCACGTCGACGTCGCCCCACGACTCGTGCCTGAAGTCGAACGCGACCTCGAGCTCCGGGTCGAGCGAGTCGCGCAGCAGCATCAGAAACCCGTCGTCCCGCTTTCGTTCCAGCGGGACGAGCACCGGGCCGAGTTTGTCGCCGAGCACGCGCGCCCGCTCGCAAAAGGTGCCGACGAGCCCCAGCCGCGAGCCGTGCGTGATCTGGCGGGGCATCCTGACGGCGAAGCGGAAGCCCGGCGGCACCTGCTCCGCCCAGGTTCTGAAGTGCTCTTCGGACGGCAATTGGTACGCGCTCGTGTTGAGCTCGACCGACCGGAACCGCTCGGAGTAGAAGCGCAGGAAGTCGACGGGCTTGGTGCCCTCCGGGTAGAAGTCGGGCCGCCAGGTGGGGTAGGAAAACCCGGAGGTGCCGACATATAGCCCCGGTACACTCGCCGCCATGGCGGTCACGCCCGAAGTGATACCCGACAACACCGTTCCGGTCCTCGACCACGGCTTCGTCCGGCTCGACGGCGCGATGGCCGACGACCTCTCCGTCGTCAACGGCGCGCGGGTCAGCTTCGCGCGGCGCAGTGAGGAGATGGACGAGTCCGACGAGGGCCTGATCCGCTTTCTGATGCGCGACCGGCACGGGACTCCATTCGAACATAACTCCTTCCGCTTCCACATCCGCTGCCCGATCTTCGTCGCGCGCGAGTGGATGAGACATCGCGTCTCGTCTTTCAACGAGTTCAGCCTTCGGTATGCGAAGGCGACCGACGACTTCTACGTTCCGGCGGTGGAGGACGTGCGCAGCCAGGTCGGCAAGCCGGGGGCGTACTCCTTCGAGCCGGTCTCCGACGAGGTCGCCGAGGAGACGCGGGAGAAGCTGCAGGCGGTCTACGAGACTGCCTACGCGACCTATCAGGAGCTCGTCGAGCTCGGCGTCGCGCGCGAGCTCGCCCGCTGCGCGCTGCCGGTCGGTGCCTACACCGAGTTCTACTGGACGGTCAACGCGCGCTCGCTGATGAACTTCCTCTCACTCCGGAACGCCGAGACGGCGCAGCGCGAGATCCGCCGCTACGCGGAGGCGTGCGAGCGGTTCCTCGAAGAGCTGATGCCGGTCACGTACGCCGCCTTCGTCGCGAGCGGCCGCGTCGCGCCCTAGGTCGTCAGAACGACCGGATGAGCCTTGGTGCTCGGGCTCTCGCGCGTGACGATCCAGCCGTCGTAATGCTTGAGGGTCGGCGGCATCGTCAGGCGCACTGTCGACGTATTCCCCGCGACGGTGAAGATTCCGCAGGCCGCCAACGTCTTGCCGTCCTTCGTCAAGAACATCTCGTAGTACGCGCCGCTCGGTAGCCGCGGTAGGCCGCGGATCACGACCCGCAGCGGCCAGTTCCCGCTCGAGTCGAGCTCGCCGATGTCGATCTTCGCCGAGGCGTTCTGGGCGACCGCGGTGCCGTGCATGTTCACCGATTGGAAGGCGTTGATGCCGCCCTGCCCGACGCCCCGCTTGCCCGCGACGAAGCCGCCGACGAAGGCGACGAGCGCGATCGCGGCCGCGAGCGCCAGAATCGCCCCGGCCCGCCTTCGCGGCAGGACCATCGCCGACGGCTGCGACTCGCCTGGCGGCTCCGCCAGTGCGGGCGGAAGCTCGGGCGGCGGTCCCGCTGCGACCAGCAGCTCGTGGACGCGCTCGAGCCGCGCCCGCTCCTCCGGCGTCAGGTCGTCCCCTACAAGCTCTCGAAACTCAGGTTGTCCCCGGTCCATCCATTTCCTCCTCCAGCAGGTCCGCGAGCCGCGCCAGCGCGGCCCGTGTCCGTGTCTTGACCGTCCCCAGCGGAATACCGAGATACTCCGCCACCTCGGACTGGGACAGCCCACTCCAGTAGGCAAGCTCGATCACCGTGCGCTCGCTCTCCGGCAACTCCTCCAGCGCGCGGTGGATGCGCCAGGACGTCCAACTCGCCTCCGCCCGCTCCGAAGGCCCTGCGTCGTGCGACTCCTGCTCGGGCGCCTCGACCGCCGGCTCGCTCCGCGCGCGCGCGCGATCGACGATGGCGTTCCGCGCAACCGCGTAGATCCACGGGCCGCCGGGCCCGCGTTCGGGCCGGTAACTGCGCGCGCCGCGCCAGACCGACGTGAATGTCTCCTGCACCGCGTCCTCGGCGCGTCCGCGGTCGCCCAGCCGCCGCAGGGCCAGACCGAAGACGGGCCGGGCATAGCGCCGGTACAGAGCCTCGAAGGCTCCGCGGTCGCCGTCGCCGGTGCGAAGGATCAGCTCTCCGTCCGTGACCTCGTTCGCCGACACCCTCCGCATGGTCGCGGCTACGGCGGCAGCGGGCAAGCGATATGGCGTTTCGATGGCGATTGCCACACCCTGTACCTACGGTTTCGAGGGCGTCGTGGATTGCACCAGCCTGCCGCCGTCGACGACGAGAGTCGTGCCTGTCACGAAGCTCGCGCCGGCGAGGTAGACGACGGCGGCTGCGACGTCGTCAGGCGCGCCGACGCGCCCGAGCAACGTCTCGGCGGCGCGCCGCTCCTCTTGTCCAGGCTCGACGGCCACGGGGCCTGGCGCGAGGCCGCAGACGCGCACGTCCGGCGCCAGGGCGCGCGCCAGGACGCGCGTGAGCATCGCCTGGGCCGCCTTGGCGGCGCAGTGCGCTGCGAACGACGGCCACGGCTGGTAGGCGGCGACGTCCTCGATCATGACCACGCATCCCCTTGAGGCGCGCAGGTGGGGCGCGGCATCGAGGCCGCCGAGCTCCGCGGCCGCGCGCTCGACCAGCGCCCGCGCCTCGTCCACCTTCGCGAGGTCGCCGTCGGCGCGGCCCGCAGCGACGACCGACCAACCCTCGCCCTCGAGCCGTGCCGCGATCGCACCGCCGACCCGGCCGGTTCCGCCGGTCACGAGAGCAGAGCGCAATTTCCGTCCTGGAGAGGCGTCATCTTTCGGCAATGAGGATTTTCGCCGTAATTGCCGTCGGGGCCGCCCTTGTGGCGGCGGCTACCGCCGCTGTCCTGGCGCTCACGCTGACGGCGACGCCCACGGCCGTCGCCTACGGGAAGGCCTCCACGCTGAACGGCGTGCTCTCCACCCATAAGGCGAATCAGACCGTGAAGGTCGACGCGACCGAGTGCGGTACGACCTCGTCCAAGACCGTCGGAACCGTAAAGACGAACGCAACCGGCGCTTACACGATGGCCGTGACGCCGATCGTCAACACGACGTACCAGGCGACCCAGAAGAACACGAAGAGCCCGGCGGTCGCCGTCACCGTTACCCCGGTCGTGAAGCTGCAGCGCGTTCGTCGCGGCTCTTACGCCGTGAGCGTGACCTCGGCGATCGACTTCAAGGGCAAGGCGATCCTCTTCCAGCGCTACTCGAAGCTCCGCAAGCGCTGGGTGCAGGTCAAGCGGGTGCTGCTCGCGACCACGACACCGGGCACGAAGCCGACGATGGTCAGCTCGGCCGCCTTCCAGGCGAAGGTCGCGAAGGGGCTGCGTGTCCGCGCCGCGCTGAGCAAGGCGCAGGCTGCCCCCTGCTACGCGGCGGCGACGAGCAACAGCGTCCGCGCCTAGGGCGTAGAAATCGACCTCCAGTCGTTCCGACCGGTCATTTCAGACGGACGCACGGACAGAGCCCGGGCGTCCTGAGGTCGGCATCGCCAGCGACGCCTAGGTAGCGGGCGTTCCCACCTCGGCAACGGCGCGGTCGAAGCGCTGCGCGACGGCGTCCCAGTTGACGACGTTCCACCAGGCCTCCAGGTAGTCGGGCCGCCGGTTCTGGTACTGGAGGTAGTAGGAGTGCTCCCAGACGTCGATTCCGAGGATCGGGAAGTCGTCGTTCAGGATCGGAGAGTCCTGGTTCGGAGTCGAGTAGACCGCGAGGCCGGTGCCGTCGTGGACGAGCCAGGTCCAGCCCGAGCCGAAGCGCTTGACGCCGTTCTCGTTGATCGCCTTCTTCAGCTCGTCGAGGCCGCCCCAGACGTCGTCGATTGCCTCGGCGAGCGCGCCTGACGGCTCGCCGCCGCCGTCCGGGCCCATGATCTCCCAGAACAGCGAGTGGTTGACGTGCCCGCCGGCGTTGTTGCGCACCGCGGTCTGCTTGTCCTCCGGGAGCGTCTCCAGGTTCGCGAGCACGTGCTCGACGGGCTTGTCCGCCAGCGGCGTTCCCTCGAGCGCCGCGTTGGCGTTGTCCACATACGCCTGGTGGTGCTTGTCGTGGTGGACGCGCATCGTCGCCTCGTCGATGTGCGGCTCGAGCGCGTTGTAGTCATAAGGGAGAGGTGGTACCTCGAACGCCATCTGCGCTCCTTTCTGCGCTGTCTCGCCGAGGCTACCGCCTTTGCCCTATGCTCCGCCGTCGTCTCGTCGAAAGGAGCTGCCGTGGCCACGATGGCCTTCAACCACGAGGAGATCGTCGCCCGCGCGCTGAAGCCCGCGCTGCTCGAGCTCGACGGCATCTCGCGGGAGACGATGGAGGCGCATTACAAGCTCTACGAGGGCTACGTCAACAAGCGGAACGAGATCATGGCGAAGCTCGCCGAGGTCGATCTCGCGGCCGCGAACCAAGCCTACTCGGAGGTGCGCGCGCTGAAGGTTGAGCTCAGCTTCGCGCTCGGCGGGATCAAGAACCACGAGATCTACTTCGAGCATCTCGGCGGCGGCGGCGGCGATCCGGGCGGAGCGATCGGGAAGCTGATCGCGCGGGACTTCGGCTCGGCGGCCGCGTGGCGGGCAGACCTGAAGGCGACCGGGATGGCCGGGCGCGGCTGGGCCTGGACGGCGTACGACTGGGACGAGGGGCGGCTCTTCAACTACGTCGGCGACGCGCAGAACACCTATCCCATTTGGAACGCGACGCCGCTGGTGGCGCTCGACGTCTACGAGCACGCCTACTTCATCGACTACCAGACCGACCGCGGCTCCTACATCGACGCGTTCTTCGACAACCTCGACTGGGACGCCGTCAACGACTGGGTGCAGCAGTACAGGATTGGGTAACAGTCCGCGGCCTACACTGCGGTAGCCGTGGAGGACGCCGTGATCGTCGGCGCGGGGCCGCAGGGACTGGCGGTGGCGGCGTGGCTTCGCCGTGCGGGAGTGCAGCCGCGCGTTTTCGGGGAGGTGATGGCGTTCTGGACGCGCCACATGCCCCGGGGGATGCTGCTGCGCTCATCGAAGCGGACGTCGAGCATCGCCGACCCGCGGCGCACGGCGACGATCGAGGCTTACGAGCGCGAGTGGGGCGCGGGGATGCCCGATCCGATTCCGATCGAGAGCTTCATCGACTACGGCCGTTGGTACCAGCGGCGGGAGGTGCCGGAGGTCGAAGAGGGTCGGATCGAGTCGATCGACGCGGTGCGGGGAGGATTCCGGCTACGGATGGACGCGGGCGAGGAGCTCGCCTCGAGGCGGGTGGTGATCGCCACCGGGATGGAGCCGTTTGCTTGGCGGCCGCCGGAGCTCTCGGAGCTCCCGTCCGAGCTTGCCTCGCACCCGTTCGACCATCCCGACCTCTCGGTCTTCGGCGGCCGCCGCGTCCTCGTCGTCGGCGCGGGCCAGAGCGCACTCGAATCCGCGGCGCTGCTGGCTGAGGCGGGCGCCGAGGTGGAAATCATCGTGCGCAAGGGCTTCGTGACGTGGATTCCCGAGCCGAAGGCGAACAGGACTGCTCTCGGCCGGCTTGTCGATGCACTCCTGGCACCGCCGATCGACGTCGGCGCCCGCGGGAGCGCCTGGATGGCGGCCGTTCCCGACGCCTTTCGCCGGTTGCCTCCGAGCTTCCGGGCCGGGATCGCGCACGACATCCTCCGGCCGATGGGCGCCGCCTGGCTCGTTCGCCGCCTTGAGGGCGTGCCGCTGCAAACCCGGCGGTCGATTCGCTCGGCTGCAACGAGCAACGGACATCTGCGAGTCGAGCTCGACGACGGGTCCGTGCGCGAGGTCGATCACGTGTTGCTCGCAACCGGCTACCGAGTCGACGTCACGCGCTACCACTTCCTGTCTCCGGCGCTGCTCGCGAACCTCCGGGTCTCCGGCGGCTACCCGCGGCTCGGCGCCGGGCTCGAGTCGTCGGTCCCGGGGCTCCACTTCGTCGGCGCGGCGGCGGCGGGAACCTTCGGGCCCGTTATGCGATTCGTCACGGGCTCGTGGTTCGCGGCACCAGCCGTGACCCGCGGCGTGCTCGGTAAGCCTCCGGCGCCGTTCGCGCGCTCCTTCTAGATGGCCGCCCGGCGCGTCCTCGTCACCGACTCAGACGAGCGCTCCGCTCTGGCGGCCTGCCGTGGCCTTGCCGCAGCCGGGTTCGACGTGACGGCGGGCGTGAGCGTCCGTCCTTCGCCGGGAGCCTGGTCGCGCGCCGTCCGCCGCCGAGTCCGGCTCCCCGAGCCGCGCCTGGACGAAGCCGCCTTCGCGGCGGCGCTCGAGCGCGAGCTTCGGAAGCAACCGCATGACGCGCTCCTCTGCGCGACCGAAGCCGCCGCGCTCGCGGTCTCGGCCCATCGGGACCGCGTGGAAGGGCTGTGCCGGCACGGCCTTCCGTCCCACGACGTCCTCGAGCGCTGCCTGGAGAAAGGTGAGCTGCTAGAGATCGCGGCCGCGGCCGGGCTGGACGCCCCACCAAGCAGCCTGTGCGAGAGCGCCGAGGAGGCCCAACGGGCCGCGGCGCGCTTCGGCTTCCCCGCGATGGTCAAGCCGCACCGGAGCCTGACCGGGTTCGGGACCAGCCGTGCCCACGCCAGCAGCGTCGTCATCGAGTCGCCCGAAGCGCTCGCCGACGCGGTGGCACGCTTCGGGCTGCCGCTCGTCGTGCAGCGGCGCGAGGCCGGGGCGGCGATCTACTCGGTCGGCGGCGTCTTCGCCGGCGGCAGGCTGCTCGCATCGGCGGTGTCGCACTATGTGCGGACGTGGCCCCGTCGTGCCGGCTCGGCGTCGTTCTCGGAGACCGTCGACGCCCCGCCGTCACTTCTCACGCGCGTCGAGCGGCTCCTGTCGTTGCTCGGCTACGAGGGCCTCTTCGAGGTCGAGCTCATCGTGGTCGACTCAGAGTTCGCCACGATCGACTTCAATCCGCGAATCTACGGCTCGATGGCACTCGCGGAGGCAGCCGGCGCGAATCTCGCTGCCATCTGGTGCGACCACCTTCTGGACGGCGGCGCGGCAACGACTGCTGCGCGCGCGGGCGTCCGCTATCGATTCGACGACGCCGAGGCGCGCAACGCGCTGTTCGCACTGCGTCGAGGGCGGCTGGGGGAGTTCCTCGGCATCTGCCGGCCGCGCGCCAGGGTCACGCACGCATACTTCCGCTGGAGCGATCCGGGCCCCTTCGCCGGGCGCGTGGCGCAGCTCTGCTGGAACGGCCTTCGCCGGGCGCGGCCGAGGACCGCCGCGCCGGGCGACCCGCTTGGATTTCGCGTACGCGTGCAGACGCTCGCGGCCGAAGCGTTCCACTGGCTGCTCGCCTACGCGGTGGGCGTGCCGCTCGTACTGCTGGCGAGGCTCGCGCGCCTGCTCAAGCACGCCGGGGCGTCTCGATGAGCACGCTCGCCTTTACGCTCGCGGGGTACCTGGCGGGCAGCGTGCCGACCGGCTACTGGCTCGTGCGCGGCTTCCGCGGCGATCGCCGCGCTCGTCCTCCATCGCGCCGACATCGGGACGGAGACGCGCTTCAGGTTCCGGCGCCCGGCGTCAGCTCGCTAGCCACTCGCGGAGCTCGGTGTGGCGCGCTGCCGGGGTGCCACCGTCCAGCTCTCCGCGCAGCTCGCCGGCCGTGCCGTAGCGCTCCGCAATCACGTCGTGCGAGTGGATCGTCTCGAGGTTCACCTGCCGCGAGAGCAGGAAGTCGGCGTCGTTCAGGTCCGGATACGCCGCCAGCGTGTCCCGCAGCGCGATCCGCACCGAGTCCTCGACGAACCGCGGCTGCAGGTGCGCGTGCTCGACGACGAACAGCTCGTCCGGCCGCTTCAGGAGCTCGTAGACCGGCGAGCTCATCGAGCCCTCGACGATCCGCACGAGCTGCTCCGCGTTCACAACCGAATCGGTGCCGACGAAGAGCGTCCCGCGCCCGCGCTGATTGTGGGTCGCAAGCGGCACGAGCTCGAGGATCCGCTCGACGTCGAGCTTGTCGAACCCGGCCTCGCCGAGCCGCTCCGCCGCGTGCTCCCGGACGAGCCCCTGCGCGCACGGGCAGGCATTGATCCCGGTCGCCTCGACCCCGACCAGCCGCCGAGTCCCCGCGGAGGAAGCCGCCGCGACCCCGATCAGCGAGGCCATCTCCTGCGTCCGCAGGCCTGTCACCGGAGTCTCGCGCTCGAGCGGGTAGCGCGCCGAGATCCGCACCTCCGCCCGGAGGGCCGCCTGCCGCTCGACGATGTGCGCGGCGATGTGCTCGGCCAGCTGCTCGACGAGCAGCGCCTCGGCGATCACGACCCCCTCGATCGCCTCCTCGAAGAGCTCGGGGAAGCGAGACATGTGGACGCCCTTGCGCGCCGCCTCGAGATCCACCGTGCAATCGATCTCGGCCGCGATCAGCTTCTCCTGCTCCCCGTAGCGGATCCGGATCGCCTTCTGGACGCCGCCGACGCCGGCCCGCGACAGCGCAAGCGGCACCTCGGACGGCGAGGCCTGGAGGTCCTGTGTTACAAGCGAGCGCGAGTCCCGCATGGCCGGCAACGCTACCGAAGACACCGAGTTCGCCCGCCTCGTCATGCTCGCGTGTCACGACCTGCGGACGCCGCTCGCGACGGTGCTCGGCTTCACGCAGACGCTCACGCGGCTCGACCAGCTCGAGGAGCCGGCCTCACGCTACCTCGAGATGATCGGCGCGGCTTCGGGTCAGCTCGGCGAGCTCGTCGACGAGCTCGCCCTCGGCGCCCGGATCGAGGCCGGCCGCTATGAGCCCGTTCGCGAACAGCTGGACACGCTCGAGCTCGCGCGCGCAGCCGCGGAGCAGCTCGGCGAGGACCGGGTCGAAACCGAAGGCGAAGGCGCGTCCGCCGAGGTCGACGTCGCGGCAACCAAGCGCGCGGTCGCCGCGCTCGCTCGCTGCGCACTCCGCCACGGCGGGCTCGACCAGGTCCGTCTCAAGGCAGACGGCGACGAGCTCGAGCTGGCTCCGGTGACTCCGGCCGCGGCCCCGGTTCTGCTCGGCGAGGACCTGCGCGACCTCGGTGCGGCGATCGCAGTCCGCCAGCTGCGCGCGCAGGGAGGCTCGCTGGAGCTCGACGGCGAGACGCTTCGCATCCGCCTGGCGTGAGCGAGCACGTCAACGTCGACGACTTCGAGGCTGCGGCCCGGGCGCGGCTCGAGCCGGGCGCCTACGCGTACTACGCCGGAGGCGCCGAAGACGAGCACACGCTCCGGGCCAACAGCGCCGCGTTCACACGCTGGGAGTTGCGCCCTCGCGTGCTCGTCGACGTCAGCGAGGTCTCGACCGAGACCACGGTCCTCGGGACGCAGGTAGCGCTGCCGTTGCTCGTCGCGCCGACCGCGTTCCACCGACTAGCGCACCCCGAAGGCGAGCTCGCGACCGCACGTGCAGCCGCGGCCGCCGGAACCGTGATGTGCCTCGCGACGCTCTCGAGCGTCTCGCCCGCCGAGCTCGCGGCCGCGGCGCCAGAAGCGCCGCAGTGGTTCCAGCTCTACTGCTCCCGCGACCGCGGGTTCACGAAGGAGCTCGTCGCCGCGGTGGGCGAGGCGGGGTTCCAGGCGCTGGTGGTCACGGTCGATGCGCCGGTTCTCGGGCGGCGCGAGCGCGACCTGCGCACCGCGTTCGTACTCCCGGATGATCTGCCCGTGCCGAACCTCCCGGTCGTGCTGGCACGAAGGGACTTTCACGCCGCGCTGAGCGCGGTGGTCGACTCGACGCTGACGTGGCGAGATCTCGAGTGGCTGCGCTCCATCAGCCCGCTCCCGCTCGTCGTCAAAGGCGTGCTCACCGCGGAAGACGCGCTGCTGGCGGCGGAGCACGGCGCCGCCGGGATCGTCGTCTCCAACCACGGCGGCCGCCAGCTCGACGGCGTGCCGGCGGCGCTGGACGTGCTGCCGGAGGTCGCCGAAGCAGTCGGCCAGCGCGTGGAGGTGCTCGTCGACGGCGGCATCCGCCGCGGCACCGATGTGCTGAAGGCGCTCGCACTCGGCGCCCGCGCAGCGCTTGCCGGCCGCGCCGTCCTCTGGGGTCTCGCTGCGGGCGGCGAGGAGGGTGTCGTTCAAGTGCTGACGCTCCTGCGCGACGAGATCGCGAGCGGGCTCATGCTGCTCGGCTGCGCGCGGCCCGACGACGTCACGCGCACGCACGTGCGGCCCGCAGGCCCGTCCGTATGATCCGTGGCGTGGAGCGGGAGGGCCAGGCAAAGACCCGGGACGGCAGGACGCTGGCGTTCGTCGAGCGCGGCGCGCCCGACGGGATGCCTGTCCTCGTCTGCCACGGGACTCCCGGCAGCCGCCTGACGCGACACCCCGATCCCACGATGTACGAGCACCACGGCGTGCGGATGGTCCCGTACGACCGCCCGGGCTATGGACGATCCGACCCGCATCTCGGCCGCTCGGTTGCCGATGCCGCTGCGGACATCGCGGCGATCGCGGACGAGCTCGGCCTCGAGCGCTTTGCCGTTGTCGGTGGCTCCGGCGGCGCACCCCATGCGCTCGCCTGCGGTGCGCTCCTGGCTGATCGCGTCGTGCGCGTCGGCGCCCTGGTCACGCCCGCGCCGTCCGACTCTCCCGACTTCGATTTCTTCACCGACCTCGCCGACATCAACGTCAGGGAGTTCGGCGCCGCCCTCGAGGGGCGTGAAGCGATCGAGGCGCACCTCCAGGTCTATGTGGACGAGCTGCTCCGCGATCCGGACGTCGTGATCGACCAGATCGCCGCGGAGCTGCCGGAGGTCGACCGGAAACTCGTCTCCCGCCCGGAGTACCGCGCGCTCATGAAGGAGTCGTTCGTGGAGGCGGTGCGGCAGGGCGTCCGAGGCTGGGCCGACGACGACCTCGCCTTCGCCAAGCCCTGGGGCTTCGAGCTGGAGCAGGTCGAGGCCGAGGTCAGGCTCTGGCAGGGCGAGCTGGACGTGCTCGCGCCGCGGGCCCACGGCGAGTACGTCGCGAGCCGCCTGCCGAACGCCCGCTTCGAGCTGCTCGAGGGCGGCGGCCACTTCCTCGACGAGGAGTGGGCGATCGTCCTCGACTGGCTCAGTGCGCGAGCATCACAACCGAGCGTCTAGGGCGCTCCGGTAGCCCGGTAGCAGCCGCTGATCCTCCCCACCTCCTCGAACGCGCTCGGCCCTGACTTCTGGCAGGCGAAGTCGATGTGCCTGGGAGGCGAGGCGTCGTTCGTCCAGACCGCGTTGGCGCCTCCCTGCGGATCGAGCGCGATCGAGATCGAGTCGGCCAGGCTGCGATTCGCGTTCGGGACGACAGAGCAGAAGATCCCGAACGTGCAGATGCCGCCGTTGTGTACCGAGCCGGCGCCGAGCGGCGTGGTCGTCACGCCCGGCGTCTGAGCGTAATAGGCCCCGTCCGGCCCGAGAGCGGCGGTCGCGCCGGTGATCTGGGAGAAGGCGATCGACCAGACCGAGCTCGGATCGTTCGGTCGCAGCGTGCCCGACGCGTAGTAATCGGCGTCGATCCGTCCGGCGGAGCCGGCCGCGATCCACGGGAAGAAGCTCGAGCCGCCCGTCCGGACGCTGAAGGGAGCCGTCCAGTGGCTGCCCCGGTCGGGCGAGGTGACGAGCAGGAGGTCCGTCGGCTGCGGCGTCTCCTGGCAGTCCGGGTTCGTCTCGCAATCCAGCACGTAGCCGTTCGGATCGTCGTGGCGGCGGACGGGCAGGAGCACGTGCACCTGTCCCGAGCGGTCGACGGAGATCGTCCCGAAGAGCTTGTCGGCGTTGTCGCCGACCTTCGTCACCGGGTCGAAATCACCTTGCCAGGCGAGGTGCGCCGTCCAGGTCAAGCCCCCGTCGAAGGACGTCGAGACCCGCGCCTTGTCGAACGGACCGAGCTGCGAGTAGTTGCACCCGCTCGCCACGTTCGAGGCGACGTCGTTTCCGGACAGCCAAAGCGCATAGACGATGCCGGTCGATTCATCGGCGACGACCCCGCTCGGAATCGTGTTGCAGCCCGAATCGAGGGTCGCGTTGGTCCCAGCCGTCACGAACGTCGGCGGCGAGAACGTCCTGCCGCCGTCGCGCGAGACCGTCACGTACACGAGCTCCTCGGGCG
>WNGE01015711.1_pt1 | contig 13147 bp, 9 predicted proteins | sample 5400651 | NCBI WGS metagenome assembly WNGE01 (sample SAMN13153370, study PRJNA577476) | soil metagenome | isolation source: 60 cm soil or saprolite under grassland replicate 2 | place: USA:California | collected 2016-06-15 | reverse complement strand
CCCCCAGCCCGACATAGCCTGTTCGTCTGTACCAATTGGTTACGACGACCGACGGCGCCCGAGTGAGCGTGACGACCGTCGACTGCTGCGGGACCGGCACTCCGGATGCTACGACGAGCATGTCGGGCCCGAAGACGTAGGGTCCTGCGGGTCGCAGCTGTCCGGACCCGACGAACGCTCCGCCCCGCCCAAGCTCGGCATCGATCGATGGATACCCGTCGCTCGCGGTTCCACCGCCGATGACGAGCACGCGTGAGATGCCACGGTTCCAGAAGAGGATCTCCATCAGCGTGACCGGATCTGCGTCCGCCCACGTCACGAGCGCCGAACCGGTCGGCGCACTAGCCTGCGGAATCGCTCTGCGCTCGCCGACCTGGATGTAGTCCCGCGGGACGCCGATGCTGACCAACAGGCAGATCGCCGACGCTGTGATGATCACGCCCGATGGCGGCATCCGGCGCGACCCGACTGCGAGTGCAAGGATCGTGAGTGCGGGGCGGTCTCTTCGCTGCCTTGCCGTACGATCGCCGCTGTGCCCTACGACGAGGAACTCGCGGATCGCATACGCGAACTGGTCGGCAGCCAGTCCGATCTGACCGAGCAGAAGATGTTCGGCGGACTCGCATTTCTGATCGGCGGCAACATGGCGATCGCTGCCAGCGGCGAAGGTGGGATATTGGTTCGCGTAGACCCGGCGCAGTCAGACACGCTCGTTGCGACGACGAACGCTCGCCTCATGGAGATGCGCGGCCGGCAGATGCGGGGCTGGCTGCGCGTCGACGCCGAGGATGTGCACACCAAACGCCAGCTCGCCGAGTGGGTCGAACGTGGCACGGCGTACGCTCGTTCACTGCCTGCGAAGCGATAGAGCGGCCCGGTAGCGGCCCGGGGGAAGGCCGACGTGCTGCACGAACGTGCGCCTGAAGTGGCTCTGGTCCGCGAGGCCCGCCCGCGCGGCGATCTCCGCGATCGACGACTCGTCGGCGAGCAGCGCCTCGGCGGCCCACTCGACGCGCAGGCGGCGAACGTACGCCCCCACCGAGACGCCGAAGCGTGCCCGAAACGACCGCACGAGATGTGCTTGGTGAACGCCTCCCACGACGGCGAGCTCGGCCAGCGTCACTCGCTCGAAGACGTGCGCGTGCAGGTAGTCGACGACGTCGTCCAGCCAGCGCTGCGGCGCTCGGCTCGACGCCGGCCGCGAGCGACTGACGATCGCGAGGAGCTCGAGCGCGGCCGAGTGCAGCGCGAGCGGCGCCGCCTCGTCCGCCGCCACGAGCTCGGCCGCGAGGCGGCGGCCGAGCCAGACGAGCCTCAGCGACTCGGTCCGGGGCGAGTCGGTCGGAAGCGACGTCCTCGGCACGCCTTCCGCCCGCTGAAGGAGCTCGACGACCAGCACCCGTCCACCGTGCGGACCGAATCGATCGGCATGCGGGACGGCGGCGGGGGTCGTGGCGACGGCGCCGAGCCCGAGGTTGCGCTCACGCGCCCGCAAGTCCTTGGCGACGTCGCCTTCGAGCACGAGCGTCACACAGTCGTGCTCGTGCTCATGCCGGGTCGCCGTGAAGCCGGGCCCATACGAGACGTCGGTGATGCGGAGCCCGGGGAGCCCCGCGCTGCGAGAGCGCGTGCTCGCAGCGTCGATACGGACACGCGGTGCGAGAAGGCTGCTGCGCGGGTTCAAGAGCCGCGGCAAGCGTACAAGACGCGCGCCGGCAGTCCGCGTACGTTGGCCGCCGGTGGACATCGACGGCAAACCGCGTCGCAGCCCGCTCCGACTCTCGGGGCTCGCGATCCTCGCGTTCCTGATCGCAGGTGGGACGAGCGGGGCGGCACCGCCACGCGTGCTTCCGCCCCCAGCGTCCCTGCACGCCGGGGACGTCTGGTTGGCGACCGTGCACGCTTCGAAGCCGAAGGCGCTGCTGGTCGTGTCGGGCCGGGCGCGCCTGTCCTTCCGCCTGGTCACGTCCTGATTGCGTCGGGCCGGAACGTGCTCGCACTCGACCCGGAGCGTCGGAGCATCGCGAGGGTCGCGACCGCCGAGAACGACGTGCTGGGCGTCGCCCGCACGGCAGAGGGAGCGATCGTCGTCAGCGACTTCGGCAGCCGACTGATCCGATTCGCCGGCGGCCGCACGGACGTGCTCGCGACAGGGCTGGACGGCGTCCACGGACTGCTCGCGACGGACGAGGGCCTCGTGGTCTGCGAGTCGTCGACGGGCAAGGTCCTACGGTTGCGCCGCGACGGCACGGCCGACGTGCTCGCAAAGGGCCTCGACAAGCCTTCGTTCGCCGCCTCGGCCGGCGGCGGGGCCCTGTACGTCAGCGAGTTCGGCAGCGGGCGGATCTCCCGCCTTGCGCCGTCGGGGGCGGTGACCGCCGTCGCGCAAGTACCGGAACCTGCCGCGATCTCGGTCGCCTCGGACGGCCGGCTCCTCGTGGCGAGCCTCATCGGGCGTGTCGCTCGCGTCGATCCGGCAACGGGCCGTGTCGAGTGGCTCTACTGATACGGCCGGCGCCCTGACGGTGCGCACGTCCCCTCAACCCAACGAGACGTCTCAGTACCCTCCCGTTCGTGTCGGTCCACCGGTTGACGAAGGCGCAGGCGCGGCGGATCGCCATCCGCGCCCAACTGCTGGACGCGCGGCGGCCAACCGATCTGCTCGAGGTCGTCAGCCACCTGACCTTCCTCCAGCTCGACCCGACGGCGGCGATCGCGCCGAGTGCCGATCTGGTCGCGTGGACGCGGCTGGGCGATGCCTACCGGCCGGCGCAGCTGACCCAGGCGCTGGAGCAGGACAGATCCCTCTACGAGGTGCGTGCCTACGTCCGCCCCATCGTCGACCTCCCGCTCCACCTCGCCGCGATGGCGGCGTGGCCGTTCCCGAACGAGGACAGGCGGCATGTGGCGGTACCCGGGCCGGGAGCCCACCGATGGCTCGAGACGAACGACGCCTTCCGCAGGGACGTCCTCGACCTGCTGTCGACGTCCGGCCCGCTGATGTCGCGCGACATACCCGACACGAGCGTGGTGCCCTGGCAATCGTCCGGCTGGACCGGCAACCGCAACGTCACCCAGATGCTGGAGTTCCTCAACGCGCGCGGCGAGGTGGCTATCGCCGGTCGCACCGGTCGGCAGCGGCTGTGGGATATCGCCGAGCGCGTTTACCCGCCCGTGGAGGTTGTCCCGCTGGCCGAAGCCCGCCGGATCCTCGCGGTGCGCCGGCTGCGCGCGCTGGGCATCGCTCGGGCCGAGGTGCTCGGCGTGACCGGGGAGCGTTACCACGAGGAGGTCGAGGGCGAGCCCGCCGAGGTCGAGGGAACCTCGGGCAGCTGGGTGGTGGACCCGGCGGCCATCGGCCAGGACTTCGAGGGGCGCACGGCGCTCCTGTCGCCGTTCGACCGGCTCGTCCACGACCGCGTCCGCGCGCAGGAGCTGTTCGACTTCGAGTACACCCTGGAGATGTACAAGCCGGCCCACAAGCGACGCTGGGGCTACTTCGCGCTGCCGGTCCTCCATGACGACCGACTCGTCGGGAAGGTGGACGCGATCGCCGACCGCAAGGTCTCGGCGCTGCGGGTGCACGCGATCCACGAGGACGTGCGGTTCACCCGGGCGATGACCAAGGCCGTGCACGCCGAGCTCGAGCAATCGGCCTCGTGGCTGGGTCTCGGCGCGGTGCAGCTCGAAAGCCCGTGAGCCCCTCGAGCCGCCATAGGCCGCTGCTCGCGCCCTACGGTGTTCGGAGCGAGGTTCACTACGACCCGATCGGGAGGCATCGCCAGAGCCGTCGATCTCTCGGTGCACGTAACAGCCTCGGCCGCGGTGTACGCCCGCTGCCCGGACTACTTCACGAAGACGGCCGGCGCGGTGAAGGCGGACGGCGTGTCGCTCGAGCAGCCCGACCACAACTGATCCCGCGTGCCGCCGACCGAGGGCGCCGCCGGTGTGACGCGGCGCCCTCGGCGGTGCGCGTCAGCCGGACACGGGCGTCACCGCGACCGTTCGCGCGGCGCTCATGGTCGCGGTGCAGACGGCGCCGTCGACCGAGTCGCAGCCCGACCACGTCGGGACGAACCCGGCCGGGGCGCCGAGCGCCTCCAGCCGAACCGTCGCACCCGCGGCGAACCGCTGCGTCTGGCACGTGACGGGGAACGGCGACAGGTTCGGCGCCGACGTGCAGGTGAACCCGTTCGCGACCGGACTGCCCGCAGCGTCCACCTCGCGGACGTCGAAGCGGGCGTTGAAACACGTCGTGATCCCCAGGACGGTGACGCACGTCTCGGGGCCGGCGATCAACAACACCGTGAGCACGGGGTTCGTGCTCGCCGACCGGCAGGTGAGAGTGATGGCGCCGGTGTCGGCTGCGACCGATACGTCGATGCGGCCGTCCGGTTTGTCGAGGCTGCCGGTGTCGCACGGGATCCCGGCGAGCGAGGTCAGCGCCGGCCCCGGCGGGCCGGTATCCCCTTTCGGCCCCGGGTCGCCGGGGTCGCCCTTGTCGCCCTTCGGGCCCTTCTGGTTCCACTGGATCGGGAGCTCGTTCTTGTCGCATGGTTGGCCCGCCTCGACGACCCGGAGCGCCCCCTTGTTCTGCGTATAGCAGCCGTTGATCGTGCCGTCGGGCCCGATGATCGACGCGACGGTCTGCGCGGCCCATGCCGTCCCGCCGACGGCGCCGAGCGCGATCGCGACGGCGAGTCCTGCCGTCTTGAGTTTCATCACATCTCCCCCTTCAGCTCGCTGCTTGCCTAGAGACAGCGACTATCGACCATCCGGCGCCGCATGTCACCTGGTCCCGCCGCCAGCTCCGGGGACGTCTCCACGTTCGACTTGAAGCCGATCACCGATCCGTCTTTGGCGAATTCGCCTGCACCCACGACGCCTACGCGAGCGCCGGGACGCGCGGTGAGGCGAGGCGGTGCGCGATCGCGGCCGCTGCTCGTTGGTTCGGCGCGCTGAGCTTGCGCAGGATGTGCGCGACGTGGTGCTCGGCGGTCCTGACGCTGATGACGAGGTGGGCGGCGATCTCGCGGTCCGTGAAGCCCCGGGCGACGAGCGTCAGCACCTCCGCCTCGCGTGCCGTCAAGCCCAGGCGCTTCCGTGCGCGCGCGACGATCTGGCGGAGGTGCTCCCCGGGCTCCATCCGCGTCAGGCGCGCGCCCCGCGCGGCTGCGAGGTACACGAGAACGGCGGTCAGGGAGCCGGCGAGCGCGCGCAGAAGGTCGTCGACGGGGTTGGCCTCGGTGTCGGTGACGAGCAGGATCGCGGGGTCACCGGCGTTGGTCACGAGCTCCTCGGTTGGGGGATGTTCTCCTGGTTGGCGGCGTGGAGGGCGCGGATCGCGGTGGAGTTGCGTTCCCCGTCGATCCGGTGGCGGTCGTCGTCGGCGAGCAACAAGGCAAGGGATGGCGTGGTGGACATTGGTGACGGAGTCGGCGTCGTAGGCGGGCGAGCCCGGCACGGCCGGCGATCGCGAGCGCCGTCATCATCGCCGCGCCGGCAGGCGCGAATTGCAGGACGCTCTCCTCGATCGGGAGCCCCATGACGTGGGCGATCACTGGAAGATCTCCGTCGTGCAGTCGCCGCCCTGGAGCCGCATCTCGTGGGCGCGTGCGGGTCCGTCCGGACGGTCGTGGAAGTCGACGAAGAAGTCGGGGTCGACGGCCATCGAGCCGTCCTCGCCGATGTCGACCTTGAGCAGGTAGGAGCGCAGGCCCGGGTAGAACTGGTGGGGACGGCCGGCGTCGCTCTCGTTGCCGAGCACGCCGCCGAGCCAGAGGCGTCCTGTCAGCCGGGGGTTGGCCGGGTCGGAGACGTCGTAGCGGCGCAGGTCGCCGTGGAGCCAGTTCGAGAAGTAGAGGGCGTTGTCTTCCATCGAGAGGACGAGGTCGGTGATCAGCCCCGGCACCGGAATCGGCCAGCTGTCGAGGTCGACCGGGTCGACCGCGATCACCGGCTCGGCCGCGTATGAGCCGTTCTCGCGGTGGAATCGCCAGAGCGTCGACGACAGGGCGGCCCCGACGAATCCCTCGTCCGCCGCGGGGTCGTGCTTCCAGCGGATCTCGAGCGGCACGAGGCCGTTCGCGCCGAGATCGATCGTCTGCTCCAACTCCCGGCGCTCGAGGTTCCAGAAGTGGAGCCGCTGCCCGTAGCGCCCGGCCTCCACGTCGGCGAGGTCGAAGCCGGATTCGTACGCGTTCGGCACGCCGAACTCGCTCGAGACGAGCACGTTCTTGCGCGGCTGGTACCAGAAGTCGTAGTTCATCGGCGGCCGCGGCCCGCCGTTCTCCCAGCGGCCCTTGACCTCGAACGTCTTCGCGTCGACGACCGCGAAGCCGCCCGCGGCGCCGCCGTCGGCGTCGCCGAGCATCGAGATGACGACGTTGTCGCCCGGAATGCAGTGCGTCGTGTGCGGGCGGGTGTAGCCGGTGGCACGCACGAGCTCGTCGGGTTCGATCACGCTCTCGATCCGCGGCCGCAGTGGATCGTCGGCGACGTTGACGACGTAGACCCGCGAGGAGCGGAAGCCGGGGATGATCAGGTGCGAGCGGTCGGGCCCGTGGCAGGCGGACGAGCAGCGGTTCCACCCGAAGTGGTGGAGCTCGTCGCCGACGTGGGGCATCGGCGTCTCGTGCACGATCTGCGCGTACGTCTCCGACTCCGGGCGCGTGTCGACGACCGCCAGGAGGTCGGGCGCGTCCACGCCCGTGCCGGCCCGCATCGCCGCGACGTAGAGGTACTCCTCGCGGGGCGCCTTCTGCGCGTCCGCGGGGGAGCGATGGAACGAAGCGGGCCTGTGGCCGTGGCCGCCGGCCTCGTGTGGCGTCCTCGTCATCTGTAGTCTCCTTTCGCTTGGCACGACGCTGCGACGGAGCACACTCGAAGGCGCCTGCCGGCGGGCTGCTCGGAGGTAATCAGCCGGTAAACGGGGGCGGTGCCGTGGTACCGTCGGTTCGAGGGCACGCGTATGGACTTCCGAATCCTCGGCCCACTCGAGGTGCGCGACGGGGATCGCGAGGTGCGTCTCCGTGCCGGCAAGGAGCGCGCGCTGCTCGCGCTCCTCCTCGTCAACGCCAACCGCACGCTGGCGATCGATCGCATCGTCGACGACCTCTGGGGCGAGGACGTGCCGGAGAGCGCGCAGAAGATGGTGCAGATTCACGTCTCGAAGCTGCGAAAGGTGCTGGCGCCGGGGCTGCTGCACACGCGCCCGCCCGGCTACTCCCTCCAGCTGGCGCCGGACGACGTCGACCTCCACCGCTTCGAGCGGCTCGTCGCGAAGGCCCGGACAAGCCTCGATGTCGGCCGGGCGGAGGAGGCGTCGGCCGATTTCCGGGCAGCGCTCGAGCTGTGGCGCGGGCCGGCGCTCGCGGAGTTCGCGTCGGAGCCGTTCGCGTCGGCGGAGCGGGCTAGGCTCGAGGAGGTTCGGATCTCCGCGCTCGAGGGCCGGCTCGAGGCCGATCTCCTGCTCGGGCGGCACGGCGTCCTCGTCGGGGAGCTCGAAGCACTGATCGCGCGCTATCCGCTCCGCGAGGGCCTGCGGCGGCAGCACATGCTGGCGCTGTACCGGTCGGGCCGGCAGGCGGAAGCTCTGACGGCCTATCAGGAGGCGAGGCGGACGCTGGCCGACGAGCTCGGCATCGAGCCGTCGCCCGCGCTGCGTGTGCTCGAGCGAGAGATCCTCCAGCAGGACTCGAGCCTGGATGTGGCGGCGCCGACGGCCGCGCCGGGCGAGGCGGCGCCCGTTCCGGCGCCCGTGCGCGCCGACGCTCGAGCGGCGGCCGACGACGATGCCCTCACGGGCGCGAGGACGCGAAGCGGGCGCTTGGCGCCGGCGGAGGAGCGGAAGCTCGCGACGGTGCTCTTCGCCGACCTCGTCGGCGCGACGGCGCTCGCCTCCGAACAGGATCCCGAGCGGACGCGAGCTTTGCTCGAGCGCTTCTACGACGCGGTGGCGGAGGAGATCGAGGCGGCGGGCGGCACGGTAGAGAAGTTCGCGGGCGACGCCGTGATGGCCGCGTTCGGCGCCCCGGCCGCACAGGAGGACCATGCCGAGCGTGCCCTCCACGCCGCCCTCTCGATGCGGCAGCGCCTCGCGGAGCTCTTCGGCGACACGCTCCGGGTGCGCATCGGCGTCAACACCGGAGACGTGGTCGTCGGACGTTCGCGCGCGGACAGCTCCTTCGTCACCGGGGATGCGGTCAACGTCGCCGCCCGACTCGAGGAGGCCGCGGACACGGGCGAGATCCTCGCCGGCGAGCGCACAGTCGCAGCGGTGCGCGGCGCGTTCGAGTTCTCCGAGAGCCGGACCGTCGAGGCGAAGGGGAAGGTGGGAGGCGTGGGCTGCCGTTCGCTCGTGCGCTCAGTCAGGCTGATGCGCCCGCGAGGTGTGGCGGGCTCGCCGGCCGCGTTCGTCGGACGCGGCGCCGAGCTCGAGCTCCTTCAGGCCACGTACCGGCGCGCCCTCGACGGCAGAGAACCGCACCTGGTCACGATCATGGGCGATCCCGGCGTCGGCAAGACCCGCCTGGCGGGCGAGCTGGGGCGGTGGCTGGGCGGCCAGTCCCCGCAGCCGCTCCAGCGCACAGGGCGCTGCCAGCCGTACGGGCAGGCGACCTACTGGGCGCTGGCCGAGGTGCTCAAGGAGCACCTCGGGATCCTCGACAGCGACTCGCCGGAGACCGTGCGGCAGCGTCTGGGGCCGCGCGAGATCCTCGCTCTCGCCCTCGGCCTCGACGTGGCGGGCGATCTCCATCCGCTTGCAGCTCGCGAGCGGTTGCACGAGGCGTGGGTGGATTTCCTGGAGGAGCTCGCCGCCGAGCGACCGGCCGTCGTCGTGATCGAGGACCTGCACTGGGCGGAAGACCCGCTCCTCGACCTGCTGGAGCGGATCGCCCGCGACGTGCACGGCCCGCTGCTCCTGCTCTGCACCGCGCGGCCGGAGCTGCTGGGCCGCCGACCCACCTGGGGAGGCGGGCGCCGCAACGCATCGCTCCTCTGGCTCGAGGCCCTCTCGCCGGACGAGGCGTCTGCGCTGCTCGGCCAGCTGGTTGCGCCGGAGCGCGTGGGCGACCTGCGCGAGTTGCTCGTCGAGCGGGCCGAGGGCAACCCGTTCTTCCTCGAAGAACTCGTCGGCGCGGTGATCGACGTCGGCGTCGCCGAGCTGGAGACGAAGATCCCGGATTCCGTCCAGGCGCTGCTCGCGGCCCGGATCGACGCGCTCGGCCCAGACGAGAAGGCTGCGCTACAGGCCGCCTCCGTGATCGGGCGCGTCTTCTGGGCCGGTCCCGTCTGCGAATTGCTCGGTGGCGGGCAACCGGACTGGGCGACCCTCCGGGACCGCGACTTCATCCGTCGCCGCTCGGGCTCGTCGATGGCCGGTGAGGCCGAATACGCCTTCAAGCACGCGCTGACACGCGAGGTTGCCTATGCGAGCCTGCTCAAGGCGAAGCGTGCACGGCTGCACGCCGCATTCGGGGAGTGGCTCGAGCGCTTCGGCGACGGCCGCGACGACCTCGCGCCGTTTCTCGGGCACCACTACGCGGAGGCGGCGCGGCCCGACGACGCCGATCTCGCCTGGGCGGGCGAGGAGGAGAAGCTCGAGCCTCTGCGCGAGAAGGCCGTCCACTGGCTTCGTCGCGCCGCGGAGCTCGCGATCGGACGCTACGACATCGACGAGGGGCTCCGGTTCCTAGCTCGTGCCGTCGACCTGACGTCCGACCTGAGTCTCCGGTCTGCGCTCTGGCGCGAGATCGGCCGGGCGAACGCGCTCAAGTACGACGGAGAGGCGTTCGTGACCGCGATGCAGAAGTCGCTCGAGCTCTGCACCGACCGCGCGACGTGCGGAGCCGGGTACGCACTGCTCGCGTTCCACGCGTCGTCCCGGTCGGGGATGTGGAACCGCGGCGTGGACGCGGATGCCGTGGAAGGTTGGATCGAGCAGGCCCTCGAGCTCTCGCCGCCGGACAGCGCGGCGCGGGCGCAGGCCCTTGCGGCCCGTGCCTTCCTGCACCCGGCGTGCGGCGCCGAAGCTGCTCGTGAGGCGAGCGCCGTCGCCGATCGGCTGGGCGACGTCGAGCTGCGGTCGTACGCGTGGGCGGCGCGGGCGGCGGTCGCGTTCGAGCAGCTGCAGTTCGACGAGGCGTCCGCGTTGGCGAGACAACGCTTCGACCTCCTCCCCGAGATCAGCGATCCCGACCACATCCTCGGCGTCTACGAGGCGGCGGTTCCGGCGCTCGCAGGGCTGAGCGATCTGGACGAGGCCCGCCGTGTGGCGCTCGCGCACGTCGAGCTTTCTCGCACGCTGACACCGCACGACCGGATCCACGGTGTCGGGCTCACGCTGGAAGTCCAGGAGCTCGCGGGCGACTGGGAGGCGATCCGCAGCTCGAGCGGCGAGGTCGAGGAGGCGGTTGCAGCCAACACGGCCACCCCGTGTCGCCGCAACCCGCGCTCCCTCCTCGTGTGCGCAGCGGCTCATGCGGAGGCCGGCGACGACGACGAAGCGGCGAGGCTCGAGCGCGCGGCCGACGCCTGCGGCATGGAAGACAGCGGGTCCGGTCTTGCCGGGCCTCGTCTCAGGCTTGCGCTGCTGCGCGGCGACCTCAGTGCCGTCGAGCGGCTGCTGGCCGATTCGCCGCGCTTCGGCTTCTTCTTCGGCCCGGCCTCGATCGCCGCGCGGCTCGACGCGCTCGCAGCGCTGCGCGACCAGGAGCGCGTCGAGCAGGAGACGCCCCCGCTGCTTCGCAGTGGAGCGTACACCGAGCCATTCGCGCTGCGTGCGCTCGGGATCGTGCGGGACGACGAGACGCTCGTCGACGAGGCGCTGTCGCGGTTCGCAGCGCTGGGCCTCGACTGGTACGCCGCGCAGACGTCGTCCCTTTTGCGGCCGGCGGAGCGCCTTTAGAGCCGACAGCGAGTGAACACACGCGCACAACGCCGGCTCGGGAGTCGAGAGCCGCGTTACCGTGAAGCTTCATCCGGGACATCCTTGGAACTGAGCCGCCTTCGACAGCGCTCAGCCTCCGGGGAGGCCCGGATGAACCAGGGGAATTGCGTCGGTCCGACGCTCGGTTGTGTCGGCGGCGTCAATCGCGCGTCACGACCAGCTCACCCGTGTTGACGCCCTCGAACGAGGTGACTTGCATCCGATAGGTCCCGCTCTTCTCCGCCACCAAGTCGAATGCGGCGAAGTAAGCGTTGGTGTCGTCACTGCCGGCGACGGGCGTGCCGTCGGGCGCGAGCAGGACCGCGATGGTGTCATAGAAGTCGCGACTGCTGGTTGCGATCGAGATCGTGTCTCCGGCGGTCGCGGGGACGGGGATCTCGTATGTCCGCCCAGGCACGAGGTCCAGACTCAGCGAGTCGTCGGGGGCGAGCGTCGGCGCCGAGAGCAGCTCGGTGGTCACGAGGTCGATGTGCCTCTTGATCTCCGTCGCCGCCGCCGCCACGTCGCCGAAGGCGAGGTACGCGCTTGCCAGGATCGCATGGACGCGAGGAGTGTCGAGCCCCCAGTCGAGGGCGAGCGTCGCCTCGGCGAACGCCCGCTCGGGGTCCGGCAGCCCGTACGTGTATGCGTCGGCGACGATGTAACGGACGTCGGCGCTCACCGGCGCGAGCTCGATCGCGCGCTGGAGATCTGCCGTTCCGCCGAGATCGGCTTTTCCGCGCTCCTTGCTCGCGCCGAGGAGCAGGCGGCTCGAACCCCGGAACAGCGTGCCGTAGACGTCGTCGGACCGGACGTCGAGGAGCTGGTTGACCAAGTGGATCGCTTGCGTGTAGTCGAAGAACACCCAGCGGGCGAAGCTCGCTCCCGTGAGCGCGTGCGTGTCCTCCGGCGCGATCGCGAGCCGGGCGGCGTAGCCCTTGAGGATGGTGGTGTAGGCATCCGGGTGCACCGGTAACACGAACGCCACGACGCGTGCGTAGTCAGCGTATGCGTCGGAGTACCGACCGAGGAGGAGCTCGGCCTCGCTGCGCCCGCGGTAACCCTCGACCCCGGTCGGCTGGGCGGCGATGACGCACGTGAACTCGCGGATCGCTTGGTCGTACCGGCCCTCATCGATGAACGCCTGGCCTTGCTGCGCTGTGCACTTCGTCGAAGCGGATGCGGCCGCGGTCGCGGTCGCGCCACCCGCACTGGTGCGAGCCTGCGCTACGGCTCCTTGCACGAGCAGCGCGGCTGCGAGGGCGACCACGGACGCTTTCGCGGCGACCACCCCGGCTCGCGTGCGGCCCGAACGGCGTGGTGCGGCGATGCTGCGGTGCTGCGACATGGCACTCCCCCTCTAGCTCGTCCCCGGCTGACGAGATGGGAGTGACTATGTCGCGGCCGCTCGCCGCATGCAAGCTCCCGGAGCCCATGTGGATGATCGAGAGCGGACGATGAGATCGGAATCTGCAATCCGACGCCGACGAGCTGTCGCTCGCGCGTTCCCGCGACGGTGCGGAAACGCGCGGAGTCGAAGCTGTCGAGCACGGACCACGAGTGGAGTGCGTGCGTCCACGCGACGGTCGTGCTCTGACGAGAACCAGTCGTGCTCGCTTCCGGTGTGGTTCGTCGTCAGGTCGCCGATCAGGCGGAGACTGCGCGATCGTGCACTCCGCACCAGCGATGCGAAAGCGTCATTGCCCCCGAGGAGTGAGTCGACACGATCGAAGCTGACGGCGTCGTACCGGTGTGTGCTCCGGGCCGGGAAGAACGGTCGGAGGTAGAGGGCGTTGGCGCCGAGCGGCTCGATGTGGTCCAGACGCTGCTCGAGGCCGCGCAAGTCTCCACCGAACCACTCGAAGGGCGTCTGCGGACCCCGGCCGACCGGCAGGGCGTCCCATGGTCGGGCAACGGCCCACGCCGGGGGCTCGACGTCGAGCCCGGAGCTGGCGAAGCGGTCCGGGAAGATCTCGTAGACCACGGATGCCAGATGCCACGACGGGCCGCCGGGATCGTGAGTGATCAGGAAGTCGTCCGCGTCCGCTACGTCGTGCGGGCGCATGCCGAGGCCGTTCCGTTCACCCAGGCGTAGCGCCCGCTGTTTCCGGAGAGCAGCCAGCGGTAGCGCGTCGACGGATTCCAGCAACCTGGCCCGATCTTCCACGCCGTCGTTGAGGAAGACGGCACACGGGAACGCGTCAGCGGCGGTACTTC
>WNGE01008283.1_pt1 | contig 13147 bp, 11 predicted proteins | sample 5400651 | NCBI WGS metagenome assembly WNGE01 (sample SAMN13153370, study PRJNA577476) | soil metagenome | isolation source: 60 cm soil or saprolite under grassland replicate 2 | place: USA:California | collected 2016-06-15 | reverse complement strand
GCCTGCCGAATCCGCCGGCGTGGTGCGCTTCCGGGTCGGGCTTCCTTGCAGGAGGTGGCCTGCGACAGGTGAACGTGCCTCCCGCCACTCAGGAAGAAGCCCGGCTAGCAACCCAGGGCATCATTTTGGATCAGGTCCAGCCGAAGGTACTGACCTGGACGCTGGGTGTGCAGCGGGAAATCATGAAGGACACCAGCCTCGAACTGCGGTATCTGGGCACGCGAGCAACGCAACTCCCGGTCCAGGCCCGCACCAACACGATCAGTGCGTTCACGGCGGGCTTGCAGCCTTTACCAACGTTCTTCGATCCAAGCCAAGTCCCGGCCTCTATCGTGGGGGGATCGCGCCTCTCCGACTTCGAGAATTTCGATCCGTTCATTCATCCCGAGTTCAGTTTGATGACTGCGTTTCCAACCGTCGGTGCCAGCACCTATCATGCGGGCTCGGCCGACGTGAACCGGCGCTTCGCACGTGGGATGATGCTGCGCGCTAACTACACGTGGGCGCACAATATTGACGATGCCACCAACGAGTTGTTCAGCAGCGTGGTCAATCCACGACGTCCCTTTGACTGGATGAACCTGAGGCTGGACCGCGGCCGATCAACCCTGGACATCCGTCACAAGTTCGCGTTGTCCTGGATTTACGAGTTGCCCAACGTCGACACCGACAGCGGGCTACTCAAAACCTTGATACATGGCTGGCAATGGAACGGAACATATCTCGCGCAAACGGGACAGCCGATTTCCGTTCTGGCTAACGCCGACGCGAACGCTAATGCGGACACCGCCGGCGACCGTGCCATCCTTAACCCTGCTGGGATCGCGAGGCTTGGGACGTCGGTCGACTACGTCTGTGCGGGATCCGGTGGTGTAACCAGCATCGCACCAATTGCTACCGGCTGTGCCGGGGGCAGTGGCAGCGTAGCAGGTTACATCGCACAAAACCCCAATGCCCGCTATGTGCAGGCCGAAGTTGGCGGCTTCCCCACCGTGGGACGCAACACGTTTGAGTCCCCGGGGGTGAATGTGTGGAACCTGGGGTTGTTCAAGAATACGAAGCTGACAGAAGGCACGACACTGCAATTCCGTGTCGATACCTTCGACACCTTCAATCATCGCAACTACTCGCTCGCACAGCCCACCGTCTTTCAGACCGGTGTGCTGATCGGGACGGTGAATAACGCGCTGAGCACCACCTATGCGAACGTTACTTCCAACCTGTTCCTAAACGACAGGCAATTCACAGGCGGCAGCCGCCAAATGCAGTTGGGCGTGAAGCTGATCTGGTAGCGCCGCCAAACTTTCCGGGGGCTCGCGAGGGCCCCCGCCGACATTTATTATGTCTGATCGGCACCGCACCGAACTGCTGCTTGCGTTTGGCATTGCCCTGGGGATTTTTGTCGCCTACCAAGTGCGCCACGTCCTGCTGTTGATCTACGTGAGTGCTCTCTTTGCCGTAGTTTTCGGGCCAGTGATCGAACTCGTACGCCGTGTACGGATGGGAAGCTGGAACCCGAGTCGTGGATTCGCCGTTTTGATTATCGTAGCGCTCGCCTTTGCTGCTGCAATCCTTGTTCTGGCCTTCTTGGTGCCCCCAATTATTCGTGATGTGGAAGGCCTCGCCGCTGACTGGCCCCATCGCGCTGTTTCCCTTTTCGAACGCCTTAGTAAGCTGCCGATAGCTGGAAAGCTTGAAGCTGGCCGGCTCGAGCAATACCTCTCCGGCACCGCTGGAGGCGTCTTCTCATTATTAAAGGGCATCGCGGGAGGCCTTATTGGATTCTTCAGTTGGCTTGTGTTGACCGCATATTTCATCCTGGACGGCGACCGCGCGTTTCATTGGGCTATGTCTCTGTTTCCGAGCCATCACCGGGTTCGACTGGAGTCCACTTTCCTGCGGGCCGAACAACGACTACGCAAGTGGCTCATCGGCCAAGCCGTCCTGATGCTGATCTTGGCAATCTCTAGCGCCATCGCCTTCGGGCTATTACGAATTAAGTATTTTTATGCGCTTTCGGTCTTCGCGGGTTTGGCGAACATAGTTCCGATCCTCGGGCCAGTCATGTCCGTGATACTGGCCGGTATCGTGGCCGCTTTTGATTCGTGGTGGAAACTTCTGGGAGTTGTGATTTTCTATCTCCTGTACCAGCAAGTCGAGAATGCGTTTCTGACCCCGCGGATCATGAAATCCACTCTAAACCTGCCGCCGTTGGCTGTGATTATTGCGCTTAGTTTGGGCGGCGCTCTCGCTGGAGTGCTGGGAGCCCTTATCGGTGTGCCCACGGCTGCTCTGGTAGCCGTTATCTTGGATGAATACGTTGTGCGAAAAGAAACAGCACCGGCTGAATTGGCGGCTTCCGACGCCTAGTTCACGTACCCCGGAGTTGCGTGGTGGTTTGGGATTGAACACGCCCCCGTTAACTTGGAGGGAGGGTTTGCGTGGTTAAAAAGATCATGGCGAGTGCTGGAAAACCCGCCAATAGGCATGCTTTACCAAAAGCTAAATGGAAAATTCTGCTTGTCGGTGACTACCCGAGTAGCCAGAAAGCGCGGGCAGAGATTCTCGAGAAGCAGGGCTATGCGGTGGATACGGTTCGCGATGCAGACGAAGCCCGCGCTCGCTGGCAGCCATACCTTTACGATTTGGTGCTGGTGGACGTTGAAAGGAATCCGTCGGCCGCAATCAAATTTTGCCAAGAAATTGGCGAGGTAGCGAGCCCTCGGCAGCAAGTGGCACTTTTGGTCGGCTACCGCCCTCCTGCGACTACGGCTTCCGCCCACAGCTTGATTCCTAAAGATGAGGATCCGAAGTACTTTGTTGATCGGATTAGAAGACTGTTCAGAGAAGTTGCATAAAGAGGAGTTACATAAATGCTTGTTTCTTTCATGCCGCAGCCTATCTGGGACACTACTGATCGGAGGATGAATCTACAATCGCTCCATGAAGAACGAAACGCTCATCAAGAAAACGGGGCCCGAATCAAAATGCGCGCTCAAAATCGCACCAAGCTGATGGCCGCCATCGTGCTACTGGTGACAGCAGGTTTTCTTTTGCTTCGCATGTACAGGCAGCAAGAGAGTGCGCCGACGGCGGTGGCGGAGCAGCCCACAGAAGTGCCCACCGGGGCAGCCCCCTTTCCAAGGACGAGCCGCCCGGTGGGCCGCAGCAAAGACCCTGCCCTTTCTTTGTCAGTGCCGGTGCAAGACCCGACCCTGCGGCTCGAATTCCTTATGAAAAGTGAGGGAGCCGAGTATGCGAGCAGGAGGAATATCTTCCGGGCGGCAGAAGATGTGGGTAAGCCTGCAAGATCACCAATAAAGACGGCTCTCGAAAATGCTCATGCTGACCCGCCGCATTCGTCCATCGCCCTCAAGCCCTTTGGAGCTGCCGAGATTCCCGGTGAGCCCCGGAAAGTCTTCCTTTCTAAAGGCGAAGACATCTTTATCGCAATGGAGGGTGACTTCGTCGATCGCCGCTACAGAGTGGTACGCATCAAGACACGCTCGGTAGAGGTGCACGATCTGTTGAACAACAACAGGGAGCATATCCTCTTGATTCAGGACTAGACCACATCAGCAGGTTTCGAGGTCATATCAGCCTCAATGTTCGGCGGCAACACTCGCAGCACCCGCGAATTTAATCACATCACGCACACGGTGCATTATCTATTATAGGAGGTGAGCTGTCTGTGGTGTGTGTTCGGTCAAATCCTGAATTTTTGCGGATCCAAGGCTCCTCTTGTCGCGGCAGGCTGTCGAAGGATCATGGCGGTTCTGAATGAGTTGCTAAGGCCGAGCCGATCATGATCCAGGTAAAAAGAGCGGTACGTTTCTAGGATGGCAACGGGCAGTTTTGCGGGTGAGCGAACATTTGAGATCCCGCCGGAATGCCTGGAAGACTATTTCTTGGCTTTCGCGCTTCGAGTCTCTTCTTGACCTGCTTCGTGTTTGGGCTATGTTATCTATCTCTTCAGCTGAGATGAGGAACCAGGAGATTGTGCGTTTGAGTATCCACCAGCACGTTATGGCTCCGTACCCGAGGCGAGCTGAACATCGATTCTGAAACGAGCAACTCTGACATAAGTAGATTTTTCGCTTTGCCCGACCTGGACGACAATTTGGTTCAAATAGCGAGGACCGTTCGCTGCGTTGTTCTCTGCACAGATGCGAGGGACAGCCCAGCCAGCTCCCACGAGCACTGTTGTCCACAGCAGGACGGCGCCGGTCTTGAGCCCAAAACCAAACTCTGCTTCCACTACGGCGGTGCCGGCGCAGATATCACCAAGTCGTTGGCGAAATCTGGAACAGCCGGCTACCAGCCCGCCAACCAGGTAAAAGCCCAACTCGTCGACAAGCCGGAACAGATTTCGAATCGCCGAAGCAGCAAATGCGTTTCGCCCGTTAGTGCGAGTGACTCGGATCCCGACCATCGCTTTACCCAGCGTGGCGCCAAAGCTCGCTTCGAGCAGCCAAACGTAGGCAAACGAAGTTCCGGAATTCAGGGCTAGGGCGATCAAGAGCGCGCAGCCCAAGTCACGTTCAATTGTGGTCCCGCTACAACGCTCCAAAGACTCCGGCGCGAGCTTGTAAGTCTCTGCGCATCAGGGTGGCCGCTAACACCATGGCCGTCAAAGAAGGGAGTACTTCTTTCCAACCGCGTGTTTTGAGCCCGCAATCAGGATTCACCCAGATCTGAGTGGGATCGAGAACCTCAGCGGCACGGCGCAGCAGGTCCTCAATCTCCTCTACTTTTGGCACTCGCGGGGAATGGATATCGTAGACACCCGGACCAATTGCATTCGGATACTTGAAGCCAATGAATGCGTTGAGCAATTCCATGCGGGAGCGTGAGGCCTCGACTGAAAGGACGTCGGCATCCATAGCCGCAATGGAATCGAGAATATCCTGAAACTCCGAATAGCACATGTGCGTATGGATTTGGGTTTCATCGCGTACGCCAGAAGATGCCAGGCGAAACGTCTCCACCGCCCAGTTGAAATATTCACCCCAGTCTTCGCGGCGGAGCGGAAGGCCTTCACGGATGGCGGGCTCGTCGATCTGGATGATCTTAACGCCCGCTTTTTCCAGGTCCTCGACCTCGTCGCGGATGGCCAGTGCGATCTGCCGGCAAGTGAGCGCTCGCGCCTGATCATCGCGGACAAACGACCACTGCAGCATGGTCACCGGTCCGGTCAGCATTCCCTTCATCGGATGTGAAGTAAGAGACTGCGCATAAGATGACCAGGAGACGGTCATCGGCCTGGGGCGCCAAACATCGCCGAAAATGACAGGCGGCTTTACCGCCCGCGAGCCATAGCTCTGCACCCATCCATGCTGTGTGAAGGCGAACCCAGCCAGCTGCTCGCCAAAGTACTCGACCATATCATTGCGCTCGAATTCTCCATGGACCAATACATCGAGCCCCAGCTCCTCCTGAATACGCACCGTGCGGGCGATTTCTTCGCGTACGAAAGCCTCATAGGACGTTGCATCGCGCTTTCCATGTTTCCATTCAGAGCGAACCGAACGCACTTCCTTGGTTTGAGGAAAAGAACCAATGGTTGTTGTAGGAAAAAGCGGCAGATTGAGAGTCGCGGCCTGGTGTCGGCGGCGCTCCGCAAAAGGACTTCGGCGACGCGTCATTGCCGCATCGATGCCTTGGAGGCGCTGCTGAACAGCAGGGTTGTGAATTCGCGGCGAAGAGCTGCGGCTCTGGATGGCAGCCCGGCTCTGCTCGAAAATGTCTTCAACTTCCTGTAGTCGTCCGTTCGCTCGAAGGACAAGTGCCTTGATCTCTTCCAATTTCTGCTTGGCGAACGCCAGCCAGCCTTTGAGTTCTGGGTCGAGTTCATTCTCCATGCTCAGATCCACGGGAACGTGCAGCAGCGAGCAAGAGGGGCCAACCATGACGCGGTCTTGCCCAAGCTGATCCACTGCCCGGCGAACCAGCGAGAAAGCGCGATCGAGGTTCGTGCGCCAGATGTTACGCCCATCCACCACGCCGAGCGATAAGCTCGTGCCAGCCGGCAGTTGTTTCAGGACTGTGTCGAGTTCCTGCGGTTGCCGCACACAGTCCAGATGGAGAGCCGCCACGGACAGCGAGAGTGCAGTTGGAAGATTGTCGCGCAGGCCACCAAAGTAGGTGGCAACGAGCAGGGGCAGCCCGATGGCATTCAGCCGTTGGTATGCAGTGTGGAAAGCCGGGTGAGCTTCCTCGGGCAGATCAAGCACGAGACAGGGCTCGTCGATCTGGACCCAGTTCACCCCTGCATTCTGCAGCAACTTCAATACTTCTTCATAAACCGGAAGTAGTCTTTCCAGCAGTTTCAGTTGCGCCGTCGAGCGGCCACCTTCCATCTTTCCTAACAGAAGGAAAGAAACCGGCCCAAGCAGAACAGGCATCGTAGAAATGCCCAAGGATTTTGCTTCCCGAAATTCCTCGACAGGCTTGTTCGATTCAAGGCTGAACTCCTGCCCAGGCTTAAACTCGGGAACGATGTAGTGGTAGTTCGTGTCAAACCACTTAGTCATCTCCATGGCCGGGATATCCAGACCGGCAGCACTGTCTTGAAAGCCGCGCGCCATTGCGAAATAAAGAGGCAAACCCGAAAGCTCGCCGCTCTCGCGAAAACGAGATGGAACCGCCCCTAACATCACGCTCATGTCCAGAACGTGGTCATAGAGCGAGAAATCGTTGCTGGGAATGTGATCCAGACCCAGATCACTCTGTAACTTCCAATGCCTCTGGCGCAGTTCACGAGCGGTCTTTTCCACTTCAGCCTGGGAAGTCTTGCCTGACCAATACCTCTCAATGGCCCATTTCAGCTCGCGCTGCGCTCCCAATCTGGGAAATCCGAGATTTGTCGCTAAAACCATGCTTAACTTCCTTGTATTTGGATGCTGGAACTCGGCAACTCGGGCACGGCGGTAGGACGGCCCCGCTGATCAAGCGCGACCAGCACGAAACGGCCCCGCGTGCACAGTTGCCATTTTCCCGAGAGTAGCTGCTCGGCAAACAATTCTACTTTAACCGTCATCGAGGTCTTTCTTACGGCGATCACCCGCCACTAACTCGACGAGTTGTCCCTGGTGGACGGGGGTGTGAAAGTCCCCTCGTTCCCGTTTAGTAACTAGCACTAACATTTTTGGAAAAGCAAAGCGCTGGGCGGACACGTCCCGGCAAAGTCCAGGCGAATGAATTCTCTTGCGTCTCAGCGGGCGGGGCGCTAATTTTGGTCGGCGCAAAATGGAAAGAAATCGAAAGCTCGTTTGGCAATGTTGCTTCCTGGTTGCCGGTCTTAGTTTCCCTGCTTTGGCCGCCGCTCAAGCGGCGCAGTGGCAGGCCGGAAACGTTTCCATCACCGTGAACCGGACCGATGGATCCTACGTCGTCGGTATCAAAGGGCAGGCTGCCTCGGTGCTGCATTCGCAGGTCGCAGCGCAGATTGATAGGCGCTGGGTGCGGTCAAACGAGTATCCTCGGCACGAAATACGCACGGAGGCATTCAGCGACCAGCTAGGTCCAGGACACCTGCTCACCATTACGCACACTGGAGAGGCTGCACAACCAGACCTGGTGTGCATTGTGCGCGCCTATTCGCAGCGCCCTTTCCTCAATATCGAAGTCCAGGTTCGCAACCGCACAACAAGAGATGTGACCGTGCAGGCGATTCGATCCGTGGAAGCCATCGGAGCGAGGATGGTTTACCTGGGAGCGCCGGATTCGGCCAACCGCGTGCTCTCCGACAGCTACAGCGAAGACCGCCCCGAGATGGTCATCTACGATCTGGGCAAAGCGCCGAAGGGAATGCATCGCGCCGTCGGCAGCCAGCTCATCTACAACCGCCGGAGTGGACAGAGCATTTTCCTGGGGGCGCTGACCTCAGAGCGATTCCTCACCATTTTCCATCTGCAGGCGCGTTCCTCTGAAACGGGAAGCACGGTGGCCTCATTCACGGCCGATTCCACCGGCACCACCGAAATTCTAAAAGGCGAGTCGCTGCAGGAGTCTCCACCGGAAGACCAGATCGAGCTGAGCCTGCCGGTCAAACCCGGCGAGAGCCTCGCTTCCGAACGGCTCATGATCGCGGCCGGGCCCGATTACCACGCCCAGCTGGAAGCGTATGGCGCGACCATCCGTGAGTTGCATAACCCGCGCGTGAGTGCACCCACCCCGATGGGTTGGTGGAGCTGGACGGCATACTACTTCGGACTCAACCAAGGCACGGCCCTGACCAACGCGCGCTGGCTTGCCGAACACCTGAAATCGCTCGGCTATGACTTGTTCCACGTCGACGAAGGCTACCAGTATGCGCGGGGGGAATACGCAACTCCCGATGCCGGCCTCTTTCCCGATGGCATGAGGCCCCTCGGCGATGTCGTGCGTCACCTGGGACTCACGTTCGGCGTGTGGACGGCTCCGTTTGAAGTCTCCGAGCGCGCCTGGGTTTATCACAACCACCCGGACTGGCTAGTACACAACGCCAGCGGCAAGCCCATTCACCTGGGCCACGTCACCGAGAACAAAGACCAGCTTTATGCGCTCGATCCTACCAATCCCGGAGCACAGGAATATCTGCGCCAGACTTATGCGACCCTGGTGAACGACTGGGGCGTGGTTTACATCAAGATGGATTTCATGGACGACTCCTGCGTTGAGGGGCGCTACTATCGTCCAAACACAACTGCCCTGGAAGCGCAGCGCATCGGGTTGGGAATCATCCGCGAAGCAGTGGGGAACTCCGTATTGCTCGATAAGGACGGCAGCCCCATGCTCAACCCCGTGGGCTACGTCGATGCGGGGCGCATATCGGTGGACACCGGCCACACCTTCGATGCCAGCCGCGAAGCAGCGCCCGGCATCGCGGCCCGTTACTACATGAATCGGAATTTCTATATTTCGGACCCGGACGCCTTCACGGTCTCCCGTCAAACTGTGTCGGAGCACGCCTGGCGCGGCGGGAAGCGTCCGCTGACGCTCGCTGAGGCGCAGGTCTCCATCGTCCTGTCGGCGGTTTCCGGCGGCATGTTCGAGATTGGCGACGACCTGCCCACGCTGGGCGCGGATGCGGACCGGCTGGCGCTGGCGCAAAATCGTCAGCTGCTGCAAATGGCACGTCTGGGGCGCGCCGCAGTCCCACGGGACCTGATGAGCTACCGTCTTGAGGACGAGATGCCCAGCATCTTCTTCCTACAGGAGGACCGGCGGCAATCCATGCTGGCGGCCTTCAACTGGACCAACCAGCAACAATCGCACACTCTCCGGCTCGCGGATTTGAACCTGCCCGCCGCAGGGCAATACCAGGCCTTTGACGTCCTTGCTGAAGGCAAGACTATCCCTGTTCAGAGCGGTGCCATCAGCCTGCCACAGCAGCCTCCTCACTCGGTTCGCCTGGTCGAGATCATCGATCGCTCCGTGCCCGCGGCGGCGCCCAGCATCACTGCGGAGGTGCCCTCCGCCGCGACCGTGGGCCAGCCCGTGACCTTCTCCGCGGAATCGGATCCGAACGGAGTGCCGGCCCTCTCCTATCGTTGGAATTTTGGCGATGGCGTTACCGGCGAGGGACACAAGGTCACTCATGCCTACACCTACGCCGGCGACCACACGGTACGCTTGCTGGTGGACGGCGTCGACAATGTTCCCGCGGAGAAGAGCTTTCACATTGCGGTCACCGGCTCCATCGGTACGCTGTTCTCGCCGGCCACCAAGGGCCGATTTTCTCTCGAAAAACCGAAGTGATTATGCGACCGCGTCACAACCAAGGAGTGATTATGCGACCGTGTCACAACCAAGGGATGATCGCGGCGGAATCGGCATCTCCGGATTGCGGATGCCCCTCTACTTCGCTTGGGCTTTGATGTCGTCCACTGGTATTACGACTACCGCAAACGGAGTTCCCCCATCGTCTGTCACGATCGGAATCGGGGGACCGAAGTCATTGCCACCGAGCATCGAGTTCTCGTAGTACGGGGAGAAGACCATCATGTGCGGATGCCAATGGCCGATTCCGGGTGCGAGATGTTGATCCGCAGACCACATGTACGCGAAACTGACCTCGTCCCTCTTGGGCAGCACGCCTTTGGCATAGGCTGCCTGAATACCTTCGGCGATCTGCTCCGGTGCTTTGCCCACCATCGCAAGTTTGCTTCGCAACTCGTAATACGGCATTACGGTTCGCGATGCCGCTGGATTGAAACAGATGGGTGCGTGGACCTTTGGGTCATACACGAGGTCACGAAACTGTGTAGGCGTATACGTCGGGGCAGTCCACCCACGCATGACCATGCACACAAATTGCCAACTGCCGCCTTTCTTGACATAGACACGTGCGAACATGATTTGGCCCTTGGCATCTTTTCCCGCCATCGTTCCCGCGACATCAGCCTTGCCGGTGATCACCGCAGTGTTGCCATATACCCGCACCTTCATATCAGAAACCTCATTAGAGGTGAGCTTGGTTCGGCCGGTTTTGAAGTTGCTTACCATTTGCGACTTGTCTGACATTTGGCCGTACAAGTTCCGCTGCCTTGGAACACCCTTTTTTTTCTCGTCTTTCGCCCGTGAGAAAGGTTTTACATTTCCGTGACATACCGCAATAGAATAGGAGGTAGCGTCCTTGGTGAGCAGCGCGAACGAGCGGCCCTCGCCCCGAACGGTTGACACAGGTGTTTTATGTATCGCCTGCCTGCCATAGCGGTTTTCTTGGCAGCTGCGGCTTTCCAGCCAAGCCTCAAAGCGCAGATGCGGTCCGCGCCGCGCCCGAACTTTCCCACACGAATAAGCGCAGGCCCGAGTTTTCGTGCCGTGCAGCCTTCCCGTGGTGGTTTACGTATCGTGAGCCCGCGCTCGTTTGGTCAGCGGCGTATCTTTGTTAGGCCAGCCTTTCGTCGCGACTTGCGCGTCCACATTTTTTTCGGCAATTCCTGTTTCACGAGCACCTTCTTCGATCCCTTTTTCTGCCAGCAGTTCTTCTTCCCCAATCGGTTCCTCTTTGCCCAACCGGTGTTCGTGCCCTATCCGGTCTATACAGCACCCTCGTACCAAGTCGCTGAGATCGAGCAGCTACGACAGGAGCAAGCGTTGCGGGCGCAGGCTCGACAGGTTCCTCCAGAGCCTTCGCCACTGGCTGAGGAGAACACACCCACAATTCTGGTTTTTCGTGACGGTCATCGCAGCGAGGTCCGGAACTACGCGATTGTCGGGAAAACCCTCTGGGCGTTCACGGAGCAGCGGGCGCGGAAGATACCTGTCTCCGATCTCGATGTGGAAGCCACGAGGAAAGTGAACGCTGAGCATGGTGTTGAGTTTCGCTTCCCATGACGGACTCGTTGTGGCGGCCCGTACGCGCCAGATCGCCCGGCGACTGCGCTCCCTAGGCGGTTAGGGGTTCAGAGATGGCCATCGCAAGATCATTTCGCCTGTATCTCCTAACGATATCCTTAGCGTTTGGCTGTCTATCCTGTGGTGTTTGCGCTCCGCGCCCCTTCATCACCTCCATCTCACCCAATAGCGCAATCGCCGGAGGCAATCAGTTTGTATTGACGGTCAATGGCAACGACTTTCGTCGCGACTCCTTGGTGAGTTGGAACGGCTCCTTCGGGGTGACGACGTTCGTTAGTTCTCACCAATTGGGAGCGGCGATCACGGTCGCAGACATCGCACAGCCGGGTATGGTGCTTGTGTTTGTGTTCAATCCGCCGGAGACGAACACACCTTCCTTTTCGGGCGCGATAGGCATGGGCACCATCACTAGATGCAGCGGCAAGGACTCGAATGCAGTTTCCTTCACTGTTGGTGGTCCGTGACGTCTTCTCCGGTTCGACTCACCTCCGCTGGTTTGTGGGGCTGAGCATGGATGACGCGGTGTGGGATGCCAGCACGTTTTCCAAGAACCGGGAGCGCATGCTGGAAGGAGACATCGCCGAAGCGTTCTTTCAGGGGGTTTTGGGAGAAGCACGGGCCGGGCAGCTGCTCAGTGACGAACACTTCACGGTGGATGGAACATTGCTGGAAGCTTGGGCGTCGCACAAAAGCTTCCGGCCAGTCGATCCTGTGGGCAAGGATAACGACCAGGAGCCGAAACCACCGGCGGCACGGTGGGACGAGAATAACCCCACGGTCAACTATCGCGGAGAGAAACGCACTAATCAGACACACTGTTCCACCACCGATCCGCAAGCCATGCTGGCCCGCAAGGGACCAGGAAAGGAAGCGAAATTGAGCTACCACGGGCATTTGATGACGGAGAATCGGAGCGGACTGGTGGTGAACACACAGGTGACCACGGCCTACGGTTCGGCGGAGTGTCATGCCGGGCTGCTGATGGCGGAACAGTTGCCAGGCTGCGGGCGAGTCACGTTGGGAGCAGATAAAGGATACGACCAGCGGGAGTTCGTCGAGGAACTGCGATGCATGGGAGTTACACCGCATGTCGCCCAGAACCAGGGTCGCCGCAGAAGCCGGCTGGACCAACGCACCACTCGACACCCGGGTTATGAGATAAGCCAGAGAAAGCGGAAACGAATCGAGGAAGTCTTCGGGTGGATGAAGACGGTCGGGATGCTGCGCCAACTACGACATCGCGGGTTAGAGCGAGTGGGTTGGGTGTTCACTTTGGCGGCTGCGACGTACAACTTAGTGCGCATGCGGACACTGATGCCGAAGTGTGTCTAAAAAGCGCGCAGCGGCCAGAACTACACGTTTCCTGGCGAAATCAAAATAAATACCAGACCAGGACAGACCAGAGAATCAGCCACGAAGAGAGCTGAGCCCTGTTCAATCGAGATTTTTCAGCACCCTGCTAGTCCTTCTCTTGATGAACTCTCCGAATCTGGCGACCCGCAGATCCTGAAAAACACCAAGAAAGGCGCCAGTATCGAGCGAATCCTTCTTGCCCAATCGCCCGCAGAGTCAGCCCAAGAGGCTCCTCATGGACAGCATGTATTGCATTGGCCTGGATGTTCACAAGAAAACCATCAGCTATTGCGTCAAGGATGTAAACGGTCGGATCGAGGCCGAAGGCGCCATTGTGGCTACACGAGCAGCGCTAGATTTAGAGGGACGCAATAAGATGACGTGACGCATCGACGATCTACTCCGGAACGCGGCCGCCAGCACCTGGGGCACATGAGCGAACAAGGCAACA
>WNGE01006360.1_pt1 | contig 13148 bp, 7 predicted proteins | sample 5400651 | NCBI WGS metagenome assembly WNGE01 (sample SAMN13153370, study PRJNA577476) | soil metagenome | isolation source: 60 cm soil or saprolite under grassland replicate 2 | place: USA:California | collected 2016-06-15 | reverse complement strand
GTTGATCTTGAGACCCATTCGCTACCGAGGCTGTTTGAAAACTAAAAGTTGATCAGCATCGAAAGAAGAGCGGGGGCAAGCCACCCTTCCCGACCTCGAGACTTTCAAACTTGCTCGAGTTGCGCAAAGACTTGAAAGCCTCTCACACAGCATTTTCGACCATGTTTAGCGCCCAACACCATTGTGTAATCACTCAAGTATGAAAGTCTCGAGGTTGGGAAGGGTGGCTTGCCCCCGCCGCGACCGGGGTTAGAATGCGGCTGAGTTTTCACACAGTCTCTACCGCTCCCGGTTCTGATAAGCAACTGCGGCGAGTTTGCGGGTGGGGCCCCCGCGGTCCCTGGGACGGCAAAGGAAAAAGGGAGCGCCGTCGCTCCCTTTCCCGTTTGCCAGTTAGCTTTCGCTATTGGACTTGCTTATATGCCAAAGCGTTGACGATATTCGCCCGACAGGATGAAGGACTTCACCATCTCGGCATCAACGAAGTTGCCATTGAAGGAATTCAGTTTGTTGAGCCAGAAGTTGAATCCGGACACGTCTGGATCGCGCCGCAGGTAGCCGGCGTATTCCATGAACACGAACGCCCGGTTGAACTCGCGCAGCTTCAACTCCTCGGCTTCAGCAACCTTACGCAGGATGGTGGCCCGAGTTTCCGTGCCCCCATTCAGACCTGCTACGAGCGTATCGCGGAAGGCCGTCTCAGCGGGGAAATTGCCCCGTATCTCACCACCGAAAAACTGAACGGTGTGGAAGTTGATGTAGGCATGCCCCGTCCGGAGGTTCGAAAGCTGTGCGGCCAGCGTGGTGCCGTTGCCTTCGGGCGCGTCCCATTTGCCGAAGAAGTTGCCTCCAACCCCGCTCGGGAGCGGCCCGAACACCTGGTCGTTCGGGTTGTTATCGTTGAACGGTTGGCCGAAGAAGCCCCAAACGACAGGCGCATTCGTGGTGGGAGTAACCGTCGCACTCGCATGAATATGTGCTGCGGTCAGGTTGTCGTTCGTGTCGCTCGTCTGCGTAAAGGTCACATCGATATTGTTGATTGTGGCCGAGAACGTCATGGCTGTCTGCGCGGCGTTGAAGAGGAACTTCGCTGTGCCGAACGATGCCGGACGCGCGGCCCCCGTGGTGGTCGTCGGAACAGTCGGCGGGTTCTCCGCTGCGTTGGTTAAAGTTGTCACGAACAGCCTTTGGTTGGTTGGGTCGAGGCCGGCGCTCGCCAGTAGCGCATCGACGTATTGCTCGTTGGTCATAGTCGACGGATACTTAGTAACAAACTCAGGCCGCGTGACGAAGTCGTCAAAGAACGCGACCGTATTCGCTTCCAGCACTGCGTCTGCGCCGGGAGTCCCGAAGACGAAGTCCTTTTGCAGTGCCTGCGTGTCGCGTTCAAACGTACCGTACAAGACCGGCACAGGTGGGCCGGACGGTAGCAGGCCGAAAGCCGCCCTGTGAGTCAGATACGCCTCCAGGCCGGTTCGCTGGAATTCGATAGATAGGAAGAAAGCCGCGCTCACGTTGATGCGTCTGAGATCACGACAAGCAGCATCTGCGCCACACGACTCAATCTGGGTAGCCCAGAAAACTAAACCGCCTGCGTCCGGTTCGCGGTTAAGGAAGTCGAGGTAGTGTTGGCGAACGAAGAAAAAGGACCCGTCAATCGGATTCGTCGTCGGTGCCCCCGTATCATTGTCGGTAATTGTGAGCTCGGCAGTATTTGGACTGCCCAAGCCGACGCCCGCGCCCGTTGGGTTCGAAAGAGCAAGGTCAACCGTCTCGTCATTTTCGTCGAAGATGTCATTGACGATCAGGATGCGGAAAGTTTTAGAAGTCTCTCCGGGATTGAAGGTGAGCTTGCCGAGCGCTATTTCGTAGTCGGACTTCTGGGAAGCATGATCGGGCTGCGACTCGTCGAAGGTATTGAAGTTGACCGTGGCAGTGCCCGAAGCGTCGCCGGCGCGCGTCACGGTAATATCGATGTGGCCGCTGCCTTCACTGATGGTGAAATCGTCCGTTGCAAACTGGATGAGCGAAGTGGCTAGGGCAGTGGTCGCCTTCAAAGAGCCAAATAGTCCGTGCTCCTCTTCACCAATACCGGCGGTGAAATACATCGTGCCTGGGTCACCGCCGACGACGCCATTGCCGAATTGGAGGCCCCAAAGCTCATCGATCACGATGCCTTCGCCGGCTTCGTTTTGAAGCGTGCCGAGAAAAGCCCCGGTCGTTGGGTTGAAAGCGTGGATGCTGGGATTGCCTTCCCCGAAGTTGCCAATAAGTAGCGCGCTGCCAAAGACACCGAAGATGGAAGGAGCGATAGCGATCCCCCAGGGTGAATTGAGTGGACCGTTGTTGATTCCGAAGGTCAGGTCGCGCACACCATCGGTATTAAACCGGCGGACGAAACCGTTGCCGACGCCTGCCTCATCCTCACCGTCGCTGCCGACTTTGGCATACATGACGTAAAGCGAGCCGCCGATGTTCTGGATGTTGAAGGGATGAAAAGTGTTCCCAACCGTTGTGGGAATGGTTGCATCCGCGAAGCCGCCGGTAGTCGTGGTCAGTGCGTAGGTGCCATCGTAGACGTCAATGTTTCCATTCGCGAAGTCGGCGGCGTAAAGGCGGTTGCCGCCGGAGTTGCTGCCATTGGCGAGGCCCGTGTAGACACGACCCGGATGGCTCGCCGCGATGACGCCAGTGGTTGAATTAGGACCGGCGCTCGGGTTCCAGCCCACGATGTTGCCTGTGATCGAGGCGAAGATGAAGGCCGCCGGGCACGACGCGACGGCACAAGGAGTGAGGGCGAAGTCGGTCGTCGCGTTGCCAACTATTCCGGTTGGCAGCGCTCCTGGTACCGTGATGAACGATAGGCCGGGATTCTTCACCAGCGGACTTCCCCCGACGTCGCCGCGGTAGAGGGCTGAAGTGCTGGTGCCGTTGTTAGCAACCCAGAACGGGCTTGTACCTCTGAATGCGATGCCCCATGGGTTTACCAGTATCGGATCTTGAATGAAGGCAAGACCCGGAATGTCAGATATAAAGTTCGTTTGGCGATAAGCCGACCCCGCCGGGGGGGTCGAGATGTTGGGCTGCTGTGGGCTCTGATCCAGAGCGTGAGCATTTGCTTTCGGGGCCACTGATCTCGCACGGACGGGCGCCGAAGGAATAAGCGGTAGCATACACAGATAAAGAAGAAAGCTGAGCGATAGGCTCACGAGCTTCCTGGTTTGCACTCTGCTCGGATTCAAACGCAACATGTTCGTTCTCCTTGTGTCGGTGGCAATTATCTAAATAGAGTGAAGCTGAAGGTCTTGACGAAACAATTATTCACTGCGAGCGCGATAATCCGACCTCGCTAATCCATGCATCCTGAAGCGAGTGATTGAAGGTTGATTTTAAGGAAACGTCGGCGCGCTTTAGTTTCATTTTGCGGGACCGCTGGATCAACCTGACAACTTAGACAAAAGGAGGTCGGTTCCATTGGAACAAATAATCTTTGGGGGTTGGTACCGCGGAGACTTTATGCTCGCTAAGCAGCGCTGTCAAGAATTTTTGGCGGTAGCTGCCGGCAAGATGAAAGTCGCAGTAAGGCGTAGCACGGCTTAGTTAGCCTGCGGCTATGCTGGCTTGCGGTTAGTCTTGTCTCTGCGTAAAATGTCGATTCTTTTAACGCCGGGTGACGGAAAGAAATCTTTTTCGCCCGCGCATTGCTGCTGCTCGCTCCCCGGGGGCATCTAATCTGCTCTTATCTGCGTCTTTATCTCGGAGGATTTTTGTGAAGCTTGTTTTCCGCTCTCAATGCGCTATTGCCGCGCTTTTTGTGGTCTTTGGCGCGTTTTCTTATGCGCAGGGCCAAGCTGCCAGCGCCACGCCAGATCCCTTCGTGTTTCAAGTTACGTCAAGTCCCGCGGGGTTCTATTCTCTCGTCGGGGACATAAGCGCCAACGGTCGCTTCGTCGTCTTTCAGTCAAATGGAGATGTAGCCACAGAGAAAATACCTTCGAAGAACCCGGACGGAACTTTGAATCCCAACGCGCGGAACAATGAAGACGGCAATCGCGAGATTTTCCTTCTGGACTACGCCCAGCGACGCATCTTTCAATTAACCAATACCAAGAACATCCAGAAGCCGCCGGCTAGTCCGACGCCGACGCCCACCCCCACAGCAACGCCTACACCTACTCCGGGAGCAACCCCCACTCCAACACCAGTTCCAACGCCTCCTGATCTCAGCTTGGTAAAGATTGAGATTAGTAACAATCATCCGGTGATTAGTCTTGAGCCGGCGCTGGCGGGAGGGAAGCGGATTTACACGATAGTGTTTAGTTCCAACGCGCCCGACCCGAAAAATTTTGATGGAATAGAGACTACGGCGCTTACTTCTGATCCGAACAACGGGTGGAATCAGGAAATCTGGATCTATCAGCTACCGGAATTCGATGATGTTTTCGATCTGTCTAACGGAGATGAAGTTCCGTATGCAGATTTGACTGGGGGCGTGTTCAGGCCGGTAACCAATACAGCACCCAGTCGTCCGCTGCGCACTGGAGTTAATCCTCCCGATGTGGTTGACGATAATCGAGAAGCGGCTATCAGCGATGATGGAAACACGCTCGCGTTTATTTCTACCCGCGATATAGTTCCAGCAGTTGGCGGTGTTGGCGGGAATGCTGACTCAAACCCCGAGCTTTTCTTTTGTCGCACGACTGGCGCGTTCGCTGCCGGGACAAACACCTACGTTCAAGGCACTAACACAAAAGACACTGTTGCCGGCATCAGCAATACGCTTCAGACGAACCCTTCTCTGTCAGCCAACGGCTCTGTGGTGGCATTTCTCTCTCGGGCAAATTTGGCGGCAAGCAATGACGATGGAAATCCTGAAATCTATGTAGCAAACTTTACCGGCACGGGCTTGGACAATATTCGTCAGATTACCAAGACCAAAGCGGACACTGGAGCTAACTCCGGAGTCACGGTAAACCTGTTGAGTCCCGGACGACGTTTGAGTCGCGATGGGGCATTTGTCACTTATGAGTCGAGAGCTGAGAACCCAACGGCCAACAGCGCCACAAACACGGCTTTCCTCGCAGTGTTTGTTTCCAAAACCTCGGATAGTACAGCCCAGCTGGTTGGGCAGCGAGCCCTCGTGTCTCCTGGGGACGTCATCCATTTCCCCACGTTTACCGACTACGATAGTTCGCTCGCGCCGCACACCCTGGTATTCGCTTCGGCCCTGAACTTCAAAACGGATGGGACGTTTCCCGCAGCGGACCAGGACAGCACGGGTTTGAACTCCGTGCCCACAGGATCGGCACGCCCAAACCAAATATTCTCTACTCAGGTTCCGGTAACCTCTTCAAACACGTTTAGAAGATTGACAAAGAACCCGATAATCGCGTTTGTTGTGGGCATTAGCCCGCTGCCGAGCGCCTCCCTCAAGCGAATAACGTTTGGTTTGTCAGGAATTGAACTCGGCGGTGGTAACAGCGACAGCTCCCCGGAGTTGTTTTATTTGCTGACTCCACCGGTTACTGCGGAATCAGCGGCCGCTTTATCTTTCTTTACCGGCGCAAGCAATAGAGGACCGTTTGCAAGCGCCAGCCCAACCGCAAGTCCTACGCCGACTCCTACTCCAAGTCCGGGTGAGCCCGCAGGCCTCGCGCCCGGTGAGTTGAGTATTGTTCGCTCGACAGCGGCGCTGGCGAGTTCAGATAAGATAGCTGTCGGTGGTTTAGAAACCGCGCGTAGCCCCATACTTCCCGTTGAGCTCAATGGCGTTTCTGTGTCCGTGAATGGCGCGGCGGCCGGACTCTATTTCGTCGGAGACATCCCGGCGGAAGGAATAAGCTTCGTTATGCCGGTTGGCTTGTCGTCGGGAGTTGCAACTGTAGCTGTTAATGATCAGCGAAATAACAACGGCACGTCCTTTCGCGGCTTTGTGCAAATAGTCCCTGCGCAACCTGACATCTTTAACCCCCCCACAAACGACGCCGGCGGTATTGCCATGGTTTGTAATGTAACCAATCCGGCTTCCGGTTCCGGTTGCATTACCGGGCCTTTCCAGGTGACATCAGATGACGGGACTGGTACGCAGGTGCCGACTAAACTCGAGATCTGGCTAACGGGTGTGCGCTTCGCTGCCGTCGCTGAGACAAAGGTTTCTTTTGTTAACGGTACGACCACTACAGACATCACACCTAATTCGGTTCGGCCTAATACGAACATGTTTGGGTACGATCTGATCAATATCACCTTACCGGCGGCACTTGCCGGCACCGCACCAATTGACTATAAGCTAATCGTGACGGTTACGAAGAGTGGCACGTTTACGAGCAGGCCGGCGGCAACCGCGCCACAGGTAACTATCATTCACTAACCAGGTGACAACTCCCTACGACTCGGTCGGACCCGTACACCCATCGCGTACGGGTTTCGTATTTTCCAGCTAAGAAACAGCCCGAAAGTGGTACTATCTGCCGAGCAATCCGGCCGCCACCTCACTGGGGGTGAAACTCGAGGGCACTCCCTAAAATTTTATAGTCGGTATCAGGAATGCGACGTCCAAATCCGATTCTGGCATTAATAGCTCTGCTGGCTTTTGTTGTCTCCAGCCAGCCGTCTTCGTTTGACCTGCCCGCTGCTTCGCAGGACCGGCAAATAAAATGGCCAACTAAGAATATTCAGATCGCACTTTCAACTTCGCTCACAGCTCCTTCGCCGGCTATTAAGCCGGCAAGCGACGTACTCGGGGCAGTTGAGCGAGCGCTCGCAAGTTGGTCCCAGGCGGCTAACGTCAAGTTTGTCGAAGGTCCTTCGAAGGCGCAGTCCGTAAGCCCTGCGAATAGTGGTGACGGAATAAGTTTGATCACTGTGGCCGCGACTGCGGAGAATCTCGCGCTGTTTAGCGAAGAGAATACTACAGCCCGTACGCGCGTTTTTTATGACCCGGATACTGGAGCAATCACCGAAGCCGATATCGTTATCAATCCTTTTCCCTACTCAGGAGAAGGCGAGCCTCTGCAGTTTTCGACTGACGGCACGCCCGGCACATATGATCTCGAATCGACGCTGGCCCATGAAATAGGACATCTCCTGGGTTTGAATCACTCGCATGTAATCGGCGCCACGATGCAGGCATTCCAGGCGCTTAATGGCACGTACGGCCTGCCGGCGATTACTGAGCGCACACTGAGCGAAGCCGACGAGGCAGCTGTTCGCACTCTTTATGGAGTTTTTGAAAAAACAGGTTCGATTGAAGGAAAAATCCTAAACAGCATCGATGGCAGTCTTTTACCGGCAACTGCCGCACACGTTTGGATTGAAGATCTCGCCACCGGCAAGGTTATGGCAGGTGGTGTCACCAATGCCGGCGGAAAATTTAGCATCAATGGCATTCCCCCGGGAGCTTACAGAGCGATGGTTGAATATCTTGACGCGCCGGCCGGCGAGTCAACAGCGTTCTCCGCAGCAGGTGATCGCAAACCAGGTCCAAAGCTACGAGCCTTCCGCAGCGTCGAGATCGCCGGCAGCGTGCATGTGGTCTTGGACAAATCTACTCAACTAAATTATGTATTGGTACCGCCGCAGAATTCGCTACCTGCTTTGAATCCTCGCTTCATAGGAATTAATGGGGACCTCTCGACGGTACCTGTACCACTGGAACCCGGAAAAAAGCTTACTCTTTACGTTGGCGGTGAAGGAGTGGATCAGATACCGGGCAGTGGTCTTGTTCTCAGTTCGCCTTTCATTACCGTTGACCCGGCCAGTTTGACGTTGCAGCAATTCCGCAGTGCTACACCCGTTATTAGTTTTGAGATAACAGTTGCGGCTAACATTCCGCCCGGAGACTACAGCATACGGCTGCAATCAAACTCCGGTGAGCTCGCATATCTCGTCGGTGGTGTCACGATAGATCCGTGATTCTGATTTCCTCCGGGTTTGGTGCCTCAGGATTTTGCCATTGCGATACTCTCTCGCCGCAGCAATCTCTCTGCCAGATACAAAACTCTAACCCCGCCGGGTAGTGGGTCAGTTTGGAGTTACCGAGGTCGATTGCTTTACAGAACCGAGCGCGGTAGCGCCGGATGCTGGAGTCAACTTCCGTATTAAGCAGGATGCACCCCAGCGTAAATTGGATAAACTTTATGCGGCTCCCTTGCAAAGAAATGAGTTTTTCCGTGAACCCTTGTATTGTCTACCGTCATCACCCAAGTTGACTCCAGCATCCGGCTGATTGTGGGGATTCAACTTTTCAGACAATAATCCTGAAGTTTCAGTTTCATCCAATGAAGCGCAAGTTACTCGATTACTTAAGATGTCCTTCGTGCAGCGGTGCGATACTGCTGACATCAGTAGCAAGTACTGAAGACGCTGAAATCATCGAAGGACAACTCACGTGCGATTCCTGTCAGCGCGCCTTTCCGATTGTTCGCGGTGTCGCGCGCTTCGGCACGCCAGATAGCCTCGAGGCGGACAAAGCGGCCACCGCGGAAAATTTCGGTTGGCAGTGGCAACATTTCGTCCAAAGCGACGAGCTCTATGCAGACCAGTTTTTGGGATGGATCGCACCGGTCCGCCCTGAATTTTTTCAGGATCAGATTGTGCTGGAAGGAGGCTGTGGAAAGGGTCGTCATACGCAACTGGCCGCAAATTGGGGCGCGCGCGACGTAATAGGCGTTGACCTGAGCGACGCCGTGGAAACAGCCTTCACGGCAACGCGCAAACTGGAAAACGCGCACATTGTTCAGGCGGATATTTATCACCTGCCTTTCGCGCGAGTTTTCGACTATGCTTTCTCCGTCGGTGTCCTGCATCACTTGCCTGACCCACGCGCCGGGTTCAGTTCGCTAGCCGCGAAGGTAAGAGAAGGCGGCCATCTTTCGGCGTGGGTTTACGGTGCGGAGAATAATGAATGGATTACGCGCTTCATCGATCCCTTGCGGCAGAAATTCAGCTCGCGTATCGATCGCCGCGCGTTGTTGCACCTTTCAAAGTTGCCGGCGGCGCTTATGTATCTGGCAACAAAATCGGTTTATGGACCGCTGAACCGTTCCACCGGCGGTTCGAAACTGGCGCGTCGTCTTTTTTATAACGACTACCTGAGCGCGATCTCGCGATTTGGCTGGCGCGAGCAACATACCATCGTTTTTGATCACCTGGTGGCGCCGACCTCGCACTACATCGCCCGCGCGGACTTCGAAAAATGGTGGCGCGACATTGAGGCAAACGACGTCGTGATCAGTTGGCACAACAAGAATAGCTGGCGCGGCTTTGGACGGATCTAAGTAATGGAAAGAGCGGGGCAAGCCCGCCTTCCCAACTTGAGAGTCAGTCAGAGTCGATCGGCTGATTCAAGCTTGGAAGCTTGCAACGAAGAATCATGACGCAACTTTGATCAGGTCGAGGTGGGGAAGGTGGGCTTGCCCCCGCTCTTGCTCTTCCGCTTACAATGCTTCCCGCTCATGATTTCCGCACAAACAGCACGGCGCGCGGTGTGGCGGCCTCTCTGGGAACTTCCGGGGCGTTTTGAACTGATATTGTCGCTGGCGCGGCGCGAGTTGGTGGCGCGCTATAAAGGCTCGGTGTTGGGGATCGTGTGGGCAGTTGTCACGCCGGTGGTGACGATTGCAATCTTCACGTTCATCTTCGCGGGGATCTTCAACACTCGCTTTGGCGCGGGCGGTACGCCCTGGGATTATGCGCTTTATCTTTTCTGCGGTCTGCTGCCCTGGACAATGTTTCAGGAGACGGTGCAGCATTCGTCGACGACGATCATCACGCACGCCAATCTGGTGAAGCGCGTCGTGTTCCCCCTCGAAATTTTGCCGGTCGCGCAAGCCCTCTCCTCGTTGGGCAATCAAATGTTTGGGACACTCGCGTTAGTAGTTGCCACAGTGATCGTTCGCCATGAGTTACACGTAACGATTCTCTGGTTGCCGGCTCTGCTTATTCCTCAGTTGCTCTTTACGCTCGGAGCCGCCTGGTTAGTGGCTTCGCTCGGCGTGTTTTTGCGCGACATAGTGCAGGGCATCACGCTTCTCTTGATGGCCTGGATGTATCTGACGCCGATAATCTATCCTGAATCGATCGTGCCGGAGAGCTACCGTCCTTTTATCAACCTGAATCCCTTCACCGCGCTGGTGCGAAGTTATCGCCGCATCTTCCTCGAAGGGCTCGCTCCCGACTGGTCCAGTCTCGCTTACTTCGCCGTAATCGCGGCAGTGCTTTTTGTTTTTGGTTATTGGTGGTTTGCCAAGACGCGCCGTAACTTCGCCGACGTCATTTGATCCTCGGCCTAAGCATGCCGGATCAGACTGATACGGCTCCGCCGTTGGCTGCGCCTCCGATGTTCGAGGCCCAGCCTCTCACAATTCATAAGGGCCACCTTGCCGGAAAGGTGCAGCCCTTCCGCACAGCAGTCGGCAGAGCCGACCTTGGATTTCATCGGTTTAGGTAGGATAACGAATAGTTAACGGGAATGCTTTTTCATAGTTCTCGGAGTGGGCACTGTCCAAAGGTAAACGGTGCGATAGAGGTTGCCCCAGGGCACTCTGACAGTTTGTTCCGGCTTCCAATCGCCCATGCGAAAATCATGAGAAACGATTCGTGAACCCGGTCGCAGCTGGCCAAGCAGCTTCGGACGGAGCAGCACGTTCAACTTTTCGGAAAGGTAGAGTGTCACGATCGTCGCCTCGCTCACATCGATGCGGAACATATCTTCATTGCGAAAGCTCACCAAGCCCGAAACGTTTGCCTGCCGTGCGTTTTTCTCCGCTTCGGTTATTAGCTTTGGATCTATCTCGACGCCGACCGCGCGAATGCCATACTGCCTGGCCGCCGCAATCGGAATGCGACCGTCACCGCTGCCGAGGTCGTACAGCACGTCACCTTCCTTGATCTTCGCTATGCGCAGTATCTCATCCACCGTCTCAGGCGGAGTCGGATAGTAAATAACATCAGGCTTGCGCAGCCGTTGTTTCTTTCGCGAAGGATGCTTCAGAGATAACGCACGAGTTCTTGCGATGCGAGCGTCCACCGGGTGCGCATCTCGAACAGTTCCTTGAGTGGCGACGCATTCTACTGACGCAAGAATTAGCGCACAACAGAACAGTATCAGTTTTGAGATGCAACGATTACACGGTTGATTCTTCATATAGTCTTATGGCTTCGCCGCTTGATGTGCGGAAGGCTTTGTCTTCCGGTAGCTGATTTCTCTCCTTGAGGCTGCGCCTCAGGCTAAAACTTCGAGGCGCAGCCTCTCACTTTTCGAGCCATGCTGCAGGGAAAGGCGTAGCCATTCCGCACATCGAGCGGCAAAGCCGCTAGACCTCAAATTGAGTTTGCATACCGCTGCCTGCCCGTCGGCTCGCGAGTCATTTCCGACAACACCACCACGATTCCCATCAACCACCAAAACACCAGGGCCACTTCGCCGTCGCCAAAGTTGTAGTTTACCAGGGAACTCGCGAAGAAACCGGCAACCGCGCCGCTGGCGCCGAGCAGAACTCCATAACGGTTCGTATCGCTTGAATCGCGCAGTAATTTTTCGCCGCGCGAAGCCGTGCGCCAGAATATCCACATGATCCAGAGCCAGAAAAAGAGCGCCGGCAAGCCTCGATCAAACGCCAATTGCAGCGGAGTCGAATGCAGATGAAGCATGTCCGTACCGGGGAAGCCCCACTCGGTCCAATGCACGTGCATCGCGTCCATGCCGTGTCCAAACACTGGATGAAGCATCATGCGCGAGAGTCCAACTCTTGCTACCTCCCGGCGCAATGAGGAGCTCGGGTCCTGCAGTGACAAGGCACGTTGCGCGCGCGCCTGGTAAACAACAAAAGCGCCAACAGCGAGCAACAAACAAATGCCGGCGAAGCTGAGTACCCTGGCTCTTCTTACCAACGCGCGCACACTAATCATACAAACGCCAATGGCCAATGCCACCAACACGGTTCGCATAGCCGTCAGCGCGATGCCCAGAGCAAGTAGCGCGAAGGCGGTCGCAGCCAGTTTCGAACGAAGATTCAAACCGTGGTTTTTGAAGTTCGCCAGCGCTAATCCAAGCGCAAGCTGCGCGAGAATCTGAAGAATTTCCGAATAGGTCTCGTAGTGGCGAGTCCAACCGGAAGCGCGAAATCGATGTGTTGGATTGCGACCGACAATTCCCGAAGGCGATGGTTGTTTCCTGATGGCGTTTGTCACTATTAGACCCGGGCGTTCGAGGTGTTCGCCCTGTGAGATCACACTGACAGTAAGGTTAGTCTGATCCGGTGAGTTTTTTATTACCTGATCGATATCGGCAACCGAATAAACTCGCCGGCCATCAATTCTCCAGATAGCATCGCCTTCGCGAATGTGAAGCGGCTGCAAAGGACTTTCCCGCGCTACTGACTCGATGAGAACACCCCGACCACGCGCTATATCGTAGATGCTGTAAACTGTTCCCGCGGCGCCTGACAGGATCATCACGGCGACGAGCAGTACTGCAGTTCGTCTTGTCACAATGGCCTGCGTTAGATAGAAGAGAAAAATGACGCAGGTTGATTGAATTTTGGCGACGCTGATGCGCGGTTCCTCCGAAAGGAAAGATGAGACCACAGTCCATAGAAAGAAGAGCCAGATTGGTAAATCGAAAGATGTTCGGCGAAATCCCGAATTTCTGCTTGCGAGTGTGCGTAGCAGCCATCCAGCGCCGACAATAGCCAATGAGATTTCGGCGGCAGCGATTGAGTGGGGCGCGAAAGCGGAATAAAGAAAGAATCCGATAGTAGCCGCCCGTTGACCCAGACGTGACCATGGTTCGCGTCTGGATTCGCCTCGAGGTTGGTTTAGCTGGCTGCTCAATTGAGTCGATGTCGTGTCAGTGAACTCTTCCCCGGCAATCAAATGATGCGGCTTGGATCATTAGCTGTGTATTAGTAGCAATATGGCTTCAGCCCGCTAATCATTGTTGACGTTGAAACTGGAAAACTGTTCAAACAGGTTCGGCTTCGGTCGAGCGTGTCGACTCACCGGGTACTGATGCAGTTTGGATTTTTTGCCTATGAATGTCGATTTCACTATAGCCTTAGTGGCATGAGGTCAGTACCACCTCGCGGTAGCGGGTGGGTTCCGCCTGCCAGCAGGCGTTTTCACGGCCGCAATGCTCGATATGCCGC
>WNGE01015895.1_pt1 | contig 13149 bp, 12 predicted proteins | sample 5400651 | NCBI WGS metagenome assembly WNGE01 (sample SAMN13153370, study PRJNA577476) | soil metagenome | isolation source: 60 cm soil or saprolite under grassland replicate 2 | place: USA:California | collected 2016-06-15 | reverse complement strand
GGAGAAGAAGTCGCCGGCCACGATGCTCGCCGCCTGGGAGCGCAGGAACTCGCGCCAGCTCGGCCCCGAGCGCCTCGGCGCCGGCTCCATTCCGGCCTGTGAGAGTAGGCGGCGGATGCTCGTCGGCGACGCGCGGATGCCGGGCTTCGCGAGCTCGCCAGAGATCCGCCGGTGGCCCCAACGCGGATTCTCCCGCGCGAGCCGCAAGACGAGCTCCCGAACCTCACAGGAGAGCCGCGGCCGTCCGCGGCGAGCGGCTGGCTGTCGCAACCTTCGTCGCACGAGCGACCGATGCCAGCGCAGCAGCGTCCGCGGAGTCACAAGAAGCACGCCCCGCGAGGAGCCCGGCAGGTGGCAGGCCGCGGCGGCCAGGAGGGCTCGATCAGGCGTGGTGAGCTGCGGTCGCGCAACCTGCCGGCGCAGGATCTCGAGTTCGTGGCGTAGCACCAGCAGCTCGATGTCTTTCACCTGCAGGCCGCAGCGGCTACGGACAAGCGCGCCGAGAAGAGCCCGCACGGCGAGATAGAGGAACGAGAAAACCATGCCCTCGATCCTCCCAGCCCCGCCCCGAAATGGAGGCGACACGAATATTGGCGCCCGTCAGGAACTCCAGCACTAGCAGGATCGCGCCAACCACCGCACCACCGCTCGCCATCCAATCGTCGTCAACGGCGATACGCGACTCACAGCAGCACGACACGCGTGCTCCGATTTGTTTTCGCAAGGATTCGGGCCGCATTGAAAAAGAACGAGAAGTGCCGGCGAGCGAGGCTGCGGCCCCATCACCCGCCGGCACGTCAGGAAGGTCGGACGCGGATTGGCGCCCTCTTCGACTCCTCAGCGTACGCGTGAACGCCGGCGCGGCAATTCCCCGCGGCGCGTGAATCCCGACCGCGAGAATCACCCATGCTGGGCGATACATCACCCAAAGATCCCTTATCCGAGGGTAAGGCGCAGACCAGCGATTCCCGATGAAGTGGCGCATGGTCGATCCCTCGCCAAAGGAGAACTACATGCTCGGCAAGCTTCAGGAGCGCCGCAACGCGCTCGGCAATGAGAGCGGCTTCACGCTGATCGAGCTGCTCGTCGTCCTGATCATCATCGGCGTGCTGCTCGCGATCGCCGTCCCGTCGTATCTCGGCTTCAAGGATCGTGCCGAGAAGCGGGCCTCGGCGGCGAACGTCCGCTCAGCGATTCCGGTCGCGGAGGCGTGGTTCGAGGACGGTGCCACCCCTGTGAACACGTATACGGGCCTCAACATCGCCAACCTGACGACGATTGACGGCGGCTTGAAGCTGAGCGGTGCCGTCTCGCTCGCCAGTGACACCGAGTACTGCCTCTCGGCTGTCGTTGGCAAGTACACCTCGTATGTCATCGGCCCGGCCGGTGCTACCGGCGTACCCGCACCGACCGCTGGCGTGGTGAGCGAACTCACGACGGCTACGACGAAGCCGGCAACCTGTTAAGCACTCCGACGTAAGCGTCAAGAAGGCCGAGAGGGCGCGGGCAACCGCGCCCTCTCTCTCGTGCGGAAGGTCCCTCACGAGGCGTGAGTGCTGCAGCAGGGATGGGGGCCGGCAGTGATCCCAGGCCTTCTCGCTCGCCACGGGCGGATGGCGCCGTTCGGCGGCACGCTGGTGAACGGCTCGATCACGGAGGTCGGACGGCCAACCCGAAGCGGCCCGCGCAGACGTTGAGCCGGGCTAGCTGCCTTGCGGTGCGAACCGGCGCTCGTACCGTTGAAGCAGATCGTGAGCCATCGCGTTGAGTGCCGCCTCTCGCTCCGCTGCTTCGACGATTCGGGATTCCGCTGCCTCGGCTCGCGTCGCGAGGCCACGCAGTTCTCGTGCGCGCCGCTCGACCTCCTCGCGGCGCTCTTCGAGCTCTCGCTGCGGCTCGACAAGCGCGTGCTCCTGCTCGATGAGGCGTGCCTCGCGTTCGGCAAGTTGCTGCGTGTGCTCACGAGCCTGCTCTGCAAGGGTGAGCAACCGTTGGCTCTCGTCGTATAGCGCGTGGGCGAAGCCGACGAAGGCGTCGCCGTGATCGCCATTCGTCGCGACGGCTTCGTCTTGATGTGCCTGTCGGCCGTTAGCGACTTCGCCCATCGATGCTCCTCCTAGTTTCGGTCTACGTCCGTTGCAGGTAGGCGCACCAGCGACCGTCGAACGGCCATGGCGCGATCTTCGTAACGACGTACGTCATCTGCTCGCCGAGTAGCCCTCTCACGGTTGCATCCTGCTCCAGCGCGACCCCGTCCTGCTGGAGGAGTTTGTACCCGTCGGAACTCGGCACGAACAACAACTCGCAAATCCGGGCACCGCGGCTCGGCGAGCGAGGTCGCCACTGCCACGCGCGGCGCAGCCATCGCCAGTGCAGACGCGACGTGCGCCTCTCGAACTCGCGCTCTTGCTCCGCGAGATTCTGCGCGAGCTCCGCGAGGTTGTGCCGACCTTCCTCGAGCTGGGCTTGTTGGCGTTCGACGAGCTCGAACTGCGCCCGAAGCGCGACAACCGCCGTTCCGAACCCCTCTTCACGACGCCCGAGATCTGCGACGGCGTCTCCGTGTAGCGCGATCGCCTCGTCGAGCTGGCGGCGGCCCGAGTCGAGATCGCACCGCTCTCGCGCAAGCGCGGCCGCCCGCTCGTCCAGCTCCGCGGCTTGAACGATGAGGTCTGAGATCCGCGTCGCGGTCGAGCGAAGGTCCCGTATGGCGGCATCGGCCCAGTGCTCGATGCCCTGGACGTCCGTCGGTCGGTCGCGCGGAGTGGATGCCGGCTGGGCGAAGCGTTTTTTCACCCTGCGTTCTACTTGACATCCGGCGGGACTCCTTCCAATGCCGCCAGGCGCGTACAGCGTTCATATGTTGAACGCAACTCGCCAAACAGGACGACTCGAATACGACCGGTAGAGCCACACCCGCGTCGATTCAATTCGCCTCCGCGGTCGCCGCAGCGTCGGACCGCCGTCGTCCACAAGGAGACGCGTGCGGCCGCGAGTGGGCGATCGCTCGCCTCTTGGTCCACCCGACCCCGGCGCCGTGGCGTGTATGCACCGTCGGGCCTGTACTTGGTCGGGCAGGACGGATCGACCACGCGTCCCTCGGCCGGACTCAAGTTTCGCGCGCCGAACGCCGATCCGTACCTGGCGGCATGACTTCAGACTGTTTCCTTCGGCACCGCCTCGAGGCGGACGCGGCAGCGGCGGCGTACCGGCCCGTCAGCTACGCAGCGCTGGTGTCGCGGCCGAGCATCTTCGACCACCACTGGTCCTCGTCGACCAGCATCGCGGTGGTCCGCGGGCCGCTCGGCCAGCGGGGAACCGGCTGCGAGCCGCGTTGCCCTCCGAGCTGCCGGAGCAGATCGGCGCGGAGCGCGCGCAGCCGCTCGTGTTGCGTGGTCAACTGCCTCGAGAAGTCGCTAAGCGCTGACTCGCGGCGCGCCACCTCGGCCTCGCGAAGGTCCAGAGCGTGGTGCCGGCGGTCGAGGTCACTTTCACTGAGGGTCGTCATTGCGGCGCATCCTCCGTGGTCGGTCGTGGAACCTGGCGCCGCAGTTGGAGACATTGTCGGTGACGCCGAGCGACCCGTCCATCCCTCGAAGCAGGCAACGCAACGGCACGCGGGGGTACGTCACGTGCGATCCGCCGACGCGGATGTGACGCCGTGAAGGGCAAACGATGAGCGCCTCGTCGCCTGACCGCTCTCAGCAGAGGCAGCTCGGCGAGCTGATGAGCGAGCTCGGGATGATCACGCGCGAGCAGCTCGCCGTCGCTCTCGAGGCACAGCGCGAGTCGGGCCGAGCGCTCGGCCAGATCATCGTCGAAATGGGGTTCGCGTCCGGGGCGGCGGTCGCGCACGCGCTCGCGATCCAGAGTGGCGGAGCGCTGCGGACCGAGTACGGCTATGCCCTCGGACTTCCGAGCCGGGCCGCGGCCCGCGGCGCCGACGGTGACGAGCGCGCGGCCGAACGGGACGAGGGCCGCCACGCGATGAAGATCCCCAAGCTCCGCCTCGTGGAGGCCGCCTCAAATGCGGCCAGCCGGATGGAGAGTCAGCCGGCGGACTCTCCGACGCAGGAGGAGCCGGAGCCCGAGCGCGCGGAGTGGCGGACGCTCGCGCGCGGAGACCTGGCGGAGCAGGCGCGCCCGCCGGCGAACGTTCCGCCCGACATCGAGACGCCGGAGGAGCCGGCGGCGTGGAGCGAGATCGCAGACGCCGAGGACAGCACGCCGCCGCTCGAGGAGCGACGCGATCCGTTGGCTTCCGAGGTCGCGCGAGAGCGGGACGCGGCCCGAGAGGCGTTGGAGGAGGCCGCGACTGCGCGCGACCGCGCAGTGAGCGACCTCGCGGACGCCCGGAAGGCGCTCGGCGAGGCTCGCGAGCGGCTGGCGGAGTCTACGGTGACGGCGAGGGAGCGCGACCGAGCGCGCGCGGAGGTCGAGCGGCTGCAGCGTGTTCTCACCGAGCTGCGCACGGCGGGGGCCGAGGAGCTCGCGGCGGTGTCGGAGAAGCGCGACCGCCTCGCCGCCAGGCTCGGCGAAACGCAGGAAGCCTTGAACCGGGCACTTGAGCGGCTCGCCGCGGCCGATTCGGCCGCCGCCGAGCGCGACGGTGCCCTCGCGGAGATCGAGCGGCTGCAGGCTGCGCTCGCCGAGGCGCGGTCGCAGGCGGAGGAGGCCGCACATGCGGAGGAGCGCACGCGCTTGGCCGCCGGCCTCGGGGAGACCCAAGAGGCATTGCGTGAGGCGCTCGATCGGCTGGCGGCGGCCGAGGAGGTCGCAGGGCAGCGCAGCTCCGCGGTTGCCGAGGTCGAGCGGCTGCAGGCCGCGCTCGCCGAGGCGCAGGCCGACCGGACGGCCGGGGCCGCGGCGGCCGCGGAAGAGCGCGAAAGGCTGGCCACCGAGCTCGCGGAGACGAAGCAGGCGCTGGCTGAGGCGGAGCTACGAGCTCGCGCCGTCTCCGGCCTCGAGGCCGAGCGCGACGGCGCGCTCGCCCAGGTCGAGCGGTTGCACATTCTCCTCGGGAGAAGCCAGGCCCAGCATGCAACAAAGGACGCCGCCGCCGAGGAGGAGCGCGAGCGCCTCGCAATCGGGCTCGCCGAGACGCAGCAGGCGCTGCGCGAGGCGCTGGAGCGGCTGACGGCTGCCGAGGTGGAGGCGTCGGAGCACGGCCGTGCGGCGATCGAGCTCGCCGCCGAGCGCGACCGGCTGACACAGGATTTGGGCGACGCCGAGCGTGCGCTTCGGAAGGCGCGCAAGCGGCTCACAGCGGCGAGTCAGGCCATCGCGGCGCGGGACCGCGCGCGGGCCGAGGTCGAGCGGTTGCAGGCGGTCGTGGACAACTGGCACAGGTGGGCGGCGCAGGCTCCGGTCGTCGATCAGGCGCGGCACCAGGCGGTCGCCGATCCCGAGGAGAAGCGGGACCACGCGGGCGTGAACGCGCCGGAGCCGCTCGAACAGGTGCCTGCCGTCGGCGAGCGTGGCGACTACGTGCTGCTCATCCCGAGCAGCAACGGCTACGCGCTCGCGCAGAGAGCCGGAACGCCACCGGGTGCGGGCGACGTCATCGAGCTGCCCGATCCGGAGACACACGAGATCTCGCGGTTCACGGTGGCGCGCGTCGGCCGATCGCCGCTGCCGGACGGAGGAATCTGCGTCTATCTCCTATCCGACTGAAGTCACGCCGTGACGCTAAAGATACGGCGGTCGATGCCGATTAATTCGTACGACATTCGACGTGGAGGCAACCTTGAACGAGACCGGCGACAACTTGTACGACCACTACCGGGAGAACCCCTTCAGCGTGCTCGAATCGCCCCTGATGGTCTTCGACGACGACGCCGCGCGTGCGGCTGCGCGACAGACTGCCGAGCGCCGCGGCCTTCCCTACCTCGACGAAGAGCCGCTCGACGTCGACGCGCCCTCGGCGGCGCGGGTCGGCCGCGAGGAGCTCGTGCGACTCGGCGCCGTTCCGGTTCGTTCCAGCGACGGCACCGTACGGGTCGTGTTGGCCGAGACGTCGAGCGAGCGGATCGCGGCGGTCCGGGAGCATTTCTCGACCGACGTCGCGCTCGGAGTCGTCACGAACTCGACGCTCGAGCGCCTGCTCGACGCGACGCCGACATCGACCGTGCCGGCAAGCGCTGCAGCGGGCACGGGCAACCTCGGCCACAGCTTCGAGCGCGTTCTCAACCTCTTCGACGAGGAGGCCGGCCGGTTCCAGGCGCTGCGCCAGAAACTGCAGCAGCTCGGGGGCCAGATGAGCGAGCGTGAGCAACACGTGCAGCAGCTCGAGGCCGAGCTCGCGCGCCTCCGCGTCGAGCGTCAGCACGACCAGGCGACCATCGACCGGCTCCGGCACGAGCTCTCCGACCGCGAAGGGCGTCTCGAACAGGCCGCCACCAAGACGAAGGAGCTCGCGGCGATCATCGACTGGAACGGTCCGCGATGAGCGGGAAGCTCGCGGTTATCGGCGCCACCGGCGCGTTCGTCTCGGTTGCAGCAGCCGCCTTCGTCATCGTCGGCGGATTGCCGGGCGTGCTGTACGCGTCCGGCATCGTCACCGCCGGCCTCTTCGCTGCCGTGAAGCTCGGCGTGGTTCCGTCGCCGACGGACTCGCCCGATGGACGCTGGCGGCGCAAGTCCGTCGTGATCGCCGAGCTTCGGGCGGAGATCGAGGACCGCACGCGCCGCGCTGCCGAGCTGCGCGACCGGCTGGAGCGGGAGGCCGAAGAGGCCCGCGTTCTCCAGGACGCGCTCGAGGTGCGGATCCGTGAGCTCGAGCGCACATGTGACGGGCTCCAGGCGCTCGTCGACGAGGAGCGGGCCCGTTTCGAGCAGTTCCTCGGCAGGCTGACCGGCGGGATCGGCCAGCGCGGCGACGAGCTCGCGGCGCTCGAGCGCGACCTGACCGCGCTCGTCGGCGGCTGAGCCGGAGCCGGCGACTTCGCCCGATCAAGGGATCGCGCTGTCGCCGGCCGCTGTCGATGGAGGCGCTGGACGAATCGATGCTGCTGAAAATCCTCTTCGTGGGTGCGCTTGTCGCCGCCGGGATGGCTGTCCTGAACGACCACCACCTTCTGCGCCGTGCGGGCCTCGTCGGGAGCTGCTCCGCGCTCGAAGCTCCGGAATCCGACCAGACGCTGCAGCGGTGCCGGAAGGGCCGTCTCGACGGCTTTCCCAACCTCACGAACATCTGGAACTCATCCTTCGCCGCGCCGTCGAGCAGGGTGCAAGCGATATCCACCTGAAGTTCGAGCGACCGCCGATCGTCCGCTGCGACGGCATCCTCGGTGAGGTCGAGGGCGAGGCGGAGCTGACCGAGACGGATCTCGAGCTCGCGATCGAGAAGATCTGCGCCGAGACGCCGAAGCGGCTGCAGTCGTTCCTCGAGACGGGAGAGCTGGACAGCGCGTACGCGCCGCCTGGGCTGCCGCGCTTCCGCGTCAACGGCTTTCGTCAGCGCGGCTCGATCTCGCTCGCCTTCCGCGTCATCCCGCGCGAGGTGCCGGACTTCGAGCAGCTCTCGCTGCCGCCGGGAGTACACCGGCTCTCCGAGGAGCACCGCGGTCTCGTGCTCGTGACCGGCGCGACGGGCTCGGGTAAGACGACGACGCTCGCTGCGATGATCGACCACATCAACCGGACGCGGCGGCAACACATCGTCACGATCGAGGATCCGATCGAGATCGTCCACGCCGACCGCGGCTGCATCGTCAACCAGCGCGAGGTCGGTCTCGACACGGCGTCCTTCGGGCAGGCGCTTCGGCGCGGCCTCCGTCAGGACCCCGACGTGATCCTGATCGGCGAGCTGCGCGACGGGGAGACGGCGGAGACGGCGCTGCAGGCCGCGGAGTCGGGGCATCTCGTGCTCTCGACGATGCACACGGTCGACGCGTCCGAGACGATCGGGCGGATGGTCGAGTTCTTCCCGGCGATCAAGCAGCCGCAGATCCGCTCGATCATGGCGGGCGTGCTGCGCGGCGTGATCAGCCAACGCCTGCTGCCGAGCATCGGCGGCGGCCGCATCCCGGCCGTCGAGGTGATGATCGGCAACGCGCGCATCGCCGACCTCATCCGTGAGAACAAGACGGACGAGATCACGGATGCGATCGGCGAGGGCGCGTTCTTCCAGATGCAGACGTTCACCCACGCGCTGCTCGAGCTCGTGCTCGCCGGCAGGATCGAGCGCGAGGTCGAGCGCGAGGTCGCTGCAAACGCCGCATCGAACCGGCACGACTTCCTGATCGCGCTCGATCGCGCCCTCAAGGAGCAGGCGCTCGCGGCCCCGCCGGAGACGCCGTCGGAGTCCGGGCCAGACCCCGAGGCAGAGCCGGAGTCCGAGGTGCTGGACGAGGTCGTCGCAGAGCCGCCGCCGTACGACGAGGCGGACGCGCTCCCGAAGCTGCGCTTCGCCGGCCGCGGGAACCCGTGAGGCGTCTTGGCGTACTCCTCACCGCGGCGGCCCTGACCTTCGCGGTCGCCGGAACGGCGGCCGCCGACACATTCGTCGCCGTACCGTCCGCGCGAGCCGCGGGTGGAGCGGGCACCGCGGCCGTGATCCCATTCTCGACGGCGCGCGGCGGAAGCGCGCCGGTCACGCTCTCGCAGCTGCGCCAGCTGTGGGCTGCTGCCGGCAACGCGTACGGGATCCCCTGGCAGGTGCTGGCGGCGATCAACAAGGTGGAGTCGAACTTCGGTCGCAACCTCGGCCCGAGCTCGGCCGGCGCGATCGGCTGGATGCAGTTCATGCCGTCGACCTGGCTCCGCTGGGGGGTCGACGCGAACAGCGACGGCGTGGCCGATCCGGCGAACCCTGCAGACGCCATCTACTCGGCGGCGCGTTACCTCGCCGCAGCCGGCGGGGAATACGACCTCCGCCGGGCGGTCTTCGCGTACAACCACGCCGACTGGTACGTGAACGAGGTGCTCGGTCTGGCCTCGCTCTACGGGCAGGGCGGCGCCGAGGCCGTGTTCTCGCTCGACCGGCTCCAAGCCGATGTCGAGGCCTCGCGGGCGCAGGTGGCAGAGCTGAGCTCGAAGCTGACGACGGCACTCGCCCGCGCGAAGGCCCTCGCCCACGCCGAGAACCGCCTGCAGCGCCGCGCCGACCGCACCGCAGTCCTGTCCGACCGCCTCGACCTGCGCAAGCGCGCCGTGCAGATGAGCGTCCGCCGCGTCGCCGCCGACCGCCGCGTCGCCGACCTCCGGTCGCGAGTCGATTTTGCGCAAGGCCGGCTCGCGAGCACCAGCGACCGGGTCCGCGCCGCGTCGTTCGCGAACGCCGCCGGGCAACTCCTCGCGGCGCCCGTCTACGCGGGCAGCTACGTCTTTCCCGTCGGCGGCGGCCCCGCGCAGGTCAGCGCCTCCACGGTGCACCACGACTACCCCGCGGCGGACATCGCAGCGCCCGAGGGGGCTCCGGTCTACGCGCTGGCCGACGCGCTCGTCGACCGCGCCTGGGCCGTGCCCGACGGCGCCTGCGGGATCGGGGCGACGATCACGACGTCGGACGGGCGAACGTGGACGTACTGCCATCTCTCCTACCTCGACCCGACCGTCCAGGCCGGCTCGCATCTCGCCGCCGGCACGTCCATTGGCCTCGTCGGCCAGACAGGCCACGCCACCGGGCCGCACCTGCACCTGCAGCTCGACCCGACCGACTCCTATCCGCAAGATGAGCCCTGGTTCCGTGCTTTCGCCGGCACCGCATTCCGCTGGCAGACGGCTCCGCCCGCGCGTGCGCTCGCGGCGACGCAGTCGTGGCGGCCCATCTTCGTCGTGCTCGAGGAGCCGGTCGTGCAATTCACGAGCAGCTCGGACGGCGACGCGATCCCGTTCAGCCAGGACGTCGTCTACTTCACTCGTTAGAGGGTCGAGGCCTTGCACGGACGCTCCGATGGACGTGGCATGGCCGCCGCATCCGGAATCCTCCCTCGCCTGATCGCGCTCGCAGCCGCCGTGCTGCTCGTGAGCGCCACGATCAGCCTCGCCGCCGACACGACCCCGAGCTCGCAGCCGGTGATCGTGCGTGCCGCCAAGCCCAAGGTCCTCGTCGTCCCGGATGTCCGCCGCCAGGTCTTCGTGTTCGCGAAGGGGACGCTGGTGGACCGCGGCTTCGGCTGGCAGGTCCAAGGCGCAGTACACGGCTTCGCCGCGAACATGGTTGTCTCGCAGTCGCCGAAGCCGGGGCTACGGGTCGTCGACACCGGCACGCCGAAGATCACGCTCGAGCTCGTGCACCCGGGTGGCGCCAAAGAGAACGGCACGCCCGAGGACCGCTCTCCGTACGGCGCGAGCCTGATCCGCCTGACGCCCCTCGAGCTCGCGCGTGCGAAGGCGCAGGCGCACAGGGCGAAGGCGGCCGCCGCCGCGCGGAAGCACCCGCACAAGCGGCCGTCGACGTCGCGGTGACGATGCTCGCAACGCTTCGCACGCGGCTCGCAGCGCAGGACGGTTACACGCTGATCGAGCTGATCACGACACTCGCGATTCTCAGCATCGTCCTCTCGGGAATCGTCGCGATGTTCGTCGCGGGCATGAGCTCCGAAGCCGGCATGAACGAGCGCTTCCAGGCCCAGGAACAGGCGCGGACGGCGCTCGCAACGCTGCGGAACGAGGTCAGGAATGCGTGCGGCTACTACAACGCGGCGATCGCGCCCGGCCTTGCGGGGCCGGCGATGACGCCGACGCAGGTCACGCTCGGCTACTGCGGCCACACCTCCACCGACCTCAACGCCGTCCAGAGCCGCGTCAGCTGGTGCGTCGTCGCCAGCGGCGGCCAGTACGCCCTGTTCCGGCGGAACGGGATGAGCTGCTCGGCGGCGACGGGCGCGAACCGCGCCGACCGCCTCATCTCGACCGCGACGACCTGCCCGCCCAGCAGTCCGCCGTGCCCGCCGAACGTGTTCGGGATCACGTTCAACGCCGGGGACGCGCGGCCGAGGCTGACCGTGGCGCTCGACGTCGACGTCAACCCCCGCACGAGCGGTGCCCGGTACCACCTCGACGACAGCATCGCATTCCGCAACTGGCGGCAGGGCGTGACGCCGTGATGCGGGGCCGCGCCCCGCAACTAAGGGACGAGGGCGGCGTCGCGCTCGTGATGACGATGCTCGTCCTGATGATCCTCGCGATCTCGCTGACCTCGATCATCTACTTCACGACCTCCAACCAGCGGACCTCGCACTACCAGAAAGCGTCGCAGCTGGCGAGGGCGCTCGCCGAGGCCGGCGTGAACAACGCGATCTCGATCGTCTCGAACCCGGCGAACGTGAACTCGCGGATGAACGACGGCATCAACACGCCGACGGCGCTCCTGCCCGACCAGGCGCACGCCTACACGAGCACGTACCCGGGCGGCAGCGTCAAGTGGTGGGGAACCTTCGACTGGCCGAAGTCGGTCTGGACGCTTCACGCGACCTCGACGGTCGACAACCCGACCGGCCCGAACGCCGCCGACATCCACCGGACGATGACCGCGAAGATCCAGGTGTACCCGCCGCCCTCGACGTCGCTCACCGTCGGCGTCTGGAACTGGATCTACTCACCCGCGACCGGCAGCGGCGGATGCGACACCACGATGGACAACAGCGTCACGATCCAGGTTCCGCTCTGGGTCGGAGGCAACCTCTGTCTTCGCAACACGGTCAAGATCCAGCGCGCCGTCTACGTCGGCGGCTGGCTCAACCTGGGCACCGCCCAGGCGGCGGTCGGGTCGTCGAGCAGCCCCGTCAGCGAGGCCTACGTCGGCGGGAGCGGGAGCCCGCTCGCAGGGTGCTGGTATCTGAACAACCCCGTCTACACCCCGTGCGTCGTCGACGGAACGCGGGTGAGCGGCACCGCCGCGAAGACGAACGTCTGGGCGTCCAACCTGTACAGCCCGCAGTCGGGCGGGATTCCTCCGGCGTCGGTGTTCAACGGGATCTCGGCGCCGCCGATCTGCTGGGGACCCGGTGACTGCGCCGGCGATCCCGTCGGCGGCTGGTACTCGGTCGCCTCGCCGGGTCCGAAGCACCCGTGCGAGGTCGCGAGCACGTCGCCGGCCGGGAACCAGTTGCCGGTGTTCGAGTCGCCGGGCGACAGCCTCGTCAACGAAAGCGTCCCCGGCGTGTTCAACCTCACGCCGGACGCGTACGACTACACGTGTAAGACGGCCGGCGGCGAGCTCTCGTGGAACCGCGCCACGCGGACGCTCACGGCACAGGGCGTGATCTACATCGACGGCAGCGTCACCGTGACGACGAGCGGCAACCAGCCGGTCGTCTACAGTGGCTGGGGCGACAACGGCGCGTGCACGGCCGACGGCTCGTGCCAGGCGGCCCTCTTCCTCTCCGGCACCTTCCTGGACAGGGGCGAGCACCTGTGCGCCGTTGCCACCGCTAACGACTGCGACCCGAGCACTTGGGATCCGAACAAAAAGCTGCTGATCATCCTCACCCGCAGCAACGGCGGCCAGCTTCCGTCGACCGACGGCGTGAACGTGATCACCAACGGGGCGACCTTCCAGGGCGGCCTCTACGCGAGGTACAACATCGTGACCGGTCAGGGCGGCTGGGTGCAGGGACCACTCGTCTCCGGTTCGCACGCGATCGTCGTCGGCCAGAGCACGACACTCACGTTCCCGCCGCTCCACATCGCGCCGCTCGCGATCCAGCAGCCGCCGGGGGCGTTCCCGATCTGCGATCCGAGCCAGTCACAGCTCCCCTGCGGGCCGTACGACTTCACCGGCTGACGTGCGGCGCGGAAGCCCTCAAGGGCGCCCGCGCACGTGTCGATGACTGTAGGAATGGAACCGCTTCTCGCCACGATCGCGCTCGCGCCTGGGCTCGCCGTCGGCAGCTTCCTCGGCGTGGTGGCCGCTCGAGTGCCTCTGCGCCGGTCGGTGGTACGTCCGGGCTCGGCGTGCATGAGCTGCGCCGCGCCGGTCCCCCGGCGCGACAACGTCCCGCTCGTCTCGTACGTGCTCCTGCGAGGGCGCTGCCGCCGCTGCGGGACGCGGATCCCGCCGCGCGACCCGGCGATCGAGCTCGTGAGCGCGCTGCTCCTCGCCGGCTGCGTCCTCGCCTTCGGCCTCACGATCAGGGCGGCCGCGGCGGCGATCTTCTGTGCCGCTCTCGTCGTCGTGACGGCGACGGACCTCGAACTGCGGAT
>WNGE01006357.1_pt1 | contig 13150 bp, 13 predicted proteins | sample 5400651 | NCBI WGS metagenome assembly WNGE01 (sample SAMN13153370, study PRJNA577476) | soil metagenome | isolation source: 60 cm soil or saprolite under grassland replicate 2 | place: USA:California | collected 2016-06-15 | reverse complement strand
AGATTGGTTATCACTTTTAGAAGTAAGTAATTTTATTACTAACAATTGATAAGAGATGAGAAGTTAGTATTTGTTAATAGAAATGATAAAGACAATTACTAATAATAATCATGAATAATACAGTCAGACCTGTCTATAATCACCCCATATATAATCACATCCTGTTTATTATCACCTAGTTTCAATGTCTCAAAATTATAAAACCAAAATACACTATTTATAATCACCATTATATGCTAATCACTGTCACCAGTATAAAAGAAAAAGTTAGGTTTAAATTATTATAAAATAAACTAATTATAATCACATGTCACATGACAATTAGCCAAAATTAAGCAAAATATATAGTGCCGGCCAGAATTATAAATTTAAATATAGCCGGCAAAAATAATTTTTTTGAAAAAAGTCATGTAATACTGGTCGGAGTTATAAAATTTGGCCCGAATTATCAATTTAATCCTAAAAAAATTGTATATAATCACCACAATATAATTTTAATATATACTGTGATTATATATGAAGTTCACTATATAATCACACCTATCTATTATTACTGATTTTTGGCTTTCCAAAAGTGGTGATTATAGACAGCCCTATAAAAAGTCCACATCCTTAAAACATTCTAGTTTTATGGTTAAAATATCCTTATACAATGATAATATTCTTAAAATATACTAAAAATTGAACAGACGGTTTATTTAAATAGAATTTTATAATAATAAATTATTTTAAATTATACAAAAAATATACTGAATTTTTGAATTTGTAATATTAATGGATATTTAAAATATTCTGATTGGATATGCAAAATATCCTTAAAATTAATTTACCAATAATTTAAGTACGAAATATTTCGATATTAAATTCGATCGGCAAAAAAATATACTAAATATATTCTTAAAATAAAAATAAAAAATGCCAACGTAATTAGATAATTTTTTTTTTATCTGATGTAATTCGATTTTTTAGTCTCCAAGTTCATAAGACAAAACGTCTAACGTAATTAGATTTTATCTAAAGATGTAATTCGATTTTTTAGTCTCTCAGTTCACAAGATAAAAACGTCCAACGTAATTAGATTTTTTTTTTATCTGATGTAGTTCGATTTTTTTTTTATTTTTTTTATTTTTCAAATTTATAAACTAAATTTCTTTCTTTAAAATAAGAGTTCCTCCCCTTTCCTCTAACCAAAACTTCTTATCTAAACATTACTTTTTATCTCCATCAATTTCCTTATTTTATTCATATCATGTTAAGTGATTCAAAACAAACAAGTACTAAAAGAAAATATGTGCGACGAAATACGAAAAAGAAAACTGGTAAATATAGCATCCTTCACATATATCATTATAACGAAGTTATTAACCAAATTTTACATTATATTGTAGAAAAGACATCACAAAATATGAGAAAAACTTCAAATAAAAAGCATTCCAGGGGAGGTAAAGTCTATTTCATGTTTTTATCTTTTATAAAAAAGCAAAAAGTAAAATTCTTTTTTTCTTTTTTTTATAGAAGAACCTATTAATAATGAACAAAAAGTACCATCACACAATAAAAAATTTAGAAGTTCAGGTGTGTTGAGGTTTAACATTATTTTATAATATTGTATAATATAATTAAAATGTAAAATTTAAATCTTAATTGTTATTTTTCTCGTTTTATAGAAAGTACTGACGATACCATCACCGATGATCCTAGTAATGTTGAAACTTCAAATGGTACAAGTTAAGATTTATTAAAATATAACCCATTTTTTTTTACTTAATTATTAACTTTTTAAATACAGATGTCGAGGATGATAAAGACAATGGCGTTGATAATGATAACAACAATGATATAAATAACGATAGTGAAGATAAAAAAAAGAGACTTATTGATAAATTAGGCTCTAATATTATCGACGAATGGCTTAATTCTTTGAGAAAAATGAAGAAAATGAATATTAGAAATGTAAATTTAAATTCTGATAACAACGCAGTGCTGGTGACTGAAGAAGAGGGCGCTTTGATCTTACACCCATATTCCGATGACGAAGGAGGTCAGAAGTCTAAATATCAAGCTCAATATTGCACGAGAAACAAAGAACCATACGTTTATATTCAGTTATTAGATGAAGGTAATGAATTACCAAATAATGAAGGGTTATTAGATGAAGGTAATGAATTACCAAATAATAATGAAGGGTTATTAGATGAAGGTAATGAATTACCAAATAATAATGAAGGGTTATTAGAAGGTAATGAATTACCAAATAATGAAGGGGGCCAGAAGCCTAAACATCAGGCTCAATATAGAAAGGGTAAAAAGAAACTTCATAAAGAAAATCTAGAATTATTACCTGTCAAAGAAAATCCGAGATTACATGAGGGACCACCCGAGGGACCACCTGAGGGGCTACTTGAAGAAATACCTGATGAAGAAATTTTGGGATTTGAAGAATTTGAAGAAGGATCATCAGATAACGAAAGTGATGAAAAAAATCGTAAAAAGAATGAAAAAAGGTATTTTCTTGACGACAAAGCTATAAATCTTGGCAAAGATTTACACAAAATATTGCAATTTATCCATAAATTGCCTACTTGTCCTCCAACTCGCGATAAAAAGATTTTCTCCCGGAATGAATTGTACAGACAAGCCGTTATAAATCACCTAATGAACGATTCAGAATTTTCATTCTTAAAGGGCTTTCAACAAATTGACGATTCTGCGAATAATTTAATTTTAACCGATATTGCTTCATCGAGTCATACTAGAGTTCCATTTATAGCTAATGACGAAAATGATATTAAATATGTATTACATAAATTAGTGGGGAATATTTTTAATTCTGTCGCAGGAAGTACAAAAAGTCAAGTCGCCAAAGATATCTTGCGACGTAAAGATCTACGCTTCCACGTTGAAGTCTGGAAATCGTACGTTTGCTTGCAGGCATTCTGTTCTGCAAATCTTAAACGAAATAAAGGAGAGACAACCCGGTCACAAGCCAAGAAAAAAATAATAGAAGAATATCCTAACATAGATCTTGGAGATTTGGATTTAATTCTTCAGATTTCGCCAAGAATATATAGATTATTACAAGTATCCAACGGCAATTGGGTTCTCTTGGACGTATTTGAAGAAATTACTCCCACATTCTTCAAAAGTAAAATGAAAGTTGGCGCTAATTTTGAAATTTGGCTTAATTTGGTAAGAACGGGACAAATGGCTGATTACAAGAAAGGTCCAACTATGTGCGAAGAAGGAAAGAAGTTTATGAAAGAAGCTAAGCTTGATATTGTTAAAGCATATTTTAATGGAGTCGATGAAAATTTAAAGGATTTTATTGCTGATGACGACGAAATGTAGTTAAATTTTATAAAATTTGTATTATAATGCTAAAAATGCACTAAACAATTAAATGAATAAATAAATTCACTTTATTACATAAAAAAAATTATATATTGTTTATCAAAAAGAAAATTTTACTTTTTGTATATTTTTTATTGAAAATAATATATCATGTATCAGTTTTTCGCAATAAACTTCATATAAAACCTGGTACTTGTTCGCTATCAATAATTACATTGATACCCAAGTTGCACGACGAGGACGTCAGTACCGACGCAACTCGAAAAAAATTATTATAACTATCAGTTATACAACGCCTTATCCAGGATAACCGAAATAGAGAAGGACGTTCACAGTAAACTGTGGCCACGAAGCGCTTCCAGTTCTCTATTTCTACTAGTTGTATAACGCCGTTAGGGTGACCATTATTCATAATTTTGTTGAACAAAAAGAAATTTTTTACGTATTTATGTATTAGTTACTATTAGGAATAAGTAAAAATTTTACGCTTGCGTTTTTCAAAATTGTGCTATCCCCTATAGATCATCTGATAATTACTCAACTTCAAACCGTGATAAAAATCATGATATATTAACATATAAGATTATTGATCAGCACATTTATGCGTAGGATAGTACCAATTAAAATTCTTCAGCCCGTTCAGCACGTTTATTTTATTCCAAAAAAAAATTGATCTGACGATAATATATATGAATGAAAAAAACTCATCTTAACAGTTAATTATTTTGAATTTTAAAAAAATTATGCCGTCTCCCTCTAGAAATAGGAGACATGCAACTTATTTTAGTCACCAAATTCATCGTCGCCGTCAGAGAGATCAATCGGTAATTGTTAGTAAATAGCAATAATATATATGTAAATAAATTTATAATGAATTTTAAATATTTATTCGATTGTTAGGCACAAAATTCGGTTGATGAAGCTCTTGCTCGTGCTGTGAATAGGATGGTTCTTGAGCAAAAGCATAATAGTGAGTTCGTACCAAGAAAATGGTACGAACAATTATGGAAAGATCATCTAATTCTCAAAGAGATTTGCGATGATTTGAGAACTAGATTAAAAACGGGATTGGGTATGTGGAGAGTAGCATTGATATGTGTTTTAATATATTTTTTATATAAATTTTATAAATTTTTATTTTAAATTTTTAAAAATATAATGTGTTTTTAAGTTTTTCTTTGTGCCGGTACAATATAATAAAACATTATCGACTTCTCACTCTGGTGATCACCTATATTAAAAATCATGTGACCAATGATTTATCTGTTATTTGTAGATAATTAAAATATTATAATAAAATGTAATTTTTGAAGGTTTTTCCATCGGCTGATCAGTTTGTTGAAGGATTTTCTCATCGACTGATTGGTAATATTTCGATTCCCACGCAACTCCCATTCCCACGCTCCCATTCCCACGCAACTCTCGAGCTTATTAAATTAAAAAAAAAAATTTCTTTTTCCCCCCAAATTTTTTTGTAATCTTTTCGCTATGGGTAAAGTAGTACACCGTTCGTATGCTTCCAAAAGAAAGGCCCTGGAACGAATAAAAGCAAAAAGAAGAGAACGAAGAAAAGAAATAAGGGAACCATTAAGTCGGCATGATAAGAATGGTAAGTTATGGTTCGGTGGTGGAGCTGTACCGATGGACATGGCTTGTGCTTAAAGTTGACTGTAGACGCTCTCGCTTGGGTTCATCTTTCCTGTCTTAAAGGATACTGTAGACGTCATGGATGAAGTTGGTACAGCGATGAAGCTATACCACATAATTTACTTACGAGTGCGCATAGTTAACCCCTTCTTCCCTCCCTTTTTGGGCTGCTTCGGCAGTTTACATTTCACAGCTAGAACGTCATACGGGCTTGCAGAGCGATGTGATAATGGAACAACAATTGCAACTTCAACAGCTGCAGAAAGAGTTGCAAAAGCAACAACAACTCATCAATAATTTGGAACATGTTGAGGTCTCCCAGGACCAACGTATACAAGACTTGGAGAGGCGGAACGTACGAATTCTGGGTAAGCTTCATAAATGTGGGCTTTAGCTAGCATTGATGTATTAGTATCCTTAACTTCTTGTTAAAATTATAGCGAAGGAAAGTAAGACTTCTCAAGAAAGTGACAGAAATCTTCGACGGGCGATTGGAGCTGAAGGTCGTATTAAAGATCTAAATAGTCAAATACGATCTTTAAAATATCAAATAAATAATCATAATTGTAATAATATAATAAATAAAATTAAATTAATAAAATAAATATTTAAGTGTTGCTTCTGGCGAAATCACTCCGGTGATTTCAATTACATAATAAATTTATTTATCATATGAGCATTGCTCGTAATACAATCTGTATGGCTTTGTATGTATGGCTTTGCATGAGGCATTGCTTGTAATACAATGATGCATAATACTCTCGTAATACAATCTGTATGGCTTTGTATGTATGAGGCATTGCTTGTAATACAATGATGCATAATATTCTCGTAATACAATCTGTGGCTGTAATACAACAATACAATATTGGTTTGCTTATAAAAATGGTTATACTTATAAAATGAAATTTTCATTTTCGATATTTTCGATATGCCATATTTTTGTTCTTGTCGGATTTGTAAAATTATTAATGGTAATGGAAGGTGGTTATCTACCAAAAAAACTTTTAAAAAACATCAAAAAAAGGAAAGAGAAAGTATTGAAAAAATTAATGGACCAGATACAGAAAGCGAATCAGAAAAGGGAAGCGACAGTGAATCAATTTCAAGTTGTAATGCAGCTGAAAAAAGAAAATTCGAAGATGATGAACTGGATAAATCAGATATAAGTTCAGAAAGTCTTTCGTATAATGGTCATGTTCCTTTAATAACTAAAAGGTAATTAATTGTCTTACAAAAAGTAAATCTTACTTTTTATTAATTGTAAGTGTAACCATTACTATTATAGTAATCACCAAAGTCGTGTAAATTACGAATCAGAAGGTTATGATGATGATAACGATAAGCCATTTTTTAACAACGAAGATTATAATAATGGTAATCCAAGTTTTGATAACGAAGATTATAATGGGAATAATGATAAGCCAAGTCTTGATAACAAAGATTGTGATGAAGAAGATGATAAAGGAGACATAGAAACTGAAAGTGATTGTTCAAAAACAAGTGAAATTTCGTCATATATTTCTGAAGAGAATGAAGAATTAACGGATGATGATGAAGAATTTGAGGAATCTGAGATGACAAAAATAAGCGACGGTACAGTTAATACTATGTTGTTAATTGTAATTTTGATAGAATAATAATAAATGATATTTATTTTATTTATTTTTAGATGAATTGATTCAAGGTTTACGTCTTTTACATACAAAAGTACTCCATTCAATATCTGATGTTGCATTTAACAAAATACTTGATAACGTTAATTCTAACTTGACAATCTATAAGTTGAAAAAAAAAATCAACAGCATAATTCCTTTTGAACCTCAAAGATACGATACTTGCAAAAACAGTTGTATTGCATTTACATCATCATACGAAAATTTAGTCAATTGCCCTATTTGTGATGAAAATAGGTTTGATGATAATGGTAAACCTGTAAATACGACATTTTTTTTCTCATTAAAAGAACGTCTAATAATTCAATACAAAAATAAAGAAAGAGCTGAAGAATTACAATATAGAAATACTTATTTTCAAAACAAAGAAGAAAAGGAATTATATGCTGATATCTTCGATGGAATGTGAGTAATTTAATTAAGTAAATTGTATTTTTTAAAAAGTAAATTAATACAGTAATGTTTTTATTTATTAGGTTATATCAAGATTTATTGCAAAGGGGTTTTTTTAAAGATGAACGGGATATTGCACTATCTGGGACATGTGATGGTTACCAAATTTTTGAACAAAGAACTGATGATTGCTGGATTATCTTATTAATAAATAATAATCTTCATCCTCATATTCGTGTAAAAAAAGAAAATCTACTGATAACAATGATAATACCAGGTCCCCGTTCACCAAAGGATTTTAATTCTTTTTTATATCCTCTTATAAAAGAATTACAGGAACTTGAAGGTAAACTGAAGCTAATTTTAATATTTAATAAAAAGTATAAAAAGTGAAATTTACTTTTTCTTTAATTGGAAATTTATTTTATTAAATATTATAGAAGGAGTTTCTTGTATAGATGGACGAACAAATGAACCTTTTATTTTACATGCGCATTTATTAACATGGACGGGTGATATCCCAGCATTAAGCAAAAGCTTAAACTTATCTGGACATAATTCATATAAAGCTTGCCGCTTTTGTATGTTAGAAGGAATTTGTCACCCATCAAATAAACATATATACTACCCATCATCTACTATTCATAATATAAGAAATCATGATGATACAGTCAATATAGCAAAATTAATTGAAGAAGAAACAAATAAAGATCAAAAGAATGAAATGATCAGAGAAGCAGGTATGATTTTTTTAAAGAAAAAAATTATAATTGCCAATAAATTATGTATTAATTATTATCACTTTGCTGTATTTACAGGAATCAAAGGATCAAGTGAACTATTAAAATTAAAAACAATATTATTTCCATGGTCTTTTCCAACAGACATAATGCACTTGTTCTTTGAGAATGTGGCACCACAAATATTTGCGCATTGGAGTGGCAAATTTTTTAAAAATAATCTAATATTATCTAATGATTATGAATTATCAAATTCGCAGTGGGAAAGTATTGGCGTACAAATGGAAAGAATAAAAAAAGATATGCCAATTGACATTGGTCGCCCCCCACGTAATATATTTAAATATCATAATGGTTTCAAAGCAGTGGAATGGAGAAATTGGATTATTTTATTTTCATTACCATTATTAAAGGAATACTTAGATAAAAGGTACTATCTATTCAAAAGTTATAAAATGTATTATCTGTTATATTAATAAAAAGTAAAATTTACTTTTGCTAATAGGCATCTTCAAGGATGGTCAAATTTTGTAAGAGCTGTAAAGCTTTGTTTAGAACCTGAAATATCAGAAGAGCAAATAGATGATGTACAAAATTTGCTTAAAAAATTTTCAGATTATTATGAAAGGTAATAATATCTGCTTTGTTATAATTTAACTTATTTATTTATAGTTTATATAAAGATTTGTTTATTTCTAGAGAGTATTATCAGCATGATAACCAACGTTTAGCAGCATGTAGGATAAGTTTCCACTATATTTCACATGTAGCGGACTCTATTAAATATTGTGGCCCTAGTTGGACTCACTGGCAGTTTCCTATGGAGAGAGTGTGTGGCATATTACAACCACTTATTAAATCAAGGATTAGACCTTACAGTAATCTTGCCAACACGCTTACTTTGTTGCAGCAATTTTATTTGCTACCGTTCTTTTCTGTTTCTAAAACTATTTTCAAAGAAAAACCGCTAAAACAATGGAGTAACAAACGGGTGTTTAATATTGAAGAGTATGAAGAAGAATTTTATTCACCTTCTATACAATATCCTTTACCAAACCAAGAATACCAACATCTGATTAAATTTTATAAGGGAACTAGAAATATAAATTGTGATGTAAGATTTAATTTATTAAATTTTGAATTCATTATTACAATAACAAATAAATTCATTATTTATTTTTTTTAGAATGTTAATAGTTATGGTATAAAATACGGAAGATTAAGAACTTCAGATGGACAATATGTTAGCAGTTATTGGATAAAAAGAAATAATAAGATTGCAAGAAATAATTATTGTGTTCAGGTAAAAATTTAATTACTATTATTATTATTAGATTTTTGTATATTTTATTTATTTTTATATATTAAATATTTTAGGTAAGACGAACAATGGATAAAGTTGCTCATAGACCAAATGCGCCTTCCCAACTTGTCATTGTGGATATATATGGAATAGTAAATTATTATTTTGTACACGAGTTTAACAATCAAGTTTATATGCTAGCCTACATACAATTAACATCAAAAGTTGTAGAAGATGAATATGGATGTAAGCATTTTACTCAATACAGATCAAAAGAATTTATTGATGCAAGATGTATAGATCATTGCGTAGGATTTGCAAAAATAGGCAATAAGCATTATATAATTGATAAAGAAAATGCATTTGACGATGCTAACTGGGAAAATCTTGAATAAATGTATCAATGATCAGCTTCATTATTATTTTTTTTTATCGACAAATCAATTTAACTGATCATTATCAAACACGTTAAACATGATAATTTGATATACGCGATACGCGTTATTATTTTTATTTTTTATTTTTTTAAATATAAAAGGACTCCTTTTTTTCTTCATGTTTAAACTCAAACTTAAAAACTTCTTTTCTCATTTAAAACTCCAAAACTTATTTTTTTTTAGCTTACAATATGTCTTCTTCCGTCAATATTTTGTCGTCTCCTGCTAATTCCGCTAATATTGAGGTATTAGTTAAATATTAAAATATTACATTATTAATGTATTTATCTATAGCTTATTATTTTAATATTTTTAATATTATAGATCAACCCAATTTATAAACCTCTACAGAAGTATAAATTACAAGACGCCATAGGTTTAAAAAACCAGAAACAACGTTGGCTTAGTTATTTAGTAATTATACTTTTTTTAGTTTTTTTAATAAAAAGTAAATTTTTATCTTTATCATTTACTTATTTTATTTTTTATAATAGGAAATAATGCGAGAATGTCTTTATGAAAAAAACGTGAATTTTGAATTAAGTTACAGAATTCAAAAGAACTTGGTAACATCCCAAGTTGTTCGCGCTGTAAATATTACCTTTATTTTTTTTCATTAAAAATTTACTACTAGCTAACTAACTTTATTGTAGTTTAAGAAAAAAGCCACAGATTTTCCTTTAACTGCAGGAGATTGGGCGATTAAAGAAATGTTAATTAGTACGATCCAAAGAAAACGTAAGTATTAATTTTATGGAATATTTGTTTTATTATCAATATTTTATTATTTATTTTTATTTTAGGTTACTATCTGAATAGAAAGAAAAATGCACCACAAATTCCTCCAGTTCCTCCCCCAGTTCCTCCTCCAGCACCAGAAGGAGATTCTTCTCCAGTTCCTCCTCCAGTTCCTCCTCCAGTACCTTCTCCAGTTCCTCCTCCACTTCCACCAACACCACATAATGGACAAGAAAATAGAAGGGGTAGAAAACGTAAATCATCATAAAAATGTAAAATCAACGTAATAAATACGCAATCCTTTTATTATTAAGATATTATCATTAATTAAATACTTATTATAATGATTTTAAACTACATCTTTAATATGTTTAAATGCTATTGAATATTTGAATGTATTTAAATAACAAAAAGTAAAATTCACTTTTTAATTAAATAGAAATTCATAATTATCGTAAGATTATTAATACAATAATACTGGCCAAATTTTTGAATACTAAACTCATGTGATCATAGTTGTGATCATACAATATTAATTTATATCTAAAAATAGCTAAACACGAATAATTAACAGATTTATTATGGTATCTATAAATAGTTAAACACGAATAACTAATACTTTATTTATTACGATCTTTTATTTATTTTTTAACTTATCCTTTTTCTTTACTTTCTCTTTACTTTCTCTTTACTTTCTCTTTATTTTTTATTAAAAATACTTTGCTTAAATATTTATATTTCTATAGAATATTAATATTTATATTTAATATCTATATGTATTTATCAGAATAAACGGTTTTCAAAAATAGATTAAGTAGAGCTATTAAGCTGTTAAACAGGTATGAAAATAGGACATACGCATATTTTCAAATTCTCTACTACAAATATCCCTGTTGTAAAGTCTACTGATTCTGGAGGAGGAATTGGTTATGTACCTTCTTTACAACAGTGTAGTGAGACTTACCAGACTGGTATTGTGTTTGGAGGTGTAAAATATATTCACAAATGCTATGTTCAAATTGATGAATATATTTGAACCTTCTTTCGCAATAGAGCTTAAGCCCGGCGGGAAATGTTGTGTTATAAATGCTGGTTATTTCATTTCATTTCCTGTTTGAATGTGGCTGGGGGGGCCAGACTAAATGTCATACAGTCGTAGGTAACCAGCAATTTTTTTTATATTTTGCAGCATAATTTTAAAACAGAGAAAAATTATTTAATATGATAGGTATGTATCAAACTTTATTATATTGTAGGTTATAAAGTTATGTTTATTCTATAACAATACTAATTATATTTTTTTACTCCATTTTTTACTTTTTAAATATTATAGAAAAAATTTTTGTTAGATAAATTAAGACGCGCATCACGGTCTTCCTCGGTTTCTTCGGCTGTTTTTTTACGTTTTCTTTCGCGGTCACGTTTTATACGGGTTTCGCGCTGTTCATCTGTCTCGTTCTTTTTGCTATTTCTCTTTCGAAGCGTCTCAGGGTTAATGGTAAAGAAAGTCTCAAGTCATCTTTTCATTATTGTCCGAAGCGAAGCGAAGGAACAAATTTGTGGTAACCCATGTAATTTTCCTTCCTATCCCTGCTTTTCCCTTTTTTGATTATGCTTGATCATTTTTTTGTAACTAATAATTTTATAATTTTTTTACTAATAGTGCGACGGACTTTTAACAGTTTCTGTTTTCTTAATTAATGATATTTATTTATACACTATTTTCAATCCAAATCATAATTAAAATGTGTGCTTAGTGTAATTTTTTTATTATTAAAATATGCACCAAATATATTTTTAATACAATATTTTATTTATATTGAAAATATACATTATTTCAATTCAAATCATAATTAAAATGTGTAATTTTTTTATTATTAAAATATTATTAAAATGTACATAAAATACAAAAATTTTATACTAAAGATACTGTCTTTTTATTATTAAAATATTACTTTATTTTAATTAAAATAACTTTAACACGGTATTCACATATTAAAAATACTATTAAATTCACATTATTTCATAATTAAAATGTATCTTTAACACAATCCTTTTATCATTAAAATGTATATAAAATATAATTAAAATATATCTTTAATACAATATTTATATATTAAAAATACTGTTAAATACTACTTATAATGTATTAAACGTATTTAATAACAAAATTTAAATTAAGTAGAAATTAATAATAAAATAAATATATAATTTTATACTTAAAATATACTTAAACGGGCAAAATTTAAGGATATTTTATGGGTTATTTCCATGTCAAATACAGTAAATTTAAGCACATTTCCAGTATTATTTATGTGTATAATTATCTTATAAGAAATATACCGAAATTATACTTAAATAATGCTTGTAATATACTTGATTACATATTTAAATATCATTAAATTTCAGTGTATTTTCAGTATATTTTCAGTATGCAATTTTTCTTACTGGGATAGCTGATAATCTGATAAAAAAAATTGAGTTAGTATATGATGATATGCCGAAATATGATAATCTGAAATATGGATCGTAAGTAAGCTGCTTTTCTTTTAAAAATTTTACCTTTAGAAACATTACTAATGCTTTTTTTTTGTTTGTTTTAGAACTTGAAACAGGATTTTGACTTAGAAGGTGAGTGATAAAGGGGTTTGGTTTTTTAAATTTTGCTTTTTAAAAACGTTTTTTAAATTTTCTTTTTATATTTTGCAGAAAACGGATTCTTGAAGCCTTGGAAGTAGCCTTGTAAGTCTATTGGAAGAGGGATCTTTTCAGTATTGACCTAAAGAAACGTTATTAACGTTTTTTTTACTTTGTTTACAGGGATTAGGAAAATGGCTTTGGAGATCTCGGGTGAGTTGTAAGGGG
>WNGE01010361.1_pt1 | contig 13151 bp, 11 predicted proteins | sample 5400651 | NCBI WGS metagenome assembly WNGE01 (sample SAMN13153370, study PRJNA577476) | soil metagenome | isolation source: 60 cm soil or saprolite under grassland replicate 2 | place: USA:California | collected 2016-06-15 | reverse complement strand
TCTCAGTCCCCAGACTAACTTGATCCCCAACACGAATTCAATCCTTGGCAACATCAGTACCCGCTCCTTTGTGCAGACGGGCGACAACGTGATGATCGGAGGATTCATTGTCCAAGGCACGCAACCCAAGAGAGTGATTATCCGCGCCATTGGGCCGGAGCTTGGTCAATTTGGCGTTCCCGATCCATTGCAGGATCCGACCTTGGAACTGCACGATGGCACGGGCGCCTTGATTGGCCGCAATGATAATTGGCAGACCACGATCATCGGCGGGGTTATCACCCATGACCAGGTGCAGGAAATCCAAGACAGCGGTTACGCGCCGGGAGACGGAAGGGAATCTGCGATTATTGCAGATCTGCCAGCGGGCAACTACACGGCTATCGTGCGCGGTGTAAACAGCACCACGGGAGTTGCTCTCGTGGAAGTGTACGATCTGCATTGAAAATCAAAGCAATGTTTAGTCTGCGCGTCTTAGTTGCTTTGGCCATGTTTACAAAGATTGTTTCGGCGTGACGCCTCTTCGGCTTCCGGCTCATGGCAGACTACGCCAGCATGCGAGACGCGTGCGATATCCTCAACGCAGCTGAGGTCCGCCCTTGTCAGTATCGAGGTCGCCTGCTTGCTGGAAATGTTTGTCAGCCAGTTCGGCCATCCCAAGGTCCTGTAGCCGACGGGCGAGGATCCAGTGATAAAAGGGATCGTTAGGCGTGAATTGGTCGGCTTGTTTCTCGTGAGCGGCAGCTTCCTCGAGTTTGCCGGATAAGCGCTTCGCGCCAGCAAGCTCGTTACTCACTAAAACCAAACGCGCGTTGCGTTCCACAGCGTCAGTCCAAACCGAAATGGCTTCCTCCCTGCGACCGAGCTGCCAGAGCGATTCACCTTTCTCTTGCCGCGCGAGAATTAAATCATCTCTTTCCGCCAGCGCTTCGCCGAGACTTGCTTGCGCTTCTTCATAACGTCCGAGACGATTCAGAATGGCGCCGCGATAATAAAGGCTCAATGCTTTGCTTTCTCCTGATTGGTGAGCGGCAGCATCGCCGAGCGTTTGGACCGATTGTTTTGCGTCTCCCAGCAAATATTCAAACCAAGCCAGCTTTGGCAGTGCCTCGCTATTTACAAACAGCCCAACGTTCGAAGCGGCTTGATAATGTTCTTTCCCACGCAGGATGTTTTCCCGGTCTGCCGGACTTAGCCAACGAGCGGGATTGGACTGCGCCAAGGCAAGCTCATCGGGCAATTTGATTTTCTGGAAAGCGCGGTTGCCGAGAAACTCGTGGTAGCGGACCCAGCCGCAGTGGGCGTTCAATCCAATCCAGGCACACGCGAATGCTGCAAATGCCCAGCCCGCTTTTCGAATTTTACCCGAGGACTTCAAGTTAAAACGATAAAAGGACAGTTCCTTTGCGCGAAGTAATCTCCAGAGTTTTAACGTGAGAAACGTGGTGACCGTGGCGCAACCGAGCGCCATCAGGAATGGGACCAATGCGTAAACACCGCGAACAGCCAGAAAACTTCCCGGAAACACCAACGCGCCAACGATTTCTTCAGGCCACGTCAGGGAATAACTTTTGCGGATTGCGTTCGACTTCGGAACCAGGATTGTCGGTTTCCCGAAACCGAAATAGAGAGCGTCGTTGGGACAAACGCTCACGCAATCCATGCACTTCATGCAACCCGGATCCACCACCATCCCGTACTGTTTCACCTCGGCGTGCACCAACACGTTTGACGTGCAAGTCGCAGTGCAATGGCCACATTGATTGCACGCGGGCGTGACACGGATTTTTCCAGGCGAAAATTTGTCGGCCAGCCCAAAGAATCCACCGTAAGGACAGGCGTAGGTGCAAAAGCCTTTTTGTCCCAGAAAATAAACGGTCACGAAACCGCAGATGAAAAGAAACGGGATTGCAACTGCAACCGACGGGAAAGTCTGCCAAAAATTGGTGGTTACCAGATGATTGGTGAATTCGGGAATGAGCGGCGCGTTCTCGGGGTTATGAAACATTCGATACGCGGTAGGCCACACAAACATGTACAGTGCCCCAATGAGCGGGACATATACGAGCAAGCGCGATCGAAACGGCTTCGGATGAAGCCCCATTTTCTTCAGCAGCCAGCCGCACAAATCTTGCAGAGCGAGAATGTGACAGCCCCACCCACATACAAACCGCCCCAAGATCAGCGTCGCTAAAATCGCCAGCGTGAAGAAAATAAACCCCGCGTTAACGAATCCCTTTTGCAAGGTGTGCATCGTCTCCGAAGGCTCAATGGGCGAAACCGTCTTGCCCATGACGCGCCACTGAATGATGTGCGCGATCATGAACAGATTGAGAGCGATCAGCGCCGCCGCGCGCCACCGACTGGTTTTTGATTTGCGAATACCGGTTTTCGTGTACCCGGGGGCATTGCTGTAGCCGGCGTCGGCGACCCCGGCAGTCGCCCGCCGGGAAAGCAACCCCGCTGACCTCAATTCCGGGCTGACGCAACCACTTTTCACAGAGTTGGCGAATTTACCCCAAAATGCGTTCTGCGCCAGTCACCGAAGGGCACAGCTTGCCTGGAGCCTGAATCAAGATTAGAAACAGATGTGAAAGCATCATGCGCATTCATTCTGGTATTTGCAGTGAACACCTTCTGCTCCGCCATGGCCGAGGCAGAATCTCCCAACATGACCGGGAACTGGAACATTGAGCTTACGTTTGGCGATGGCGCGCGCCATTCGTTGCGCTTTGAGGCGCAAACTGGCGGAAAAGGAACTTTGCTGCTGACCGACCCGCAAGCGAAGGTCTGGGGAGCCGCAAAGTCTTCAGAGGCAAAGTGGTCTCAAGGCGAAGGAAATGTCGTCACATTTTCCGGCCCGATGGAGTTTCTACTCGGCAATGTCGGACGCGACGCGGGGACATTAACGTGCAAAGGAAAATTTGAAACACCTGATCTGATCACCGGCGAGGTGGACTTTTCTCCGTCGGTGGGAGAAGGCCCATCGAAACACGGCACGTTCAAAGCCATTCGCGCTAAAGAGTAGTTTCTCCAATTCGTGTGAATTCGCGAATGGAGTCAACGATTTAACCTTCAACGAATTACCGTATCCCGCTGTCGCAGTTCCATCGGACGCTTGTCATCTTGTCCGCAACCACGTCTGCTTCAAATGGGCCAAAGTGGCCAATGGTTGTTTTCCTTCCCTTGATGGAAACCTTGTAGTGACCCGGCGGCAACTGAACGCGAAAGCGTCCGTGATCGTCGGTCGTAAATGATGCCACCGCGGCGTTCTCCTTTTCCACTACAAAAGCCGTATTCGCGAGCGGTTCGGAAGCAGGAGCATCAACTCTAACTGGACCGGGCTGAGTCGGACTGATCGTAATCACTCCTTCGATCCCAGTTTCTGTTCCGGACGGAGTTTGGGCCGCGGCAAAGAAGGAAACATCCATGATTAGCAGCATCAAAGCTGCCAGGGCCCTTGCAAGCTTCATGATTCAAAATCTAGCTGAAAACTCGCTGGTCGCGAATTACGCCAGCAGCTGACTTGACGATTTACTCGTTGCGCGGAAGTTTTTCGCTCTTCTGCCATTCGATGAAACGATATTTGCCTTTCGTAATTGTCGCCGGGGTTGCATTAGCCGCGCTTGGAAGCGGGACGATGCTCTATCGGGCAAAGCGACCGCAGCTCCAGGCTATTCCCGCAAGCAACAGCGTCGCTGGGAACAGCAACACCGAATCAGTGCACATTCGCGGCAATCCCGATGCTCCGGTGACCCTGGAAGAATTTGCCGATTTTCAATGCCCACCCTGCGGCATTTTCGCCGCCTTTGGTGAAGAGCTGCTGAAAGAGTATGATTCACGGCTGCGCATTGTGTTTCGTAATTTTCCGCTTCCGGCTCATGAGCATGCTCGCGAGGCCGCGGTCGCGGCAGAAGCCGCTGGTTTCCAAGGAAAGTTCTGGGAGATGCACGACGTGCTTTATCGGGAACAAGCAGTCTGGAGCAAAGCGCCGAATCCGCGCGAATTATTCGAGTCCTATGCGGGAACAATCGGGCTCAATCTTGATCAGTTCAAAAAGGACATCGACAGCGAAAAGGCCAAAGAACGAGTCGATTCCGATCACGCGCGGGGCGAATCCCTCGGAATAAACATGACTCCAACGTTGTACATCAACAACCAACCAGTGGAGGGAAGGGACAAAACCCCAGACGGTGTTCGCGCGGCAATCAACGCAGCGCTGGCCGGAAAATCGCAGACATGAAGAATCTGCCTGCGAATGAAGCGGATTCGCGCGAAAAAGGGAAATAACGAATGTCTAATGACGAAGTAATGACAGAAATCTCAATTAAAGAAAAAAATCGCAGCGCCTCTTCGTCGTTCGATGATTCGGAGTTCTTTTGTCATTCGTCATTGTGGCTTCGTCGTTCTCATCCATGACTGTATCGCGATTCCGCACGATTCTTTATACCGTCGCCGCGATCGTTTCACTGGCCGGCCTTGCCGACGCTGCTTATCTCAGTGTACAGGCGTTAACCGGTGAGACGCTCAGCTGCGGAGGATCGCCGGATTGTTTTCGGGTATTGGGCAGTGCGTATGCGAAAGTTGGCGGGGTCCCAGTAGCCCTGCTTGGCGCGCTTGCCTACTTTACCGTGTTTGCCTTCGCGACGTTCGCCGCGTTCGGTTACGCGCGGGCGCGAATGTTTCTGATTCCGATTATCGGCGCCATGTTCCTGGCAACGCTTTGGTTTTTGTATGTGCAGGCCTTCGTGCTGCACGCGTACTGCCGGTACTGTTTATTCTCAGCGGCAATCACCTTCTTGCTTGCTGGCTTAATGATTGCCTTGCCGCCAGGGGACACATCTGTCCATAAGACTTAACAGAAGGAAACGAAGATAACTAAGGGTTTCGTTAGGCAATCACCAGCCTTTGTTTCCTTCGTTTGCCTTCTGTAAAGCTTATCAAAACATATGCGGATTCTCGTTATTGAGGACGAAAAGAAAACGGCGGGTTTCCTGGCCAAAGGGCTCCGGGAAGCCGGTTTTGCCGTTGAGATTGCGCGCGATGGCGAGACCGGTTTGGAGAAAGCGCGCGCGGCCAAATTTGATCTTCTAATCGTAGATATCATGCTGCCAAACAAGGACGGCTGGGAAGTTGTCGCGGAGCTCCGGCGCGATGGGGCTCGCACGCCGATTCTTTTTCTTACCGCCCGCGACAGTGTGCGCGACCGCGTGAAGGGACTCGAGCTAGGCGCGGACGATTATCTGGTCAAGCCGTTTGCGTTTTCCGAATTGCTCGCCCGCGTGCGTTCGGTATTGCGACGCGCTCCTCAGGGACGAGTAGAACATTTGCGCGTCGCCGATTTGGAAATGGACATGCGACACCACAAGGCAACGCGCCGCGGCGTTTCGCTTAACCTCACGCCGAAGGAATTTCTCCTGCTTTCACATCTGGTTCGGTCAACTGGCGAAGTGGTCTCGCGCGTCCAGATTGCAGAACACGTGTGGGACGTAGGATTCAAAACTGACACGAATGTGGTTGACGTCGTTGTGCGCAGGCTGCGCTCGAAAGTGGACGACCCATTCAAGATCAAGCTCATCCACACCATCCGCGGCGTCGGTTATGTGCTTAAAGAGCAGTAAATGGCGCATAGCGTAAAGCAATCTTACAATGTCATTCTGAGCGGAGCGAAGAATCTCTGATCATTTTGCGGACCGATTGCCAAGGGAAATCGCCAGAGATGTTTCGCTTCGCTCAACATGACAGGCCATTCAACTAAACCGCGCTCCATCGCCTGGGAGCTCATTGTGCTTTTTTCAATTGCGTCAGCCCTCTTGGTCGCCTGCGGGCTTGGCGTGTTTTACGTGATTGCTGTCCGGCACGCATTCGCCGAAGACAACGCCATTCTGGCCGATAAAATCTCGGCTTTAAGGTCAGATCTACGCGAGAGCAGTCCCAATGTCTTCGCCGAAGAATTGAAAAGTCGACGCGCAAGCGAGCATACCACTTACTGGATCAGAATGCTCGATCCGCAAGGGCGCACGTACGCGGAGACGCCAGGAATGGATCAATCGCTTCCGCCGGAGATTTTCCCGTTGGCGCAACAATCAAGCTTGGCTGTTGGCGGTCGAAAGGACTATCACAAGGGGCCAAAACTATTTTCGCTGATCGCATTTAACGAAACGTCTGGCGACCAGGCTTACACGGTTCAACTGGCTCAGGACCGCTCGAGCGATGAGCGAGTTGAAAGGGAGTTCGCGCTGTTGTTCGTCATCGTGCTCGCGAGTAGCGGTCTGGCCTCGGCTTGCATTGCCATCATCGTTACAAAACGCGGATTGCGACCGCTCGAACAAATGACGCGATCGCTCGGACGTGTTGACCCGACGCATCTGAAGGAGCGAGTCGCCCCTGCGAGCTGGCCGCGCGAGCTTCAACCGCTGGCTCTCGCCTTCGACGACATGCTTAAGCGGCTCGACGATTCCTTTACTCGGCTCTCTCAATTTTCCGCCGATCTCGCGCACGAGCTGCGAACACCAATCGCCAATATGCTGGGCGAGGCGCAGGTGACTCTCACTCGCGACCGCACAGCTCCCGAGTACCGACAGACCATCGAATCCACCGTCGCCGAATGCGAACGACTCTCCAGAATCGTCGATAATTTGCTTTTTGTCGCTCGCGTGGATGCAGCGCGCGAGCCGATCGCGTGCGAGCGGTTCGACGCGCGTGCGGCAGTCGAAAAAATCGCAGAGTTCTATCAAACGATTGCAGAGGATCATCATGTGACGATCACGTGCAGCGGACACGGACAAATTTATGCCGACCCAGACCTGTTCGAACGCGCCGTGGGAAATCTGTTGGACAACGCGCTACGATTCACTCCCGAGCGCGGTGTAATTCGTATCGCGCTTTCCAAACACGACACCCACTTCGAAGTCACCGTCATTGACAATGGTTGCGGAATCGCTCCCGAACATCTACCGCAGGTTTTCGATCGATTTTACCGTGCAGAATCATCCCGTGGTTCTGATGGCGCAGGCCTCGGCCTGGCTCTGGTGAAATCGATTGTCGACCTTCACGGCGGATCGGCCAGCATTCGAAGCGAGATGGGTCGCGGCACAACCGTTAGGCTTACGTTTCCGGCTGTGTCGCAACGGGATCATGGATCTTTTGATGGGCCGCGAAGCTATGAATTGCTTTGAACATTGAACGTGCGAACGACGAAACCAAATCGGCTGCGACACAGAGGAACGGAAAAAAATTTCGCGCGTAAAGTCTGAACACGAGATGATCTAATCTTCCTGTGGCGATTCCTATAGCCCCCAGCCTGCATCGACTTTTGTCATCGCGCAGATTACTGGGACACTGTACTAGACTCTGAGCGCACGATAATTCTGTTTCGCGGTCCCTGCTCAGCGCGACGCGCTGGCGCATCCCGGATACCGGCGCCGTTTCAAAGCGGGAGGCGCCTATTTATTCCCTGAAAATTCATCTTGCTAATCATTACAATTTTGTAATGGTCTGCGGGGACACTCCGAGATATCGATGAAATCTTAACCTGAATTCGTATGCTTCGAACGCATTTTTGCCGGCCAATTCTTTCGCAACTCATCCTGGCGATAGTAGGCATGTGGTTCGTTAGTCCCGCCTTTGATCATTCAATCCACGCGCAGGTTTCCACCGAGGAGGCAATCGTCGTCACAGCGGAAGAAGTGCCGAGCGCTTACGGCGCGCCGCCGGGACTTTCCAGAAGCCGCTTCTCCAACGCAGTGAATGCCTATGTTTTGCCGCCATGGTCATTTTTCTTCGGCGAGCTTTACGAGGGCCAGGGGTTTCGCCACGGGCCGCCCGATCATCTTTTCACTCAAGAGATTGAAATGGGTTTGCCTTGGCGCTTCAACGTAGCCGCCGAAGCACAGTTTGAGCGATTTAATGGCGGCGGCGGCGCGCAGACAGTGAGTCTGGAAGCGCGCTGGGCTCTTGCTGATTGGAACAAGATTCCGCTCAATCCGACGATTTTCGCCGAATACAAATTCGGCGTCGGCACTATTCGACACGAGGAAGTTCCACCGCCTCCTGGAGGAGGAGGAGGGGAGGAGGAGGAAGAGGGCGGCCCGCCCAAAGTCCCAGATGCGTACGAAGTTCGTTTGCTCCTCGCCCAGGAGTTCTTCGAGCGCGTCGAATGGGCCATGAACTGGTTCTTTGAAAAAGAGAATACCGGCGACCACGGGCGCGAGTGGGGTTTCTCGCAGGCTGCGATGATTCCTGTCCTCTTGCCTAACGAACGCCTGAAAGTCGGCATCGAAATGGAATACAAGAATGTCACTACAAAAGACACCCGCGGTGATCCCTTGAACAGTCTCGTTATCGGTCCAACAGTCGCGTGGAAACCGACGGCGCAAACTCGCCTCGACGTCTCACCTTTGTTCGGCTGCACACACGATTCGCCAGTTGCTGATGTATTCGTTGCTTTTTCCTGGTTGTTCGGTGGTGAGCGCGCCGAAGCCGAAGCGCCGGTGTCCTCGCGTTTCCGTTACTACTCCGACGCTTCTTATAGCCGTTCAGGAAAAGATTCCGGAAAAGAAATGAAGCAGGTCGCGTATGTGCCGCCCTGCCCGCAGTGGTACGGCGATCGCGAATGGAACGTGAATCTCTGGGGCACTTATGCTTTCACCAACACGGAATACAATCCTAATCTTTGGCTGCTGGACATCGTGCAAAGTACCAGTGAAGGCCACCCTGTGCTTGGCACGTATGATCATTATATTGGCGGCGATCACGCCTGGGGCGGCGGCGGCGACATAAAATATTTCTTCTGCCGTTACGTCGGCGTCGGTGTTGAAGGATTTGCTCTGGACGCCAGGAAAAGCGGCTACGATATCTTCGAGGATCCAACCATCCCGATTTTTACGCGTACGCGAATCAATCATGACCATGTCGTTGGCTCTGTATTAGGCACTCTCACATTGCGTTATCCAATCGCGTGCACGCGTCTTGCGCCTTACGCTTGGGCTGGCGTCGGTGCGATTTTCGGCGGTGGCGAAAGAGACGTCCTTCACACGCAGGGACCGCCCGACGCGTTTGAGGTCCATGCCCAGACGGATCACTTCGGGAGTGAAACCAAAGTGCTCGGCCAATTCGGAGCCGGTCTCGAATTCCGAATCGCCCGTCACTTTGGTTGGACTAACGATTTGAGCTTTGGTGTGATCGACGGGCCGAAAAATAATTTCGGAATGTTCCGCAGCGGTCTCAATTTCGTCTTCTAGAATCTCTGGGGGCTCACGCCTTCGGGACTGAAAACCGCGGCTGTTTCCGCGGTTTGCTGAAGTGGAGATGCCGCAGCCCGGGTGGAGCGGGCTGCGGCTACACTTTCCACGGTTGTAGAGGCGTTTGTGTCAAGCGCCTGGAGTGAACGGCGGCTGACACAGCCGCCGCTACAACTCTTGACCGCTTCGAACCGCGCCGATAGTTTCGTTATCGGAAAGGAGTTTGTCGGTGAAGACCGAAGTCTCGATCGAATACTGCGTCGTTTGAAACTACACGCCGAAAGCCGTCAGTTTGGCGGCTAAAATTCTCGAGCTTGGCGAGCGCGTCAAATCGCTCACGCTAGCGGCTAAAATTCTCGAGCTTGGCGAGCGCGTCAAATCGCTCACGCTAATTCCCTCGGGCGGCGGCGCTTTCGAGATTCGCGCCAATGGCAAACTGCTCCATTCCAAACTCGACACCGGCGACTGGCCGGACTTCGACGACATCGTCAAGGCGATCAAGAAGATTAAATAGCACAACTCCGCTAGGCGAGGCGATCAGTCTAACGGCAGTCACCGAGCTTTCGATTTGCAAGGTTTTCAACGCTCAACGCTCAACGTTTAACGCTCAACGCTCAATTCAGACAGTTGGACGTTGGGACGTTGGACGTTGGACGTTTTCTTTTTACGGGAGAGTGAAGGGTGCCTGGTGGCCCTCGCGGTCTTCAAAACCGTCGTCGCCACGCAAGTGGCGAGGTAGGTTCAATTCCTATCCTCTCCGCGAAATTTTTGTCGTCATCCTGAGCGGAGCGAAGCAAAGTCGAAAGATCCCGTGGCCATATCGAGAGGTAATTCATCGGGCTTCCTCGACTTCGCTCGGAATGACAAATAACCCGAAGGGAGGTGACCTCGATGTCGCGTGAGCAAATTCGAAAGCTGACTTCGCTTTCATCGTGTGCCGGGTGAGCTTCCAAATTAGGCCAACAAGCCCTGCGACAAGTTTTGCCGCAGCTTCCCATTTCATTGGATCGCAAGGTGCTCGTGAGCTCGCAAACCTTCGATGATGCCGGCGTATATCGCCTGGACCGACATCGCGCTCTTGTGCAGACAGTTGATTTTTTTACGCCAATCGTCGACGACCCATTTTCTTATGGGCAAATCGCCGCAGCCAACTCGCTTTCGGACATTTTCGCCATGGGCGGGCGCCCATTGACCGCGCTAAATATTATCGGGTTTCCAACCGATCTCATTAGGCCAAAAGTGATTTCGTCCATTTTGCGCGGCGGTCTCGCCAAGGCAGCTGAGGCGGGATGCGTCATCATCGGCGGCCATTCCATTCGTAATCCTGAGCCGATTTATGGGCTTGCTGTAACGGGCGTCGTCGATGTTCGGCATGTTACCACGAATGCGAATGCGCATCCCGGCGACTTGCTTGTCCTAACGAAACCACTCGGCACCGGCATCGCCACCACCGCGATCAAACGGGGAATCGCTTCGCGCGCCCTTCAGAAAAAAGTGGTCGCCTTGATGTCGAAGATCAACATCGCTGGCGCTGAACTTGCCGAGCGTCGCCTTGTCCGCGCCGCCACGGATATCACCGGCTACGGATTGATCGGGCACCTCGTTTCTTTGTGCCGCGCCAGTCGCGTCTCCGCCGATATTAACGCTCGCAACGTGCCGATGATCAGCGATGAAATCGGTGAGCTGATTGAGCTGCGGTGCGTCCCTGATGGAAGTCGTCAAAATCTTCACGCCACGACCGTAATCGCGGATTGGGGCAAAACGGATGAAACGCGCAGAGTTCTCCTAACGGACGCGCAGACGAGCGGTGGATTATTGCTTTGCGTCACCGAAACGAATCTGGAGAAAGTACTGAGCGTGCTGCGAAAAGCCGGCTCGCCCTCCACTGCGGTAATCGGAAAAATCGTACCATCCCGGCGCCGTGGTCCTTTGATATGCATGACAGGCTAAATGGACACGGGCGGCGACAAATCCCCGCTGTTGACAGGATTCTTGACGCGTTAGGCCGTTGTGATCTGCCGCGGCCGGTCGTTGTCGATGTTATCCGTCGCAAACTGGCGGGGATTCGCGTAACGAAAAAGGTGCCGGACTTTGAATCGATTGTGGCTCTTGTCCGTCGCTCACTTGAGGAACTCAGTGCCAGCAGGCTTCAGCCCATCATCAACGGTACCGGAATCCTGATTCATACAAATTTTGGGCGCGCGCCGCTGGCAAGCGAAGCCATCCGTGCACTGAAGGAAATCGGACCAGGTTATTCGACTCTTGAATACGATCTTACAACAGGCGCACGCGGCCAGCGTGGCAGTTACATTGAGAATGCGCTCGCGCTGCTTTGTAAAGCAGAAGCAGCAACCGTGGTAAACAACTGCGCAGCCGCATTGGTGCTGATTGTTCGACATTTCACAAAAACGAAAACCGACGTGGTCATTTCTCGTGGCGAATTGGTCCAGATCGGTGGTGGATTTCGGATCAGTGAAATAATTGAGGCAACGGGGGCGGAGCTGCGGGAAGTCGGCGCCACTAATAAGACAACCGTCGACGATTACGCAGATGCCATCGGTCAGAACACAGCAATGATTCTGAAGGTCCACCGCAGCAATTTTTTCATGAGCGGCTTTGTCGAATCACCTTCTTCCGACAAGATCAGCGAGCTCGCGAGAAGAAAACGGATTCCGTTCGTCGAAGATTTGGGAAGCGGGGCCGTTGCGGCAACCGAAGAATTCGGAATCGACCACCACGAGCCGACGCCTGCCGATGTGTTGAAAAGCGGCGTCGACCTTGTCTGCTTCAGCGGTGACAAGTTATTCGGCGGCCCGCAGGCGGGAATCATTGCCGGCAAAAAGCGGTTCATCGGCGCGCTGAGACGCGAGCCATTTTTTCGCGCGCTGCGCTGCGATAAGCTTTGTCTCGCGGCGCTGCAAGCGACAGTCGATCTTCATCTCAACCAGCAGCCCGGTGTAATCCCGACGCTTGGGCTGTTGCAAATCTCAGAAGACGAATTACGCGCTCGAGCTACATCAATCTGTGATCAGCTCTCCCAGCAGAGCTGCAATCTGCAAGTCGCAGTCGGCAGCAGCGTCGCCAAAGTCGGCGGCGGCACGTTGCCAAAATCCAAGATGCCGTCCGTCGTCATCAAAATCGTCCCGGGGAATTGTTCACCACTCGAATTCGCCTCCCGCCTGCGTAGCGCAACGCCTCCGGTCATCGGTTACGTTGCGAACGACTGCTTCAAGCTCGATGTGCGCACAATCTTTCCGGAACAGGACGATCTGGTCGTCGCCGCCATTCGCGCAGCATGCATGAAGTGACCACACGCCATTTCATCATCGCCACAGCCGGTCACGTCGATCACGGCAAGAGCGCGCTGGTGAAAGGGCTGACCGGAACGGATCCCGACCGCTTACCCGAAGAGAAAGCGCGCGGCATCACCATCGATCTCGGTTTTGCCAAGCTGAATCTCACCGGACCCAACGGCGAGCAATTCCACGTCGGGATTGTCGATGTTCCGGGTCACGAGGATTTTGTGCGAAACATGATTGCAGGCGTCGGCTCAATTGATCTCGCGCTGCTGGTTATCGCCGCGGATGACGGCTGGATGCCACAAACAGAAGAACATCTGCAAATTCTGACTTACCTCGGCATTCAGCGAATCATTGTCGCGCTGACTAAATGCGATTTGGGAAAAATCGATGTCGTCACTGCTCAAATCCGTGCGGAGTTGGAACGAACTCCATTTAAGGATAGCCAAATCATTCCAACTTCGGTTCGCACTGGCGAGGGAATCACAAATTTGAAAAGCTCGCTAGCGAAGGAGCTGGCACGCTTACGGCCGCCGCGCGACATCGGAAAACCGAGGCTTTTCGTCGATCGTGCATTCGCGCTTCACGGTATCGGAACTGTCGTCACGGG
>WNGE01011930.1_pt1 | contig 13153 bp, 16 predicted proteins | sample 5400651 | NCBI WGS metagenome assembly WNGE01 (sample SAMN13153370, study PRJNA577476) | soil metagenome | isolation source: 60 cm soil or saprolite under grassland replicate 2 | place: USA:California | collected 2016-06-15 | reverse complement strand
GCGATCCTGCATTCGCCGCCGCACCTCTGGAGCGCTTTGCGCTCGGCGATTTCCCGCGAGGCGCCGGTTTCCCACACGAACTTCTTCGGCCTTTCCGCGATGGCGCCGCAGCTGTCGCGAAAGGTCTTGATCACGTCGCAGTCGCCGCACTGGCGAAACGCCTCGGCTTCGGCATCGCGTTTCGTTTTCCGGTCCACGGCATAGCCGAAAGCGCCCGACTTGCTGTTGTAGGCGATTGAGCCCCACAGTTGCCTCCCGCCGACGCGCGCGCCGGCGGCGTCGTTCGCGAGCACGGAAAAGGCGAACAGAGCGGCGGCAACCGCGAGGATCCGCATGGGACTATTTGGCGAGAGCGCGCATCGCGCGTTCCAGGCCCTCGACCGTCGTCGGGTACATTCGCCCTCCCATGATTTCCCTGAGTATGCCGATCGACTGGCGGTAAGGCCAGATCTCCTCCGGCTCGGGGTTGAGCCAGACGGCCCTGGGGTACACCTCCAGCATGCGCTTCAGCCACACCGCGCCGGCCTCGTCGTTCGAATACTCGATCGAGCCTCCCGGCTGCAGGATCTCGTACGGGCTCATGGTCGCGTCGCCGACGAAGACGAGCTTATAGTCGTGGCCGTACTTGTGCATGATGTCGGAGGTGCGGGTGCGCTCGGAATGCCGCCGGCGGTTGTCTTTCCACACGTAATCGTACAGGCAGTTGTGGAAGTAGAAATACTCGAGATGCTTGAATTCGGTCTTGGTGGCGGAGAACAGCTCCTCGCAGAGCCTGATGTGGTCGTCCATCGAGCCGCCGATGTCGAGGAACATGAGGACCTTCACCGCGTTGTGGCGCTCCGGCCGCATGTGCAGGTCGAGCCAGCCGGCGTTCCGCGCGGTCTTGTCGATCGTGGTGTCGAGGTCGAGCTCTTCCGGCGCGCCTTCGCGCGCGAACTTGCGCAGCCTTCGCAGCGCCACCTTGATGTTGCGCGTGCCGAGCTCGACCGAATCGTCCAGGTTGCGGTATTCGCGCTGGTCCCATACCTTTACGGCGCTGCGGCTGCGCGAGCCGTCCTGGCCGATGCGAACCCCCTCCGGATTGTAGCCGTGGGCGCCGAAAGGGGAGGTGCCCGCGGTGCCGATCCACTTGTTGCCGCCCTGGTGCCGGCCTTTCTGCTCCTCGAGGCGTTTCTTGAGCGCCTCCATGAGTTTTTCCCAGCCGCCGAGCGCCTCGATCATCGCCTTTTCCTCCGGCGACAGATTCAGCTCGGCGTGCTTGAGGAGCCATTCGAGCGGCACGTCGAATTCGATTCCGGCGATCGACTCGATTCCCTTGAAATATTCGCCGAAGGCGCGGTCGAACTTGTCGAAATTCTGCTCGTCCTTGACCAGAGCCGTGCGCGACAGGCAGTAGAACTCGTCGATCGAGGGCGAGATGACGCCCTTCTGCATCGCCTCGAGCAGCGTCAGCCACTCCTTGATCGAGACCGGGATCTTGTGGTCCTTGAGCTTGACGAAGAAGCCGGAGAGCATGGCGGGGGCTTCAGAAAGAGGGCGTGCCGGTGAACGAGGTCTGTGGCGGCGCTTTCGGGCTCTTCTCGATCACGAGAACGCTGTCGTAGAAGTGCAGCGCGTAGGTTGCCCGGGTGAATTCGTCGGCCGTCAGAACCGTGTGATCGCGCGAGTACCAGCCGTAGAGCCGGTCGACCAGCGCCTTGCCGTATTCGAGAAAGGTTCCTTCGCGGCGATGCCCGCCGCCGAATTCCGGCATGAACGAGGTGTGAATGTCTTCGCAGAGATAGATGCCGTCGGGCTGGACGTGGGGGTAAAGCTCCTCGAAGGTGGTGATCTGCTGCGCCATCTTGTGTCCGCCGTCGTCGATCAGGATGTCGATATGCGGCACGCGTCCGCGCACCTCGGCGAGGAACCGGCGGTCGCCCTGGTCGCCGATGAGTATCGTCGTGGCTTCATCCTCGAAGCTGCGGCAGCGAGGGTCGATGTCGATCCCCACGACGCGGGTCCCCGGACCGAAATAGTGGTGCCACATCTGCAGGGATCCTCCGTGGAAGACGCCGATTTCCACGACGACCGGAGAGCGGCCCCGGAATCGGGCGAAGTGCCTGTGGTAGATCTCGAAGTAGTGGTGCCACTTGTGTATCAGGCGCCCCGGATTGTTGAAGAAGTACTCGGCGAGCGGATTTTCCCCGGGCAGCTGCGCTTCCGGTCGCGGCGATGTCCGCTTTTCCGCCGTCAGTTGACGCAGCACATCCGAGAGGAGCCGGCCCAGCATTCAACGCGCATTCCGCGACATGAAGATGAGACGTTCAAAAAGGTGGACGTCCTGCTCGTTCTTGAGCAGTGCCCCGTGGAGGGGCGGGATAATGGTCTTGCGGTCCTTGCTCCGGAGCGCCTCGGGCGGGATGTCCTCGGCGAGCAGGAGCTTCAGCCAGTCGAGGAGCTCGGAGGTCGAGGGCTTTTTCTTCAGGCCCGGGACTTCGCGCACCTCGAAGAACGCTTCGAGCGCTTCGCGCAAGAGCGACTTCTTCAGCCCGGGGAAGTGCACCCCGACGATTTTCTCCATCGTCTCCTTGTCGGGGAAGCGGATGTAGTGGAAGAAGCAGCGCCGCAGGAAGGCGTCGGGCAGCTCCTTTTCGTTGTTCGAGGTGATGAACACGATCGGGCGCTGCTTGGCTTTGACCAGCTCCTTCGTCTCGTACACGAAGAACTCCATGCGGTCGAGCTCGCGCAGGAGGTCGTTCGGAAACTCGATGTCGGCCTTGTCGACCTCGTCGATGAGGAGCACGACCGGCGTCTCGGAGGTGAAGGCCTGCCACAGCATTCCGCGCATTATGTAGTTGCGGATCTCGTGCACGCGCGGGTCGCCGAGCTGGGAGTCGCGCAGGCGGCTCACCGCGTCGTACTCGTACAGGCCCTGCTGCGCCTTGGTGGTGGACTTGATGTGCCATTCGAGCAGCGGCAGCCCGAGCGCCTTCGCCACTTCCACCGCGAGCATGGTCTTGCCGGTCCCCGGCTCGCCTTTTACCAGCAAAGGGCGCTGCAGCATAATGGCCGCGTTGACCGCGAGCGTCAGGTCGTCGGTGGAAACGTAGGCGGCGGATCCGTTGAAGCGCATCTTTCAAACCCGGTGTCGGGAAAGCGGCCATTTTATACGCTGCGCGTCCTTGCCGCCTCGGCGCGGCTGCTGCAGAATCGGCCGGTGCGACCGGCAATCCTCGTTTTGCTCGCCGCCGCCTGCGCCCCGGCCCAGGCGCGAACCACGGTCGCGATCGACGTGGGACATTTCCTCGAGGAGCCGGGCGCCACCAGCGCGCGCGGGCGCACCGAGCTGGAATTCAACCGCGAGCTCGCTCTCGAGATCGAGTCCACTGCGCGCGGCCGGGGGCTGGGGACGATACTGATCGGCTCCGACGGCTTCATGTCGAAGCTCGCGGGCCGCACTGCCGCCGCCGCCGGTGCGGCCTTCTTCCTCTCGGTGCACCACGATTCGGTGCAGCCGCATTTCCTCGAGACCTGGGAATACGACCGCGTCGAGCGCCTGTTCAGCGACCGGTACGCGGGGTTCTCGCTTTTCGTTTCGCGCAAGAGCGCCTTCGTGCGCTCCAGTCTCGCTTGCGCCTCCGCGATCGGCGAGGCGATGCGCCGCGCCGGCTTCTCGCCCTCGCTCTATCACGCCGACCCGATTCCGGGGGAATCCAAGCCGTTCGCCGATCGGAGGAACGGCGTGCATTACTACGACAATCTGGTCGTGCTCAAGACCGCGCGGGCTCCCGCCGTGCTCCTCGAGGCGGGAGTGATCGTCAATCGCGACGAAGAGTTGAAGGTGCAGTCCGAGGATGTGCGCAAGCGCATCGCGGCGGCGGTCGCGGAGGGACTGGAGCGGTGCCTCGTTCGAAAAAACGCTGCAGCGGCCCGGTGAAATGATGTAGCCATGGCCGACCTCGCCGACTTCTACTCGAGCCAGAAAGGGCGTGCTGCACGTCGTTCGCTGACTCCCGGGTTCTTTAGTCCTCTTTCGTCTTTCCCCGGAACTCGCACAGGTCCCTGATCACGCACCGCGGGCAATCGGGCTTGCGCGCCTTGCAGACGTAGCGCCCGTGCAGGATCAGCCAGTGGTGGGCGTCCTTGCGGAATTCCTCGGGCACGAGCTTGAGGAGCTTCTCCTCGACTTCCCTCACGTCCTTCCCCGGCGCGATGCCGGTGCGGTTGGCGACGCGAAAGATGTGCGTGTCCACGGCGATGGTCGGATGTCCGAAGGCGGTGTTGAGGACGACGTTCGCGGTCTTTCTGCCCACCCCGGGCAGGGCCTCGAGCGCCTCGCGCGACTGCGGCACCTCTCCGCCGTGGCGCTCGACGAGGAGGCGGCAGGTCTCGAGGATGTGCTTCGCCTTGGAGCGATACAGGCCGATCGTGCGTATGTGATCGATCAGGCCTTCCATGCCCAGGGCGAGAATTCCCTCAGGGGTGTTGGCCCTGCGGTAGAGCTTTTCGGTCGCGAGATTCACGCTCTTGTCGGTGGCCTGCGCCGAGAGCACGACCGACACCAGAAGCTCGAAGGGCGTGCGGTGAGCGAGCTCGGTCGTCGGGTTCGGGTTCGCCGCGCGCAGCCGCTCGAAGATTTTCCGGCGTTTTGACGGATTCATGCTTTGCGGCCGATTGCATTCCTTCTCGCCCGCGCCCGCTCGATGGCCGCCTGGATGATCGCGCGCTTCTTCTCCGCGTCCGGATCCGTTTTCGCTTTGAGCGCGCGCGCGGCGAGCCGCCCGGCGCGCTCGGCCCGCTCGCGCTCCAGTCGCGTGCCTCTGAGCTCGAAGCGCTCGCGCGCCGCGTTGGCGCGGGGCTGATCCCATAAGGCATCGGTGCCGGCCGCGGGCACCATCTCGATGCAATCCACGGGACAGGGCGGGACGCAAAGATCGCAACCGGAGCACAGCTCGGTCACGACCGTATGCATGAGCTTGGATGCACCGACGATCGCGTCCACCGGGCAGGCCTGGATGCACAAGGTGCAGCCGATGCAGCGCGCCTCGTCGATGACCGCCACGCGGCGCGGCTGCTCGACGCCGTTGCGCGGATTGAGGGGCTTCGCTTCGCGGCCGAGCAGCGCGGCGAGCTTGCGAACTCCGGCGTCGCCGCCCGGGGGACATTGATTGATGTCGGCTTCGCCCGCCGCGATCGCCTCGGCGTACGGGCGGCAGCCCGGATAGCCGCATTTCGTACACTGCGTTTGCGGCAGCAGCGCGTCGATCCGTTCGACGAGCTCGTTCATCGGGCACCTTGCGTCGCCGCCAGGCCGCGCACGATTTCGCCCACGAGTTGCGGGCCCCGGTAGACGAGCGCGGTGTAGAGCTGGACGAGGCTCGCGCCGGCATCCAGCTTTTCGCGGGCATCGGCGGCGCTCGCGATCCCGCCGACCCCGATGATCGTCACGCCCGCCGGCAGCGCGCGCCGCAGTTTCGCCACCACCGCCGTGGCGCGCGCTTTCAGCGGCGCGCCCGAGAGGCCGCCTTGCTCGCGGCTCGCGCTCAGGTGCCCGACGCCCTCGCGCGACACCGTGGTATTGGTCGCGATCACGGCGTCGACGCCGCGGGCGGTGATCCGGTCCGCGATCGCTTCGATGCCGGCCTCGTCCAGATCGGGTGCGACCTTCACCGCCAGGGGTACGCGGTTTCCGTAGCGCTTCGCGAGCAGGTCGCGTTCCGCGGTCAGGGAGGCGAGGAGCGCGTCGAGGCCGTCGGCCTGCTGCAGCGCGCGCAGATCCTTCGTGTTGGGAGAGGAAATGTTCGCGGTGACGAAGCTCGCGTGCGCGTACACCGTGCGCAGGCAGGCGATGTAGTCCTCGAGCGCGCGCTCGTTCGGGGTGTCCGAATTCTTTCCGATGTTCACTCCGACGATGCCGCGGTAGCTCGAGCGGCGGATGTTCTCCGCGAGGACATCGGCACCGCGGCTGTTGAAACCCAGGCGATTGATGAGCGCCTCGGCTTTGGATAGGCGAAACAGGCGCGGCTTGGGATTCCCGGGCTGCGCACGCGGTGTCACCGCGCCGACCTCGATGAAACCGAAGCCGAGTGCCGCAAGGGCGTCGATGTGCTCGCCGTCCTTGTCCAGACCCGCTGCGAGCCCCACCGGATTCGGGAAGTCGAGCCCCATGACCCGCACCGGCACGCGCGGCGCGGGGGCAGCGACAAGGGAAGCGGCGCCGAGTCGCGTCAGGACATCGAGGGATTTGAGACTGAGGCGGTGTGCCGTTTCCGGGTCGAACGCGAAGAGGAACGGCCGTACGGCGCGATAGAGCATGGCGCCATTTTAACGCGCCGCGCGTTCCTTTTGCTTCCGGACAAAATCCGCTTCACCGTGGACGAAGCCCTCTGAACGCTCCGGGTTTTCTGCTATTTTCTTCCGACACCCAAGGGCATACACTGTTGAAGAGCTCATGCCACTCTACGCTTACATAGCGCTTGCCGAGAACGGCGCATACCGTGACTTCTTCTCTTGTAGGATTCGTGCCCTCCGTGGCCTACCTATAATTCTTTCTTTGTTGTTGCTCTCGGCTATTCATAGTAATCCATCGTTTGCCGATAATTCAATCTGACATATCGGAAATAAAAAAGTTATATTCTGAAATCAATCGTGATGTTAAAGAAGGTCGCTACAAAAAATTGTACATATTCACCAAATTTCCAAGCGAGCAGCACCTAATTCAGGAAACGTACACAGACGATGTTAGATACAGTCCGGATACCGTGGTTGTGCATTATCGGAAAGGATATGTTGCTAAAATTGAACATAAAGCAACAGATGGCGACATCGAGGTAGTTAATGAATATTACTTTCGCCAGAATGGATTGTTATTTTTTCATTATAGCGAGCACGACGAGTTGACCGGTCCGCGTAGAGAAGTACCTGTATTGCACGAGGAAAGGAACTACGTAAATTTGAAAGGAAGGTTGATTCGAACAATGCATTCGGCTTATTACACCAAGAAGGGGAAAAAGAACGGATTGGTTTACTCCGAGAACCAAATGGATATTGATATGGACGCGAAAGATAAGGTCGATCTGTATAACGTTAAGGATTTTGAGTTCTATAAAAGTATAGAAAAATATATAAACAAATAGCCGACACGCCACCGTCTTGGAAGGGAACGCCAACACCGCGCAGGACAAGATGATCGTCTCGGAGCAGGTGAGCTTCGACGCCTTCGGGCGCACCGTCGCGCAGAGATACCCGGCGACCGAAGTCAAGGCCGCGCATGTGGTGAACGGCGTCTTCAATGCCACGGCCGACACCGTCGCTCCGACACTGATGGAGTACGACGTTCCGGATCGCAACACCAAGACCACGATCCCGGATGCGGGCTTCACCACCATCGCCTACGGGTTCGGGCGGACCGTGCCGGTCTCACGCAGTTCGAGACGGTGGTGACCGACGCCAACGTCAACGCGGCGCTCCGGGGCGCGGTGAAGCGCATCTACCGGGACGTGAGAGAGCTCATCACCTCGGTGAAGGAATTCAACAACGGCGCAACGCTGTGGACTTCCTATGATATTTTTGCGAAGGCGGGTCGCGGAGCCAATGGGTATACAACGATTAGATAGCAAGATATTGGTCTCCGGCGCAATTGGGTTGATTATTGCGTTTTCGATTGTTGCCGCCCACGCCTACGATGGACGCGCGGCAAAGCAAAGACGGTAGCGTAGTGGTTACCTACAAGGTAGAAGAGGGATACAAGATTTCGATCAGGATTGACACAACTGCAAGAAAGGCCGCGTATTCAGAGTCCCTTCAGGCTGACGTCACCCGTATTGGGGTGGACTTCATCGATGTTAACCATGATGGTTTCCAAGACGTGCTGATCAAATATGCCGACGAGACTGGGTATTCACCAGTAATCCTAATTAATCGAAACAACCGTTCCTTTGTCAGTGCTCTACCGAAGACCAACGAGGCACGGTATGTGAATACGGAGCTTGAAATTACAAAAGCAGGTAAAGCGGCTCGACGCAAGGATTACGAGCTGCGGGATGTGACCGCTGACGGCGTCCCTGAATTGATTTTTTATAAGATGTTTCTTGGCAAGAAAGGATATAGCTACGTAGCTTTTCGCTACGACAGTCGGACAGTGAGTTATCTGCTGCATAAAAAAGGCGAGGTATTCGCGGAGCACGAATAACGTGCAGCGGCATCCGCTGCATCCGTCGGTGTTCGAGACGCGCTTCTTCGTGTATATAGGATCCTCAAGGCAGCAATTACAAGAGGAAGAGGGGTAATGAACAAAGTAAAGAGCTTGGTAATTTCAGGGCACATGGTGTTTGCAGGTGTGATTTTTATCCTTGCTAATACCGCGCTGGCAAACGATGGCTTCTATCAGGGGTCGGGATCGACCTTGAGGTTAGCGAAAAATTCGTATCTCCGTGTACACAAAGAGAACCTATTGATCATTCCGATCAATCCGCCGGAATGTTACTCGGTCTATGCCAATGGCAAGGAATTAAAAAAAGGCATGGACTTAAAGATAGACGAGGCCAAGGTTACGATAGGTGCGCGCACAAAATGTAATGACACATCTACGGATATGTTCAGTGCTAAATGGAGGGTCGTTGCCGATTACCAGGTGGTGGTCCTGCAATCACAGCAAAGAGTATCAATAGGTTTCCCTGTTGATACCTGGCAGCGAGATTTTATCGCCGCGGATGGCGACCTTTATTATCTGTACGCCCCGGGCGTTGTTAATTTTCGCACCTATATCAACGATGAAGAAATCAAGCCTCTGGCGGTAAAGAAGCTTAGAAGCCATAACGACAAGACTGGAAGCCGCGATGATAACAGCAATGCCTTTTATAAAGGCAGGGAGTATTTGTCTGGCGAAACACCTTGGTTTTCAGGAGTGATGCCTGAGCCTTTCACGGCCGAAAGGATCATTTATTTCTTGACACCCATTAATTCATGGGCTGCACCACCGCCCGAACAAATTAAAATTGAAGTTCGGCTGCCTACGGAAATTCCTGTCACGTATCTCGTGCCACTGGAATTGAAGCCCGCATGCGTTACAAGCAAGGCTCTACACTATCTGCTTAAAAATAAATTCCCTTCTAACGAGCTGTCACTTTCGATGCCAAGCTCTGGTTGGTTGAACTCGAAGAAAGAGAGCCTTAAACCCCTGCGCACTTTAGGGCAGTGGAAAAGATGGCAAAAAACGTTGGGTGGTGAGACCATCAAGATCGGCTGCGACGCTATCGAGGAATTGAAGAAATCCGCGGAGCCTGATCTTCAGGCCCATATGAGTGCGTATCAGTGCGCGGTGTCTTGCGGTGAGTGAAAAGGTTCTGATGCGGGTGCAATCATTGGTGGAGCTGCTGGCGTATTTCAAATTTTTCGCGCCGTCTGGGCGCCAACACGCATATGAGCGTCCTTTCGAAGTCCGGCGAAGGGGTGCCGAGCTTCAATGCGAATTCCGGTGTCCTGTCATCTGATCGTGAGGTAATGCGATGGAACGGCTCGTTGCATCAGTGTTGACTTCATGCGCTCTTGGTTGTTTTGCGGCCGTTTGCAACGCGCAAAGCAGCTACAAGGAAGAGAAGCTCCTCGTAAAGGGCGGGCCTTCCCGCATCGAGGCGATTTCGAGAAGTACGCGAGTCGAGGGCCCCAATCCGGACCGCTACTCGATCAGGAATTTGTTCGACAACGACAATACGACCCCTTGGGTAACGAAGTACGACAAAAAATCGGCCTACAGTGACGACGGACTGTTCAAGTTCGTTTTTGAGACTCCCGTCTATCTCAGATCCATAACGATAAGAAACGGCTGTCAGAGAACAGCGAGCCTGTTTCACGCGAACCAGCGGGTGAAGACTCTAGGTATTGAAAAAGTGGTAATTGGCGGGCGATCTTTTTCCTTGGAGGCCAGTGTAACGCTGAAGGATACCCCGAATCCGCAGGAGATTTCCCTACGAGAAGGCTGGACGTCGTCCATCAACTTGTTCAAGACAAAGGAACTCATTTTCAATGTCGAGGATATATATGAGGGCACTAAATACCAGGACCTCTGTATCTCCGAGATGACGGTCAACTATTCGAGTGGTATCGAATATTCGCCGAGCGTGCCGTGGAAGCAGTTGCAAGAACTAATCGATAAGAATTCAAAAAAGAGGGGCAATGGATGGGATTGGGCGAACTTGGTTCAAAACAACCACCGTTTGTTCAATGATCTGCTGTACTACACGCTAACGGGCAACAAGGAAGCCTATCTGCGCTTCAGTACGTACTCTCCCGAGGGAACCGGCCAGTCTGCGGGGATGGCAAACATTTACCGGAATGCGGTGAAGGAATCGTTGGCGGTCAACCCGCGTTAGCCCGCATAACTCCAACCAGAACTGCGACACATCCTCACGTATTGCCTCCGCCGATCCGCTGCACCCGTCGCCATAAATAGACCCTAGGAATAGGGGTACGCAAGCGACAAGGCGAAATGTCAGACAAGAAGCTTCTCGTTCGTACGCTACAGGAGGCCTGGTTCCCGTCACTCTGAAGGACGGCTTCGAGCAGTTGCCTATTCCGAAGGAACGCAGCGGTCCGCGCTGGCGCAAATCTACGCGCCGATTTCCTCCGGTTGCAGCCCCCGCCAGGCGCCGTCGATGAAACCCTCGATCGGCTGGAAGCGCGCCTTGTAGGACATCTTGCGGCTGTCCCTGATCCAGTAACCCAGGTACAGGTAGGGCAGCGAAAGGCGGCGGCACTGCTCGATCTGCCACAGGATGTTGTAGGTGCCGAAGCTCGCGCCGGCGGCGTCGGGATCGTAGAACGTGTAGACCGAGGAAAGCCCGTCGCCGAGGTGATCGACGATCGACACCATCATGAGCTTGCCCTCGTCGCGGAATTCAACCAGCCGCGTGCTCACGCGGCTCTGCAGCAGGAAATGCGAGTACTGGTCGCGGCTGTCCTGGTCCATTCCGCCGCCGGCGTGGCGGCTCGCCTGGTAGCGCAGGTAAAGCGAGTAATGCTCGACGCGAAAGCGCAGGCCGGTCACCGCGGGCTGCAGCGCCTCGTGCGTCGCCCGGGCGCGGCGCTGGCTGCGCGAGGCGCGAAACTGCTCGACGGGGACGCGCACCGGGACGCAGGCGCGGCAGTGGTCGCAGTAGGGCCGGTAGGTGAAGATGCCGCTGCGGCGAAAGCCCAGGCGCACCAGGTCCGCGTACAGCTCGGTGCCGATCAAGTGGCTTGGCGTCGCGACCTGCGAGCGCGCCATCCTGCCGGGCAGATAGCTGCACGGATAGGGCGCCGTCACGTAGAACTGCAGTACCGCATGCGGCAGATCGTTCAGCTTCGACATGGCTCGTGCGCGAAGGATGCGCCGGACCAGCTGCCCGGCGAGCGCGGATAGTGTATCAACTCTTCGAGCAGCCGGGAGAACCGCCGCCGCGGAATCTCGCGCGCGCCGAGCGACTCCAGGTGCCGCGTGCGCATCTGGCAGTCGATAAGCCGGAAGTCTACGGACTCGAGGTGGGCGACCAGAGCCGCCAGGGCGATCTTGGAGGCGTCGCGGGCGCGGGAGAACATCGATTCGCCGAAAAACACCTGGCCGATCGCGACGCCGTAGAGTCCCCCTGCAAGCTCTCCGTCGATCCAGGTTTCGACCGAGTGCGCGTATCCGAGCCGGTGCAGGCTCGCGTAGGCGCCGAGCATCCGGCCCGTGATCCAGGTCCCGGGCTCGCCCCGGCGCGGCGCGGCGCAGCCCGCCATCACTTCGCCGAAGGCGGAATCGAAGCGCACCGCGTAACGGCGGTTGCGCAGGGTCTTTGCGAAAGAGCGCGATATCTTGAACTCCTCGGGATAGAGGATCATGCGCGGGTCGGGGCTCCACCAGAAAATCGGGTCGCCCTCGGAAAACCACGGAAAAATGCCGCGACGGTAACCCTCGAGCAAGCGCTCGGGGGAGAGATCTCCGCCCGCGGCGAGCAGCCCGTTCGGATGCTTGAGCGCCGACTGGATCGGCGGAAAAGGCGCGTCGCGCTCCAGCCAGGGGATCATCCCGCCTTCAGCATTTCACCTGCTGCCTGCAGTACTCGGTGAGCTCGTTCACGATCGAGCGCCCCTCGACGGCGGCGCGGGCGTGCCCGCCGTAATCGAGGGCGAGGCGGAACTCGTACTTGCTGAAAAACTCGTTGAAAAGCTCCCCGCCCAGGGTTCCGACCGCGTACAGGCCGTCGTCCTCCGGGTCGTACTCGAGGAGAATCGCCGCGAGCGGCTGCGGCGCCGGGCCCGCCACCACTTTCGCGCCTTCGGCGGGATCGTACTGGCTGTGCTCCGAGCAGCAGTGGATGACATGGGCGAACCGGCTTCCGGCCGACTTCTCGTCGCGGTAGCTGATGAAGCTGATCTCGCGGGTGGGGTAGGTCAGCCGGTGGGCGCAGATCGCGGAATAGGCGACGATGCCGTGATCGGCGCCTACGCCGCCCGGCCACTGGTAGCTGTGCGAGTCCGCGGTCTTCAGGTGGGCCGAGGGCTTGGTGGGCCTGCCGAGGTTGAGCAGAAAGCAGGGCGTGCCGGCAAACGGGTAGTGAAAGATGAAATTCCGGTTCGCGGCGAGCGCGCGCGCCTCGAGCGGCCTGCCCCCCGGATCGACCAAGCGTGCGCGGGCGTAGAAGCGCGGGCTTGCGTCGGCCGGAGCCGCCGGCAGCGAAACTGCGAGCGCCGAGGCGGCGCAGCCGAACATGAAATCGCGTCTGTGCATGGGCAATCTGCCCGAACGCTAAAGGGTGTCGGTGTACCGTGTCAAGAGATCGGCCGCGCCCGGGAAATGACGCGACGTTCAGTCGCGTCACCCCCGCGCAAGCCTGCCCTCGACTCCGATCGGGGGCGGGGGTCCAGTAGTTTTATTTGAAAGTCGCTGGATCCCCGCTTGCGCGGGGATGACACGCCCTAACGGGCGTGTCACTTCGGCGGCAGGATCTCGCCTGCGTGCAGGCGGAACAACCCCTCTTTTCTGTCGGCGAAAAAGTGCTGGAGCGTCGTGGCGGTGGTGCGAAAGGCGATTGTTTCCCAGGGGACCTCGCTTTCGCGGAACAACCCCGCCTCCAGCGTTTCCTCACCTGCGGCGAAGTTCAGGTCGAGGAGCCGGGCGCGGTAGAAAAGATGCACCTGGTTCACGTGCGGG
>WNGE01018596.1_pt1 | contig 13157 bp, 9 predicted proteins | sample 5400651 | NCBI WGS metagenome assembly WNGE01 (sample SAMN13153370, study PRJNA577476) | soil metagenome | isolation source: 60 cm soil or saprolite under grassland replicate 2 | place: USA:California | collected 2016-06-15 | reverse complement strand
TCTTCCCGTGGCTCAACTTGAAGAGGGGCTATACGCCGATCTCCCTGAACGGCGGCGACTGATTCGCGTGACGGCGCCGCGCGAGCCCGGGGCGCTGATTGCCCGCTACAACATGGAACTGGCGCGCGGGCTGCTCTATTGGGCCGAGCGACTCACCGTTGACATCGAGGATTCGCCCCAGGACGTTTTTCGCTACATCAAATTGTGCCGGTTGATGCACACCATCACGCGGCTCGAACGCGGCTACCGCATCGAACTGGATGGGCCGTTATCGCTGCTTCGAGGGACGCGGCGTTACGGTTTGAAGATGGCGGTCTTTCTCCCCGCACTGGCTCTCTGCCGGAAGTGGCGAATGGAAGCCGTCATCGTTAAAGCGGGCGAGCGGCTGATCTTCTCGCTCGACGACAAAAGCGGATTGGTTTCGCATTTCCGCCGCTTTCCGCTGTTCGATTCCAAGTTGGAGCGCGACTTCGCCGACGATTTTCAGAAAGCATTCGAGCGCCATCCACACGGCGTGGGCGGCGCGGGCGCATGGAGCCTCGCCCGCGCCGATGCGGTGATTCCGGTCGAGCGCAACCAGGTCATGATCCCCGACTTCACCTTGCGCGACGGGAGTGGCCGCGAAGTCTATCTGGAGATCGTCGGCTTTTGGACGCCGGAGTATTTGAGCCGAAAGATTGAAAAGGTCAGGGCGGCGCGTCTGGATAATCTGATCCTCGCCGTATCGAAGCGGTTGGCGCTCTCGGAAGCCGCGGCCAAAGAACTCGACGTAGTTTGGTTTGCCGGAAAATTGTCGGCCTCTGCCGTGATCGAGCGCGCTGATATGTTGGTAAAAGAAGAATGACTGCTCAGCCCTCTTCGTCCCGTAGGGGACGGCCTGAGTTTAGGCAGGTCATTTATGGCCTGCATGCGGCGACGAATAATTTATTCCGTCGCGTAGCGACGATTGAATCAATTGCGGCGGTGGTTTCAACCGTCGCTACGCGACGTGAGAATCTATTCCATCGCATGCAGGCCATAAATGACCTGCCTAAACTCAAATGCCGCTACGCGGCTGAGCAGTTACAAAGAAGATTGATTTTTCGCTCTTGAAATGCAATCTTTGGCGGCTCGCTATAAAACAACACAGTATGGCTCTCAAGAAATCCGAACTCTACTCTTCCCTCTGGTCGAGTTGCGACGAACTGCGCGGCGGCATGGACGCCAGCCAATACAAGGACTACGTGCTGGTGTTGCTGTTCATCAAGTACGTCAGCGACAAATACGCCGGCGTGCCGTATGCGCCGATCAAGATTCCCGAAGGGGCCGGCTTCAAGGATATGGTCGCGCTCAAGGGCAAGCCCGACATCGGCGACCAGATCAACAAGAAGATCATTGCGCCGCTGGCTAACGCCAACAAGCTTTCGGACATGCCCGATTTCAACGACCCTACGAAGCTCGGCGGCGGCAAGGAGATGGTGGACCGGCTCACCAACCTCATCGCCATCTTTGAAAACCCGGCGCTCGATTTCTCCAGGAACCGCGCCGACGGCGATGACATTCTCGGCGACGCCTATGAATATCTGATGCGGCATTTCGCCGTGGATAGCGGCAAGAGCAAGGGACAGTTTTACACGCCCGCGGAGGTCAGCCGCGTCATCGCGCAGATTATCGGCATCCGCAACGCCCAAACGACAAACGACACCACCGTCTATGATCCGACCTGCGGCTCCGGCTCGCTGCTGTTGAAGGTGGCCGATGAAGCCCGCGCCAGGGTCACGCTTTACGGGCAGGAAAAAGACGCCGCCACCGCCGGCCTCGCCCGAATGAATATGATCCTGCACGACAATCCGACGGCGCTCATCGCGCAGGGTAACTCGTTGGCCAATCCGCTATTCACCGTTGGGGAAGGCCAGCTCAAGACTTTTGACTACGTGGTCGCCAATCCGCCGTTCAGCGATAAAAGATGGAGCAACGGCCTGCACCCGAATGAGCTTGGCGTCAAGACAACAACCGACAGCGTGACCATCGCCGCCAGGGATTATGGGCGGTTCGAAGGATTTGGGGTTCCGCCCGCCAAGCAGGGCGACTACGCCTACCTGCTGCACATCGTGCGCTCGCTCAAGAACCACGGCAAAGGCGCCTGCATTCTGCCGCACGGCGTGCTCTTTCGCGGCGGCGCCGAGGCCGACATCCGCCGCAAACTGATCCGCAAGGGCTACGTCAAAGGCGTCATCGGATTGCCCGCCAATCTCTTTTATGGTACCGGCATCCCGGCCTGCGTCATCGTCATTGACAAGGAAGACGCCCACGCCCGCCGAGGCGTTTTCATGATCGACGCCAGCGCGGGCTATATGAAAGACGGCAATAAGAACCGCCTGCGAGCGATGGACATCCACAAGATCGTCGACGTCTTCAACAAGCGGTTGGAGATTCCGAAATACTCGCGCATGGTCCCGTCCGAGGAGATCGAGCGCAACGAGTTCAACCTCAACATCCCGCGCTACATCGACAGCCAGGAGCCTGAAGACGTCCAGGACATCGAGGGCCACCTGCGCGGCGGTATTCCCGCGGCTGACGTGGATGCGCTCGGGCGTTATTGGGACGTCTGCCCGAAGTTGCGGCGGGCGCTCTTCAAAGACGACCGCCCCGGCTACCTCGATCTGGCCGTGGACAAGCGGGAGATCAAGAGCGCCATTTACGAGCATCCGGAGTTTGTCGCCTTCATCGAGGGCATGAACGCGCTCTTCGCCGAATGGCGCAAAAAGAGCGCCGCCAGGCTGAAGAGCTTACGACCCGGCTTCAGGCCGAAGACGTTGATTCACGAACTCGCCGAAGACCTGCTGTCCCATTACTCCGCCAGGCCGCTGATCGATAAATACGACGTCTATCAACACCTGATGGATTATTGGGCCGAGACGATGCAGGACGACTGCTACCTGATCGCCGACGACGGGTGGAAGGCCGAAACCTACCGCGTGCTGGTCAAAAATAACAAGGGCAAGGAGGTGGACAAGGGATGGGCCTGCGATCTCGTCCCCAAGTCGCTCATCGTCGCCCGCTACTTCGCCGACGAACAGGCGGCGATCACGAAGCTGGAGGCCGAATTGGAAAGCGTCGCCGCCCAAATCACCGAGATGGAAGAAGAGTACGGCGGTGAGGAAGGCGCCTTAGCCGAACTGGAGAAAGTGAACAGGACGACCGTCGCCGCGCGACTCAGAGATTTGCGATTCGAGAATGGCGATTCGGCGCCGGAAGAGAAGGCCGCGTTGGAGATGTATCTGGAACTCTGCGACCGTCAGGCCGATCTGAAACGCGCCCTCAAAGAAGGCGAAGACAAACTCGACACGTTCGCCTATGCCAAATACCCGAAGCTCTCCGAAGCCGAAATCAAAACGCTGGTCGTGGATGACAAATGGATGGCCGCGCTCGACGCTCGGATACACGGCGAGATGGACCGCGTCAGCCAGACTCTCACACAGCGCGTGAAGGAATTGGCCGAGCGCTACGAAAACCCGCTGCCGCAACAGGCGAGCCGCGTGGATGAGTTGGAACAGGAAGTGAACTGGCATCTGGAAAGGATGGGATTTTTATGGAAGTGATGCCGGGCTACAAACAGACCGAGATCGGGGTGATTCCGGAGGACTGGGCTGTAATCCCGATGGCGGAGCTATTTACTTTCCAGAACGGCGTGAATGCGGATAAGGCTGCCTATGGGAAAGGGATTCCATTCATCAATGTCCTGGAGATCATTACCCATTCAACGCTCACCGAGGAAAGAATTCCCGGAAGGATTTCATTACCGCCTCAAACAAACAGCGCATTCAGAGTTCAGACTGGAGACGTGCTCTTTAATCGAACATCCGAGACTCAGGAAGAGGTGGGCTTAGCGTCTGTTTACATAGACAACAGAGAAGTAGTGTTTGGAGGATTTGTCATTCGCGCAAGGCCGCGAAACGGCAGCCTTGATCCCATGTTTTCTTCCTATGCCCTGCGATCGCCCTTGATACGCCAGCAGATTATTTCGCGGGGACAAGGCGCTGTACGCGCCAATATCGGGCAGCAGGATTTGTCAAAAGTTCAGCTTTTCGTTCCTTCCCTCCCTGAACAAGAAGCCATCGCCGCGGTCTTGAGCAATGCGGATGCCATCATTGAATCCTATGAGCAACTAATCGCCAAAAAACACCTCCTCAAAAAAGGCGTTATGCGGGAATTGCTCACCGGGAAGCGGAGATTGCGCGGATTTGCCAGTGCGACAACAAGCTACAAACAGACCGAGGTTGGGGTAATTCCCGAGGATTGGGACTGTGTTCGGATTGGCGAATTAATCGATCTTCTTACCGGGTTTCCATTTCCCAGTCGCAGTTATTCCAAATCTGGTGTTCGGCTTTTGAGAGGATCAAATGTCAAACGCGGAGTAACGGATTGGTCTGAAGAAGGAACTGAATACTGGCCCGCTATTAGTTCTGAGATCAAGAAGTATGTTCTGAAGAGCGGTGATATTGTCGTCGCAATGGACGGATCACTCGTTGGGCGTAGTTTCGCAATGCTCTCAGAGAGTGATGTGCCAGCTTTATTGCTCCAGCGAGTGGCAAGAATACGATCGAGCGTGGTCGACCAGAAATTCCTAAAGGCGTGGATATGTAGCCAGCGTTTCACAGAACATTGCGATACAGTGAAGACAGTTACCGCGATTCCCCACATCAGCCCTTCTGACATTCGGTCGTTCACAATTGCACTCCCGCCTGTCAAAGCCGAACAAGAAGCTATAGGCGCTATCCTATTCGACATGGACGCCGAGGTCGCCCTGCTGGAAGCCCAGCTTGCCAAATACCGCCAGCTCAAACAGGGGCTGATGCAAAAGCTTTTAACCGGGAGGATCAGACTGATATGAGGAGCAATCTTTCCGAATCCGCGGTTATCCGCGCCTTTGCCGAAGAAATCTGTCAGCGGCTCACTCGCAGGATGATTGACCGCCTTCAAAAATGAAGGATGCGCTGCACTCCGGCGACAGATCAGGTCTCGAAAACACCTGGGATGAGATATGCCTACAGGTTCAATATGAACAATCAATCTACTGGGACGCTTACGATTCCACAGTCAGACAGATGGTCGAAGCCGAAGTTGAAAAGCTAAGCCCCCACGAACGTGAGGCGATCTGGCTGCAAACGCCTGAGGCTGACGATTGGGAATTCGATGAAGAATCCGAGCACGACCACTACCCGGTTTGTAATGACGACATCGTTGAATACCTGGTGAAAGAGCGCATTTATCACGAGGCTGGCAGATGGAATAATCAGCGCATCCGGGAATATTTGGATCGCGCTGTCTGAGCGATTGATGACTACGTAAATAGAAGCCCGGCTTGCCAAATACCGTCAGCTCAAGCGAGGCAGGATGCGCAACCTGCTGACCGGGAGGATTCGCTTGGTATGATGTAACTGCTACGGCGCTTCTTCGTCCCGGAGGGACGGTTGAATTTAGGCAGGTCGTTCACGGCCTGCATTCGATGGTCAATAATTCTCCCCGTCCCGTAGGGATGATTGAATCTGACGCCGCACATCATTCAACCGTCCCTACGGGACGCGATGATCTTTTGGCGCCGCAGGCAGGCCATAAATGACCTGCCTAAACTCAGACCGTCCCTACGGGACGAGGGAGGGTTGAGGACTGCGCCTTTTCGTCCCGTAGGGACGGTCTGAGTTTAGGCAGGCGTTTCAACGCCTGCATTCGATAGTCAATAATTCTCCACGTCCCGTAGGGACGATTGAATCTGACGCCGCACATCATTCAACCGTCCCTACGGGACGCGATGATCTTTTGGCGCCGCAGGCAGGCCATAAATGACCTGCCTAAACTCAGACCGTCCCTACGGGACGAGGGAGCCTGCGCTTCTTCGTACCGTAGGGACGGTTGAATTTAGGCAGGTCGTTCACGGCCTGCGTTGCTTGATTCCCCCCGTCCCATCGGGACGGTTGAACCTCGGAGGAACCGATGGCAAACACCTATAGCTCGATTCATTACCACTTGGTTTTCAGCACTAAGAATCACGTCGCCTATCTCACGCCTGACATCGAGCAGCGGGTCTGGGCATACATCGGCGGCGTGGCGCGAAAACACAAAATGACCGCCTTGCAAGTTGGTGGATTTGACGATCACATTCATGCCCTGGTGATGGCTCCGCCGATCTTATCGCCGAGCCAGATCGCGCAATACCTGAAAGGCGATTCCTCGAAATGGATTCACGAGACGTTCCCGGAATTGCGGGATTTTGCCTGGCAAGAAGGCTACGGCGCATTTACCGTCAGCAAATCAAATCTGGAATCAGTGGTCAGCTACATTCAGAAACAGCGCGAGCATCATCAACAAAGAAGCTTCCAAGAAGAGTATCTGGATTTTTTGCAAAAGCACGGCATCGAATATGACGAACGCTATGTGTGGGGTTGATGCGGCGCGTGCGGAATCATTCAACCGTCCCTATGGGACGTGGAATGTCATCGGCCCCGTTGCAGGCCGTCAACGATTTGCCTAAATTCAGCCGCCCCGACGGGACGGGAGAAAGAAGGGGATAATGAGTAAAATCGGCCAACCCGAACGCGCCACACAGAACCGCGTCATCGCGGGACAACAGCAACATCGAGGAACATTTGCTCACGGCTTACCTGAGCAGGAACGGCTACGGCACGGCGCAGATCAACAAAGCAATCCACGCGCTGCGCGCCGAGGCCGACAACCACAGCCGCGGCCTGTACGGCAATAACAAGGAGGTCTACAAACTGCTGCGCTACGGCGTGCCGGCTAAGATCGAGGCGGGAAGGGTCACGGAGACCGTCCATCTGATCAACTGGGCGGAGCCTGAAAAGAACGACTTCGCCCTCGCCGAAGAGGTCACGCTGCGCGGCAATCACGAAAGGCGGCCCGACATCGTGCTCTATGTGAACGGCATCGCCGTGGGCGTGCTGGAACTGAAAAACAGCCGCGTCTCAATCGGCGACGGCATCCGCCAGAGCATCTCCAACCAGCGGCCGGAATTCAACGAATGGTTCTTCAGCACTGTGCAATTCATCTTCGCGGGCAACGATTCCGAAGGGTTGCTGTACGGCGCGATCCGTACCGAAGAGAAGTACTTCCTGAAGTGGAAGGAAGACGAGAAGGACGACACGCGCTTCAAGCTGGACAAGTATCTGCTCAAGCTGTGCGGCAAGTCGCGGCTGATCGAGCTGATGCATGACTTCATACTCTTCGACGGCGGAGTAAAGAAATTGCCGCGCGCGCACCAGTATTTCGGCGTCAAGGAGGCGCAGCGGCATGTGCGCGAGCGCAAGGGCGGCGTCATCTGGCACACGCAGGGCAGCGGCAAGAGCATCGTCATGGCGTTGCTGGCCAAATGGATTCTCGAGAACAACCCGAACGCGCGCGTGGCGATCATCACCGACCGCAACGAACTGGACGAACAGATCGAGGGCGTCTTCACCGACGTGGGCGAGTCCATTACGCGCGCCGCGAGCGGGCGCGATCTGATGCGACAGTTGGGGCAGGCCAAACCGCGATTGCTCTGCTCGCTCATTCATAAGTTCGGCAAGAAGGGCGTGAACGACTTCGAGGAGTTCATCAAGGAGCTGGAAGCGCAGCCGAGCCCGACGGTGGGCGAGATTTTCATCTTTGTGGACGAATGCCACCGAACCCAGAGCGGCAAACTGCATCGCGTGATGAAGGCCGTCATGCCCAACGCGGTCTTCATAGGCTTCACCGGCACGCCGCTGCTCAAGAAGGACAGGCAGACCAGCCTGGAAGTCTTCGGCGGCTACATTCACACCTACAAGTTCAGCGAAGCGGTGGAAGACGACGTCGTGCTCGATCTGGTTTATGAAGCGCGCGACATTGATCAGCGCCTGGGATCAGAGGACAAGATCGACGCCTGGTTCGAAGCGAAGACGAAGGCGCTGAACGACTGGCAGAAGGACGAACTGAAGAAGCAATGGGGCACGATGCAGAAGGTGCTCAGTTCAAAATCCCGCATGGATCGGGTGGTGAGCGACATCGTTTTCGACTTCGGCGTCAAGCCGCGCCTTAACAACGACCGTGGTAACGCCATTCTGGTGGCTTCGAGCATCCACGAGGCCTGCAAATATTACACGCTCTTCCAGAAAACGGCGTTCAAAGGGAAATGCGCGGTGGTCACTTCTTACAACCCGCAGACAAAAGACATCACCACCGAAGACACCGGCGCGAACACCGAAACAGACAAGGAGTTCATTTACAACACCTATGCCGAACTGCTGAAAGAAGTCACCGCCCTGCCGGGGCTGACGAAGACCGAAACTTACGAGATGTTGGCCAAGGAAAAGTTCAAGAAAGAGCCGGCGAACATGAAGCTCCTGATCGTGGTTGATAAGTTGCTCACGGGCTTCGACGCGCCTAGTTGCACCTACCTTTACATTGACAAGAGCATGCAGGATCACGGCCTGTTCCAGGCCATCTGCCGCACCAACCGGCTTGATGGAGAAGACAAGGATTTCGGCTACATCGTCGACTACAAAGACCTCTTCAAGAAGGTCGAGAAAGCCATCGCGGTCTACACGTCGGAGTTGGATTACAGCGCGGGCGGCGCCGATCCTCAGGTGATGATGCAGAATCGCCTGATTAAAGGCCGCGAGCGGCTGGACAGCGCGATGGAAACCCTCGCGCTGCTCTGCGAGCCGGTGGAACCGTCCAGGGGCGAGCTTGAGCACATCCATTATTTCTGCGGCAACACCGAAATCCCCGAAGACCTGAAAGAACGGGAGCCGCAACGCGCCGCGCTCTACAAGGCGACCGTGGCGCTGCTGCGCGCCTTCGCCAACATCGCCGACGAGCTGGAGGCCGCCGGTTACATCGAGACCGACATCCGCCGCATCAAGCAGGAACTCGATCACTACATCAAACTGCGCGAGATCATTCGCAAGGCTAGCGGGGAGACTCTCGACCTGAAAGCCTACGAAGCGGACATGCGACACCTGATCGACACGTACATCGAAGCAGATGAGCCGCGCAAGATTTCGCCCTTCGACAACATGCCACTGCTGGAACTGATCGTGAAGACGGGCATAGCAAACGCGATCAACAATCTGCCCGACGGTCTCAAAGCCAATAAGGAGGCCGTGGCCGAAACTATCGAAAACAACGTCCGTAGCAAGATCATCAAGGAACACCTGAACGACCCGGCCTACTACGAAAAAATGTCGGCGCTGCTTGACGAGATCATCGCCGCCCGCAAGTCGAAGGCGGTCGAGTACGAGGAGTACCTGAAGCGGATCGCCGAGTTGGCGAATAGGGTGGAGGCCGGGCAGTCTGAAGAGACGCCGGAACGACTGAACACGCCAGGTAGGCGCGCGCTTTATAACAACCTGAACCAGAACGAGGAGCTGGCGATCAAAATTGACGTGACAGCGAAGCGGATTCGGCCCGACGGATGGCGTGACGTCCAGGCGCGCGAGCAAGTCATCAAGGCGGCATTGTATGATCTCTTGCAGGATGAGGCCGAGGTGGAGCGCATCTTCCTCATCATCAAGCACCAGAGGGAATACTGATGGTCACGAAGATCGAACTGGGTGAAATCTCCGTGGAAGTGGTGAAGAAGGACATCAAGAACATCCACCTGAGCGTTTATCCTCCCGCCGGGAGGGTGCGCATCTCGGCGCCGCTGCGGATGAATCTCGAGACGATCCGAGTCTTCGCCATTTCCAAACTCGACTGGATCAAACGACAGCAGAGGAAGTTGCAAGAGCAGGAACGCGAAACGCCGCGCGAGTACCTGGACCGCGAAAGCCATTACGTCTGGGGAAAACGCTACCTGCTCAAGGTGGTAGAAAGCGATGAAGCGCCGTCAGTGGAACTCGAGGGCGCCCGGATGCTCTTGCGGGCCCGTCCCGGCGTGAGCGACGAAAAGAAGCAATCCATCGTCGAAGAATGGTATCGCGAGCAGATCAAGCAAGTCGTGCCGGCGTTGATCGCCAAATGGGAGCCGATGGTGGGCGTGAAAGTGAAGCGGTTCTTCGTGCAAAGGATGAAGACGAAATGGGGAAGCTGTAACCACAATTCCGAGAGCATCCGCCTCAATACCGAACTGGCTAAAAAGCCGCCGGAATGTCTCGAATACATCGTCATCCACGAGATGGTCCACTTGCTGGAGCCTACTCACAATAACCGCTTCACGAACTTGATGGATCAGTTTATGCCGAAATGGCGATTTTGCCGCGCCGAGTTGAATAGATTGCCAGTCAGGCACGAGGATTGGGATTTCTGAGCCCTTCTCCGGTTTTGAGCAGGCTGCTTGGGAACTCAGCGCCACCTGCGTCACGCCTGCTCTTCCCAAACCGCAAATAAAGCGCCGGCATCAGAAACAAATTCAAAATCGTCGAGGTCACCAGCCCACCAAGAATCACCACGGCCAGCGGGTGTTCGATCTCGTGGCCCGGTTTATTCCCGCCGACAACGATCGGCAGCAGCGCAAGCCCGGTCGCCAGCGCCGTCATCAGGATCGGCGCAAGGCGCTCTTCCGGGCCGCGCAAGACCATATTATGAAATGCAATCTATGGCGTTTCGCTATAAAATATCATCGTATGATTTCCACTAGAGAAAAAGTCGTAATGAGTCTTTCTGATTTAACCGAGGCTCAACTGCGAGAGGTCGCCGAATATTTGGAGTTCCTCAAGTTTCGTGAACGTCGCAAAGGGGGACCGCAGTTCGACGAGGCTAAGATTGAGGCGCTGTATGCCGAATTTGCCGATGAAGACCGCGAACTTGCCGAAAGCGGATTGACCGAATACGCCACAAACCTTGGACGTGAGGATGTGGCGCAATGACAGTTTCAAGAGGCGAAATTTGGCTGGCGGAGCTAAATCCGGTTCGAGGTTCGGAACAATCTGGAATTCGTCCCGTGTTGGTCCTGCAAACTAACGCCATCAATCGCTTTACAACGACGATTCTGGCTATTCCGTTCACTACAAATTTACGACGCGCTTCTCTGCCTTCATGCGTTCAAGTCGCGTCCGGCGAAGGCGGTTTGTCGAACGAATCCGTCGCCTTGTGCCATCAATTGCGAGCGCTAGACAAAACCAGACTGACGAAGAAGTTAGGCGAAGTTAGCGAAACAACGCTTGAGAAGATTGAAGCTTGTGTGTTGTTTACGCTGGGCATTGAAATCTAAGGCGCAACCCCTACATCTTTCTTGCTCTTCCCAAATCTCAGATAAAACGCAGGCATCAGAAACAAATTCAGGATTGTCGAGGTCACTAGCCCGCCTAGAATCACCACGGCCAGCGGGTGTTCGATCTCGTGTCCCGGTTTGTTCCCGCTGACGACGATTGGCAGAAGCGCAAGCCCGGTCGCCAGCGCGGTCATCAGGATCGGCGCGAGGCGCTCTTCCGAGCCGCGCAAGACCAGATCCTTCCCGAACGGTTGACCTTCTTCGGTTTCGAGATGGCGGTAATGNCCAGCATAATGCCGTTGCGCGCGGCGATGCCGAGCACTGTGACGAAGCCTACGAGCGAGCCGAGCGATAGGACGCCTCCCGTTATCAGCGCGGCCGCCACTCCGCCGACTAGCGCGAACGGCAGGCTAACGGCGACCAGCGCCACCAGACGCGGCGAGCGGAAATCGGCATGCAGCAGAAGTAGGATGCCGAGCAGCGCGAAGGCCGAGAGCGCCAGCAGCCGGTTTTTAGACGCCTGCCGCGCCGCGTACTCGCCGAGGAATTCAGGGTGGTAGCCGCGATCAAAGGATAAGGCTTTGACTTTGCCTTCGATCTCTCGCGCCACGCTGCCCAGGTCGCGCCCCTTCACGTCGCAGGTCACGTCGATGCGGCGCGACGCGCCTTCGCGTTGGATTATGTTCGGCGCCGGCGCGATCCTGATGTCGGCCACGTCGCCGAGCGGCGCGTCGCCTCCGGCGGGCAGGCTGATGCGCAGCCGGCGTATTGATTCGATGTCGGCGCGGGTGTTCGCCGCGCCCCACACAACTACGTCGTTGATCTGCTGCTCCTGATAAAGCTCGCCGACCTTCTGGCTTTTGATGAGCGTGGTCGCCGCGCGGCGCACGTCGCCCGGCGTCAGGCCGAAGCGCGACGCCGGGTCGGGTTTCAATCGCACTTCGATCTGCGGAACCAGGACTTGCTGCTCGACTTTCAGATTGGCCACGCCCTCGACGCCGCCGATTGTCTTGCCGACTTCGGCGGCCTTGGCGCGCAGCCCTTCAAGATCGGGGCCGTAGACGCGCACGACGATTGAAGCGCCGGCGCCGGTCAACACTTCCTTGATGCGCTCCTTCAAATAGGTCAGCAGGTCGCGCACCAGTCCCGGATAGCCGTCCACCACCGATTGAATCCTGGCCACCGTCGGTTCGTAAGGCGCGTCGGGGTCAATGCTGATCCATAGCTCGGTGAAGTTGGGGCCGACCACTTCGTCGGCGACCTCGGCGCGGCCGATGTGCGAGCCGAAGTTGCGCACGCCGGGGATGTCGCGAAGCTCTTTGCTCACGCGTATGGTGATGCGTCGCATAGCTTCGAGCGACGTGCCTGGCTTCTCGACCCAGTGCATCAGAAAATCGGTCTCTTTGAAATTCGGCAGGAACTCTTCGCCCATAAGCGGCACGGCCACCGCAGTCAGCGCGAAAAGGAGAAGCATCGTGGCGACGGCCGTTCGAGGCTTGCCGACGAAAGCGGGAAGGGCGCGCCGGTAGCCGCGTTTGAGCCACCGCGCGAGCGGCGCTTCGGCGCGTTCACGGTTCGCCGCGCGCGGCAGCAGCAGCAGCGACAGCGCCGGCGTGAGCGTCAACGCGACGGCGAGCGAAGCCAACACCGCCAGCACGTAAGAGACCGCCAGCGGGCGGAAGAACGATCCCGAAAGCCCGTCGAGAAAGAAGATCGGCAGGAAGACCAGCGCCACAATCAGCGTGGCGTAAACGATGGCGCTGCGCACCTCGATCGAGGCTTTCAGCACGACCGAGAAGGCCGATTCGGGGCGTCCCGCCTCGCGGTTGAGCCGCAGCCGACGCATGATGTTTTCGACGTCAATGATCGCGTCATCCACCACCTCGCCGAGAGCGATCACCAGTCCCGCGATCACCATCGTGTTGATGCTGTTACCGCGCCAATACAACACCAGAGTCGCCGCGAGCAGAGAGAGAGGGATCGCGAGCAG
>WNGE01006349.1_pt1 | contig 13158 bp, 15 predicted proteins | sample 5400651 | NCBI WGS metagenome assembly WNGE01 (sample SAMN13153370, study PRJNA577476) | soil metagenome | isolation source: 60 cm soil or saprolite under grassland replicate 2 | place: USA:California | collected 2016-06-15 | reverse complement strand
GGAGCCGGTCGACAGTCCGCGAGGTTTCCTCGAAAAGCATCGCGAGCGCGATCAGGATGAGCGCACGGCGAAATGCAGAGAAATCCGCCGTGCCGGTCGCGAGCGCCGCACTTACCGCGATTATGGTCGCCAAGTCGACAGTAAGTAAGAAGGCGATTACCGACCGCGAATCCTGCCATAAACCCCATTTACGCAAGTTTGAGAGCATAGTCAACCCCGAATGGTCACGATCTGGGGTTGTACGCGACATACTGAGGAACTCCGCGCCGGCTGGACTGGATCATTCGAGAGTAGTTGATGCGGTACGCCAGGTCACGCTCCTAGGGTGAAGCGTGATCAAGTACTGACAGGAGGTGATCGACATGAGTTTCGGACATTCGTGGGGCTGACCGCGTATCTGGCGATCTCGTCAACGGTTGAAAGGAGGTGAGCGCGATGAGTTTCGGACATTCGTGGGGCTAACTCGTTGACGCTGCTCGGTAAATAGCGGATATGGCACCGCGAGTACGCCTGGTGCTGCGCATGTGATTAGCGCTTTGCGCGAGCGGTACGTGACGCGGCGTCCTCGTGCGTGTCCGCAGCTTGCCGCGCGCGCTCCCAGGCGACCCCGAGCACGACGGCCAGCAACGCCGCGATCCCGCCGGCGAGACCGATCGCTCGTGGCGCCCCGAGATGATCGGCGACCACGCCGAACGCGGCGATGCCCAGGCCCTGCACCGCGATGAGGCCCGACTGCGCGAGCCCGAATGCGTGCCCGCGCTGATGGTCCGGGACGAGTCGCATGAACGTCGTCGACGCCTGTATCTGGAACGCGCTGCAGACGCCGACCGCCACCAGCAGCACGATCGACGCCGCGACGCCAGGTTTGAGCGCGCAGACGATCAACGGCAGTGCTGCGGCGAACGCGAGCGGTCCGATCAGGCGGGCACGCAGACGATCGGGAATCAGGCGCACGAACAACCCTGCGCCCAGCGCGCTGCCTGCGGGATCGGCCGCCATGACCAGGCCGACGACGCTGGTGCCGCCGCCGATCGCGGCGACGTAGGACGGCGCCACACCCTCCGGTACGACGTAGAACGCCGCCAGCCAGGCGAGCAACATGAGCGAACGCAGCCGCCGGTCGCCGAAGACGGTGCGCGCGCCGTCGAGCATCGACCGCCAGTACGGCGGGTCCGAACGCGGGTCAGCTCGCTGGGGTACCGGTCGCTGCCCGACGAAGGCGTAGATCAGGACCGCCGAGACGACGAACGTCGCGGCGTCGATGGCCAAGCCCCAACGTGGCCCGATGACGCCAACGATCGCGCCGCCGCCCGCGAAGCCGACGAGTTGGGCGAGCTGCCCCGTCGTCACGCGCAGGCCGGTACCGACCACGTAACGATCGCCGGTCAGGATCGTCGGGACGATGGCCGATTCGGCTGCGGCGAAAGGGGACGTCGACAGCACCGCCAGGACGATCAGCACGCACATGATCGCGATCGGCGTACCGGGGATCGCGGCCGCGCCGAACAGCAGGGCGCGAATCAGATCACAGCAGATCATCACGCCGCGACGCGGAAAGTGATCGGCGATACCCGCGAGGACTGCTCCGCCGACGATCGCGGGCAGATAGGTCAGCGCGTAGACGAGCGCGGTGAGGGCACTTGACCCGGTGCGTGCGAAGACCAGGATCGCGAGCGAGACCCGAGCGAGTTGGTCTCCGGCGATGGACTGTGCATCGGCAAGCCAGATCGCTCGGAACTCACGTATTCGCACCACATCGCCAAATGTCACCCGTTTGGCGGTGTCCTGGTGCATAGCATGCCTCTCTGCCCCCGATGGGCAAACCATAACGCGGCGAAAGCAACAAGGCGTGAGGGCCCGCGAGCGGCGAGTAGCCGCGCCTCGGCAGCGGCACGCCGAGAGACAATCCGAGGCTGCCGTAAACGCCGGCCGGCCGGACGTCAGTGCGTGAAAACCGGAGTGATCTGGGCTCTCGCCAGCGTGTGGAATGCGAGGTTGAACGACACCACGGCGGCGCTGGCCTCGGAGTCGACGCCGAGCGTCTCGACGTCGACCGCGTGCACGACGAAGTAGTAGCGATGCGGCTGGTCACCAGGGGGCGGGTAAGCGCCGCCGTAGTCCTTCGTGCTCCAGTCGTTGCGCACGTGGAACGCGTTGCCGGGCAGCTTGGCGCCCGCCGTACCCGCCCCATTGGGAAGCGAGGTCGTGGACGCCGGCAGGTCGACCAGCACCCAGTGCCAGAAACCCGACGGCGTCGGGGCGTCCGGATCGAAGCAGGTCACGACGAAGCTCTCGGTCCCGGCGGGAAAGCCGGACCAGGTCAGCTCCGGTGACCGGTTGCCGGCGTCGGGCTGCGCGCCGGTGTAGACGTACGCGTGATCGAGCTGCTCGCCGTCATGCACGTCGGCGCTGGTCACGGTGAACGTGCCCACGGCGGGCAGCAGCGAGTACGGGTCCGGTGCGACGGGGCGGTCCAGGCTCATGCAAACACCCTAGGACGCACGCGTACGGTCCAGGTCATGGAGGTGGACGAGTCCGCAGATCACCGCCCGCTGATCGTCGGAATCGGCGGTTCGACCCGCGCGACGTCGCTGACCGACGAGCTGCTGCGGGTCGCCTTGGCCGAGGCGAATGCGCTCGGTGCGAGGGCCGCGGTCTTCGGCGGGACGTTCCTCGCCCAGCTGCCGAGCTACACGGCTGACGACGAGCCCGCCGGTGACGACGCCGCGGAACTGACCCGCGCGGTCGGGGCCGCTGACGGGCTGATCATCGCGACGCCCGGCTATCACGGCGGCATGTCCGGGCTGGTCAAGAACGGCCTCGACCATCTCGAGGCCTTGCGCGGTGATTCCCGGCCCTACCTCGACGGGCGTGCTGTCGGGACGATCGTCACCGCGGCCGGCTGGCAGGCCTGCGGGACCACGCTCGTGTCGCTGCGTTCGACGATCCATGCCTTGCGCGGTTGGCCCACACCGTTCGGAGTCGCGGTCAACTCGGCCGATCAGGTGTTCGCCGAGGGCGGCGCACTGCTCGACAACATCGCCGAGGCGCTGCGCCTGGTCGCCCGGCAGGTGGTCGGCTTCGCGGCCGGCTCAGCCGGCTCAGCGAACCGGCGCGTGTAGGTCGAGCTTCGCTCGCTCGACTGCCAGGCAACGGTTCTCGACGTAGTCGATGCCGGCCGCCGCTGCGATCTCGCGTGCCTCCTGCGAGACGATGCCGAGTTGCAGCCACAGTGCCGTCGCGCCGGCAGCAACAGCTTGCCTGGCCACGTCGGGGGCGTCCGCCGACGGCCGGAACACGTCCACCAGGCCGAGCGGCTCGGGGACATCGGCCAGCGTCGGGTATGCCTTCTCGCCGAACAACTCGTCGACGTAGGGGTTCACCGGGATGATCCGCCAGCCCATCTGCTGCATCCGCAACGGGATCTGGTGCGCTGCCTTGCCGGAATCACGGCTCGCGCCGACGACCGCGATCGTGTCGTGCGTGCGGAGCAGTCGCTCGACCAGGGCGTCGACATTCGTGATCGTCATGACGCCACATTACGTTCGGGACGTAACCGGTCGGGCAGCCTGATCACAGCAGCGCTGAGCACGATCGTCAGCAGCACGTAGCACGCGGTCAGCGGGCCCAGCCGCGCCTCCGCGCCGGCGCCGACCGCGAGCGCCGCGACCACGACCGAGAACTCGCCACGCGGGATGAGTGCGACGCCCGCACGCCACCGCCCGCGCCGTTTGACGCCTGCCCGGCGAGCCGCGACGAAGCCGACGAGCATCTTCGTCGACGTCGTCACGCCCACCAGCGCCAGCGCGAGTGGCAGGACGCCGGGCAGCGAGTCCGGGTTGGTGGACAGGCCGAAGAACACGAAGAATGCAGCGGCGAACACGTCACGCAGCGGTGAGAGCACCTCGATCGCCGACTGCGCGACCGTGCCGGACACCGCGATACCGACCAGGAACGCGCCCACGGCTGCGGACACCTTGAGCTGCTCGGCCAGACCCGCCACCAGCAGCGTCAGGCCCAGAACGCCGAGCAGCAGCGACTCGCTGTCCTTCGCCGAGACGAGCGCGGTGACGTGGCGTCCGAACCGGGTCGCCACGACGAGTACGACGGTGACCGTGGCGAACGCGATCCCGACCGCAAGAGCGATCCGAGGCGCGCCGCCGCCTGCCAGCAGGCCGGTCAGCAACGGCAGGTACAGCGCCATCGCGAGATCCTCGATCACCAGTACGCCGAGGATCGCGGGCGTCTCGCGATTGCCAAGGCGCCCCGTATCGCCGAGCGTCTTGGCGATCACCCCGGAGGACGACACCCAGGTGATGCCGGCGAGCGCCACGGCCGCCGTCGCTCCCCATCCGGCCAGTAGCGCCAATCCCGCACCGGGCAGCGCATTGAGCAGCCCGTCGAGAACGCCGATCGGCGCCTGCGCGCGCAGGCTGGACCGCAGCTCGCTCGCGGAGTACTCGAGTCCCAGCATGACAAGCAGCAAGATCACGCCGATGTCGGCGGCGGTCTGGATGAAGTCGTGGCTCGCCGACAGCGACAGCACACCCCCCTGACCGAAGAACAGCCCGGCGATCAGGTAGAGCGGGATCACCGGGATTGCGAGCCGGCGGGCAATGCGGCCGAGGATGCCGAGCGAGAACAGGATCGCTCCGAGTTCGACGAGCAGGACGGCCGCATGCGTCTGCGTGCTGCCGCTCGACGCCAGAATCACGGTCCTCAGCCGGCTGTGCCGGCCGTTCCGTCCAGGATGCGCGCCACCTGATCGACCGCGTCCTGGGTGCCCACCGTCACGACCAGGTCGCCGGTGTGCAGCACGAAGTCCGGCGCAGGGGACGGCAGGGCGGCGCCGTGGCGCAGGATGGCGACGATCGAGGCGCCGGTGCGGGTACGCGCCTGGGTGTCACCGAGTGGTCGGTCGCGGAACGGGGAGTCCGGTGGGATGGGCAGTTGCTCGACGATCAGCTCGTCGGCCTGCCGCTGCAGCATGGCCAGCCGGACGGTGAGTTGCGGGCCCCCGAGAATCTCGGCGATGGCATTGGCCTCGTCGTCGCTCATCGCGATCGTGTCGGCGGCGCCGTCGCCTTCCTCGTCGTACAGCACCAGCTCGCGCTGCCCGTTGCGCCGGGTGACGATGCCGACGCGGCGGCCGTTGCGGAGCCCGACCTCCTGGCAGACGCCGATCCCGGGCAGAACCCGGCTCACGATGTCGACGTTCACCTAGGCCAGACTACGGGGATGCTCGCTCCTGGCTCGCTCGAATGGCGCGCTGTCAGCGCTGATCTGGTCGCCGCCCCGGTCGCGGACGCGGTGCACTCGCGGCCCTCGCTGGCCGATGTCGTCGTCGCGCCGATCGACCCCTCGCTCGCCGACACCGCGGCGTTCTGCGAGCGGTACGCGGTGTCGATGGACGACTCGGCGAACTGCGTCGTCATCGCCGGCCGCCGCGGCGACGTGACGTCCTACGCGGCATGCGTCGTACTCGCGACGACGCGTGCCGACGTGAACGGAGTCGTGCGCCGTCGCCTCGGTGCGCGGAAGGCGTCGTTCGCCGCGATGGACGACGCGGTCCGCCTGACCGGGATGGAGTACGGCGGCATCACCCCGATCGGGCTGCCCGCCGACTGGCCGATCCTCATCGACGGCGCCGTGCTGCATCGCGAGGTCGTCGTCATCGGCAGCGGCGTGCGGCGCTCGAAGCTGGCCCTGCCGCCGGCGTCGCTCGCCGAGCTGCCCGGCGCCGAGGTGATCGAGGGCTTGGCGTCCGCGGGCTAGCGTCCGGTCGGCTGGCGCAGGCGCTCGGGCAGCAACGCCGCACCGGGCCCGGCTTGGGCGAAGTGGTCCTGCGGATTCGAGAACGCGCAGCTGCGCAGTGACAGGCAGCCGCAGCCGATGCACGACTCGAGCCCGTCGCGGAGCCTGGTCAGTGCGGCGATCTCGTCGGTGAGCCGCTGCCGCCACGTCCGCGACAGCCGCGACCAGTCCTCTTTTGTCGGCGTGCGCTTGTCGGGCAACGTGTCGAGGGCGGCCGCGACCTCGTCGAGGGTCAGTCCGACGTTGCGTGCCGCGCGGATGAACGCGAGGCGTCGCAGCACGTTGCGTTCGTAACGACGCTGGCCGCCGGACGTCCGCGTCGCGTGCACGAGGCCCTGCCGTTCGTAGAAGCGCAGCGCTGACGGGGCGAAGCCGCTGCGGTGCGCCACGTCGCCGACCGTGAGCAAATCCGTGGTGAGCATCGATCTTCCTTGACTTGAAGTTGACTTCAACTATCAGGATGGCCTTACAACGTCGCTATCGCAAGGAGTTGCTCGTCATGCCTCTCGCATTGATCACCGGCGCGTCACGTGGCCTGGGCCGCGCTCTGGCTCGCGCGCTCGCGGAACGAGACTGGTCACTTGTGCTCGACGCCCGCGGGGCGGAGGCACTCGACGTCGTTCAGCGCGAGCTGCCGTCCGCCGTGGTGCTCGCCGGCGACGTCGCCGACCCGCGGCACCGCGAACACCTGGCAACGGCGGTCAGCCGGGCCGGACAGCTCGATCTGCTCGTCAACAACGCCAGCTACCTCGGCCCGAGCCCGCAGCCGGCCCTCGCCGACTACCCGCTCACCGAGCTCGAGCGTGTCTACCAGGTCGACGTGCTCGCCCCGCTCGCGCTCGTCCAGCACGTCCTGCCGCTGATGGCTGAGCATGCGGCGATCGTCAACATCAGCTCTGACGCCGCGGTCGAGGCCTACGAGGGCTGGGGCGGTTACGGCTCGGCCAAAGCCGCCCTCGATCAGCTCAGCGCGGTGCTCGCCGCCGAGCACCCGGCGCTGTCGGTCTACGCATTCGACCCGGGCGACATGCGGACCGACATGCACCAGGCGGCATTCCCCGGAGAGGACATCTCCGACCGTCCCGAACCGGAGACGGTGGTCCCCGCGCTACTGCGCCTGCTGGACGAGCGGCCGCCGAGCGCCAGGTACCGGGCCAGCCAATTCGCCATTGCCGAGGCCACGCGATGATGTTCGACCTGCCCGACGAGCTGGCCGCGAGCGAGCCACCGGAGGAGCGAGGCGTCGCCCGCGACCAGGTGCGCATGCTTGTCGCCGCCCCGTCCGGCATCGCGCACGCTCGATTCGCCGATCTGCCGGCGTTTCTGGCGCCGGGCGACCTCGTCGTGGTGAACACGTCCGCCACGCTTGCCGCCGCGGTCGACGGGCACCGCGCGGACGGACGCGACGTGGCAGTGCACTTCTCCACGGCACTGGACGACGGGGCGTGGCTGGTCGAGCTTCGCCCGCCGGTGCACCCGACCGGTCCGGTGCCGGACGCCTACGCCGGCGAGCAGGTGAGCCTGCCGGCCGGCGTGCGGTTGACCCTGCTTAACGCGCACGGGGGAGACCGGTTGTGGCGGGCGCGCGTCGCCGTCGAGGGCGAGGTGCACGAGTACCTGGCCAGGCACGGCCGGGCGATCACCTACCCGTACGTGACCGGACGGTGGCCGCTCTCGGCCTACCAGACCGTGTTCGCGCGGGACCCGGGCAGCGCCGAGATGCCCAGCGCCGGCCGGCCGTTCACCGCCGATCTGGTGACCTCGCTGGTCAGCTCGGGCATCGCGGTCGCGCCGATCACGCTGCACACCGGCGTGTCGTCGCTGGAGGAAGGCGAGCCGCCGCTGGACGAGCGGTACCGCGTACCTGACGCCACGGCGCGACTCGTCAACCTCACCAAAGCGTCCGGTGGCCGCGTCGTCGCGGTCGGCACGACGGTGACGCGCGCGCTGGAGACCGTCGCCCAGGTCGACGGCTGGGTCTTCCCGGGGGCCGGCTGGACGGACCTGGTGCTCGGCGCCGACCGGCCCGCCCGCGTCGTCGACGGGCTGATCACCGGGTGGCACGCGCCGGGCGCGTCCCACCTGCATCTGCTCGAAGCGGTGGCCGGGGCCGAGCTCGTCGGCGCCGCCTACGGTGTCGCAGTGGGCGAGCGATACCTGTGGCACGAGTTCGGCGACAGCTGCCTGCTGCTGCCGCGCCGCGAGTCGGCGTGACGACGCCGGCGTTCTGGCGCCCCGCGGGCCGGCCCGACCTGCTGTTCGGTCGCGGCGTGCAGTCGTCCTACGCCGTCGAGCCCAGGGGCGAGTACTTCGTCGGGCTGATCCTGGGGCACGGCTTCCGGGCCAGGCGCGGTCGTGACCGGATGGTCTTCCAGCCCGGCGACCTCGGGATCTGGGATCCGTCGGGCAACCATGCGGGGACCGCGCTCGACGGTGCCTGGGAATGCCGCCTGCTCGTCCTCGAGCCCGGGGTGATGGAGCGGATGTTCGGCACGACGCCCGAGTTCCCCGACCCGGTGGTCCGCGATCGCCGGCTGGCGGCTGCCTTCTACCGGCTGCACCGCGCGTCGGTCCAGACGGGCAGCGGGCTCGCCCGCGACACCGCGGTGCTGGACGTCCTGCACGCGGTGGCCGCTCGGTCGCCGAGCGCCCGTGCGCGGCACACCGGTGCGTCCGACCTCGCGGTGCGCCGGGCTCGCGACTACCTGCACGCGCACGCGTCGCGCAACGTCAGCCTCGCCGAGCTGGCCGAGGTCGCTGAAGTTTCCGAGACGGCTCTGGTGCGTGCGTTTCGCAGGCGGTTGCGCGTCGCGCCGCACGGCTACCACCTCGGCGTGCGACTTGCCTTGGCGCGTCGGCTGCTCGAACGGGGCGTGCGCGCCAGCGACGCCGCGAGTCGCGCGGGCTTTCACGATCAGAGCCACCTGCACCGGCACTTCGCCCGCAACTTCGGGATCACGCCGGCGACGTACGCCCGCGCCGCCACGTCCGGCAAGGACGTACAAGACGTGCGGTAGCCGGTCGCCCTAGAGTCGCCGTGACGAAGGGAATTGCCTTGCGATATCGGCTATTCGGGCCCACTGGACTCCGCGTCTCGGACGCATGGCTCGGCACGATGACGTTCGGCCGCGAATGGAAATGGGGAGCGCCGGCGGCCGAATGCCGCAAGATGTTCGACGCGTACGCCGAGGCAGGCGGCAACGTGCTCGACACGGCCGACAAGTACACAGACGGGCAGAGCGAGAGCATCCTCGGCGAACTGCTGGCCGGGCAGCGCGATCGTTGGGTCGTCTCGACGAAGTACACGGTTACCCGCGACGAGACCGATCCGAACGCCTCGGGCAACCACCGCAAGAACCTGACGGCCGCGCTCGAGGCAAGCCTCCGCCGGCTCGACACCGACTACATCGACTTGTACTGGGTGCACATCTGGGACCGCCTCACTCCGCTGGAGGAGACGATGCGCGCGCTCGACGACGCGGTGCGCGCCGGCAAGGTGCTCTACGTCGGGGTCTCCGACATGCCGGCCTGGACGGTCGCCCGGGCCAACACGATCGCCGAGTTGCGAGGTTGGACGCCGTTCGCCGGTATCCAGGTGCGGTACAACCTGGCTCAACGTGACATCGAGCGTGAGTTGTTGCCGATGGCCGACGCGCTCGGGCTCAGCGTCGCCGCGTGGTCGCCGCTCGCGGGCGGGTTGCTGTCGGGCAAGTTCAACCGCGGCGAGGCGGCGACGGACGCCCGGCTGGCAGGGCGCGAGATCACGCCGCGGGAACTGGAGATCGCGGCCGCCGTCCAGGAGGTGGCCGCCGAACTCGGGGCAACGCCGTCGCAGGTTGCCATTGCGTGGACGCGGGCGCACCGCGCGCATGTGCACCCGCTGCTCGGCGCGCGCACCCTCGAGCAGCTCACCGACAACCTGGCCGCGATCGATCTGGTGCTGCCCGCGGCGGCGCTCGCCCGGCTCGACGAGGCGAGCGCGATCGACATCGGCTTCCCGTACGACTTCCTCGACGGCAGCACCGGCTTCGTGTTCGGCGAGGTCGGCACGCGCATCGACGTGCGCTGAGCTGGTTCAGGGCGTGCCGATGGCGGCGATCAGCTGGTCGTGCAGCAGGCCGTTGCTGGCGGCGGCGTTGCCCTGCATCACGCCGTCGACCCCGTCCAAGCCGGTGAAGCGCCCGCCCGCCTCGACGACGATCGGCGCGAGGGCCGCCATGTCCCACAGCGAGAGCTCCGGTTCCGCGGCGACATCGACCGCTCCCTCGGCGACCAGCATGTAGGACCAGAAGTCGCCATACGCGCGGGTACGCCAGACGCGTTCGGTCAGCGCCACGAAGCGATCGCGCGCACCGACCGCCGACCAGGCACCGATCGAGGCATAGGACAGGCTGGCATCCGACAGCGCCCCCACTCGCGACACCCCCAGCCGTCGCGGTGCGCCGCCGAGCGCGGACGTCCAGGCACCGGACTCGCGAGCCGCCCACCAGCGGCGCCCGAGCGACGGCGCGGAGACCACACCGAGCACCGGGTCGTCGCCGACGAGCAGGCCGATGAGCGTCGCCCACACGGGCACGCCGCGGACGAAGTTCTTCGTGCCGTCGATCGGGTCGATCAGCCACCGGCGCGCGCCGTCGCCGTCGCGTCCGAATTCCTCGCCCCACACCGCGTCGGACGGGCGGGCGTCAGCGATGCGCGAACGCAGCGACTCCTCGACGGCACGGTCGGCGTCGCTGACGGGCGTGAGGTCGGGCTTCGTCTCGACGACGAGATCCACCGCGCCGAACCGCCCGAGCGTGATCGTGTCGGCGGCGTCGGCGAGCGAGATGGCCAGCGAGAGGTCGTCGTCGTACGCGCCTGGTTCCGTCACGAACGGCACGCTACCGATGCGGCGGGACGCCGGAACGCCCGGCCACGGCCGCGAGATTGGTCTGGGTGCCGCGGAGCGATCGCCCGCAGACTGGGCTTGACCCGAGGGAGCATGACATGACCGATCCGCTGCTCGCGTACGCCGCGAACCGCGTCAGTGAGTACCACCGCGGCGCCGGCGAGCGCCCCGTCACGTCCCGCGGCGGCGTTGCGGAGCTGGTGGCGATGGTGGGCGGGCCGCTGCCGGACGGGCCTACCGACCGGGCCGCCGCACTGCGACAGCTCGCGGACGCCGTGGATGCCGGGTCCGTCGCGACGATCGGTCCGCGCTACTTCGGGTTCGTGGTGGGTGGAGCGATGCCGGCGACCGTCGCCGCCGACTGGTTGGCGACCGGCGCCGACCAGAACGCGGGCGCCTACGTCATGAGCCCGGTCGGGGCAGTCGTCGAGGACGTTGCCGCGGGATGGCTGCGTGACATCCTCGGCCTGCCACCTGACGCGTCGGCCGGATTCACCACCGGCGCCATGATGGCGAACTTCACGGCGCTGGCGGCCGCCCGGCATCATGTGCTCGCCAAGGCCGGATGGGACGTCGAGGCCGACGGCCTGCAGGGAGCGCCGCGGGTCCACGTCGTGGTCGGTGCCGAGCGACACGCCACGATCGACGCGTCGCTGCGCTACCTCGGACTTGGGCACGGCACCGTGCATGTCGTGCCCGCCGACGAGCAGGGCCGCATGCGGGCCGATCTGCTGCCCGGCGTGCTCGCCGACTGCGACGGGCCGACGATCGTGTGCGCGCAGGCCGGCAACGTCAACAGCGGCGGGTTCGACCCGGTCGGGCGGATCTGCTCGGCCGCGAGCGAGCACGGCGCGTGGGTACACGTCGACGGCGCGTTCGGCCTCTGGGCGGCGGCCAGCCCGTCGCTGCGGGCGATGGCGGCCGGGATCGATCAGGCCGACTCATGGGCCACGGACGCGCACAAGTGGCTCAACGTCCCGTACGACTCCGGGCTGGTGTTCGTGGCACACCCCGACGCGCACCGCGCAGCCATGCGCAAGACGGCGAGCTACCTGCCGGACGATGTGCCCGGCGAGCGCGACGGCGACAGCTTCGTCCCGGAAAGCTCGCGGCGTGCGCGCGGCCTGGCTGTGTGGGCGGCATTGCGCACGCTCGGCCGCTCCGGCGTCGCCGACCTCGTCGACCGGTGCTGCGCGCTCGCTCGTCACTTCGCCGAGCAACTGGCGGCGGTGCCCGGCGTCGAGGTGCTCAACGACGTGGTGCTCAACCAGGTCGTCGTGCGCTTCGGCGACTCCGACGACACGACGCGCCGGGTCATCGCGGCCGCGCAGGCCGACGGGACGTCCTGGTTCGGCGGCACCGTCTGGCGCGGTGTGGCCGCCGCCCGGATCTCGGTGTCCAACTGGTCGACCACCGAGGCCGACGTCGACCGGTCGGTGGCCGCGATCCGCGTCGTGCTGGATCGGATAACGTCCACGGCGTGAGCGCGCCCGATCCTGCCGTCGACAAGGTGCTGCGCGCGTTCGTCGTTGACGACCGACTCAGGTCGATTCCCAGGCCCGGTCGCAAGCGGCGCATCGTGCTCGAATACCTCGCCGCCGCGTTCGAGCCGGGTGTTCGTTACAGCGAGGCGCGTGTGAACGCCGTGCTGCGCGCCTGGCACGACGACGTCGCGGCGCTGCGGCGGTATCTCGTCGACGAGGGACTGCTCAGCCGCGAGGCGGGCGAATACTGGCGCAGCGGAGGCTGGGTGGACGTCCTGTGAACGGCCGCGTCGCGCGGGTTTCCGCGCGCGGGCAGGTGCCGCCGTTCTACGCGATGCAGGTGTACGTCGCGGCGATGGCCCGCCAGCAGGCCGGTCTGCCGGTGTATCTGCTCAACGTCGGCCAGCCGGGCACGCCCGCGCCGTCCACCGTGCTCGCCGCGGCGCACAAGGTGCTCGACACCGACCGCATCGGCTACACGTCCGCACTCGGCATTCCCGAGCTGCGCGACGCAATCGCCAACCATTACCGGCGCACTTACGGCTTGGACGTTGCCCGGTCAGCGGTCGTGGCCACGACCGGGTCGTCCGGAGGGTTCCTGCTGGCGTTCCTCGCGGCATTCGAACCGGGCGACGTGGTCGTGCTGGCGCGTCCCGGCTATCCCGCGTACCGCAACATGCTGACCGCGCTCGGCTGCGAGGTGGTCGAGCTGCCCTGCGGCCCGGCCACCCGGTTCCAGCCGAGCGTCGCAGCCCTGGACGCCCTCGACGTGCGGCCGGCCGGCCTCGTGGTGGCGAGCCCGGCCAACCCGACCGGCACGATGGTCACACCGGCGGAGCTGGCCGCGATCACGACCTGGTGCGACGCGAACGGCGTCCGGCTGATCAGCGACGAGATCTACCACGGGATCACGTTCAGCGGCGAGGCGTCCTGCGCCTGGCAGACCAGTCGCCGGGCGATCGTCGTGAACTC
>WNGE01017559.1_pt1 | contig 13159 bp, 10 predicted proteins | sample 5400651 | NCBI WGS metagenome assembly WNGE01 (sample SAMN13153370, study PRJNA577476) | soil metagenome | isolation source: 60 cm soil or saprolite under grassland replicate 2 | place: USA:California | collected 2016-06-15 | reverse complement strand
TAGCGGATCTCGCGACGCCGGCCCTGTTCACGCCATACGAACCCATCCGCGGGTCTGATGAGCGTCGCCCCGTGTTCCTCGACGAGCTCTGCCACGGCCATGTACAGCAGGGGCAGCCCGGATGGGTGACCGGTGCACAGGACCACCTGCTCGCCTCGGCGGGCGGCATTGGCCAGCCGATCCCCCGCGGCCCTGCATGCCGCCAGGACCCTGAAGGGATCGATCGGCACCGGGCCCTCGCCGTCCGCGAAGATGTCCGGATGGAACCCGGCCTGCTCTCCGATCATGGCCAGGACCTCGGGCACGGTGAACCCGGTCAGCCCGGAGAGTCCGAACTGCCCGTCCGGGTCGCCTGAGACCATGCGCTCGACCTTCCATAGGACGTTCGCCCGGTCGTGCGAGCAGTCAGGACCGGCGGCTCCGCACCCAAGCAGGGGTTCAGCGAGCTCTTCGTCCGTGTACCTGCCGGGTTGGGGCCGCCACACCTCCCGAAGACTCGCCTCGTGCGTCCACGATGCATGTGCTTTGCTTTGCATCCGATATCCCAGTCTACGGGGGTCCGGGGTGGTGGCAGCAAGACATGGGTGAGGCGATGCTCCAAGGCAAGACGGCCATCATCACCGGTGCGAGCAAGGGCATCGGGAAGGCCATAGCCCGGAAGTTCGCCGCGGCCGGCGCCAGCGTGGCCCTCGCCGCGCGAGGTCGTGAGGAGCTCGAGCAGACCGCGAAGGAGATCGAGGGCGAGGGTGGGCGGGCGAGGGCGATCCCCACCGACGTCACCGACGTCGGACAGGTCGCGAGCCTGGTCGACCGCACCATCGCCGAGCTCGGCACCGTCGACATCCTTGTGAACAACGCGGGGGCCGCCCCGTTCCTCTCCACACTCGACCAGATCCGGTTGGAGGGGTTCGAGAAGTACTTCCGCCTCAACTTCAACGGTGCCGTCCACTGCACGAAGGCGGTTGCGCCCGTCCTGATGGCCAAGAGCGACGGGTGTGTCCTGAACGTCGCCTCGGTGGCGGGATTCATCGCCAGCCCCGGTCTGACCTATTACGCCAGCGCCAAAGCCGCCCTCATAAGCTTCACCCGAACCGTGGCTCAGGAGTGGGCGGCGTACGGAGTGCGGGTGAACGCGCTGGCTCCGGGATGGATCGAGACCGAGATGAACGAGCCCGCCCGCCAGATGATCCCGGAGTTCAATCGGAGAGTGCTCGACTCGATCCCCCTCGGTCGATGGGGGACACCCGAGGACGTGGCGGGGGCCGCGCTCTTCATGTGCTCCTCGGCAGCCTCGTTCATCACCGGCTCCGTGCTCGTCGTCGATGGAGGGCAGACGCTTTCGACCCTCACGGGGCTGTGAGGCCGTGAAACTGGCTGGTGCGGTCGCCGTCGTCACAGGAGCCTCCTCGGGCATAGGACGATCCACCGCCCTGGCGTTCGCCGCGGAAGGGGCCGGCGTGGTGCTGGCCGCCCGCAGGATAGGCATGCTCGAGGAGGTCAGCTCCCTCATCGCGGGGCGAGGGCAACGAGCGCTCCCGGTCGCATGCGATGTCTCCGATCTGCCTCAGGTCGAGGAGCTCCAGAGGCGGACCCAGGAAGCATTGGGACGCTGCGACGTGCTGGTGAACAACGCGGGAATCCCGGGAGGAGGCCCGTTCGTCAAGCTCAGCATGGAGCAGATCGAACGGATCGCGAAGGTAAACTACCTCGGGGTCCTGTACTGCACCAAGGTCTTCCTCCCCATGATGCTCTCCGCCGGGCGCGGGCACGTCGTGAACGTGGCCTCGCTCGCCGGACGATTCGCGGTTCCCGGATCCTCGGTCTATTCCTCGACCAAGCACGCAGTGGTGGCCTTCTCCGAGGCCCTGTACTACGAGCTGGCCTCGAGCGGCATCGTGGTAACGGCGATCAATCCAGGGCTGGTGGCAACGGAGGGCTTCCCGCACCGGGACGCGGTGGAGGCGGGCCGAAAGGTCCTGGCTCCTGACGACGTGGCTCGCCTGATCGTGCGGGTCGTGAAAGATGGCATCGGTCCGGAGCGATCGATCCCGCGCTGGATGGCTGCGCTACAAGCCTTTCGGGTCTTGGCGCCCCCCGTCTACCGGTTCGGCCTGAAGCAGGTGACCAGGCGGACGCTTCGACCCACCCGGGCAACCGAGTCCCGGGGCGCCGATGGCAGGGAATGAGATGGGGCGGCGGATGTCAGGGTCGATCGCTCGCTGACGGCCCGAACATCTCAGCCATCCGGGGATCGGAAAATGGCTTGGCCGCTGGCGGTACGTACAGCGTCGACATGGGTGAGATCTCCGCAGAAACGAGGTCGCCCAAGCGGAGGCGCTCGATCAACGGGCCGCCGACCGGATACGGGATCGCCTCATACAGAAGGACTTCGTGGTCCGCACCGTAATGCTCCTCCAGTCGCTCCTGAAGGATCCGAAGCGCTTCTGGATGGGGCCCCTTGCGGGCCCGGTTCTCACCCAGCGCACCCACCTGCCAGAGGATGAGGTGGACGGATGGATCGGCGGTCCGGTTGTAGAGAAGGAACTCGGTGGCCTCATACGAGTGCAATCCCCACTCCCCGGGATCGAAGCCCACGTCGGCGATCAGACAGTCCTCGGCTGACACCCCCGGCATCATCCTGGCCTCGAACCCTTCCCTTTGGGCCTCTCGGATGGCGTCGTGTGAGGGGTCCACGAACACGCCCGGATGCCCGTAGAAGGCCACGCACACGTCGAGGCCCTTTCGAACCCAGGCCATTATCTCCTCGACCATCATTCGGTAGGTGTCCGGGCGTGGACGATCAATCGAATAGGAGTGATCGAGGGACTCGGCTGTGGGATTCAGGATCTGGACCCACCGAGCCCCGACGGGATCGAGCAGGTACAAGACCTTGTCGGCTTTCTCGATCGCCGTGCGAGCCTCCGGGGTCGTTTGGAGAGACGTCCGGATGCCGGTCCCGACGATTGTGAGCGACCCGGGAAACCGCTTCTCGTCATCGGCCTGGTCGATCCCGGCGGTAGCCAAACCGGCTTCTCAGGATCCGGGGGCCTTGATCCACCCCTTCATCAGAATGGAGCCCGGATTCATGTATTTCTCGACCCCTTCCACGTTTCTGTCTTTGAGGGCCTTGGCCAGTTCGTCGCCGAATTGCCACCTATCCACGACTGAAGCTCGTCCGTTCGCATCCGCTGCGTATTCGCGCGCGATTTCCGGATCCACCTCCAGCGCCAGGAGGAACTCGATCAGCTTCTTCTTGTCCTCGGCCATCTGGTCGTCGCCCATCCCAATCTCCCCCCCTCGGCCGGACCACATCAGGACGGTACGCTCCCTGAAGGAAGCCAGTCAAGGCCTGAGCACCAGCCCTATTCGCAGCCAGACCAGGGACGTACACTTCACCAATGCCGGCCTGTCCAAACTGCGGCCAGGGCAATCTAGCCATCGCTTTGTTCTGCCTGGCCTGCGGGACGCGGCTTCGGGAGGCGGCGCCGACTCGAGGCGAGGAGCGCAAGGTGGTCACGGTGCTCTTCTGCGACCTCGTGGGCTTCACTACCCGCTCCGACCGCTCCGACCCGGAGGACGTGCGGGCCACTCTAAGCTCGTACTTCACTCGGCTCCGGCGAGCCATCGAACGCCATGGGGGAACGGTGGAGAAGTTTATCGGCGACGCGGTGGTTGCCGTGTTCGGGGCCCCGATCGCTCACGAGGACGATCCGGAGCGCGCTGTGCGGTGCTCCTTCGCCATGCTCAGCGCCATCGATGACCTGAATGATGAGACGCCCGGGCTGGATCTCGCGGTCCGGATCGGGATCACCACCGGGGAGACGCTCGTGGCCATCGAGGCCGAGGCCGTCGGCGAGGGGATCGTTGCCGGCGACGTGGTGAACACAGCCGCTCGCCTTCAGGCCGTCGCCCCCATTGGAGGGCTCGTCGTCGACGAGGCCACATACCGAGCTAGCAGAGCCCTGGTGGAATACGAGGAGCTCGAGACCGTTCTCCTCAAAGGGAAGACACAGCCCGTTCGTTTGTGGCGCCCACTGAGGTTCTTGAGCCGGTATGGCTCTGACGTCGACGTACTTCCCCGAACGCCCTTTCTCGGCCGGGAAGATGAGCTGGAAGTCCTCAAGCGAACCTTTGCTCGCGCCCTTCGAGAGCCATCGGTTCAGCTCGTCACCATCTTGGGAGAGCCGGGCGTGGGAAAGACCCGGCTCGTCCGGGAGTTCTTCGCCCACGTAGATTCGTTACCCGACCTTATCCACTGGCGGCACGGGCGTTGCCTGGCCTACGGGGAGGGGATCACCTACTGGGCGTTTGGACAAATCGTGAAGGCTCACGCGGGGATCCTTGACTCCGATGAGCCCGACATCATCGCCGAGAAGCTCGATTCGACCGTGCGCGCGGCCTTGGGGCGCTCCTCAGAGGGCGAGTGGGTCAAGGCGCGGCTCGGTCCGCTGGTCGGCATGGCACTCTCCGATCCCATCAGCCCGGATCCCTCAGAGATCCACACGGCGTGGCGGCGGTTTCTCGAGGCGGTAGCGTCGGCACGACCCTTGGTGCTGGTGTTCGGGGATCTGCATTGGGCGGATCCACTCCTCCTCGCCTTCATCGAGCACCTGGTCGACTGGTCCAGTGATGTGCCGATGCTCGTCCTCTGCACGGCCCGTCCAGAGCTCTATGAGCGCAGGGCAGGGTGGGGAGGCGGGAAGCGGAACTCCACGACCATCTCGTTGGCCCCTCTCGGGATGGCCGACACCGCCCAGCTCGTTTCCGCCCTGCTTTCGGAGTCGATCCTTTCCGTCGAATCGAAGGCACAGCTCCTCGATCGAGCTGGAGGGAACCCCCTGTATGCCGAGGAATTCGCCCAGATACTCAGAGATCGCAGCCTCCCCGGAGACTTCAGCTTTCCCGAATCGCTGCACGCCATCATCGCCGCCCGGCTGGATACCCTTCCACCCGATCTCAAGTCCCTGCTGCAGGACGCCTCTGTGGTGGGAAAGGTCTTCTGGTCGGGTGCCCTCGCCTCCATGACCGGCATCCAGCCTGATACCGTCCTCGAGGCCCTTCACGAGTTGACCCGCCGCGAGCTCGTTCGGCCCACTCGTGTCTCCTCGGTGGAGAACGAGGCCGAGTTTGGCTTTTGGCACGACCTCATCAGGGATGTGGCGTACGGAGGGATCACCCGCGCCGCACGAGCACGAAAGCATCACGCGGTGGCGGAATGGACCGAGCGGACCATCGGGGCCCATCCATCCGAGCGGACCGAGCTCCTGGCCTACCACTATGGCAAGTCGTTCGAGCTGGCCAGGGCGTCCGGATTGAGCACGGAGCTTCCGGAACTCGAAAGACGATTCCTTCGATCGCTGTTGCTGGCGGGGGAGTCAGCGATGAGCCTCGACGTGCGCCGGGCGGCACAGCACTACGACCGGGCCCTGCAGCTGCTTCCTCCCGACAGCGCCGATCGAGGCGAGGTGCTGGCGAGAGCTGCGCAGGCGTTGGCGAGATGTGGCAAGTTCGAAGAGGCGGAGCGCATGTACCAGGAGGCCGTCGCCTCAGCCCAGACTGCCAACGATGTCCTCAGGGCGGGCGACGCGATGGTCGGGCTGGCCAGCGTCCTCTGGCATCGGGGAGAAACCGCTCGCCATCGACAGACCTTGGACGAGGGCACGCGGCTGCTCGAGCGCGAAGGTCCAAGCCCGGAGCTCACCAGGGCGTACGCGGAGCAGGCCATCACCGCCGCTGCCTCCGGGCGGCTCGAGGAGGGAGTGGAACGGTCGAACAAGGCCCTGGAAATGGCCGACCAACTCGGCCTGGTCGAACTGCGTGCCCAGTCGCTCGCCTTTCGCGGAGGAGCCCGGGGAGAGCTCGGTGATCTTGAAGGGCTCGAGGATCTTCGGGAGGCGCTCCGACTGACCCGCGAACTGGGCCTCGCTCGGGAAACGGCCCAGGTGCACGCCATCCTCGGAGGGGTCTTGTGGGCCACTGAGGGACCAAGGGCCTCGCTCGAGGCCTTTGAAGCGGGCATCGACGTGGCCGAGCGACGGGGCATCACGGACATGGCCATGAGCATCCGCGCCGAGTCCTTGACGTCTCTTTTCGACCTGGGCGAGTGGGACCGTCTGCTCGAGGTGGCCGATAAAGTCACCGGATGGTCCGGCGCACAGGCGGGATACTTCGAGGTCCTCGCTCGGATCTTCAGAGCTCGCCTGGAGGTGTACCGGGGTGAGGCGTCCGCATCCGGATGGGGCGAAGTCCTGACAGCAGCTCGGAATATCGAAGACCTCCAGGTACTGATCCCTGCGCTCGCCGTGGCGGCCCTGCACGGTCAGGCTGTAGGTGATCCTCAGGGCGCCTCACGTCTGACCGAGGAACTGGACGAGCTCACCAGACACCGGTCCGACTGGTATCTGGTGCCCTTCGTTCCAGACATCGTCCGCCTGAGCCTGGCCGTCGATCGAGGTAGCGTCGCTCGTCGATTGCTGGACAGGATGAAGGATCTCACGATCCAACACACGAACTGCCTGGTGACTGGCCAGGCTCTCTTCGCGGAGTTCGAAGGCCGATTCGACGAGGCGACACGTCTGTTCGATGACTCGGCTGCCAGATGGCGAAGCCACGGTTTCGTCTTCGAGCTGGGCCAATCACTTCTTGGCACGGGACGATGCTTGACACGGCTCGGGCGGCCTGATGGCGCCGATCGGCTCCGGGAAGCACGAGCCCTGTTCCAATCCCTGGGCGCCGGCTCGACGTCCGAGGCATAGGCCTCAGCTTCTAGCCCGAGAGGTCGTGAACGGGGAAGATCCTCGCCTTCACCCGGTCGATCAGCCGCTCCACTGCCGAGGGGTTCCCCGGCCCTGTTGGGGGCTCGAGGAGGGTGGCGGGAACCTCGTAGCCCGCCTCGCGTTCGGCAGTCTCGATCCAGGACTCAGGTATCTCGTCGGGAATCTTCACCTCGGCCATCTCGGCGAAGTAGATCGTCCAAGCGCGGGGAACGACCCGTGCCCACTGATAGCCCCCACCCCCGGTGGCGAGCCACCGTCCACCCGCCGCCTCGTGGGCCAACTCGTGCAGCATGACCGCAGTCTCGCGGTAGGCGTTGGTGGACAGGCCGAGCTCGGCCAGAGGATCGGTGAAATGTGTGTCGCATCCCAGTTGGGTGACCAAGGCATCCGGTCTCCACGCCTTCACCAGCGGAGGAACGATGGCCCGGAAGGCGGTCAGCCACTCCTCGTCCGTGGTCGACGCCGGAAATGGGACATTCACCTTGGTCCCTTCGGCCCTCCCTGCTCCCGCCTCGTTGACATCGCCCGTCCCCGGGAAGATCCAGCCGTACTGGTGGAGAGAGATCGTGAGGACACGTGGATCCTCGTAGAAGATGGCCTGCGGACCGTCGCCGTGGTGGACGTCGACGTCGACGTAGGCGATCCGGTCGATCCCCTGCTGCAGGAGCCACGCCATGGCGATTGCGGGATCGTCGTAGACGCAGAAGCCGCTGGCCCGCTCGGGCATGGCGTGGTGGAGCCCGCCGGCCGGGTTGAACACGTGCTCCGCGCGGCCTTTCACCACGGCCTCCGCAGCGGACAGCGAAGCTCCTGCCACCCGCGTGGAGGCCTCGTGCATCTGCGGGAAGATGGGGTTGTCGCCGGGACCGAGGCCGAATATCCCCCATCGACCTTGTTCCCCGTGTCCGGCCCGCGTCACCGCGTCGATGTATCGGTCCGTGTGAACCAGTCGCAGCTCGTCGAGGGTTGCGTCCCGAGCTGGGGCCTCGACCACCCGATCGCCGTCAACGATGCCGTAGGCCTTGATGAGCTCGCGGGTCAATGTCACGCGGGCGGGCCGCAAGGGGTGCGGTGGGCCATGGTCGTACCAGGGCGCATCGTCGCCGTACCAGATCAGTTCGACCCGATCACTCATCGATGCCCCTCTCGTCCCGCTTTGGGCCCGCTGTTGGCGCCGCGCAACCTTTCGCCTGTGCCAGGAAGGCCGGGTAGGCCATAGCTGACATCGCGTACAGAAACACGGGCGCAGCTGCCGCGACACCCGTGTCGTTGGCGAAGAACGCCACCACGCCTCCCAGGGTGAGCACGACCAGGGCCTGCTTCCACGGTTTCCCCGCGAGGTCCAATCCCCGCCCGATCGGTCCCGGCCGCATCAGCACGAGCGCCAGAATGATCGGTAACCCGAGGAGCGGGATCAACGCCGGGGGCGCCTTCCTCACCTGCTCGAAACTCACGCCCAGCCGGTCCCCAAACTCGTGGAGGGCATCGCCCAGGTGGCTCCCCGTTCGCTCGACGAACCTGGTCGCGTGGGTGGGCGTTCCCGGAAGGTACCGATTGGCGAGCAGGACCGCCCCGAGCCCGAGTACCGTCACGCCGGCAACGAAGGCCAGTTCCTTGATGCGGAAGCGCCGACGCGTCCGAAGCACCCACCACAGCCCGGCGGCGAAGAACACTGTCATCGCTCCCCCAAGATCCGCACCCAGGGATGGGAATCCCGCGAACAGCCCCGCGCCGAACAGCACCAGGAATCCGGCGAACGCCGGCAGCGCGGCCGCTACGAACAGGGCGCTCGCCAGAAGCAGGCTAAGGAAGGCGTTGGGAAGCCCGTAGAAGCGGGCGCCGTCGAACATGGTCCCCCCGATGAGGGGGATCCGGGCACCGCGCCACCCGAGCATGGCGTCCACGATGACCACGGCCAACCCGACCACGCCGAGGAACGTGAACGGGCCGAGCGAACCGGGCCATGGCGCCGCCCGGGCCAGGGCCGCGAGGGCAAGCACCGACAGGACGAGGAACGGCACCACCACCCAGTAGGTCAACCGTGGAAGCACTCCACCCAGCATCAGCGGTATGGACAAGGATGCGCCACACAGAGCCATGAACCGCAACGGGCCGGTGAGCCGCGGGGGAAGCCGCCGGCGAGCCACGAGGACCAGGGCTACGATGGCCACCGCGCCGGCACCGGACACGAAGGCGACCTCGGCGAGCTGGATGGGGAAGCGGATCCTGCGCTGTTCCAAGTGCAGACGGTGCAACGTGTATGGAGCTGGATCGTTCGTGACCCTGATCGGCTGACCGTCCATCTCTGACGGGATCGGGATACCGAAGAAGTCGAGGATCGTCGGAGCCACGTCGACGTTCGCCACCAGCCCGGTTTCCCGAGTGCTGGTGGATCGCAGGCCGAGCATTGGGCCGGATGGTAGGAGAAGCCGATCGGGCCGGCCCTCTGCCAGGATGATGGGGCCTACCTCGTCACCTCTACTGATCATGTCCGTCGACGGCGTCGGCGATACGACCAGGACGAGGGTGCGGCCCTGCCCCCATCGACGGATCTCATCGCCGATCGTGGGACCAGCCTCAGCGAGCACTTCTCGTCGGTCGCCGGCCGGATCGATCCAGTCCACCACGAATCGGTCACGCGATGATCGGATGCATCCGCGATCCAGGAACGAGTGCACCTCCGACGAGGGAAGGCGAAAATGCGTCGCGTTCGGGGAGACGTGACCCCCCACGTCGACCCCCTGTCGACACAGCGTGCGGGCCAGGAGCGAACGCCGACGAGGAGTGGGCTCGGCTCCCGACCCCAACGCTTCGTACACCTTCTCGGGATCGTCCCTGTATCGCCCGTTTGTCGCCATCAGCGCGGCCCCTCCGGCGCGGGCCAGCGTGGAGACCTGGGGGGTTCTCAGAAGCTCCTCGAACGAGACCCCCGCGACGATGAAGACGATGACCGTTCCATGTCTCCGCGTGGCAATGGGTGTCGGGGCACCTCTCGATTCTCCGGAGATGCCCACGCCGATGATGACGATCGCTGCGGTGGCGAGGAGGGCCGCGCGGGCCTGGGTCACGACAGGGCGGGCGAGAACGACGGCTCGGGCTCCCGGCGAACCTCGGCCCCGAGGGAAGCCAGGCGTTTGTCGAAGTCCTGGTAGCCCCGGTCCACGTGGTAGAGGTCGAAGATCTCCGTACGCCCGTCAGCGGCGAGGGCGGCGACGATCATCGCGGCCCCCGCCCGGATGTCGAGCGCACGAACAGGCGCGCCCGACAGCCTCTCCACACCCCGGATCACCGCGTGGTGCCCCTCGGTCCGGATATCGGCCCTCATGCGATTCAACTCATCGACGAACATGAACCTGCTCTCGAACACGTTCTCGGTGATGATGCTGGTCCCTCGGGCGATCGACAGCAGGGCCATCATCTGAGGCTGGAGGTCCGTGGGAAATCCCGGGTACGGCAGCGTCACGAAGTCGACGGCAAGCGGGCGCTCGTCCATGCCCACAGTGATGCTGCCATCCGAAATCGCGACCCTGGCGCCAGCTTCGTTCAGCTTGTCCAGGACGAGGTCCAGGTGATCGGCCGAAGCAGCTTGGAGCGTCACTTCTCCGCCCGTCATGCACACGGCGATGGCGAAAGTGCCGGCTTCGATCCTGTCGGGAACCACGCCATGCCGCACCGGGCGGAACGACTCGACCCCCTCGATCTCGATCGAGGTCGTCCCGGCGCCCTCGATCTTCGCCCCCATCTCCACCAGCATCTGGGCGAGGTCCTGGATCTCGGGCTCACGCGCCGCGTTCTCGATCACGGTCCGTCCCCTCGCCCCCACTGCCGCCATCAGGATGTTCTCGGTCGCCCCCACGCTCGGGAAGTCCAGCGAGATGAACGCTCCGTGCAAGTTGGGGGCCTTGGCTTCCAGGTAGCCGTGCTCGGACGTGAACTCCACCCCCATGCGCTCGAGCCCTTTCATGTGAAGGTCGATCTTGCGCGAACCGATGTTGCACCCGCCCGGCATAGCCACCCGACCATGGCCGTACCGCGCCAGGAGAGGCCCCAACACGATGATGGAGGCTCGCATCTTCCGCACCAGCTCGTAGGGAGCCTCGATCCCGGCCGCGCCGTTGGTGTCGATGGTGAGGGAGCTCTCGTCCCACGCCACTCCCGCACCCAGACGCTCTAGCACCTCGCCCATGGTGATGCAGTCCACGATCCGCGGAACGTTCTCGATGACGGTCCTGCCCTCGGCCAGGAGCGACGCCGCCATGAGCTTGAGGGCAGAGTTCTTGGCGCCGTTGATCCGGACGGCCCCCTGCAAGCGCCGCCCCCCGGTCACGATCAGGCGATCCATGTACGGATTCTAGGGGGTAGCCTCGTTCCTGAAGGACAACGTGGTGACTCTTACCCGGCGAGGTCGATCCGGGTGACGGCCTTGGCCAGTTGGGTTATGGCCTCGGCGTCCTCGTGGTTCTGGATCTTGCTCTCGGCCTCTTCCTTCTGCCTCCTGGCCAGGACGAGATCGATCTCGTCCCTCAGCTCGGCGTGCTCGGCCAGGACGTCGACTCGGGTCTCACCTTCGTTGGTGACCACGTGCAGGAAGCCTCCGTCGATCGCCGCGGCGAGCCGTTCGCCTTCGACGGGATCGATGAACAGCGGTCCGATTCCGAGCTGAATCAGCATGGGTGCGTGACCGGCAAGGATGCCCACCTCACCCTCGCTTCCTCTGGCGACGACCATGGTGGCCTGCCCCGACCAGACCTCCCGTTCCGGCGTGACCAGAAAGACGTCGAATGGCGAGGCCACGGCCTATTCCTCGCCCCCCTGTCTTTCCATCGTCTTGGCCCGCTCCTGGGCCTCCTCGATCCCCCCGACCATGTAGAAGGCCTGCTCCGGCAAGTGGTCGTACTCGCCTTCGACAAGCGCCTTGAAGGAAGCGATGGTCTCGTCAATCGGCGTGTACTTGCCCGAGATCCCGGTGAATTGCTCGGCCACGAAGAACGGCTGAGATAGGAAGCGCTCGATCTTGCGTGCCCGCGCCACGATGACCTTGTCCTCCTCCGACAGCTCGTCCACCCCGAGGATGGCGATGATGTCCTGGAGGTCCTTGTAGCGCTGGAGGGTCTCCTGGACCTGCCGGGCCACGGCGTAGTGCTCGTCCCCCACGTGCCGGGCGTCAAGGATCCGGGAGGTCGAATCCAAGGGGTCGACCGCGGGGTAGATCCCCTTCTCCACGATGGCTCGGGAGAGCACGGTCGTCGCATCGAGGTGGGCGAACGTGGTGTGGGGAGCCGGGTCCGTGATGTCGTCGGCCGGCACGTACACAGCCTGGAGCGAGGTGATCGCTCGTCCCTTCGTGGAGGTGATCCGTTCCTGCAGTACGCCCATCTCGTCTGCCAGCGTGGGCTGGTATCCCACGGCCGACGGCATCCGCCCGAGTAGGGTGGACACCTCCGAGCCCGCTTGGACGAACCGGAAGATGTTGTCGATGAAGAGGAGGACGTCCTGGTGCTCGACGTCACGGAAATACTCGGCCACGGTGAGCGCGGCGAGTCCTACCCGCAGCCGTACGCCCGGCGGCTCGTCCATCTGGCCGAACACGAGGGCGGTCTTGTTGATGACCCCGGTCTCGGTCATCTCCAGGAACAGGTCGTTGCCCTCGCGGGTACGCTCGCCCACCCCGGCGAACACAGACACCCCGCCGTGCTGCTCGGCCACGCGGTGGATCATCTCCTGGATGATGACGGTCTTGCCCACACCGGCCCCACCGAACATCCCGATCTTGCCGCCCTTGACGTAGGGCTCGAGGAGGTCGATGACCTTGATCCCGGTCTCGAACATCTCGACCTTCGGCTCGAGCTCCTCGAACGACGGCGAAGGCCGGTGGATAGGCCAGTAATCGGCCGCGTCGACGGTGTCGGTGTCCAGAGGCTGGCCTATGACGTTGTAGACGTGCCCCAGCACCTTCGGTCCGACCGGGACGGAGATGGAGCGGCCGGTGTTCGCGACCGGGGCGCCACGGATCAATCCGTCGGTCGGCTTCATGGCGATCGTTCGCACCGTCGAGTCGCCGATGTGCTGAGCGACCTCGCATACGATCGTTGTGGTCTCCCCGTCCAGCGTGCGCTGGACCTCGAGGGCGTAGTTGATCTCCGGGAGCTCCCCCGGTGGGAAGTCCACATCGACCACGGGCCCGATGACCCTTACGACTCGCCCGTTCGCCCGTCCGTTGCCTTTCTCGTCAGCCATCTCGCTCCACGCTCCTATTCACCAGAGACCTGTCGCAATGCTTCAGCGCCTCCGACGATCTCCATGATCTCGGTCGTGATCTCCGTCTGGCGGGCCTGGTTGGCCACCCGGGTCAGGACCTTGATGAGCTCCTCGGCATTGTCGGT
>WNGE01008178.1_pt1 | contig 13159 bp, 17 predicted proteins | sample 5400651 | NCBI WGS metagenome assembly WNGE01 (sample SAMN13153370, study PRJNA577476) | soil metagenome | isolation source: 60 cm soil or saprolite under grassland replicate 2 | place: USA:California | collected 2016-06-15 | reverse complement strand
CGCGCCAGCGCCGCCAGCAGTTCCTCCTCGCCCTCCGCAGCGGCGGCCCTGGCCGCGCTGTCGCCGATGCCGTCGTCCAAGATCGCCGACGGCGACATCCACAGCGCAGCGTCCTCGATCAACTTGTCGAGCTGCTCGCGCGTGCCGCCGGCGGTGACCCAGTCCGAGACGTCCTTGTGCCCCGGTATGATCAGGATGCGGATGCGCGCCGCGACGCCGGTCAGCGCCTCACCGACGGCGTTGACGTGCTTCCAGCCCGGCTCATCGTTGTCCGGCACCAGCACGACGTCGGCACCACGGAAGTGTTCGCTATACTCAGGTCGCCACTTGTTGGCGCCGCCGGGATTACACGTGGCCGCGAAGCCGAGCCGCATCAGCGTCAGCGCGTCCTTCTCGCCCTCGGGAACGAGGATGACCATGCCGCGCTCTACGGCTTCGATCAGCTGCGGCAGCCGGAAGGGGATGCGGCGGACGTCACCGAGCTTCCAGGTCCATTTGTCGTGTCCGTTTGGGCGCCGTTGCAGGAAGCGGGACTTGTTGCCCGGCAGCATGCGGCAGACCTGGAACAAAAGCTTGCCGGTCTCGTCGACGTAGTCGTACGTGGCCTCGATGCCGGCATCGGCCCGGTCCTCGCCGTTGCTGAACCCCGCTTTCTCCAGCCACTCCCTGGCGCTGGCGCGGTCGCAATGCTCTTCCCGCATGACCAACTCGACGGGGCCGCCGCCCTCCCCGGTCTCGTGGTCGAAGAACACGCCCTTGATGGTATTCACTTCCAGCGAGCCACGCTGGCCGTAGCGCAGCTTGCCTGCTTTTGGCTTCGACAGTTCGGCGTTGGGTTCGCCAAGAAGCTGGCGAGCCACGCCGTCCATGATCGAAGCAAAGCAGCCTTCGTCAGTGGACATCAGTATCCTCCCGGAAGGTGGCCTCGCCGCGGCGTTCCGCGGCGGGGCAGTGGCGTGAATTACGCGGCTTCGTCCTTACCGAAGTCGCGGCTGTCGTCCGGCTCGAAGCCGGGGTCGTCGAGGTCGTCCTGCGGCCAGTCAGCCTTGGCCTTCGGTTCCGGTTTCGACTTCTTCGGCTTCAGGCCGCTCGGACCCTTGGCGGTGAAGGCTTCGCCGAGGATGACGACCTCGAGGCCCTTGGTCGGCTTGCCGGCCATGGTGCGCGGCACGGACTTCAGTCCGACCGTGCGGCCGACCCACTTCTGCGGGTTGGCCCCGAACGCGTCTTTCAGGATCGCGGAGTTGGTCATGTTGACGACCAACAGCTTGTCCTGGTCCTCCAGCGTCAGGACCGATTTCTTGCGCGTCGTACCGTCCTGCTGCCGCAGGTCGGCGGCGGCCACGCGCAGGATCTTCGCCTTGATCTTCCGGTCGCCGAGGTCGACGGCAGACAGGTACTTCGACGAGTACATCTTCTGCAGCTCGGGCTCGGAGATGCCGGTTTCGGTTTCGTATTCGTAGTCATCGGCCATGAAGATTTTCCTTTCTGGCCAGGGTGCGGTGTGTTTGGATGTTGGGTCCGCGCTGCACGCGCGCGGCATCCACACGGCTATGCGAACAGGTCCAGTTGCGCGGCTTTCTCGGTCTTCCTCCTGGCCTTCCCCGCCTTCCTGTCCCACTCGATGTTTTCCTGTTCGGCCTCGTGCTGCTGCATGGCCCTTTCGACTTCGAAGTGCTGCCGCACGATTGGTCCGAGTATTTCATCGTCCTCGTACTGCTGCCGGTCGTCGAGGATGGCCTCGGCGTACTGACACCATTCTTCGTCCTCGGTGTTACCGCCCAGCACGGTGACGAGCTGACCGAAGATGGACTGCAACTCGTCCACGAGGTCGCTGATGTTTGGATCGTCGTAGTTCATGATTTCACCTCCTGTCTCTTGCGCTTCAAAATGTGTTGTCTGATGTCTCGCAAGCAGTCGATCTGCTGTCATGACGTCTTCGAACTGCGAGCACCACTCGGCGGTCGAGCGCCAGTGCCACTCGCTCCAGTGTTCCGAGTTGTTTTCCGGTGCGCGCGCCGGCACCGGCAACAGGGCGTTCGTCAGGTCGTGCCAGTCACAATGCTCGGCTTTGAGCACCCGGTCGATGGCGCGCGCCGCGTTTGCGATCTCGCCGTCGTGCGATGAGGACAACATCAGGATCAATTGACTAATGCGCTCAGCGGAGGTGCTCGGGACGTTGATCACCGACTCCTCCTGTGGCGATTGCGCGCATGTTCCTCAAGCAGGACGTCGCGGCGACGTTGCTGATACGCGGCATTGAGCCGGTCCCACTCGGCCCACGCCTCGGGCGTGATCTTGTCGTAGCCGCCGTGCTCGGAGACGAGGTCCTGCAGGTTCGGGGCGGTGGAAGTGATGACGACGTCTTCATTCGTCGTCCTCCCCGTTCTCGATGTACTTCTTGCGGACGATCAGGATTTTGGTGGCAGTGATCCAGTCGGTGTCGAACCGGATGACGGCTTGCCGTTCCTCGTCGAGGGTGTCGATATCGACCTCGGACTCGGGCACTTCGATGTCCGGGAGAGTGACGTGTTCGGAGGACAAGCGGAGTCGCCGGTTGATGCGATCAATCTCCTCCCGCAGTTCCTCGAGTTTGGCGGCGGCTTTCTCGCGCAGCTCCTCCCGCGTTTCCTCGTCGATCTGCTCCTCGACCGCGTTTACGGCCTCAGCGTACCATTCTCCCTCTGCCTCCTTGACACGACTGGTGAGCGTCGGGTCGAGGTAGGGAGCGATAGCGGCATCAAGCATCTGCCGCAGCACGCCGCGCTGGACCATCTCGGGGGTCGTCAGCGCATCGATTTCCGTTTGCTTGACGCCAAACGCCTGCTCCCAGGCGGCAGCGCGCTTGTCGCCTTTCTTGATTGGCTCCTCGGGTAACCCAAGTTCGCGAACCTGATCTGGCGTGAGCGCGACTTGCACGATCTCCCAGCGCAGATCGGGGAACTGCAGATCCCGCAGTGCCTGCAATTTCCGTGCGATGGAGATGAACATCTGCCAGCCGCTTGGATCGCAATCCGTCACGGTAAACAAGACCAGCGGCCGATCATCATCGACCGCGTCCTTCGCAACCCGCCACAGCATGGTGTCGGACATTTCGCCCGGGCCTAGGTAGAGATCGGCCTCGTGCTCTTCCGCGAACGGACGGCAGATTTCTTCCAGGCTCGCCTTCTCTCCGAAGATGGCGAAGTGGAAGGCTTGCCGTGCAACGAACGCGTCCGTGTACGGCGTCGGCTCAAGGTCTTCCGGCTGGGGAATGTTGATGTCGAGCTCGATCAGCAGTTCGGACTCGGGCTCGACCTTCTTGCGGTGGTGGATGATCGGTTCGCTGCTGCGCTTGTCGATGATGCGGTCGAAGCTGACGTAGCCGAGCCAGCGCGCGGCCTTGCCGGCCTTCTCACTCAACCAAATCCAGTCTTCCTCGGTGTTTGCGAAGACCTTGCCGTCCGGCTTAGTGACCTTCTTCTTCGACATAATGATGCTGTAGTGCAGCCCGCGCCAATGAGTCTGCTTGGTAGGGCCGTAGAACCGGTCCAACAGCTCGGCGATCCATGTGGCGTTGCGGTGGTTCGCATCGGTGTCGAGGCGGTAAGGGTCACCCCGTGAGATCACCGTGAGGGCCCTTTGGGCGACTCCAGCGGCCTCGCATGCGGCTTCGAGGATCTTGCGCAGGACTCCGTTGCCGTTCTCCTTCAGCATCTGGAGCGAGTGACGGCTTGCCTTCCTCTTCATGGTCGCCCTCCCGCACGGGCCTCGGCCTCCGGGTCAGAAAACGTGATGACGGTGGGAGGGAACGGGTATATATGAGAGGTCATGTTCGTCTCCGTGCTTTGGTAGGCGCGAGTCGAAATTTCGGGCGCTGAGGTTCTGCCGAACCTCGCGCCCGTTCTTCATGTCTGATCGAAGCTCTGGAGCTTGGCGACCGCCCGGGCTTTGGCCATTCGGGTCGCCGTCTTGCGGTCGTAACCGACGTTGATCAGCGCGTTGTAGTAATCGACGACCTCGTCATCCCACCCGTTCGTGAGTGGACCGTACTTGCCCGGGGGCGGGAATTCTTCTCGCTGCCAAAGCCGGCGCAGATGCACTTTCGAGAGCAGCGTCCGGCCGGTGGCTCGGAGGTCCTCATACGGCAGAATCAATTGCGCTCCTCCTCGATCAGATCGGATCGAGTGAAGCGCCTGCTACTCAGGGGAAAACAGAACGGGAGGTTTTAATTTCCAGAGGGTTTTATTTGGAGTTTTTTGAAGGACCGCGCTTTCCGCGGGACCGCTTCAGGTGCGGCGGGGCTTGGCCCCATGCCTTGCTGAACTGATGAACCGGGTGGCCCTTGAAGTTGGAGTCGAACCAGTCTCTGGCCTCACCCTTAGTCGATCCGGGGTGTTGCTTCAGCCACGCGGTCAAATGGATGGCGATTTGCCCGACCTTCGAGCGGCCGGGCTTGTACTTAGCCGTCACTGCAGCGCTGGGAAACGATACGGATTTCCAGAAAGGATCGTAGCCAATCGGTTGGCGGTTCGCTGCGGCAGGCGGAATCTCGACAGGCTTGCCGGTGGTGCGGTCGATTGCCGGAACCTCACCGGATCGTGCCGCCTCAACCAACCCGCAGATGGCGGCCTCGATCTCTTCGCCGATGAGCCGACCGTGAACGGTCACCAGTTCGGCGCCCTTGCTGACGATCGGCGCCTCGCGCTCGGCGCGTTTCCGGTTTTCCACGATCCGCCGGCGCCGCTCCTCCTCCTCAGTTGGAAGGGCGGCCGGTCGAACTGGCTCGCCCATGAAGGCGCTGACGTATGCGATATCCGTATCGCTGCTAGGCTTGTTCTTGGACAAATCCCGCTCCACTGGCGGGTCAACGCGCGGGTCCCACTGCTCAAGCATGTGATGAAGAGGACCCACATCGTCGGCAGTGGCAAGCCAGCGGACCACCTCGAGGTCCCTGCGCAGAATCCAAGCCAACGCTTGCGGCAGCGTCCAGAATGCAGATTGGCTCACTGAGCCACCTCCCGCATCTTGACGACGTTGGCCGGCGGCGGCTCGACAATGTCGCGCAGCCTATTGGCCCAGAGGTCCAAGGCCTCGCGCATTTCATCGACGAAACGGTGCTGATCGTAAACGCGCTGAATACCTTTGCGGCCATGGCCGATCACCATCTCGGCGACTGTGTCTGGAATACGCAGGGCGCTGAGTGCGCTACGGACGACTCGGCGCAAGTCATGAATGACCCACTCCGGAAGCTGGGCAGCATCGCCGTGGTCTGTGCGGAGCTCCTCGAGCATCAGCCGATCAAGGCGTGCCTTAGCCTTGCTGAACCCGCTCGGCGGCTTGGTGCCGAAGGTCGTGCTGAACACATAATCGCCGCGCTGGAACCGCGGCAGCTCGCGCAACAGCGCGACCGCAGCATCACTGAGTGGTAGCCAATGCATCGAACCGGACTTGTGCCTTTCTTGCGGCATCTTCCAAAGTTTTTCGCTCAGATCGAACTCGCGCCACCGCGCACCGGCCGCCTGATCCCGACGCTGGCCGGTCAACGCCAATAAACAGAACATCGGGCCAAACGGATAACCCAGACGACTCGTCGCGCGCCAAAACGCGCGGACTTCGTCATTGGTCAGCGTCCGCTCGCGCGGCTTGAAGGTGCCAATCAGTGCCTTCGGTTTCAGCCGATCACAAGGGTTGTTCTCGACTCCGTACGCCCGGGAGGCGATCACCCACTCGAACAAGCTCCGGACATAGGCCAGCAGGTTGCGAGCTTGATGCCGCGCCCCCCGTGCCAGAACTTCCCGGATGATGGCGGCGACGTCATCCGGACCGATCGAGGTGATTGGCCTACTGTTCCAACGCTCGATGAACTCCCGCCGTAGGTCGCGCTCGACGACATGAGCCCGGCGCTGCTTCTGGCGCTTGATGTGGGCGAAATACTCCTCGGCCACCAAGATGAAACTGTGCTCCTGCTTGCGAAGCTCGGCCCTGCGCTGCTCCTCCTCCTTGACCTTCGGGTCGATCCCCTGGTGGATCAGCCCAAGCCAAAGGCGTGCCTTACTCCGGGCCTGCTCGAGGCTAAGCTCGCCGTACCCGCCGAGCGCCCGCCGGGTTGGGTGCGAGCTGCCGGGGTACCGAGCAACCAGCACGAATGTGATCTGACCACTGCCCATCACGCGCGGCACGAGTCCGGGAACGATCGCGTCCGTGTCCGCGTCGTACGGCTTGCCGTTTCGCGCCGGCTTGAGCGATTTCAGGTAGCGATCTGTGAGCGTCTTGCGTGGCATGAAATCCGCCTCTCTCCGGGAGCCACTGACGGTCCGCTGACGGGTTTCCGTGGCGCATCCTGGGAAACCTTTGGCAACGTCATGGCAACAATTTCGGTGAGATTGCCAGTTGCCAAAAGATGCGCAATGATATGCTATGATCGCTTACCGGCAAAGGAAAATCGGTGCAATTCACATGGGATGCGCTGATGGGATACTGTAAGATCATACCTGTGTCGACTTCACCGGCGTCTCTTAATCAGCGGGTCCAAGGTTCGAGTCCTTGTGCGCCCACCAGTCAAGCGCCTAATATTCAAGCGAAATTCTTGACGGCGTTTTTCACGGCGGATCGCCGTTCCGCAAAAGGTTCCAAGTAGGTTCCAAGCCCCGCGTGTGTGGACCCTGTAATGGGCATGCATGCTTACGAGGGACAATGCGCACTCACCAGCGAGCGGTCGAACGGCCTAGGACTGCCGCTGCCGAACGAGATGCGTCCAGTTTCACCCTTCAGCGCGCCAAGTCTGGGTGAAGCCCGGGAACAGGCCATCTCCGTTGGGCCGCAGGAATAGATCGGCTTGGAGCCTGCCAGCGCCGGTGAGTTCAGCTGCCAGTTTTTTCGGGACCGCGACACCGTTGTCCAGGCTGTACACCGTACCGACGGTCTCATGGGTGCACATCAGAAGCCGGCCTTGCCGGAGCGCCGTTCGGATTCGTTTCGGGGTCACGGAAGCATCCTCGTTCATGATCGGATTGCCAAAGCGGCTAGGCGGCGCGTTCCATCTCGACGCCACCGTATTGCCCGAGCATGGCGCGCAACCACTTGGCCGACTGCGTCAGATAAAGGTCGTTGAGGTGGACGGGCGGAACGAACAGCACGTCTGAGCCTGGATTGAGCACCCTCTTGTAGCTTTCCGCGGCTGTCCGAACGTGCAAGCCATGGTCACCGAACGCCCAATAACCTTTCCAACCGCCTCTGTAGAATTCCTGCTCCAGGGATCTGTAGCCCAGCGCCCTGAACACGCTGGGATGCGTCAGCACGTGAGCGGCTCGCGCCAGATCCAAGGGCGCCGTGTCGAGCCGGACACATAGACTGGACCGAGAATTCCTCTGCCCGATGGCAATCACGCACCAAAGCTCGACTGGCCTCAGGTTTGCCAACATGCGGACAAGAGCCAGCATGGCTGCGCCACGCTTCAGGCACGTTTGAGCGCTTATGCCCGCGCTGGCGACAAGCTCAACAAAGATCGACAACGGCGCGGTCGCGGTGGCGCAACGTCGCTTGAGCCTCATGTTGTATGGATTGCCGGCCAGGTACTGGGGCACGTTGGGACACATGCCAATGACCGAGTCGAGCGTACGCCAGGATTTCGAAACGGGGACAAGCGACTCCATGTCGGCGAGCAGCTTGTTACTTGCCGCTACTCCGGTCATGTCGCCGGATCGCACGGCCTCGATCGATCGATCGAAGCTCATTCCACCGTACCATCCGCTACGCTGCTCATTCTCCGAGCGCTTTTCGCCCGGAACTCGGTCTGCGAATTCGGCAAAGCCGGGAAGGTCGCAAACGACGAAGTTTTCTTTGGCGCGGGCTTGCACCTTGAGAACCGCCTCGGTTCCAGGAAGGGTTATCGTCTGGATCATGGCACGCTTAGACCTCGATCATCCGACGCTGGTCGGGAGTGACGTTCGCGAGGTATGTGGCTTCGGCTGCCTCTTGCTCGGCTGCCGCGATCAAAGCGGCCCCGCTGAGCGTCATCCGGACATCGATCATGACCTTGAGGCCAGCCGCTTTCGCCCGCGCCCGCGCGGCTTGCACGCGCGCGGCCCAGGCCTCATTGCCTAAGATCGAGATTTCGAACGCCGGATCGATGTTCCAGGAAAGGCGCGCCGGGAACCGCGACAGGAAGGCGGCATCAAGCTTCGTGGCCCCGCAATAGTCCGCGTTGGCACCATTACCCCACGTATTCGCGGTGCAGATAATCAGACAGTCCTTGTGCCGCTGGATCTGACCATCGGGGAACGTCGCCACGCCATTGGCGAGATGCGGATTGACCGCAAGCAACGCCACCGGATCCGATCGATCAACCTCATCGAACGTGTAAACCCCGCCATGCTCGTAAGCGTCGCGGAACGGCGTGCGATGATAATTGCCGGCTGCGTCGATGAAACCGAGCATCTCATGCGGCATACTGATCGCGCCCATTGAAGTACCATTTTCGATCAAGTGCCTTAGCCAGCTGCTTGCAGGCGGTCGTCTTGCCGGATGAAGCCTCGCCCGAGAGAAAGATATTCACGTGATAGCCTTGCACGTCGCGGGCTTGCCCAATCTTCAAGAGCTTGGGGAAGTCCGGGTGTACGGTGCCGTCGAGCGGCTTCACGTCGCCGTTCGGGGCCACGAGCTCGACGCGGATCGCAGGCGAAATCAGCTTCTTCAGGTCCGCGGCGATTGATTCTGCCTTGTCCTTGATCGTCGAATCCACGATCTCCCGCACTTGGTTGGCGTCGACGCTGGAGCCGATGACTTTCCGGAGCATCTCAAGCAGGGCCGCGGCGTCACCGTTTACGTGGCCGTTGCCCGAATGCGCAGTTGTCTTGATTGTCTCGTTTGCGGCGCAGCCCTGGTCCGAGAGTTCGTCGCCAGCGGCGTCCTTGGCCTCCTCAAATTTGCGGAGCAGGCGCGAGTATTGCTCGCCAGTGGGGTCGTTGTAGGCGAGGGCTAGCTCGCGCATGGAGAGCCCGCCGACGAATAGCGCCGGCAATCCTTGGGCGACCAGCCACTTTCGGACCATGCCCCGATTTTCGGCGGTGACAAGGATCTTGCCGCGGGACCCGATCGCTGCTTCCGCCTCGGCGACTGTCATGGACGGTGTTCTAGCCATTGCGGCCCTCGCGCTTGTGACGACGGATCAGCCGGGTTTCGAACGCGTACACGTCAGCAGTGAGAATTGAGCCGCGCCGTGACGGATCACCGTGTGATCTGTCGCGACGCTTGCGTGTTACCGTTGGGAAACGTCGAGCCCTCACACGATCCAACGCTCCGACCATCGCGCGCAGTTCGCGTTTGGACGGTTGCATGAGGTAAGGGGACTTGGTGAGCTCGATTGAGACGGCCTCACGAGCTTGGGCTCGAGCGCGCCGAAGCTTTGCGGTCATGGCATGATTTGCCACGGTTACCTCCTGAGGTAAGGAGGCGAGCACCTAACGCGGTTGAGACCCGTTCCCGCAGGTTGTCGTCATGCTGCGGTTCATTTGGTCTAGCCGTGATCCCGCCACTGGTTGCGGTGCTCGCGAGCCAAAAATGATCTAATGCGCCTCGACCACTTTCCTTGCCTTACGGCCGCAAGCCGGAGCGCAATTCCCGTCGTGTTATGGGTTCAAAGGGTATCCGCGACGCTCAATGTTCGGGGCTTGAGCCTTCCCGATCAGACCCGCGTTGGCACGCGGCGCCATCATGATCGGCTGCTCGTATCTCTTCATCGCGCGCTGGTGAGGCGCCTTGCCCCGCACGTAACCTGCTCTGCGAGGCCGCGAGGAGATCGCGCCGGCTTTTCTCGATAAGTCATCCCGTCCGGAGGGACCGCGCGTACTCGCCAGCGCTAGGCTATTCTCCACCACGACCTCGGAGGGTCGCGTGCCCAGGGTTCCGCGTTTGAAGCGTACCCGTGCCCTTGTCCGACACTGTGCCTGAGTATGGCTTCCGCGCCCGCAGGTCCCATCCGACCTCGTACCCGCGATCCACGCAGGAGGCGCTTTGGAACCAGGAAACTGTGTGGTTCCTCACCCTAGAGACGGGGAGGGTGGGCCGGCGGGGTATCTGGACAGGCCGGAGGCCCGCCAGGGGGCCCCTCTAGTGTCCAGAAAAGACAGGGCTCAAAAAACCGGTCTGTTACACGAATGTAAAAGGTCAGCGGGCGACGTGGAATTTAGTCCCACATAATAATCGAATGCCGACCAAAATTTGTTCCAAACCGTAGTTCAAACTGATTGCATTTCGGACACCGGTAATGGCCATTCGTTAGCGTCAAGTCACTCCAGTTCGCGATGGTTTTGCCATCCCCCTTCCACTGATCGGGCGTCGTAAGCGGGCTGACGTTGCTATTCTTACATCGTTCACAGAGTAGCGGCGAGCTCTTGAAGTTGCCCGTGGTTACGGCACTGCAGCTGAGGCAGATGACCGGCCAAGCGGCATACTTCGTGTGATTATGCATGCCGCCGCCGGTGATGAGAAACGTATCGTACCCGCAGGTAAAACAATGGGCATCTATTGACGATCCCATCAGCTCCCTCCTTCGGTGTTCTTCCGGCAGCCTTCTTCACCTGTCCAACCCTGACCACGCGCCCATTTTTTGAACCACTGAAGGCGAATCGGATTAGCATTTATCCACGCAATATTGTCCCCGCCAACCTGCCTCCAAAATTCTGCCGGAGGTCGAGGGTTCGTTTCGGATAAAGTGCCCTGCACGAAGGCGGCTGCGCATTGGGCAACAAATTTGGACTCAAGCTTTCTTAAGTAGGGTTTTTGCTGCTTTTCCTTTGGGTATAGCGCGGTCTTATCCTTGAGATCCCAGCGCCCAAAGGTTTCCTCTTGTGGGAGGGGATGTTCACCATTGGTTGGCCAGAGCGTCCCGCCCGGCCCGACAAACCACCTTCAGCTAGCCGTGGTCCGAAAAAACAGGGCAGGTCATTCGCGCCGTATGTCCCTCAGACAAATGACGATGCTGTAGAATCGCCAGTTTAGGGACTATAATCCCTAGAGACTATATGCCCGATATTGCCCATGCAGGATTGGCCCGGAATCTTGGGGAGAAATGTTCGGCGGTTGCGTCAGCAGAAGGGGCTGACGCAGGAGGAGCTAGCGTTTGAAGCCGAGATCGACCTGACCTACATGGGTGGAATTGAGCGGGGGAGGCGGAATCCCAGTCTGATGGTTATGGCCAGAATTGCGGAGGCGCTATCGGTACCCTTGCCGAGGCTCCTGAGCGATTGACTTGCCTCAATGGGGCACGCTGTGGGCGGCGGGGCTGACACCGACAATTGCGAGCAGGTGTCGATTTTCTGATTGCCGCGCCCTCACGAATTCGCACGCTTGCGCCTCGCTGAAGCTCAATTGCTGCGGCGTGATTCCGCCACGAAACAGCTCGTATATGAGCCATAGTCGATACGTGTTGAGAACGTCGCTCTCACAATAACGGGCTACGTCTTGAATCCTTCCCGCACGCACCATTTCGTCGACCTGGGTGCCGTCGATCCCTTGTGGTTTCCCGCTTAGCCCCATGATTTTGCAGATCTCGTCCAACTTTACTTTCGCGCCTGACATATACGATCCGAACACATCGCAAAGGTCGAGAGCGTCCGCGCTATAGCGGTGGAAGTACTGCCTGACCTGTAGACCAGCTGCCGGTATGCGGTTCACCATCGACCTGTATCTAAGCACCGGCAAATCGAAGCTGTGGCCGTTAAACGTGATGAGCTGCGGGCACAGCTCGCCGATTCTTTCGATGAATGATCGAATGAGCTCTGCTTCCGAGCGCTCTCCAATGTGGGGAGCGCCGAGAGCTTCGATCCGCCAACCTTCGTCTGATCTGACCGCGATCAATGCGCCGATGCACGCGATCTTGTGAAGCGGCTGCTTGGGAAATCCTGGGCCGAGAGCCGCCCGGACTTCATGCTCCGACGCCCGTTCCATGTCGAGCATTCTGCCCGCAGCGTCGATATCGGGCGTAGTCTCCAAATCCCAGACGATCACGTGTTCTGGCATGCATCACCGCCGCTCTGGTTTGCGTACCGCCCCCAAGAGTTTTCAGGGAAACCGGGCTCCAATTGCTGTAGCGATCTCTTGTTCCTCTTTGGCGCTGCACCCACAGAATGCGACGTCCTGTGGATTGCTCCCTGAAAATTGTAACGTTCGAAAGTGCGAGTCCTTACCCGGAACGATGTCGTAGTCGTTCGCGCCGCGCCGCACGCTTTTGAAGCATTCCAGCGGCGAAAACCTCTGCTCAAAATACTGGAGCGCTAAAAGTTGATCCGACGTTGCGAACTGGGCGGTCCTCTGATCATGAGCGCAGATCGTCATGTTATAAACGGGAACGGGGCTGAAACTGAAGCGATAGCACTTTCGGAAACCGAGCCTACCGATGCGCTGATCCCAACCGCCACTGCAATAAAGGCGAGAATCCTTGTCGAGCTGATTAAAAATCTGCGCCAGGGACACGCGCCGGCGATTCTTACCGCATTGCCGTGCCTGGTGATGTGCGGGGCGCGCCTTTGCATGAACAAGCTGATCGGCGGCGGCCGCTCGTGCGAGTCGCAGCCGGCCGACCGATCGACAGACGATCTGACTGAGAGGAGGAGAGAGACCGATGCGTAGACTACTGAGGCCCCTCGCGGCGATTGGAGTGCTCGCCGTCGTCGCAGCCGGCTCGGCGCTGTACGCCGCCGATTCGCAGGACGATTCCGGTTCGATGATGGGAGGCGGCATGATGGGACAGCTTCACGGAAGTGATGATGGAGGAATGATGGGAATGATGGGGCGAATGAGCCGGATGATGGGCCATTGCTCCGCGATGATGCAGGGCGGCCAACGCCCCAATGACCAGTGGCGCAAAGGTACGCCCGAGAACAAGAGCTGAATCCCGGTTGGGCCGTGCAAAGGCTGGTCCTTGCGATCGCGCTGGGCGCTGCTGCGTCGCCCGCGTGGTCGCATTCTCTGAAAGAACTGCAGAGTTCGCTCAGCGACCGCGAAAAATATTTTCAGCCGATCGAAGGACGCGCCCGCTTTCACGTTGCAGGATGCGGACGGACATGATGTCGGTCTCGCCGACTTCCGCGGCAAAGTCGTGGTGCTGCATTTCATCTACACGAATTGTCCGGATGAATGTCCGCTGCATGCCGAGCGGATCGCGGAAATCCAGGGGCTG
>WNGE01006347.1_pt1 | contig 13159 bp, 8 predicted proteins | sample 5400651 | NCBI WGS metagenome assembly WNGE01 (sample SAMN13153370, study PRJNA577476) | soil metagenome | isolation source: 60 cm soil or saprolite under grassland replicate 2 | place: USA:California | collected 2016-06-15 | reverse complement strand
GCTCAATTCCCCCGCGGAAATAAAGGTTGACTGGTCTTGTCTGAGAGGTGTAACGTCTCACCCATTAGGTGGAATCGGGACTGCACCTTTCGGATTAAAATCCAAATTTTCATATAAAGACAACTGTTCGGCTTAGCCAACGATCTTTGCCAGAGAGCCGGAATCTGATTGTAAGCGCCATATCTTTATCCACCTAGCGATACTCAAGGCATTGGCTCTAACTCTGGCTATGCGTTTGCGTGTGTTCTTCAGGTTTTCTTGCTCTACTTAAACAAGAATCAATTCTTGACCTACTAAGAATCGATTCTTGCCGTCATAGATTCAAGGCGGGTCCACTGATTTTTCAGGTGCGGCCTTCAATTGGTGGTATACGGCTCAAAAGCCACTCTCCAAGGAGCATGTTATGCAGAGAAGCAAAGTTCCCCTGTTCTTGCTCAGCCTCTTAATCGTCGCTGCAATCGCTGTAGATACTCGTGCGCAGGCTGTATATGGAAGTGTTTCTGGTACCGTCACCGATGCCCAGGGTGCGGTGATTCCAGATGCGACTGTTACTATCACGAGCGTCGAGCGAAATACTTCAGATACTGTTCAGACGAACGACTCTGGATTGTATGTCAAAGACCGATTGCTGCCTGGTACATATAAGGTGACAATCGAGAAGTCTGGGTACAAGCAAGGCCTTGTCCCTACGGTTGTGGTGAATGTTGATGCTCAAGCCAAAACTGACGTCACGCTCGAAGCCGGGCAAGTCACCGAAACGGTGACAATCTCGGCCACCGAGGGTCAACTCCTCAAGACTGACCGTGCTGACGTAGCGACAACCTTCGAGACAAAACAGATTACGGATCTTCCCATTCTCGACCGCAACTTTACGAAATTTATTCTTCTCACTCCCGGGACGCAGCAAAATGGCTGGCAGCATGCGGCGAGTGAAAATCCGCAGGGATCGACTCAAATAACAGTTAATGGCCAGCACTTTAGCGGCACCGGCTACCAACTGGATGGTACCGAGAATCGTGATCCCATCCTCGGGATTATCGTTATCAATCCGAACCTGGAAGCCATCGGTGAATCAAAGGTAACCTCGCAGAACTATGACGCCGAATTCGGACAGGCCATCGCCGGTGTTGTTTCTGTACAGACCAAGTCCGGTACCAATGAGATTCACGGCAGCATCTTCGATTTCCGGCAGAACGACGTTCTCCAAGCGCGTAATCCGTTTTCGCAATCCCGGCCGGATAGCATAACTGGGAAGCTCGTGCCGGATACGATCAGGAACCAGTTCGGCGCGTCAATAGGTGGGCCGATCGTTAAAGACAAGTTCTTTTACTTTGGCGACTACCAGGGCACGCGCAGTAAAGTTGGTGGAACGCGATTACTCACTGTTCCAACTCTTAAGGCACGTACCGGAGATCTCAGTGAATATGGCGTTGCCATCTTCGATCCAGCCACCGGCACCAGCGTTGCCACACGTACGCAATTCACAGGCAATGTCATTCCCACGCAGCGGCTTTCGCAGCAAGCTCTCAATATCTTGAAATTGATTCCGGGGCCTAACTTAACGGGTTCAGACAACGGCACTCGAAACAATTTCGCTACTTCCGGCAGTGAGCTCTTCAACAACGACACTTTCGACGTGCGTATAGACGGCCGACTCTCGGATCGCTTCAACTTGTTCGGGCGATATAGCTTTGCCAACTTCACACGCGACGGCCCGACCGCCTTTGGCACTGGTGGCGGTCAGGAGCTTGTATCTCTCGGCGGCACTTCAAAGGTGCGTAACCAGAGTCTTGCGCTCGGCTTTGACTACACTTTGACGCCCTCCACGATTCTCGATTTCCGTTTCGGTTACTTCAAATACAAAGTCAACGTGTTGCCCTTCGACTTCGGCACCACTCCGGCAACGGCTGCTGGTATTCCGGGCTTGAACCTGGACGACTTCTCTTCCGGTCTTCCTGCGATTTTCGCTGATGGCGATCGCGGATTTGCAGCAGGCTCCGGGCTCGGCGTCAATCGCTGCAACTGCCCGCTTGATCAAGATGAGAAACAGTATCAAGCGGTGGGGAACCTGTCGAAGTTGTTTGGTAACCATACCCTTAAATTTGGTATTGACGTTCGCCGCGCGATTAACCTGCGCGTACCAAGCGACGCGCACCGTGCTGGCGAGCTTTCCTTTAATCCTGCCCGCACGAGTGGAGCATCAGGCGGTGGGCTCGGTATCGCCACTCTTCTACTTGGCGATGTGACCAAGTTGAGACGTTACGTCAGCACGGCCATAGATGCAGGCGAGAGGCAGTGGCGTCATTTCTACTATGGCCAGGACACTTGGCGCGTGACGCCAAAATTGACGCTCAACTACGGCTTGCGATTGGACGTAATTAACCCGCAGACCGTCAGTGCGCCGGCCAAGGGCGGTTTCCTTGATCTGGATACGGGAAAGATCTTGGCTGCAGGAGTTGGTGATGTGGCGTTAAATGGTAATGTCAAAAACAGCTACAACCTTGCCCCACGTTTCGCTGCCGCCTATCAATTCACTGAAAAGACGGTGCTCCGTATGGGCTACGGTCGCAGCTACGATATCGGCGTTTTCGGTTCTCTCTTTGGCCACTCCGTCACACAGAATCTCCCAGTGTTGGCCGTGCAGGAGCTAGACCTTGGAGGCGCTAACCGAGTATTCACACTTGCGCAGGGACCCCCGGCCTTCACAGCTTTCTTCGGTCTGAATGCGGCACCTAATCAGGGTGGTGTACCAAACACCTCTCTTCCGTCCAACGGCCAGTTCTTCCTGCCGGATGGGGTTTTCGCGCGAGCCTTACCATTCAAGCAGCGATTGCCTGCCGTTGATGCTTATAACATAACGTTACAGCATCAACTGACGAAAGAGATCTCCCTTGACGTGGCCTATGTCGGCAACAAAGGAACGCATGCCTTTGCTGGTGGCGGTCCTGCTGCAAACGTTAACCAGGTGACCGCCGTAGGGTTTTTCCCTGGCCGTGATCCGAACAAGTTCAAACCCTTCTTCCAGAAGTATGGCTGGACGCAAGGTATCGACTACTTCTGCAACTGCGCTGACAACCGCTACAATGCGCTGCAAACCAAGATCACCAAACGCTTCACCAGGGGATGGTCCCTGCTCGCGCACTACACTTACCAGCGAGCGATCTTCAACGACGCTGAGCAATTCTTCTTTAATCGCGAACTCAATCGCGGGCGAGAAGACTTTGATCGAACACACATCTTCGTGCTCGCGAACACTTACGAGTTGCCGTTCGGGCGTGGCAAGCGATATTTCGCGAATCCGTCAAAGGCGCTCAATTACGTCGTTGGTGGCTTCCAGTTCAATTCGACTACCACCATCGAGAGTGGATTGCCATTCAATGTCAGTTACGACCGACCACAAACGGAACTCGACACAGGGCCGAACCGCCCCAATGTGAATGGGGATCCAAAGACAGGCGGATCACGGGATCGGTTCTTTGATCCTACTGTGTTCTCGCGACCGGCAGTGGGAACCTTCGGCAATCTCAAGCGAAATTCATTGAGCGGGCCTCACTACTGGAGAACTGATGCTTCACTGTTCAAGAAGTTTGCCCTTGGCGAAACCACAGAACTGGAGTTCCGGATTGAGTCGGTGAACGTGTTCAATCATGTGAACCTCGATCAGCCCGATGGATTTATCGGGGATCCCGCTCACCCAGCATCCAACGCAGGCCGTATTGGAAATACTGCTTTTGGAGGTACGGATCCGCAACGAAACTTCCAGTTCGCTTTGAAGTTAAAATTCTAGCGATCTCGACGTTTTGATTGTTGATTCGGCGTTTACCCAAAAGAGTTACGCCGCCGTCGTAAACAAACAGAAAGGAGAAGCCTCTCGGCTTCTCCTTTCTTTTCTGCCGTTAGATCCACAGCGGCGCAGACATCGTTGGAGTCTCGCAATCCTGCTATCAACTCCAACGGATCAATGTGAATTACGGATATTCAACAATGGCGGCGATAGGCAAGCGACCGACCGCATCAGAACTAACTATCACGGCTGGCCGGGTCTTTTTAATTTCCGTCCCAACTGTGGGGTCAAAATTGACGAGCTAAATTTCGCCACGCTTCGGCAGGGAAAGGCTAGGATTCGACAATGTCACCACACTGCCACTGCGCGCGTTCTGTCCTCTCTGAGTCTGACTCGTAGTGCTCAGCCATCCGGTCAGCCTGCTCCGCTAGTTGCCTGCGGCGCTCTTCGAGCGGTAATTTCATAAAGGCACGACGCTGGGCAAGTGATAACATCTCATTGGCTTCTGTCGTTGACTCTTCAGTAATCATAATTCTTCTCCTGTCGGGACAAGTTTACGATATTTACCGGTTGGTCGCTAGATGGCGAAAGGTCTCTTGGCCCACTGTTCAGCGCGACGTTCTACTTCCTTCAGACCGTGGCACCTTTAGTCCATCCAGCTTCAATACGTCTAACTTTTCTCTGCCGGGCAACTGTGCATAGAGTTCGACAAACGCGGCGTTAGTCCAGCCAAAGCCAATCTCATTAGATTTGTAGCCAAACTTTAGACCCGCACTCACCTCCGATTCACGCCGCTCGACGTCATACTTCTCGACAATCGTGTTGTGCTGGATGAATTCCTTCAGAATCATGGAGAGAAAATTCGCCGAAATCCGGTCGGCTTCCTTTGCATACCCATAGCGACGTAGTCCCTGCACCGCAATCAACTCCGTCGGGGCCCAGCCAAAAGGAGCATCCCATTGACTGCCGCTAACGTAAGTGCTTGTCAGCAGCCCACCTGGTCGTTCAAAAAGATGAAGGTTCGCTACCATCCGCGCCGCCTGGCTCTTATCAGCGATGCCAACCCAGAGCGGATAGAAGGTGGTCACGAACGGGTACCGCCGCACCTCCTTCCTGGCAAAGTTATAGTCGTAATAAAGACCGTCCTGTTCGTCCCACATCAAGCGGTTGACCCTTTTACGTCGCTCTTCAGCGCGATTCGTCCAGACGCGTGCCTGGCGAGCATTGCCAAGTATTTTTAGGATCTCTGCTGTATCGGTCTCCATCAGGTAGAGCAACGAATTCAGGCAAACTGGATCGTAATGGATGATATCGATGTTGAAAGGCCCGAATCGATTCGAGGGATCGAAGCCCGACTCGCGCATCGACCGGTCTCCTTTGTAGAAGAGATCTGTTAATTGGTCCTTCCCTTTGTCGTAGTACTGGCTTAGGTCGTAATCTTTGACATCATGCGTGCGGTAGTAGTCCTTGACGAGATCGTAATGGTCCCGGCCCTTGTCGTCGCGTTCACCCGATAGAACTTCCGGTGCCGGACCGTCACCCAGGTCATAGTAACGTGAAAGGCCAGTCTGCTCTGTCAGGTGTGGTTCTTCAATCCAGAAACGATAGTACTTCTCGATGGCCGGGACTGTGCTTCGCAGCCAGGAAACATTTGGCTGCTTGCGGTAAACGTTGAGGATCATTTGGGTCAAGAATGGTGGCTGCGATCGCGAGAGGTAGTAGGTGCGGTTGGCGTTCAGGATTTTCCCATAGTGATCGATCTGGTAAAGAAAGTTATCAGCCATGTTCTTTGCCAATACCAACTCATTATCCTGCACCAATCCAACCTGGGTGAAATAACTGTCCCAACCATACATCTCGTTGAAACGACCGCCTGGCACCACGTAAGGGTAAGGCAGATAAAGCAAACCGTGCTCACGAATCTTGCTCACATCAGTTGGCAGTGGCCGAATTTCAATCTTGGCAAAGTCCTCTGCCGGCATCTGAGCGCGCAGGTTTTGTTCGATCCGCTTGACGTTTTCCCGGCGAGAAACATAAACAGGCCAGTGCCCGTCAGCCATAGGCGAGAACTTTGGATCCGGCGCGGCCTTGGCAAGCTGGGCGCTCGAGCGTGTCAAAGTGTGCCAGCTTTGCTTGATATACTTTTGAATAGCCCGAAGCTGTGTCGCAGATGCTTTATCTGCCGGAGACTTGGATGACGCTAAAGGCGAGGCGAACAGTAATAGAGATATTATTAAAAAGAGGAAATATTTTCTGGCTCCTGATTTCTCTGTCATACTCAATTTTTCTCCTTAGGCCGCTGCTTTTCTGGCACTAATCTAAGAGTCAATTACGAGAGAGTCGATTCTTTGGCTTGCTGCCTGTAAAGCATAAGTTAAATATTGCTTTGTGAACAATTAATTCCTGCAAGTGAACTGCATTGGAATAATGCTGGGAAGATCTCTTGTTCGTGTCCGTTCGTGTGACTTCGTGGATCGTTCTGATCGCTCGGCCAAGCAAACGATCCACGAACTAACACGAAGAAATGAGATCCAAAATGAGCACTGAGAAATGTCAAATGGCAAATGAAAATTCGGTCACTACCGCTCCTCGGGTTCTGTGGTTGAGTGATATGCGCTTGCCAAACTGCACCAGTATCTTGCTTTGTCATTAGAGGAACGACCAATGGCAGACCTTCAGCTCAAGGACGTCGCCAAGATCTACCCGGGAAACATTCGCGCGGTCGCGCCCACCAGCGTTGAAATCGAAGATGGCGAGTTCGTCATTCTTGTCGGCCCATCAGGCTGCGGCAAATCTACTCTGCTGCGCATGATTGCCGGACTGGAAACAGTCTCTCAGGGAGAAATCCATATCGGTGGCAGGCTGATCAACAATGTTCCTGCCAAGGATCGTGACATCGCCATGGTCTTCCAAAATTATGCTCTTTACCCACACATGACTGTGTACGAAAACATGGCCTTCGGCTTGAAGATGCGGAAACTGCCCAGGCCGGAGATAGAGAGCCGGGTCCGCACAGCGTCCGAGATACTCGGTCTGAACAGTTTCCTGGAGAGAAGACCCAAGGCTTTGTCCGGAGGTCAGCGCCAGCGGGTCGCCGTTGGGCGCGCCATCGTACGGCAACCGAAACTCTTCCTCTTCGACGAACCGCTTAGCAACCTGGACGCGAAGTTGAGAGTTTCCATGCGCGCCGAGTTGATCAAGCTGCATAAGCGGCTGAAAGCGACGATGATCTATGTCACTCATGATCAAGTTGAAGCGATGAGCATGGGTGATCGGTTGATCGTACTCAAGGATGGAATCGTGCAGCAGATAGGAGCTCCGCTTGAAATCTACAATCATCCCGCCAATCAGTTTGTTGCCAGCTTTATTGGCAGCCCGCCGATGAATTTTATCAACTGTGTAATGATCGAGCATGACGGCCACTTCCTTCTCACCGGCGATGGTCTACGAGTTAAGCTTCCGGCTGAAAGGAAAGCAGCGTTAAAAACAGGCCGTAGCGTCGGAAATCTTCCGGTGGTACTTGGTATCCGGCCAGAAGATATTTCTGAGCGACACTCTCACCACGGTGCAGTTGACGACAGCATTATCAAGGCGCGAGTGGATTTTCTGGAGCCGCTAGGCAGCGAAGTTATTGCCACCTGCTCGCTTGCGGGGCATGAGATCATCGTTCGCTTAGATCCACGAACCAGCGCGAAGAGCGACGAAATGATCGAATTATTCCTCAACATGGAACGCGCCAGCCTTTTCGATCCTAAAACGGGCGAAGCGCTCCTATGAATGCGCTATTATTACTGCGAATCGATTGCTCAATCGTGCGACCACCAGGTTGCTGAGGCAAGGAGGCGCAACTTACATGAGAAGAAGGCTGTTTCTCGCATTTGGAATAATCCTGGTTTTTGCCTGTTCGACAGTTGCTCAGGTTAATAATCAAAGGCGGCGCATTGGTCCTAGTCTTACAGGTCCAGTACGATCGGCCCGTATTGAAAGGGCGACCTTCTCAACGAAAGGGAATGACTACGTTGAAGGGTCACGCGTATTGGCTGAGATCAACATTCTCGACCCTCAGTGGAGGAGATTGGAACGGAGATACTATAAACCCGATGGCTCGGTCCTTACGGTTGACGTTTGCACTTTTGATGCAGACGGGTATCAGACCGAATCCTCTGGGTATAACGGTGAGGGCGGTGTGATTCGCAAGGTAGTCTATATCTATGATCATCGAAGGAGATTAAACGAGTATCTCAGTTATAAGCCCGATGGAACTCTACAATACAGAATGGTCACTACTCGCCTAATTCCTGGAAAAGCCGAGGTAACGACCTACAATGGTGATGGCTCTTTTCTAAACAGAGCTGTGAATACTTTTGCTATGGAAGGGGAAAGAATCGAGTCATCTGTTTACAACGAGGACGGCTCACTGTTAGAGAAGAGAGTCTTAGTTGGTGACGGCAAAGGAAGAGTTGAGAGGTGGGAGTTCAAATCTGATGGCTCACTCCTGGCAAGGTTTGTCGAGACGAGAGACAGCGAAGGATTCTTAATCGAGTGGGTCGAATACAACGTAGATGGTTCTATTCGTCGGAAGGAGACCATCACTCGCGAGTTTGATGCCAAAGGAAATTGGATTAAAGAGACAAAATCGGAATGGGATGCTAAGGCAGGCACCCTCGTACCGACTGCGATTAGTTATCAAATCATAACCTATTATTGAGAGTCCGCGATCTCCGGGAGCTGATCTTGGGTAGTGCTCGGTTAGTTGTGTTGCTAACGAAAGCGATGGCTGCGATTCTATGAGGTCAGTACCACCACGCGGTAGCGGGTGGGTCCGTACGGCCAGAGATGCGCATCGCCCAGCCACTCGCTACCGCGTGGTGGTACTGACCTCATAGCATCGCAGTAACAGGCATCGTAAGCATGTTGTCTCGATAGGAAGCAGTCAGTTGCACGGACAGCCCCGGAAACATTCCTAACAGAGCACTACCTGGTTCTGAGTCATGCGGCGGGCCTATCTACACGCAACCCGCTTCATATTTGCTTATCACCAAGCCTTCAGATGAAACTCGCCGCGATAGTTTTGTTGCTCGTTTTGTCGCTTAGCTGCAACTCATCGCGCTCATCAAGTAATCTCGAAACAGGCAGCCGCGTCACACTCACATACTGGAGTGCCACCAACGCTCAGGAGCTTGAGTTTGCCCGCCAAATGGCGGCTGAATGGAACGCGCAGCACCCGCAAGTTCAAATCAAAGTTGAGTCTGTTCCTTCCGGAAAGTCGACTGAAGAGGTCATCCTGGCTGCTATAGCCAGCCAAACAACACCTGACATTTATGCCAGCGTTAACCCGGGGGCGATGCAAGACCTACTCGACGGCGAAGCCGTGGTCCAACTTGATGCCTATCCGGACTTCTTTGATGTGCTGCACGGACGCATGGCACCTGACCTTCTGAACCAGTACCGCTCTTCGGACAAACATTTCTATCAGGTACCGTGGAAGTCGAACCCGGTCATGGTGCTATACAACACCGGGATGCTGCGAGAAGCTGGAGTTACATCCCTGCCCAATACCTATTCAGAGTTTCTTGCGGCGGCCGCACGCGTGACGCGCGATCTTGATGGCGACGGACGGATTGATCAGTGGATGCTCACGATCGACTATTTTCCTATCTGGTACAAACGAATGTACGACTACTTGCCGCTTTACCTTGCTGCATCGCATGGACAAAGCTTGCTGGAAGGTCGTCAAGTCAAGTTCGACAATGAATCCTCCATAGCCATCTTCCGCTTCTTACACCAATGCTTTGCCAGAGGTTACGCCCCGCGCCAAACCTTTCAAGGTGATTTTTTTCTCGATGGACGCGTGGCGGCGAAATTCACCGGGCCTTACAGCATCAGCCACCTTGAACGCTACGCTGCGGCCGATTTCGAGTACGACTATGGGTCAATCCCACGCCCTGACGATGCGACAGGCCAATCGATTACGTTCGCCGACTCGAAGAGTATTGTCATCTTCAAGTCGTGCCAGCACCCGCGCGAGGCATGGGACTTCATCAAGTTCGTCATTTCCAAACGTAATGATCTGCGCCTGCTGGAATTGACCAGCCAGTTGCCGATCCGTGCGCGACTCCTTGAGGATGAAGAATTTGCCGACTATTTCAAGCGCAACCCGAAGATGAACAAGTTCGCCGAGCAAGTGACCACCGCGCGCAGTATTGAATCGGTCGCAGAATTGAAAGAGATTTTTGACGTTATTGCCCAGGAAGTGGAAGCTTCAGTCGTCTTCGATCTAAAACCGCCAGAGCAATCGGTGCACGATGCAGCCCGGAGAAGCCAACAGATTCTCGATGTTGAGTAAGGCCGTAGCAGCCCAGCGAACTCGACTACACAGTTTCGCCAGGGTTCTTCGACCAAAGGACAGCGCCACTGATCAGACAGATCGTGTGGGCTATCTGATGGTGCTTCCTTACCTTCTTCACATCGCTGTGTTTCTCGGCTACCCGCTCGCATTCGCCTTCGTCCTTATATTTCACCGCTGGAACATCTACACCCCCATGAAGTGGGTGGGTCTGGGCAACATCAGGCTTTTGCTCACCGATCCGCTGATCTGGCGTGCGCTCTTCAACACGCTCTACTTTTTGCTGATCCACATTCCGTTGCAGTTGGCGATCGCGCTTGGCCTCGCGCAACTTCTTAATCAAAAGATTCGTGGACGGACCTTCTTCCGCGCAAGTTACTTCATGCCGGTTGTCGTCTCAGGCGTCGTGGTCACGATTCTGTGGCAGCAGATGTACGCCAGCGAGACCGGACTAATCAACCTGCTGCTGCACCGCCTCGGTCTTCCCGCAATCGGATGGCTGACGGATCGTCGCTATGCGATGCCGGCAATTGCCATCATGGCAACGTGGAAGAACGTGGGTCTTTACGTCGTGCTTTTCCTGGTGGGACTACAGGCCATTCCCACTGACCTGTATGAAGCAGCGGAACTGGACGGCGCGAGTGCGTGGCACCAATTTCGACTTATCACTCTGCCGATGCTTAATCCAACGATCATGCTCGTGCTTCTACTCTCGACCATCGGCGGCTTCTCGCTTTTCATCGAGCCTTACGTAATGACCGGTGGAGGTCCCGCCAACAGCACGCTCTCGGGAATTCTTTATCTCTATAAGCAAGCCTTCTTCTTCAGCAAGATGGGCTATGCCACGACCATCGGATTCTTTTGGGCAATAATCATCTTTATTGTCGTCCTCTTGCAACGGCGTTTCGTCGAAACGGAGGCCGTGTGATGAAGCGTTTTCTTCTTTATTTAATCCTGACAGTCGGAGCGTTGCTGTTTCTGTACCCGTTTGTCTGGATGTTTGGTGAATCTCTCAAACCGGAAATGGAGATTGCTGGATTCAATCCTTTTTCCTCACACTTCACGCTCGAGAGCTACCGCTTCGTGCTCCAAAAGATTCCAATTATTCGCGGCTTCGGCAATAGCCTGTTGGTCTCCATTGTGGTTACGAGCTCGGTGGTTGTTTTCGGTTCGCTGGTTGGCTATGCACTCTCGCGGCTCGAGTTTCGCGGTCGCGACATGATCTTTAACCTGGCGCTCGCGACGATGATGATTCCGGCGCAACTCACCTTGATTCCTTTGTACACGATGATGGTTAAGTTCGGTTGGGTGAACTCTTACCTGGCGCTGATTGTGCCTGCCATGATGAGTAGTTATGCCGTCCTGCTTTTCCGCCAGTTCTTTCTGTCCATTCCGCAATCTTTGATCGAAGCCGCGCGGCTCGACGGCTGCTCCGATTGGCGGATTCTATTCACAATCGTCTATCCGCTTTCCAAGCCGGCGATCATGACAGTCGCAATTTTAACTTTCATGGGTGTCTGGAACGACGTGCTGTGGCCGCTGATGGTGATTCGCGATCCGGATTTGATGACCATGCCGCTTATGGTCACACTCTTCACCGTCGGTGGACAGGCTGAGGCGCACCTGGGAGTGCAACTGGCGGCAGCAATGCTGCTCGCGCTGCCGGTCATCGTTGCCTACGTGTTTCTTCAGCGTTACCTAATCGAAAGTATTGCCAGCAGCGGCATGAAGAGTTGAAATGCACTGACTTGAGTAGTCCCGCTCGTCAGTCACACATGCTGCGATGCCATGAGGTCAGTACCACCGCGCGGTAGCGGGTGGCTCAGCGATGCGTATCTCTGGGGGTACGGAGCCACCCGCTACCGCGCGGTGGTACTGACCTCATGGGACCGCAGCGAGCCGGATTGCAGTAGTAAGCCGTGGTGAATTGAAATCGATTCCAACAGGCACGGGAGTTAAGTCGATCAAATCCAAAAGGATACAGACAATCACCCGATCAACGTTGGGACAGTAGTGATTTTCTATTTCTCATTTGCCATTGAAATGCCTTACTTCACTCGTTAGACATCGCCGCCTACGAATGGAAACGCAGCAAAGTTTTTCAGCCAATGGAAAATGGAAAATGAAGCCTTCCAAACCTGCAAATTACTGTAGGCTGCTCTTGGGTTATCCACATTGATGTCAAACTATCTAGCAAGAATTGCCGCTTGCGTCTCTCTGCTAACGCTTGTTGCCTTTGCGTCTAAGGTCCACACGCCACCATGGGGAGATTGGCAGCGCATTTCTGCGGAGCCAATCATGCGCCCAGCCGGCAATGACTTTGAGTCGGCAGGCGTCTTTAATCCGGGCGTGGTGAAGAGTGGAAATGAGTTCATCATGCTCTATCGGGCGCAGGATAAAAACGGGACTTCGCGGTTGGGCTACGCCACCAGTTCGGACGGTTTACACTTCATTCGCCGGGCCAAGCCACTACTGGAGCCTGCCACCGAATACGAGCGAGACGGGGGTCTGGAAGACCCTCGATTAGTCAAGATCGATGACACGTACTACCTCACTTACACTGGCTATAACAAAAAGGACGCTCAGCTCTGTCTGGCTACGTCACGGGACCTGATCAACTGGAATCGTAAGGGCGTGATCCTGCCCGCCTACAAAGGTCGCTGGAACGTTGGCTGGACCAAAGCCGGCGCCATCGTCTCGCAGAAGATTAATGGCAAGTACTGGATGTATTTCATGGCCGATGCTGACAAGCGTCCCAATCAAATGGGTGTGGCCTATTCCGACGACCTGGCGCACTGGATAGAGCCGCTCAACCGGCCGGTGCTCGAGCGACGTCCAGGTTATTTTGATTCCTATGTGGTTGAGCCGGGACCTCCACCGGTGATGACTAAAGATGGAATTTTCATGGTTTACAACGGTGCCGATGACCGTACTGCTTACGCCACCGGATGGGTTCTCTTTGACAAGAATGATCCCACCAGGGTGCTCGCGCGCTCTGAGAAGCCGATCTTCAGTGTGGAGAGGGAGTG
>WNGE01006883.1_pt1 | contig 13160 bp, 10 predicted proteins | sample 5400651 | NCBI WGS metagenome assembly WNGE01 (sample SAMN13153370, study PRJNA577476) | soil metagenome | isolation source: 60 cm soil or saprolite under grassland replicate 2 | place: USA:California | collected 2016-06-15 | reverse complement strand
AGCACAGACCGCGCATGGATTTGAGGAACGCGGCGTGACCATGATAACGGATCATCCAGTAGTCGTCGTGTCGCAAGAAGAGAGACTCTTCGTGCATCCGAAGAGTCGGAGGATTTGCAACGGATTCTCGCACGCTTTCGATCAAGGCCTCCGCGAGGTTCCCGCGATCCGGCCCGTTATCCGCCACGGTCTCGCTGATGCCGATGGTGCCGCAGGCAAGCTCAAGCGCATCCTGGTAATGGCATTTTTCCAACAGGATCATCGCTTGTGCGACCGCGTTGATTCGGGCGATGTTGGGACGCCACTGATGGAGTTGCACTCGATCCTCTTCGCACCGGGCGTGTTGCTTTATGAACTCAATCAGCCGGAGAATGTGCGCCCCGTCGCGTTCGACGCGCGTCCAGTCCTTGAGCCGAAAAAGAAGGATCAAGCGGTGATGATACGATATGCCCTCATGGAATAGCTCGACGCAATCTTCGGCGCTGAGATCGAATGCATCTGCCGCATTGCTCTGCTTCGCCGCGTCGAATCGGGCGCGATGAAAGTCGAAAACGGACTCCATCGCATGCACGCGACGGCCATCGGGCCGGCCGTCGATCTCGTATTGTTCCAGTCCCATCGGCTGGCGAACCAGAATTCCCAACGTTCGCGAGTTTGCCCTGCGCGAAGAAGGTCAGGTGCTTGGCTGGAGACGCCTAACGAACTTGGCGCGATTAGATTCTATTGTCCAGCCCATCCTACGTCAAGACTAAATTATTTAAGATTATTAACGCATTCGACTACTTCGCTGACGCGATTAACCAACGCTCGCCGAGGGACGGATGTCGACTCCGCGCAGTTCCTACGACCAGGTGATTAGGCGCAGTTAGTGCGCTTGCATCTGTGCGCACGACGCGCACGCTGAAACCGTACGTGCGCTGTTCGCATGCTGATTGATTGTTACAGATTCGCGGATAACACCCATTCTCCTGCGATCAAATCAGTAGTTGCGATACCTTCGTCTTTCGCACAGCTTCGGCGCGGCATGCAGCGAGGCCGCTACGGGAGATGTTATTTTGTGGCTTGCTGAATCGATGTCGGATCATCGAGCAAAATCCACTCGACTACCGAGACTGGCAGGCTGCCATTCTTGATCAGGTCATCATGAAATTGACCGAGCCGAAAATTTTCACCCTGCCGATCTTTGTAACGACCAAGCAGATTCATGATCTGCCACTTGCCGGTGATGTAGCTGATTTTTTGCGTGGGACTTGAAGCTGCCCCGGCTGTTTCGCCTTCGGCTGCTTCACGATCGAGTCCGCCCGCGTCCATGAAATATTTGATGGCTTGTTCGAAACTCCATCGGCCGGTGTGCAGATTTACGTCCACGCCGATCCGCGCGGCGCGATACCGCGACAGGCGCAGGATTTGTCCCTGTGCGGGCGAATTGTTCGGGTAAAGGCCGGTGCGCATGAGCATCTCTTCGCCATAGAGCGCCCAGCCTTCCACAAAAACACTGTCCTCGTGCTGACGCCGGATTTCGTCGCTCAAATGATTTGCGATTGAGAGCTGGAGAAAATGCCCGGGGATACCCTCGTGCCCGAGGATTGGCCGGGGATCTTCAATCGCCGCGCGAATGTAAAAATTCTTCGACTCCGGATTGTAAGTCGGAATGAAAAAGAATCCGGTTGGATCTTTGTCGTAAACTCCGGGAGGATTCATGAAGCCGCCCGGGCTGGTAGGCTTGAACGCATCCGGCAACTGTCGAATTTGAAACGGCCCAAGATAACCCGGCAATGTTATAAGATTATGCTCCTTCAAGAAGCTGATCATTTCTGCCTCGCGACTTTCGTACGCTTTCAGGAATGATTCCTGGTCAGGCGGGATGTGCGCGGCGCGTTTTGGATCGGGGTCGGCCAATTTTGGATCGGGGAGAAGAGCCTCGAGCGCGCGGTAACGCGCGAGCTCGGCGCGTCCAATCGTCTCCACCTCCGAGCCATTGAGCGGCAAAAGCAAAACGTGCTTGAGATAATAATTGTAATTCGCTTCGCCCATCGGCGAGAAGTCGACCATCTGCGGCAGACGTTTCTCCAGTTCGTCGGCGTAGCTGTGCAAAGAAGCCAACGCCGCATCGCGTGCTTTGATCAAGTCTTCGTGCTCGTTAGGCGCAAGATCCACGTCGAGCGCCATCAAGCTCTTATTCAAAAGCGGGTCGATCGAGCGCGCCGACTGGATTGCGAGCTGAGCGTAAAGCTTTACCGGGCTTTGCAAGTTGCTCAGCCCTTGCTTTAACAGGCTCGGCATCTTCTTCAGACGCGCGGTGGCAGCCAGCGCGCGTTTTCTCGGGGTATCGTATTCCTTCTTCAACAGCGAAAAGATCGCGTTCGTGCATTCACCGGTATAAACTTGCGGATTCGTGTGCTCGAATTTCAGGATGCGATTACCGAAATCGACATTTTCCAACTGTGCGCGGAAAAGGATCCAATCGATACGCGCGTCCTTCGGCGAGCCGTCAGTCTTCATCGCGCGCACCTTCTCTAACAGCGACCGCACATGGTGTGCGCGATCGGCGATTTTTGCCGACGAATAGTCTGTCAGCCGGTCGTCCCAGGTGTGTAGTCCGGCGTCGCTGCTGCGGACAGGGTAATTTTCATTCCGCCACGCATAGTAATCGTCTGCCATTTTGCGCAGAGCGGCCGCTGCCGCGTCTGCGCTCTGATTTTTGAACGCGTTGTCGTTAATGCTGGGCGTTGACTTTGTGATCAACGCCTTGTTCGACACATCGGGATTGCGTCCCGAGGGCGACTGAGCATGCGCAATAGCAAGAGCGCTTAGGAGCAATGCAAAAACTAGCGACCACAAATTGGCGGAACGCACGAAGGCAATTCTAAAGCCTGGCGGTGGATCGCAAAGCGCAAACAAACGATTTGCTGATTGGGTGTTCTTAATAAATGAAACGCTGGAAGTAGCTCGGCCATTTGTATGTGCTTACAGTGACGCATCCGCCTCTCCCCTTCGAAAAGGGGAGAGGATTAAGGTGAGGGGATCGAAGGCGCAAGCTTGCTCTGAAAACCGGAACCCTCACCCTGCCCTCTCCCTTGGGAAGGGAGAGGCGAGACGGCATTCAACGCGCGGGCTACTACCTGGCGAAGAGTGCTTGTCACGCTGAAGCGCTCGCGAAGCGGAATGACCTCGCCTCATTCATTTTCGTCCAGGTCCTTGAGCAATTGCTGTCTTAGGTGGCGGCGCGCTGCCTTCTTAATTGCACGTCGCTGTGCTGCTACCGCCTCCTTCTCCGCCTGGCGTTGTCGCCGTGTTCGTGGCTCAGTGGCCTGCGGCAGGTGTCTGATCTTCGGCCGATGTGCGCCCACTTTTCGCTCTTTTGGTTTTGCGTACGGGTCCATTAGAAATTTTTCCGCTTTTTGTTCGCGATAAAAAAGACCGGAAGTGCGGCAAGTTGAAGGCTGACTGAAAATATCGCGACCGCGAGAATCGATTTGTCGTAAAGCAATCCCATTACCGCGCTGCCGACAAACCATGCGATTCCATATCCGGTATCAAACAGTCCGAATGCCGTACTCCGTTTTTGTGGCGGAATCACTCCGGTGAGCATCGCTTGAAGCAGAGAACCCTGCGCGGCCATTCCTATTCCCCAAAAAATCATCCCGATCAATGCGGTGATGGATGTGCCTAGAAAAACAAAAGGCGCAGCCGCGACGGAAATTAGAAATGCGAACAGGGAAATATTTGGACCGAACCTGTCAAACAATCGCCCCAACGGGATTGAAGCGAGCGCGCTGCTCGCCATTGCAACTGCATAAAAGACGGGAATCATGTTTGCGGGCACCGTGTTGGCCTTGTGAAAGTGAAAACCGATCAGCGCGAAGTCTGCGAAACCAGCGGCGATTAGCGAGCCGGCCGCGAGATAAATCCAGTAGGTGCACGTCAGATTCGTTGTCGCGAATGTGTGCCCGGTGCCTTCCTCCAACTCGTGCGGTCGTGGATGCAGCAACCTTGCCGCGACCAAGATCGCGAGGCAAAGCAAAGCCGGAACGAGCAGCACACCGAATCCAGTTCGAAAGCCGCCATTAAGATAAAGAATCAGCGCCACGAGCAATGGACCTACCGTCGCGCCGGCTTGATCGAGCGCTTCGTTCAGTCCAAAAACCCATCCGGCACCGATCGATTTGCCGGCGTACGAAAGCATGGCTTCCACAGTCGGCTTGCGTATGCCTCGCCCGACGCGTTCTGCCACGACCAGACTCGCTGCCACGGGCCAGCGTCCGGCCAGCGCGAGCGCGGGAACGGCGAGCATGTTGACGGCATACCCCGCAAATGCGAACCCCCAATGCCGACGGGATTTGTCGGCGAAATATCCCGAGACCGAACGCAACCCATAACCCATGAGCTCGCCGAGACCTGCGACAAACCCGACGATTGCAGCGCTCGCGCCTAACGAGCCGAGAAAGGGACCAACGATTCCCCGCGCACCTTCATAGGTGAAATCGGCGAAGAAGTTCGCGATGCCGATAATGACAACAAACTGAAGCGCCGATCTGCTTTTCATTTGACCACGAATCGACACGAATTAACACGAATAGGTAGGGCGCGTCACTCCGTGCGCGCAGCCGCTTCAACGACAAAACGTGGCAAAGCCATTCGCTATTCGCATTCGTCATTTGGTTAATCGGTGTCTAATTCGTGGTTATCAAATGAAGACGCTTGGGATGATTGGCGGCCTGGGGCCGGAAAGCACGGTCGATTATTATCAAAAGATCATCGCGCTTTACCGAGAGCGAACGCGCAACGGGAGTTATCCGGAATTCATCATCAAGAGTGTTAATCTGCGGAAGGGACTCGATTTCATGGACGCCAACGACCTTGCTGGTATGGCGGACTATTTGCTTGAGGCAATCGGCAGACTCGCGCGCGCAGGTGCGGATTTCGGCCTGATCTCAGCAAACACGCCTCATATTGTGTTCGACGAGCTTGCTTCCAAGTCACCGATTCCACTGATCAGCATTGTCGAAGCGACATGTGCTGCTGCTAAAGCGCGCAAGCTAAAACGGCTCGCTTTATTCGGAACGCGCTACACCATGCAGGGAACCTTTTATGCGAAAGTTTTCTCGCGCGAAGGCATCGAGCTTCTCGTGCCGGAACCGAACGATAAGGACTACATTCATGATAAATACATGAACGAATTGGTTCCCGGGAAATTTCTGTCCGAGACCCGTTCCGGTTTGCTTGCCATTGTGGATCGTATGAAAGCAAAGAACGACATCGACGGTGTGATTCTCGCTGGAACGGAATTGCCGCTGATTCTACGAGATCCCGATCACAACCGGATTCCGTTTCTCAACACGACAAAGATTCATGTCAAAGCGGCAGTCGATGAGATGCTGTCGTGAGAGATCAATCGAAAATCGAAAATCTGAAATCGAAAATGAACATGGGCGGTGAGGGTTTCGAACCCCCGACCCTCTCGGTGTAAACGAGATGCTCTACCACTGAGCTAACCGCCCGGATTTACCTATGAAAAGCGGCGTTCTGATTCGGCCCGAAAATAGTGCTTGTCCGGCTATTTTATCCGGCATACACTTAGGAGTAAATGAGAACACCTCAGAGCAAGAGTGCATTCCAGAAAGCGGGCGAGTGTTTGTACCGCTATTCATCGAACGGCGTCTATTATGCGCGCTTCGAGAGTGGCGGCAAGGAGATCCGTCGATCACTGCGGACCACGGACCGCGCATCAGCACAACGCGCACTCGCCTGGCTAAAAGAAGAGCAGAAGCAAGTCGATCCTTCACAAGGCAAGCTTACGGTCGCTGAGCTTTGCGATCGCTATTGCCAGACGATACAGCATCAGAAGCCGAAAACCGTTGAGCGAAAGTCGCTCATCATCCGCCGGGTAAAATCACACTGGCCCACCGGCAGACTAACCCAGGTGGCGAAAGTCAAACCGTCACATGTCGATCTTTGGATTTCCCGTTATCGCTTCGGACCACACTCCCGCAACCTGCACATGGAGTGCATCAAACAAATTTTCGGGATGGCGGTCCGCGATGGAATCATCTCGCGATCGCCCGCCGCTCATCTGCGACGAGTAAAACCGCCGAAGCCGATCCGTGCCACCCCTAGCTTTGAAGAATTTAAAGCAATCGTTGAAAGCATTCGCTCGCAGAAGTTCAACGGGCACGACGCGCAAGAGAGCGCGGACTTTGTAGAGTTTCTCGGGGTTGCTGGCTTAGGCAAAGCGGAAGCGGCCGCGCTCAAGCAAAGCGACATTGATTGGAAGCAAGAAAAGATCATCACGTTTCGTCATAAAACGAAATCCGGCTTCGCGATTCCGATCTACCCCCAATTAAGACCGCTACTGCTCCGCCGGCGGCGCGATGATGCGCCTAACGAGCGTGTGTTCGCGATCAACAATGCCAAGAAAGCGATCGCCAACGCCTGCCGCCGCTTAAATCTCCCGCAGTACAGTCATCTCTCTTTTCGCCGCATGTTTATTACTCGCGCGATCGAGCGCGGCGTTGATGTGAAGGTGATCGCCGAATGGCAAGGTCACAAAGACGGCGGCAAACTCATTCTCGACACCTACAGCCACGTTAACCGCGCGCATTCGCATCGAATGGCGCAACTCATGACGGACGGATTGCCGGAAAACGTCGTTCCGATGTCCGCGATTTCGCAATGAGCGAAAACAAAAACACCGGCCCGGCAATCCGTAGTTTCAGCGAAATGTTTCCTTTCACTGATGATTCGGACCTGAACGAGCATTGGCGCGAGCTTCGCGCTGAGGGATACGCGTACGGCTTTATTTTAGACGTTCGGGTATTCCCGCGCCCGATACCGCCGTCTAAAAAAGCTGAACTGGGCGAAGGCATCACCCCCCTGGCCAAACGAGCGCGGGAAATCCTTCACGAGCTTAAGACAAAACATTATTTGAATTCATGCGAAGCCGTGAATGCCGAGCGCCGCAGGCGAGGCCAGAAGCCGACGGGCGATGCCGTGAAACTCGCAAAATTTAAAGCTGATTTTGACCAAGCTTACTATGGGAAACTTCGCCATTCAGAAAAGGCGCGGAGAATTGTTGACCTATTGAGGGCTTTGCACGGCCGCCAAATCACCGAGCAATGGAACAAAGCAGAAGGAGAGCAGCTTGAAAACTCCATCCGATTCGTTTTGCTTAGTCCATTCCTGAATGCCGTGCGTGCTCTGGACACGGAGTTTTTCAAATTGTTGGCGCAAGCGGCGAAGATGTTGTCGAGCCGCATTTACAACAGCAAAGACAAAGCGATCGGAACCGGCGACACGTCACGCGACAAGCGGATACTCGAGTACGCAGTCGAGATTGCGGGGACGCCTACGCATACTCCGCACGAAATCAACGTGCTGTTCGATCCAGGGTTTTCAAAGCAGCGGGAAAAAGTCCAACGCGCTAGGGACAAAAAACTTCACGACAAACTCAACGAACTAGGCGTTCCTCATAAGCACAAGCCAAGCGGCAAAGCTTCGCCGAATTACAAAAAGGCCGGCAAAAAGGCCAGAGCCGCCTGGGAGTCGCGGTAATCCTTCCCCCCGTTCAGCGAAAAACAGGGAAGTTTTGAGAGATTAAGTAGGCGTATTGGTGTTCGCATCATGAGCACCAGTACACAGATTCCCCTTTGCGACAGGGGCGCTTTCAAAATTAAAGAAGCGGCGGTTTACCTGGGCGTTTCGGTCGTGCAAGTCCGGCGCTACATCCAGCGCAGGCTTATTACCAGACTTCCCGGTATTCGCCATGTCGTCATCACGAAAGCGGAATGCGATCGCTTTCTTCGCGAACAAAACGACATCGGGAAACTCGCGGCGGCGTAACAAAACGTGAGCGCAAAAAAACATAGGCACACCGATGCGACGGGACCGCCTAAAGAAAACGCCCCGGCGAAGGGGCGTTCCTCGAAACTCAGTGCAATGTCTGCGCTTGGTTGCGCCTGTCAATTCCTCCGCGCTCTTCAGCGCCCGTTCGGTTGGGTATTTTGGACTTTAGAGCAGCGCATCGCCGCGCTCGACGTTGAAATAAGGCGACGCACATGACGATCGACGAAGCCAAAAAGGTTCTTCCGTTGCCGGCGCTCCTGCATCGCGAAGGTCTAGGCGATCATGCGAAGAAAAGCGCGAAGTGTCCGTTCCATGATGACGATCGCAATTCGTTTTCCGTTTACAAAAACGGCAGCGGCGTTTTCCAGTGGAAATGTTTTGCGGGATGCGGTCGCGGTGATGAAATCGACTTCCTCGAAAAACGGAGAGCTATTTCGCGAAGCGATGCCACGAAACTTTTCATCGAAATGGCTGGCGGCAGCAGTGGCAGCAAGCTGCCCGGTACAGCTTTCAAGAAAGCCAAAGCCGTCATGTCGAAAGACTGGCAGCCGGAGCCAAAGTCTGTGACGCTCACGAAGCCCGTACCGTTGTCGCAAACATTCGACTGGCAGAAGTGTGTTGAAGCATTCACGGACAAGCACGCTGAAGCGCTCGCGAAATGGCGCGGTTATTCGCCTGAATTTGTGCGGGAATTCAAAGAGAAGGGGCTGATTGGAATTTATGACGGTTGCTATGCCTTCCCGGTCCACAACGCCAGCCACGTTGTGGGCGCACACGTCCGCTCGGAGAATGGCGACTGGTTCTACCATCCGAAGGGCACAAAGGCAGCGCCGCTGATCTTCGGCGAAATCGCAGAGGGCGATACCGTTCATTGCTTTGAATCGACTTGGGACGCTCTGGCTTTCATGGATCTTTCCGATGAACGCTCCGGCGTCATCTGTACGCGCGGCGCAAGCAACGCGAGATTCGTGATCGAAGCAGCGTCGAAAGCCTCGGTGCTCTATCTCTGGACTCAGAACGATGCGGCCGGCGAGAAGTGGCAGAAGGATATTTGCGCGAACACGAAAGCGACCGTGAAGCGCGTGAAGATTCCCGCGCACGACCTGAACGACTGGACGCGCGCGGGCGCGACTGTGGATGAGCTGGTCGCCGCGATGACCGCGGCCGAGACGCTGCGCGAGCAAGAAAAGTCCTGGGACGAAGCGCTCATTGAATCAATCGTCACCTCCCGCGAGCTTGGCAAGCTGGCACTTGCTCCGCGCAAGAAACTTCTCGGGGAATGGTTTGCAGAAGCCGATTCCGGTTTTATTTACGCGCCGCGCGGTGCTGGCAAAACATGGTTTGCACTCGCGATTGCACAGGCGCTTTCCACCGCCGGAAAAATTGGTGACTGGGGGTCGCGTGAAGCGGTGAAGGTGCTCTACATCGACACGGAAATGCCGCCCGACCTAATGAAGGAGCGCATTAATGGAATGGGGACGAACGAACGGCTGACCATTCTCAGTCATGACATACTCTTTGAACGCTGTGAGAAAGTTCTCAATGTCGCCACGCCAGAAGTTCAAGCGGCAATTACAAAACGTTGTGTCGATGCTGGGGTGAAGGTTCTGTTCATCGACAACCTTTCCACCGGCGCCCGAGGGATGCGCGAAAACGAGTCGGATGATTGGGAGAAATTAATCCCCTGGTTACTAGACCTGCGAAGGCGCAAAATTGCGGTGGTCATCATTCATCATGCCGGGCGCAGTGGAAATATGCGGGGCACGTCTCGGCGTGAAGATGCAGTTTCTTGGATTATCTGCCTCGATGACTTGCGAAAAGACGGCGAAGACAAACGAGGCGCACGGTTTGTCTCGCGTTTCGTAAAATGCAGCCGGAACACACAGGAAATAATGCCAGCCCTCGAATGGCATTTTATGACCGAGACAGACGGTCAAATCAGCATCAGCCATAAAGTGGCGGCGACAATTGGAGTGTTCGTAGAACACATTCGCGATGGCGTGAGCAAGCCGTGTGATCTCGCTGAAGCCATGAACCTTCCCGGTTACGCCATTTCCAAGCTCGCAAAGAAAGCGATTGACCAGGGACTAATAACCAAAACTGGACACGAATACCAAGCCGTAGAGGAACCAGAATGAAAACAGACAATTGCCACTTTTTGCCGAGTTTTTGCGAGTTTTTGCCATTTTCACCCCCTATAGGTGTAAATATGGCAAAAAGTGGTCTTCCAACCTATGAAACACCCCTGCAAAAACTCCTTCTCAAAACACGAGTTTTTGCCGATGCCTTATTGCCACTTTTTGCAGAGTTTTTGCAGCCCGGCCGTTCGCACACTAATGATGTGTTCACAGTCAGTAGTGCTTCCGCTTGCCGGTATCGATTGGGCTTGAGCTTTCGGCAACGTCAATAACGCGCCGACGATTGCGAGCGCAAAAAAACTTCTGCGCAGTTGTTGTTTAATTCTTGGTTGATTCATGTTTTTGGAATTTTCCTTTCGTTGTTTTGGCCTTCCTGCATTAACTGCAATCCAGTTACCGTGCGGAATCAGGAACCATTCCGATCCGCGTAAGTTTTGAAAGCGAATAATCATTGTGATTGCTTTCGCGACCGAATGGCGGAAGTCATCACAACGCTCGCCCCCGACTGCGGATGAAACGCCGGGAAGGCTTGGCCTATTCGACTCTAGCCAGTGATGCTAACCGACGAGCCTAACGAGTGACGAGACAAAACCATGTAGGCCAGTGCCTAATTTTGTTGTAGGGCTTTCGCCTACATCAATGCTTTCAGGAGAAGGCGAATGAACCGCTAACGGCTCCGACTTTGTTTCCGCTGGCATCCACAAGCGCAATGATTCGCGAGTAACTCTTTCAAGTTCAACAAACGCCGTCAATTTTTCATCTGCACGCACAACGAAACGCTTTCCGTTACGATGCGCGTCGACAATCCAGATTGTTCGCCCGTTGGAATCAATCGCTGAGACGTAACCCAAACTCCAACCGCGCCTCTTGAGATTGTTGGCGATGATTTCCCAGTACTTCACCGGACTAAAACCAGCATCTCTTTTGTCTTCACATTGCAATGACGAAATGATATAGACGGGCACGGCAATGCACGAATCGCACTCGCGTCTCCCTCCATTACGAATCCCAATGAGTTACTTGGTCCCAGCCACTCTCGTCGCCGCGTTCACTTCACTTGGGAGAGCAACATCTAGAGCTATAAGGAAAGGTGCGGTCTTATTGTTTTCCATTGTCGTGCTGCTGGACGGCGGCGCGGCGACAACTCCAGCTCCGACACCGACGGCCACACTCACACCGACACCGAGCACGACTCCGGCGCAGGGTTTTGGAATTGGTTGCGTGTATATGATCCCCGCTCTTCATGTGGGCGATCCAGACCACGATCTTAAAAACAAACCGTGTTGGACGAACTCTCATTTTCCAGTGGTGCTTCTGCGCGAGACATGGGGAAGACTGGAACAAACAAAAGGCAACCGCGATTGGAGTTTCTTCGATAAAGGAGTAGAACTCGCCCGTGAGCACGGCAAAAAGTTCGCTGTTGTTGTAGCTGCCGGTTATACCTCGCCGTCTTGGATTTTTGATTCGCCGACGAATGCTTATGCCTTTCCCGTGCAGACGCGGCATGGGAAGCTGAACATGCCTCTCCCGTGGGATTCAAAGTTTCAGGCTGCATGGAGCGACACGGTTCACGCTCTTGGCAGTCGTTACGGGAACGATCCGCTTTGCGTCTACGCCAACATCAGCGGGGTAGGGCGAGTACATGAATCAACGTTTGTAAGGGCTCAAGAAGATATTGACGCTTGTAACGCGAAGGCGAGCAGTGATGGTTTTTCAAGCTGTATGGATGCATGGACAGCTGGGGCAAAATGGATCACGGACATGTTTCATGATGCTTTTCCGAATAAGCCATTTTTGTTTATCGGAGCAATACCTTCCCCGAAACAAGACGGACTAGATGCCTTGAATAATGTCATTGATTGGGCAGCAGCGAAATACACTAACTTCGGATTTGCGAATGAAGGTCTCTGGCCCGGTAATAATTATCCACCGCCAGATTCGCCAGGAACGCTACAGATCAAAAAGCTTTCGGCGGCTGGGCATCCTACCATGTACCAATTCCATTTACCCGTGACGACCGTTGCGGACATGAAAACATCGCTGGATAAGGGAATAGCCAACGGGGCGCGTGGGATCGAGATTTTCCCTGGCAACTGCAATCAGTCAGAAATGTGGCCCCTGTTTGACGACGCAAACACAAGAATGCTCGCAGGTGGAGACAAACTCAAAGCGAAAGTGAAAGCGAAATGACGCAACATAATATCAACTGGAAACAACTGGCTGCTGCGTTTACTTCAGTGCTTACGCTTTCGGCTGCGCTGCCATATTCTCTTGGAGAATTAGCAATCATTATTCCACCGAAATTCAAGGGCGCTATTCAGTGTCGAGGCCTTCTGGCGCCGATTTGTAGAGTTGCTGGCGTCTACCGGGTGCCCTTTCACGGCGCAATTTTACGTCTTGACAAAAAATAGGAATCTGTTGGAATCGCGATTGCATGTTCCCCGGCTGACGGAATTTTGGGAACTTCGCCCGCCGGTTTCCGTAGAGACAAATGGAGAATCCAAAAATGAAAAAAAGAACCAAAATCACCCTAAGAACAAAAATCTATCTGACAATTGTAGCGCTGTTAGCGCTGACAGGAGTCTTTTACGCAGCCAATCCAACTTTCTTTACCAATGTCCCCTTTGCCACGGGCGTGGCCGCTTCGCGAACTGATCTGCTCGTGAGCGAATACTGCACCGAGAACATCGATAAGGTCGCCTGCGACGGGGCTGTCTCGTTGTTCGCGACGCTGCCGGGGTTTGGTTCCTGCCGGGAAAAATACATGGCTATGGCTCCATCGCAGTCCGCGGCGGCCGGGTTCACCCCGCGCGACGTTTTCGTCACAGAAGGAGCTAACGTCTACAAGATCTCGGGAGGTGTCGTCACGCTGTTTACGACGCTCACGGGGTGCCTCTCATCGGACCACAACGGGATTACGTTCGACCATTTTGGCACATATGGCTTCGACATGATCGTAACGTGCCAGGAGGGCGACGTCTTTAGGATTCACGGGGATGGAACTGGTGGCGGAGCGCCCATCGCGTCCACGGGCGGACAGATTGAAGGACCAGCTGTAGTGCCGCCAGGCTTCGGGCCCCACGGCGGCAAGATTTGGGTGGCCGACGAGGCAAACAATAAGGTCCACGCAATCGGGCCCCCGCCCACTTACACCGTTACTCTAAATATCCTCTCTCACGT
>WNGE01006754.1_pt1 | contig 13160 bp, 11 predicted proteins | sample 5400651 | NCBI WGS metagenome assembly WNGE01 (sample SAMN13153370, study PRJNA577476) | soil metagenome | isolation source: 60 cm soil or saprolite under grassland replicate 2 | place: USA:California | collected 2016-06-15 | reverse complement strand
CGGCGGGCGCGAGCAGCCCGCGCTCCACGTTGTAGACGATGTGGGGATGCTGGAAGCGCGCGAGGACCACGGCGGGCAGGAGCACGAGCGGCTTGCCGTGGGCCTTCGCCATGAGAAAGGTCACGATCGCGAGCTCGGCGCAATCGAACTCCAGGTTCCGCACCACGCGCTTGAACGCGGCGCTCACGGTCTTGACGTCGGCGAAGTCGAGACTGACCGAAGGCGATTTCACCTCGCCCTTCTTCAGGGGCTGCGTGACCGGATAGTCCCCCAGGAGCGTTCGCACCGCAACGGATTTACTCATACCGGTGTACCCTTTTTATTTACCTGCACAGGGGCTCCAATGAGCAACGAGAGAAATGAAGTCGTGGTCGTCGATGTCAAGATCCCATTCGTGTCCATGGTGATACTGCTCGTCAAATGGGCGATCGCGGCCATCCCGGCGATGATCATCCTCCTCGTCCTCGCGCTCGGAGGCGTGTTCCACTGGAACTGGATGGGCAGGGGCATGATATGACCATGGAAAGCCGAAGCCCGGTCAAGCCTTTACGCTGAACCGCCCCGACCCGTAGGCCATGATGTAGAGCAGCCCGCCCATCATGGCGATGTTCTTCATGAACATCGCCATCTCGAACTGCTGCTGGGCTGCCGCGGCGGCCCAGAAGTTGTGAAAGACGAGCGTCACCGGGATCATCCACAGAAAAAGCGCAGCGGCCCCGAGCCGCGCCTGCCAGCCGACGATCAGCATCAGCGCCGCGCCGATCTCGATGATGATGCTGAGAACCAGCAGCACCTCGGCCATCGGCAGCCCCTTGGCCGCCATAAACCCGGCGGTCTGGGCGAAGCCGCCGATCTTGCCGAATCCCGACAACAGGAAAATCAGGGCGATCAGGAACCGCCCCGCCGCAGGTCCGAACTTGCCGATCGCATCGTTCATCGTCTTGCCTCCGTAGGTAGCGCGTCATTCAGGACGCTGGAACGGCAAATATACATTTGTAAATCGAGCTCCGGAAGCGAATAATTATTACCACAACATTCATGATGGTTTCCGGCCCGAACAACTCGAATTCCGCTGCACCGGGCTTTCCAAACGTCCATACGAAGGAGGAGCTATGGAACGATCGCCAGGCCGTCGCCGCTTCCTGAAATCCGTCACCGCAATGAGCGCAGCCGCGCTTCCGGCCTCAAGCCTGGCGGCGGACCCTCATGCAGGCCACGCGCAGCACGCCCCGCAGGCAAAACGCGCCGCGGCCCCCTCGTCCCAGGCGCGCGCGTATATGTTCCTCACGCAGCCCGAGGTCGCGTTCATCGATGCCGCGGTCGCGCGCCTGATCCCCAAGGACGAGCTGGGGCCCGGCGCCAAGGAAGCCGGCGTCGCCTACTTCATCGACCAGCAGCTCTTCGGCGGCTACGGCACGATGGCGAGGAAATACAAGCAGGGACCCTGGCCCGAGGGCACGCCGCAGCAGGGCTACCAGTCGCCGCTCACCCCGGCCGAGGTGTACCGCGCCGCGATCCGCGACACCAACAGCTATTGCCGCAAGCAATACGGCAAGGCGTTCGACGCGCTCGCCACCGCGCAGCAGGACGAAGTGCTGAAAGGCCTCGATGAAGGCAAAGTCGAGCTCGAATCCGTGCGCGCGCAGTTCTTCTTCAATCTGCTCTTGAACAACACCGTCGAAGGCTTCTTTTCCGACCCCATGTACGGCGGCAACCGCGACAAGGCGGGCTGGAAGCTGGTCGGCTTCCCCGGCGTCGCCGCTGTATACACCAGCTTCATCGACAAGCACAACGTCCCCTACCGCGCGCAGCCGGTCTCCATTGCCGACATCCACCAGAGAGTCGCAGAGATCGATGAGCACGGCCACGCGATACACGTGATGCTCGACGACAAGGCGGGGGCTTGAGCCATGGCGACCAAACTGAAACCCGTGGACGTCGTCACCGTCGGCGTCGGACTCACCGGCACCATCCTTGCCAAGGAGCTTGCCGACTCCGGGCTCAAGGTCGTGGGCCTGGAGCGCGGCGGCTGGCGCGACACGCATCCGGACTTCGACATGCCGAACGCGCACGACGAGCTGAAGTACGCGCGCCGCCACGAGCTGATGCAGGACCTCTCGCGCGAGACGCTCACCTTCCGCAACGCGCTCTCCGACACCGCGCTGCCGATGCGCCAGATGGGCTCGTTCCTTCCGGGCGAGGGCGTGGGCGGCGCGGCGGTGCACTGGAACGGCGTGACCTGGCGCTTCCTGCCGTGGGATTTCGAGACGCGCAGCCGCACGCTCGCGCGCTACGGCAAGGAGCAGCTCGCTGCCGATTGCACCAGCCAGGACTGGGGCGTCACCTACGACGAGCTCGAGCCGCACTTCGACCGCTTCGAATATCTGTACGGCATCTGCGGCAAGGCCGGCAACCTGAAAGGACAGATCCAGCCAGGCGGCAATCCGTTCGAAGGCCCGCGCTCGCGCGACTACCCGAACCCGCCGATGAAAACTTCCTATGCCGGATCGCTCTTCGGCAAGGCGGCGAGCGAGCTGGGTTATCACGCGTTCCCGGCACCGTCGGCGAACATGACGCGCCCGTACACCAATCCGTACGGCGTCACGCTGGGCGCCTGCGTCTATTGCGGCTATTGCGAGCGCTTCGGCTGCGAGATGGGCGCCAAGGCGAGCCCGCAGACCACCGTGCTGCCGGCGCTGCTCGCGAACAAGAACTACGAGCTACGCACGCTCGCGAACGTCGTCAAGGTGAACCTCGATTCCGAGAAGAAGCGCGCCGTCGGCGTCACCTACGTCGATTCGCGCGGGCGCGAGTTCGAGCAGCCGGCGGAGCTGGTGCTGCTCACCTCCTATGTCTTCAACAACGTGCGCCTGATGCTGCTCTCCGGGATCGGCGCGCCCTACGATCCGGCCGCCGGCCGCGGCGTGGTCGGGCGCAACTACGCGTACCAGACGACGAGCAACGTGACGCTCTTCTTCGAGGACAAGGTGTTCAACCAGTTCATGGGCGCGGGCGCGCTCTCGACGATGATCGACGATCTCGACGGCGACAACTTCGACCACTCGGGCTTGGGCTTCATCGGCGGCGGCTGGGTCGGCGCCGCGAGCTCAGGCGCCCGGCCGATCGACACCAACCCGGTGCCCGCGGGAACGCCGCGCTGGGGCTCGGCGTGGAAGAAAGCGGTCGCCCATTACTACAACCGCTCCTTCGGCATCACCTGCCACGGCTCCTGCCAGAGCTACCGCAGCAACTATCTCGATCTCGATCCGACCTACCGCGACGCCTACGGCCTGCCTTTGCTGCGCATGACCTTCGACTTCCACGACAACGAACACAAGATGTCGGACTACATGACGAAGAAGGCCGTCGAGATCGCCAAGGCCGCCGGCGCGAGCAAATTGAACGCCAATCCCCGCCGGGGAAAATACAGCATCGTCCCGTACCAGAGCACGCACAACACCGGCGGCGCGGTGATGGGCGCGGACCCGGCGACCAGCGCGGTCAACAAATACCTGCAGAGCTGGGACGTGCCGAACGTCTTCGTCGTCGGCGCGAGCGCCTTCCCGCAGAACGGCGGCTACAACCCGACCGGAACCGTGGGCGCGCTGACGTTCCACGCGCTGGAGGCGATCAAGACGAAGTATTTGAAGAAGCCGGGGGCGTTGGTTTAAGAAGCGGAGGCGTGCGATATGAGCATCGAAGTAGCCGGCCTGGTGCTTGTCGCGGCAGCGTTTCATGCAATCTGGAACGCTCTCATCAAGATCCGCGGAGATCGAGTCATCGTCATGATGCTCGTGACGCTCGCGGGTAGCATCTTTTCGCTCCTCGTAGCGCCTTTCGTCGACGCGCCAGTTCCCGAGAGCTGGGGTTTCTTGGCAGCGACGATTCTGCTGCATACCGCCTATCATTTTTTTCTACCGATCGCGTACGACCACGGAGACTTGGGGCAGGTCTATCCGATTGCCAGGGGATCGGCCCCGCTGCTCGTAGCAGTGGGCGCCCTGGTGTTCACTGGGGAAACCCTCATGCCGCGTGCACTGCTCGGCACCTTGTGCCTTGCCTGTGGAGTGATGGCGTTGACTTTCGAACGCGAGAGTGGGGTCTGGAAAAAACCAAAGCCGGTGATTTACGCCCTCCTGACTGGGGTGCTGATCGCCTCGTATACCGTCGTAGATGGCATGGGTGCGCGTCAAGCCGGATCCGCAATCGGCTTTGCGGTTTGGCTAACCATAGGCGACGGACTTCTTACATTTCTCATCGTGTACATCTGGAAAGGGCGTGATGCCTTAGCCGTCGCGAGGCGAAATCTGGGGACCGGCATGGTCGGGGGGATTTTGCAGGTCGGTGGTTACTGGATCATCGTCTGGGCGTTGGCAGTCGCCCCGATGGCTATGGTGTCCAGCCTCAGGGAAACGAGCGTGCTGATTGCGGCGGTCATCTCTACTTTCATCCTGAAGGAAGGATTTGGGGTTTGGCGCTTCGTATCTGCGAGTCTCATCGCATTGGGCCTCGCCGCCACGAAAGCTAGTAAGTAATGAAGGTAGCGGCGCTCATTCGGACACCTATCGAAAGGGCGCGAGCTGCTGGGCTTACGCGCATCGAACTTACTGTCCGAGAGGGCAATGACTGCGCGATTGCTCTCTACCGCGGTCTGCGTCTGATTTCGCATGACAACATACGGACAATCAATCGATTAACTCCCAGATTGTCGACTGTAGGCAACCGCCCATCGCGCGCCTAACCCCGAACGCCCCTCCCCTCCGTTTACCGCTCCGTGCCCCATAAGCCAAGGGGCGATACCAAATTTGGGGGATCACATGAACCAGAACCAAGTAGCCTTGCGGCGGCTTCGCCTGCCCGCCGCGGTCGGCGCCGCGCTCGTCTGCATAGCAGGCACCGCGTACGCGCAGGACGCATCGAAAATCACCGCGGTCACGCTCTATCCGGGCAGCGCGACGGTGGAGCGCACCGCCAGAGTCACACCCGGGATGACGCGCCTGGAGATCTCGGGACTGCCGGCGAACTTCGACCCGCAGACTCTGCGCGTGGACGCCGATCTGGGCGTGCGCGTCGGCGAGGTGTCCGCGCAGGATGTCGCCCGCACTCAGGCGCCGAACGCGCGCGAGGCGCAGCTCGAGGAGAAGATCCAGGCGCTCAAGGACCAGCAGGCGGGACTCGACGCCGAGGTGAAGTCCGCGGAGATGGTGAACAGCTTCCTCTCGCGCCTGAGCGCGCCCGGCAGCGAAAAGGCGCCGATGCCCGACGCGAAGTCGCTCGCCTCCATTGTCGATCTCATCCGCAAAGGCGGCGGCGACTCGCTCACGCGCATCCGCCGCGCGCAGGCGCAGAAGCGCGAGATCGCCAAGCAGATCGCCGCGCTCGAGCGCGATCTCGCGCGCCTGAAGAGCGGCACGAAGGACACGCGCACGATCATGGTCGGGGTCTTCGCCGAGCGCCCGGGATACGCGCGCGTCTCGTACCAGGTAAACGGCGCGGGATGGCGGCCGGCGTACCGCGCGAACCTCGATTCGCTCGCCTCCAAATTGGAGCTCGTGCGCCAGGCGTCCGTGTCGCAGACCACGGGCGAGGACTGGGCGGGCGTCAAGCTCAAGCTCTCGACCGGGCAACCGCGGCTCTCGCCGCAAGGGCCCGACCCGCGTCCCTGGCTCGTGTCGATCCCTGTCCCCAGGGCCGACGCTCGCGCGTTTTCCGGCGCGATGGACTTTGCTGTCGCCGAGGCACCCGCCGCGCTGAAGCGCGAGAATAGGGACCGATTCGCGGACCCTCCGATCGAAACGCAGACGAGCTTCGCGACCGAGTTCGAAGTGCCGGGCGAAGTGAGCCTGCCCTCCGACGGCCGCAAAGTCACCGTGTCGCTCGCCAGGCTCACACTCCCCGTGAAGATGCGCCTGCGCGTCGTGCCGCGGCTCGATCCGGCGGCGATCGTCACCGCCGAGGCGAAGCGCCCCGAAGGCGTGTGGCTGCCGGGCGAGGTGCAGCTTGCGCGCGACGGCAGCCACGTCGGCTCGACCCAATGGAATCCGCAGACCACTGCGGGCCTGGTGCTGCCTTTCGGGCGCGACAACCTCGTTCGCGTCACGCTCGACCGCGTCAAGGACCGCAACGGCTCGAGCGTGCTCGGGCGCAAGAGCGAGCGCGAGGTGACCGACGTGCTCACGCTCGCGAGCTTCCACAAGAAGCCGCTCGAGCTGCTCGTGCTCGAGTCCTCGCCCGTGTCGACCTCCGACCAGATCGAAGTCGAATCGCGCTTCGAGCCTAAGCCGCAAGTCCGGAACTGGGAAGAGCGCCAGGGCGTGGTCGCGTGGGAGCGCTCGATCGCGCCGAACGAGACGCTGAAGATCACGCTGAACTACGCGATCAGCTATCCCAGGGAAGGCGCCGTGGTCGGCCTGCCTTAGGCGGCGGCTGGAACGCATCCGGGAAAGCGGGACGTGCGCCGACGAGCGCGGTCAACAATACCTTTAAAGCTAGGCCTACACCGCCTTCAAGTCGACGGCCGATCGCCTTCCGTCCAGCTCGCTGCGCACGTCGTAGGAAAGCCTCTGGTTCTCGTAGAGCGGCTGGAGCCCGGCGCGTTTCACCGCGCCGCTGTGCACGAACAGGTCCTTGGAGCCGTCGTCGGGCCGTATGAAGCCAAAGCCGCTCTTGACGTTGAAAGATCGGACGATGCCTGTGGGCATAAGCGTTCTCCTTGCGCTGGCCTGCCGTCGCGCGGGCGCGCGCGGCATCATCAAATATCCATGGGAGAAGGCCTGAAAAACGCCCCGAAACGAAGTGTGGGGCCGAGACCCAAAGCGATTCGACTGCGCATTATGGACCTTTCCGGACGCCTTTGCTCAGGCGCCCGCTCGCTTCCAGGCGAAGTTCTTCGAGATTCTTCTTCGAAGACCCGCCCGGCTGAGCACCCGCAGGATGCCCTCGAGCTTCGAAGACTACTGTAGTCGCGTATGCTTGCGGCCGTTTCCGGATTTTCGATCGTCTCACCTGCCCCGCTTGCATGAAACCTGCAGCTTCCCTTCTTGCCGCGCTCGCGCTCGCGGCTTCCGCGGCGGCGGTAGCGCAGCCCCTCGTCGATCCGCAGGAGCTGGAGCAGATTCAGGACGGGCTCACGGATCCCGAGCGGAAGGAACCGCCGCCGGCGCCCGAAAAACCCTTCGGCGAAAAGCTCCTCGATGTGCCGCACGACTTCCTGTCCCGCCGCGTGGAGGAATACTCGCGCAAGCTCGACGATTTTTTCGGCGACCCGAACCGCGCCTACGACTCCACCGGCAGCACGCTGCAGATCCGCGGCCACGTCACGTTTTTCGAGGGCGGCTTCCGCGAGGGCAAGTCGGATGTGCACGCGAACATTTCCCTGCCGAACACCCAGGACCGCCTGAAGCTCATCGTTCAGCGCGGCCTGGAGGCGGCGACCCAGACCGCGGCCGAGCGCGACATCAAGAACGCCACCGGCTCCACCCAGGTGGCCGCGCCCGGCGCGCCGCAGGACAACAACTTTTACCTCGGCCTCAAGGCCCTCGCCGCGGAGGCGCTCGGCGTGGGGCTCAGCGCGGAAGTGGGGGCGAGGTTCGGTCGGCCGATCGATCCCTACGTGCGCCTCCGCGCCTTCCGCGACTTCAACTTCTCGCGATGGCAGATCCGCGCCTCGGAAACGCCGCTGTGGAAACACTCCGAGGGTTCCTCGGCGGCATCCGAGGTGAACTTCACCCGGCCGCTCGACGAGCTCTGGCAGCTGCGCTTCACGAGCAAGGCGACTTGGCGCTCGGCGACGAGCTACTACGACCTCGCGCAGATCGGGGCGCTGTATTACACGCCCGACACGCGCACCGCGACGACCTTCGAGCTAGGCGCCTTTGCGCCGAGCGATCGCAGCCTGAAGCTCGCTGTGTACTCCGTCACCCTGCGCGTGCGAAGACAGGTCTATCGGGACTGGCTGTACCTGGAGGTGACACCGCAGATCCTTTACCAGGAAGCCAATCGATTCAGCGCGGCGCGCTCGCTCATGCTGCAACTGGAGGCGCTGTTCGGCGACCGCTATATGTAAGCCCGACGGCGGAGCCCGCTCGCTTTTTGCTATAGTGCCCGGAAATTCACAAGGAAGAGCAAGCCATGAGCGATTCAGCCGGCGAGTCCAAGTTTCTGTTCCCGAAACTCAAGCCCTTCTACGATTTTGTCGCGATACCGGTCATGCTCGTTGCCGGGCTGCTGGCCGCCTCGGCCGTGCGAGCGCAGGCTCCCGACGCCGCCGACGTTGCAGAAGGCATGAGACTCTTCCGGCAAAAGGGAAATTGCCAGGCGTGTCACGGCTGGGCCGGCGACGGCCGCAAGATGGACAGCCAGATGCCGGACGGCGCGAATCTGCGCGAGACCAAGCTCGACCGCGGCGACGTGATCGTGGCCGTGAAGTGCGGACGCCCCGGGAGAGGCATGCCCGCATTCGACAAATTCGCCTATAGCGACGCTCGCTGCTACGGCATGAAGCAGGCCGACCTGAGATCGAGGGAGCTGAGCCTCCCCGACCCGCCGGCCACGCTGCAGCCGCGCGAGATCGAATTGCTCGCCGACTTCCTGTTCGCGAAAATCGTCGGCAAGGGCCCGATGAACCGCGCCGCGTGCATCGAGTACTGGGGCGCGGAGGTCGAAGCCTGCGGCGAATTCCCCAGATAAGCTTCAGTTCAGCGCGAACACGAACAGGTAGCTGGAATTCTCCAGCTTGTCGAACTTCACCGGATGCAGATGCCGCCCGCCGGACTGCACGGCGAGATACTGCTTCGGCCCGATCGCGTAGGTCACCGGCGCGCCTTTGAGCGGAGTGCCGAGGTTGAAGCGCCACAGCTCCTCGAGCGTCTCGTCGTGATAGGCGATCACCCAGCCGTCCTGCAGCGCGGTGAACACGAGGCCGCCGGCGGTGACGATCGCGCCCGAGCGGATCTCGATCTCCGTGACGGCCTTCGCGAGGACCCTGTGGTTGGCCGTGTCGAAAGCGGTGACCGAGCCGTAATAGAGGTCGCTTGAATAGTCGCGCTTCTCGCTCGCTTTCACGTCGACGTCGCCGTCCTTGGACTTGAACACGACGGCCGCGCCGTTCTGCGTGAAGCAGCCTTCGATGCCGACGCCGTAGGCGATTTTCTTGACCGGATGGTAGGCCGTCGGCTGGTGCGCGACGCCGCCGTGCCAGGTCGGGCAGGCGCGCTTCTTGCCGTCGCCGCGCAGCGCCCGCGCGATCGGGTTGTAGATCTGCACGTCGAGCTTGGGATCGTACTCGTACGGCTTGCCGGTCTTGGGATTGATCCCCTTGGTCCAGTTGAGATCGTTCACGTACTGGTCGGCCTTGATGAATTTGCCGTTGGTGCGGTCGAGCGTGTAATAGAAGCCGTTGCGCCCGAAATGCCCGACGATCTTGCGCTGCTCGCCGTTGACGGTCGCGTCGTAGAGCATGTGGACGCCGACTTCGTCGTAGTCCCACGAGTCGTTCGGCGTGTACTGGAAATGCCACGCGGGCCTGCCGGTATCGACGTTGAGCGCCACCGCCGAGTCGGTGTAGAGATTGTCTCCCGGCCGCGCCTGCGGATCGTAGATCGGGAACGGGTTGCCCGTGCCGACGATGTAGAGCTTGGCCGCCGGGTCGTAGGACCCCGTTTGCCAGATTCCGCCTCCGCCGGTTTTCCAGGCGTTGTGGTCGTCCTTCCAGGTTTCGCTGCCCGGGTCGCCCGGCTTCGGCACGACGTACCAGCGCCACAGTTCCTTGCCGGTCCTGACCTCGAGCGCTGCGACCCATCCGCGCGTTCCGCCGTCGCCCGCGCCGTTCTGGACGATGACCTTGCCGTCGGCGACCAGCGGGGCGGTCAGAAATTTTTCCACTCTGCCGAATTCGGTCTTGCCCGCGACCATCTTGTCCCACACGATCTCGCCCTTGTCGCGGTTGATCGCGATCACCCGGCCGTCGGGAAGGTTGGCGATCACCAGGTCTTCCCACAGCGCAATGCCGCGGGTGCGCGGAGCGTTGCCCTGGTGTTTCACTCCCGGATCGCATACCCAGACGAATTCGCCCTTGTTGGGATTGCGCGCGTCGATCTTGTACACGGTGCCCCAGCCGTCGGTCGTGTACATGAAACCGTTGTCGATGAGCGGATTGACCTCGTTTTCCGGGCCGTTCTGCCCGACGTCCTGCATGCCGCCCAGCGCCATCGCCCAGACGAGCCGGAGGTTCCTGACATTGTCGCGGTTGATCTGGGTAAGCTTCGAATAACGGGTGGCGCCGTAGTCGCCGTTCATGAGCAGCCAGTTCTGCGGCTCGCTCTGCGCGTTGACCAGGCGGTCCCTGTTGACCGTCATCTGGTACTCGGCTGCGAACGCCGCTGCGGCAAGTGCAGCGGCGCACGTGCCCGCAAAAACCGCGAGCTCGACCCCGGTGGATTTCCGCGCGTGACGTCGCATGATTTGTCCCCCCTGGCGTTCAGGAATTGCAGGCCCCGATTTGTCGTGAATTGTCGACTCAAACGGGCTGATCCGCAACAAGGGACGCTCCGCAGACCCGAGTCGCGGGATCAGTTCGCCGCGGCCTGATTTGCCTTCACGCATACCCCGTTTTCGCCACGCGCCCGCTCCCTTCCACATACCACCGCTCGCTCGCAAAGGGCTTGCCCGAGAGGCGGGCGCTCATCCAGTCCGCGGCGAGCACCGAAGGCGTCGGCCCGAGGTTGGCCGACGGAGCGCCGCCGACCGAATGGCGCGAGTCCTGATACACGACCAGTTGCCTCGGGCACTGCAGGGTCTTGAACAGCCGTTCCGTGTGCTCGAGGGGGCTCAGCTCGTCGGCTTCGCCGGCGAGGCACAGGTACGGTACGCGGATTTTCTCGGCGTGCCCTTCCCACGTGAGCGTCTTGCGGAATTCGTCGAAGCGGTCCTCGTCGGTGAACCCCGACATGTACATGAAGCGCTTCTTGAAGGTGGGGGAGGCTTCCTCGAAGATCGTGTGGCAGCCGGGCTCGAGGCACGTACCCGACACCGCGACCGCGCGGTAACGCGGCTCGCCCGCGACGGCGATCGTGCCGAAGAGGGAGCCGAAGCTGGAGCCGACGATGCCGATGCGGGCGGAATCGATCTCGGCTCGCGCCGCGAGCCAGTCCATCACCGCGCGGCCGGCCGCCACCCAGTTCGGCGCGCTCACGCGATGCCCGAGCACCGCGCTCTCGTACTGGCCCGGGCCTTCGAGCGCGAGCACCGCGATGCCGCGGCTGAGGAAGCGGTCGCCGTACATGGCGACGTTCGCTTCCTTGAAGCCGTCCATGCCCGGAATCGTCCACACCGCCGGGATGCGGCCACCCTGGTAGCCGGGCGGAAGATGGAACCAGCCCGGCAGCGCCTTGCCCTGAAACGGGATCCACGCCGCCTCGACGCGATGGTCGGCGAGCTTGGCGTACTTCGTGTAGCACTCGCGCTTGCGATTGTTGAGCGAAACATTCTTCTCGTTGTTCTCGTCGAACGGCCACTGCGAGGCGGCGTAGTGCACGGCCGCCATAAAGTAGTTCGCTCGCGCGGTGACGAGCTCTCCGGCCTCCTCCGCGGCTCGCGCCTTTGCCTCGCGGCGGCGGGCGGTCGATTCGAACGCCGGCGAGATGTCGGCGAATTTCTGCACGCGCTGACGGATCGCGGCGAAATCCGCGTTCGCCTCCGGCCCGCAAGGCGCGTTGTAGTTGACCGAGCGCGGCTGGTCCCAGTCCACGCCGACCGCACGGATGGTGTTGTCGAGCAGCCAGCGCTGCTCGGTCCAGCGGCGCGTCTGCACTGCCTCGCTTCCGGCGGAGGGCTGCGCCGAGCGCGTGCGGCGCGGAGCTTTTTCGACCGATGGAGCATCAGCAGCGAGCGCCCCGGTCGCCGCCGTCGCGGCAGTGGCGACGAGCGTGGCCGATTGCAGGAACTGGCGGCGATCCACATTGCCTCGAGTCATGGCGGCCTCCTTGTCGTTCGGAAGGAGCTATACCCTATCAGACCCGGTGCGGTTTAGCGTCGCCCTGCCTTTGGAACACTTGTCGGCCTGCCAAGCACTTGGAAGTTGAAACCGCCTCTTCTGGATTCCGGAACGCGTTCCTTACATTCCCTTGGCCTGGTGCACGACCTTCCCGCCCACCATCGTCATCACCGGCTTGATGTCCTTGATCTGGTCGGCGGGCACTTTCAGGTAATCGCGATCGAGCACGACGAGGTCCGCGTACTTGCCCGGCTGGATCGAGCCGAGATTGCTCTCCTGGAAAATGAAGTACGCGTTGCTGCGCGTGTGCGCGATCAGCGCTTCCTCGCGCGCGACCGTCTGGCGGTTCACCTCGCGCCCGCCGATCATCCGCCCGGTCACGGCGAAACTCAAGGTGTAGAACGGGTTCGAAGTCGTCACGGCGGTCGCGTCCGACCCCAGGCCCCACACGATGCCGCTATCCTGCACGCGCCTGAAAGGCGGCATGTCCCAGGCGCGCTCGCCGTGCACCTTGTGCATGAGCGCGCCCTGGATGAGCGGGCGGCTGTGCAGCCCCGCGTACATGCCCAGGCGCTTCATGCGCGCGAGCTGCAGCTCGGTCACCTGGTCGAGGTGCGAGAACGCCCAGCGCAGCCCCTTGATCGGCTCGACCTTGTTGACCACCTCGTACTCGTCGAGATACGCGTCGATCGCGTTTTCCATCTCGACGTGGGCGTTGAGGAACATGCCGCCCTCGGCAACCGCGTGCGCGATGCGGCGCACTTCGCGCATGTCTTCGGGCCTGACCACGAAGTCGTTCCGCAACAGATTCGTGGTCGCGGGCGTATAGACCGATTCGCCCCAGCCGATGTTCTCGAAATAGTCGCTGCCCTGGAAAGGCGTGTGCTGCTGGATTTCGCCGAGCACCTTGTCCACTTGCTCCGCCGTCGCGGGCTGGCGGATGGTGGTCCAGAACGCGCGCGCGTTCAGCTCGCCGCGATCGGCGAGCGTCTGGTAGGCCTCGTAGTGCTTTTCGTTGACGCCGCGGCCGCCGGCGTCGTACCAGGCGGTGATGCCCATTGCATTCAGCCCGGCCACGAACTTGCGCACGTTCGCGACCCACTGGTCCTTCTCCGGCAGCGGAATCTGCACCGCGACAAAGGCGACGCCGCCCGCGCCGCGCACCACC
>WNGE01013003.1_pt1 | contig 13162 bp, 10 predicted proteins | sample 5400651 | NCBI WGS metagenome assembly WNGE01 (sample SAMN13153370, study PRJNA577476) | soil metagenome | isolation source: 60 cm soil or saprolite under grassland replicate 2 | place: USA:California | collected 2016-06-15 | reverse complement strand
CGCAGTCGTGGGTGTCGTCACAGAGGTTGGGCGCCACGAGGCTGTACGTGGGCAGCGTGTTGCTGTTCAGCGCGTTGATGAAGTTGCCTGCGGTGGCGCTTCCCATGGGGATGTCGTCCTGCTGGCACGCCGTCCGGTCCGCGCCGCCCCACATGTACAGCGCCGGATTGTGCTTCGGGGCGTACGTGGTGCCGCTGTTCGAGCAGTTGCCGCTCATCCCCTCGGCATAGGAGCGCTCGGTGCCTCCGGCGGCCCGCACCTGGCGGAAGATGTTGTCGACGGTGACCGACACCGATGACGACGGCGCGCAGTCGCAGTTGAACGGCGCAAGGATGGAGCCGCTCTGCCCGGTGGTCATGGCGACGTAGTTGGGCAGCGACCTGTACTGGCTGCCGGCGTCGGACCAGTGCGTGTCGCTCGCGCACTGGTGCGCCAGCTGCGTTTCGTAGGGCGCGCTCGAGGATCCGATCACCGAGGAGTACGACTTGTTCTCCATGATGATCCATATGACGTGCTGGTAACGGGAAGGCGCGGTGCTGGCGGTGCCACACGGACGACCGGACACCGGGGTGGAAGTCGCCGTCGGCGCTGGCGTCGGGCTGGAAGGGCCTGGCGTTGTCCCGGTTGCGCCGCCGCCCGACGAAGCGCAGCCCGACAGCAACCCAGCAAGAACCACAAGCGCGACGGCGAGCATGCGGGAAGACCGCAATTCACGTGCCTGCCCGGGCTGAACCGCATCCATCATAAATGTCCCCTCGCACCACACCTCCCGGCAATAAACGGCAAGGGCGATCGTGCGCGGCGAACATTACTCCTGGACTGAACGACGTGCTATAACCTTCCTCGCCGCAGCCCAGTTGGCCGGCCGACGGCGGATTTTGCACGGGCCATCGAATACAGCGGAAACTAGCCGGGACGGCCGGCCGCGGACGGCTCGTTCATCCCGGAAGCCGCCAGCCGGGACGCCAGGCTGGCAGGCCGGGCGGCATGAGTAGGCTCGGCGTTGGAGGAGGTCACATGCTGCCCCCGTTCGGCTGGGAAGCGGCCGTCAGCCGCTGGCAGTTCGCGCCCGTCGTCACGGGCTCGGTGATCCTCGCCGCCGGCCTTTACCTGTGGGGCGCCCAGCGGGTGGCCCGGCGGCATCCGGCCCGTCCCTGGCCGGCCTGGCGGACCGCGATGTTCCTCGGCGGGCTGGCCGTCGTGGTCGCGGCGATGCAGAGCGGCATCGGCACCTACGACGGCGTGCTGTTCTGGGACCACATGGTCCAGCACCTGATGCTGATCATGATCGCGCCGCCGCTGCTGATCGCCGGGCAGCCGGTCACCCTGCTGCTGCACGCGAGCAGGAACCCGCTGCACACATGGGCGAAGCGGTTCGTGCGGTCACCGGCGGTCAGCTTCCTGACCTGGCCGGTCCTGGGGTTCCTTGGCTACGGCGCGGCGATCGCCGCTGCGCACCTGACGGACCTGGCCAACCTGGTGCAGACCAACGAGACGCTGCACAACGCGGAGCATGCGGCGTACCTGCTGATTGGCTATCTGTTCTTCCTGCCGATTCTCGGTAACGAGCCGATCCGCTGGCGGCTCTCCTACCCGGTGCGGTTCGTCATCCTGGTCCTGGTCATGCCGGTCGACACCTTCACCGGCCTGGTGCTCGGCTACGGCAACGCCGGGACGCCAGGCGTCGCCGTGGGCCCGAGGCCGGCCTGGGCGCCCGGCCAGGTGCAGGACCTGCACTGGGGCGGCGCCCTCATGTGGATCGGCGGCGACGCGATCATGTTCGGCCTGATGATGCTCGTCTTCCTAGCCTGGAGCCGTGACGAGCGTCCCGCCGCGAGCGGGCGGGGCTGGCTCGAGGCAGCCCGCCGGGCCAGCATGGCCAGCCTGGTCGCCTCGCATCCCGGGCCCGGCACCGGGCCCGCGGGTGATCAGGCTGCCGCCGGTCAGCCATCCGGTACCCAGCCGCCCGGCACCCAGCCGCCCGGCGCCCGGCGGGCCGATGGCCAGCCCGCGGCCGGCGGCGCGGCAGCCACCGCGCCGGCACCCGGCGGCGACTGGTCGGGGCGCGGCGGGATCGACGACGACGAGCATCTTGCCGCCTACAACGCCTTCCTGGCCAGGCTGAATGAGTCGGAGCCAGGCCGCCAGCGTTGATTTCGGGCGAAATCTGAGCATCGCTGAACCGGGGAAGCGCACGGTACGTGCATATAGGCGCGGGCAACCTCCCTCACGGGAGGTCTCCGCTGGGCCGTGCCGAGGGACTAGTGGCCCCGTCCCCCGGCCGGTCCGGCGGCCCGCCTGGTTCCGGCCCGTCCCGCCTCGGTCCCTCCCGCACGGCGGGCGGTGGCCGGCCTCGCGGCCTCATGTCGCCGCCTCTTCACCCGTACTCGCCTCACCCGGCCGCACCGCCGTCTGGTGAGACGACGCGACCGGCATGCTCGGCCCGCTGGATCAGGCGGCCGGGGCCCGGGCCCGCGCGCGACACGCCGGCAGCGCTCTCTACGGCAATCTAAGGAAAGCGCTAGACGGCGCCATAGGCTGCTATGACGTGGACCCCGTACGGAATCCCTATGCACCGGGTGCCGGACAGCGGCCGCCAGAGCTGGCCGGCCGCGATCGCGAGATCGGGCAGTTCGAGGTCGTGCTCGAGCGTGTCGCGCGCGGTCGCCCCGAGCGCAGCATGGTCCTGACCGGGCTGCGCGGCGTTGGCAAGACCGTGCTGCTGAACGCCTTCCGGTCGATGGCGATGCAGCGGCTGTGGGGCACCGGCAAGATCGAGGCCAGGCCGGACCAGTCGATCAGGCGGCCGATCGCGGGGGCGCTGCACATGGCCGTGCGCGAGCTCGCGCCGCGGCACCGGGCACCAGACCGGATCGACCACTTCCTCGGCGTGCTCAAGGCGTTCTCGACCCGCGATCCGGCCGCGCCGAAGGGATCGCTGTCCGCGCAGCTCGGCATCGACGTGCCCGCCGTGCGCGGCCGGGCCGACTCCGGTGACCTGGAGATCGACCTGACCGAGCTGCTGACCGACGCCGCCGCCGTCGCCGCCGACCTGAGCGTCGGGATCGCCCTGTTCATCGACGAGATGCAGGACGTGCCCGCCGCCGATATCTCCGCGCTCTGCGCGGCCTGCCACGAGCTGTCGCAGTCCGGCGGGCCGCTGATCGTGGTCGGGGCCGGCCTGCCGCATCTCCCGTCGGTGCTGTCCGCGAGCAAGAGTTACTCGGAACGGCTGTTCAGGTATGTGTCGATCGACCGGCTGGACCGGGCAGCCGCCGACGTGGCCCTGCTCGCGCCGGCCAGGCGGGAGGGCGCCGACTTCGAGCCGGCGGCGCTCGACGCGCTGTACGCGGCTGCCGACGGGTACCCGTACTTCGTGCAGGCGTACGGCAAGGTGACCTGGGACGTCGCGGCCTGCAGCCCGGTGACGGCCAGCGACGTCAAGGTGGCAGGCCCGCAGGCGGCCGGGGAGCTCGCCGTCGGCTTCTTCGGCAGCAGGTACGAGCGCGCCACCCCGGCGGAACGCGAGTACATGCGGGCGATGGCCGTGCTCGGCGACGAGCCGGTGCCGACCGCGCAGGTGGCCGAGGAACTCGGCCGCAAGCCGTCCAGCGTCTCGCCGGCCCGCGACAGCCTGATCAAGAAGGGCCTGATCTACAGCTCGGAACGCGGGCTGATTGCCTTCACCGTCCCGCATTTCGGCCGTTTCCTGCGCGCCCAGCCCGCCTGACGCGCGCATTCTCCGGCTGTCTCGGGCAATCTAGAGCTGAATTTAGAATCCCCTAGAAACTGGCAGATCACCGAGCCGCCCGCCGGGCACGGCCGGCCTGCCGAGGCCAGGGTCGGTCGGCGCGGCGAGCATCGGCACCGGAGTCCGGGCCGGCCCGCGGATCCGGTCGCCGTCGGCGGCTTGCCGGACCTGCCCGGGCGGCCACGGCACGACGTTCCCGGCGGCCGCGTCGACCAGGGCAGCCTGGATGGCGGGCCGGTGCTGCCGGAGGAAGACGGCGAACACCAGCTCGACCGGCCTGCCCTGTGCCTCGCCGGAGAAGACGACGTACCGCCAGCACAGCTCCCGCCACGTGTCGACGGGCTCGGCCGCGGTAATCAGGCCCGCATGCCTGCGCCACTGCGAACTGCGGCGCAGGGACGCGAGCGTGCGCTCGGCGGGCACCACCCGCAGCTCGCATGGCTCTGAGTAGCCAAGCCTGACCAGGCCCTCGCCGACCTCCGGCGACAGCGCGGCGACCAGCACAAGCTCCGCGGCGAAGATCCCGAGCGGCAGGATGGCAGCGCTGCCGGGCCGCGGCGGCTGCAGCGGACCCAGCCCGATCGTGATCAGCGCGGCCCCGGCGAGCAGGGCCGACCTGGCCAGCGCCCGGCCGCTGACCGGGGCGGTGCTGAAGTCGCCGAAGCACCCGCAGCCGATATCCGGCCTGGCGGCCCGCAGCTCGATCAGCGCGCAGGTGGCGACGAGGAACAGCAGCGCGGTGCCGAGCCGCACGGCATTCGCCGGCGCGGTCCCGCCGATGCTGCCGGCGGTCAGGATCAGCCCGATGCCGAGCGCGAACTCCGTCGCGCAGATCGCGATGGCGGCTGGCCGCCGGAGATGCACGGGGAACAGCGCGGTCGGGCCGAGCAGCCCGCCGAACGAGCGCTCCCGCAGCACGTGCACCAGCTTGGCCGCGCTGCCGCCGAGCAGCAGCGACGACAGCAGCGGCACCTGTACCTCGCGGACCACGTCGGGCAGCGGCAGCAAGGTCAGCCGCCGATCGTGATCGTCGCGTTGAAGCAGCCGCGCTCCAGCTCGCCGCCGAGCGCGACAAAGCTGGCCTGGGTCAGGTCGGCGACGCGGCTGCGGGGCGAGGTGCCGCACGTGACGCACCGGTCATTGAACAGCCGCCCGGCCGCCGCGCAGCTCGTGACCGGCAATGAGCAGGAACTGCCCGTGCAGTCGTTGCGGACCAGTAAGACGCTGCCGATGGACAGATAGGGCAGCCGGACGCTGACAGGAAGCCCCGGCCCCTCGGCGCAGTTAACCTCCGGGTCGAGTGCCGGATAGGCAAGGCCGAGGATGCCGGGCGGCTCGTCGGTCGGCTCGTGCCAGGTGGCCGAGCCGCTGATGGAATCCGGCACGTGCCCGCTGACGAGGGCCGGGGCAGGCATCTGGTCAACGTGATACGCGGGCTGCGAGGTGGCCGGCACCAGCCCCTCCAGCACGCCGCCGCGGCGGAGCCCGATCACGTCGATGAGGTAGCCGGGCTCCAGGTGCGGGAAGCGGACCTGGATGCGGCCGAACGCGCGCCGCGGAATGGTCACGAACTGGAGCTTCCTGGTCTTGCCCTCGTCGACGAGCAGCCCTTCCGCCGTGCGCTCCAGGATCGTGCCCGTCACCCGGCCGATGTTCGCCCAGATCCGGTCGGCGACCCCGCGGGCCCGCTTGTGCAGCCGGACCACGGCCTCGTCTCCCGGCCGCACCGCCGCGGGGTCGATCGGCGCGCCTCGCCAGGCCGCCGCGTCCGGGGTCAGCGCGAAGCGCTCCTGGCCATTGCCGTGGCTCAGCACGAGCAGGTGCGGGCTGACGTCGATGACCGTTCCCGTCACCGCGCGCGGAAGCTCGCCGGACGTCGCGAACCCGGTGCCGGGCGTGGCGTCGGCGGGCCGGAACACGGCGGCCTTCAGCAGGCGGCGCCGGGCGATGCGCGCCGCGACCCCGCCCGCGCAGCGATCGCAACACGCGTGATCCCCGCGAGCGTCGAGCATCCACCCTCCATGGACCGTCAGTTCCAGCCTCATGACCATGCGTATTCACACCGGCCCGCGTCAAGCGGTTCGGTGACCTTCCTACCGGAGGTCATACATATACGTCTTTGTGGCGAGGCCGAAATAGTGCCACGATCTGTCAATACCCCGCTGACAGGCGCGCCGTTACAGGCCCGGATTGCCCGCTGACGGCCAGTGACTGGGTACGGTGTACCGGTGAGCGTCGGGGGGCGATCACCGGGTGACTGAAGCGCGCACGAGCGGGGGCCCGCAGGCCGGGCCCGCCGACCGCGACCGCGGGGCGGGGCCAGGGCCGGGCGGACGCGTGAGCGTGCCCTCAGGCGCGGACGATCACGGCTTCCGCGAGTACGTGACCAGGCGGAGCCAGTCGCTGCTCCGGACCGCCTACCTGCTGACCGGCAACCGCGCCGATGCGGAGGATCTCGTCCAGGCCGCGCTCGCCAAGACCTACCAGGCGTGGGACAGGATCGAGGACAGGCGCGCCCTGGACGGCTATGTGCGCAAGGCGATGGTCAACACGCATATCTCCTGGTGGCGCCGCCGCCGGGTGGACGAGTACCCGACCGACGAGGTCCCCGACCTGGCGGTCGCCGATGATGCCGGGGACAGCGATCTGCAGGACGCGCTCCGCCGGGCCATCGACCGGCTGCCGCGGCGGATGCGGGCGGCGGTCGTCCTGCGCTACTACGAGGACATGACCGAGGCGGAAGTCGCCGTCGCGCTCGGGGTGAGCCTCGGCACGGTCAAGAGCACGGTGTCGCGCGCCGTCGCGAAACTCCGGATTGACGCTGAGCTGCTGGCAGAGTGAATATTCCGGCGGCGGGCAGAGTGACGTTTCGGCGTCGGCGTGGCACTATCCGTCCCAGGGACAATTCCGGTGCATCCGTGACGGACGGCGGCCGGGGCCAAGGCACAGCAGGAGGTTGCCCGTGCTCAGCACAATGATGGACGTGCAGCTGACCGTGACCGCGCTGATGCGGTACGGCACGTCGGCCTACGGGGATCGCGAGGTCGTGACCTGCACCGCGGACGGGTCACGGCGCCAGTCCTACGCCCAGACCGGGACCAGGGCCGCGCGGCTGGCGAATGCGCTGCGCAGCCTCGGCGTTGATGCTGACCAACGCGTCGGCACGCTCATGTGGAACAACTCCGAGCACCTTGAGGCTTACCTGGCCGTCCCGTCCATGGGCGCGGTGCTGCACACGCTGAACCTGCGGCTCGACCCCGAGGTGATCGGCTATATCGCCACCCACGCGGGCGATGACGTGATCATCGCCGACGCGACCCTGGTTCCGCTTCTCGCGCGGGTGCTGCCGCATACGCCGGCGATCAGGCACGTCCTGGTGACAGGCAAAGAAGGGGTAACGGATGGTTCGGCCCTGGCCAGCCTGGCTGGCGAGGGCCCTGCGGTGCACTCCTACGAGGACTTGCTCGCGGCGCAGCCTGACTCGTTCAACTGGCCCGATCTCGATGAGCGGCTGGCCGCGGCCATGTGCTATACGAGCGGGACGACCGGGCGCCCGAAGGGTGTCGTCTACAGCCACCGCTCGACGTACCTGCATTCGCTGGGCGTCTGCCAGGGCAACATCTTCGCGCTGTCCGAACGCGACAAGGTCCTGCCGGTGGTGCCGATGTTCCACGCCAACGCCTGGGGCCTGGCCTACGCGGCGGTGCTGGCCGGCGCGGACCTGATCATGCCGGATCGGTTCCTGCAGCCAGAGCCGCTGGTCCGGCTGATCGAGGCCGAGCGGCCGACGCTGGCCGGGGCGGTCCCGACAATCTGGAACGGGCTGCTCGTGCATGTCCGGGCGCATGGCGGCGACCTGTCTTCGCTGCGCCTGGTGCCGTGCGGCGGCTCGGCGGTGCCGCATGCGCTGCAGGAGGCATACGAGAAGGAGCTAGGCGTCCGGATCGTGCAGGCCTGGGGGATGACGGAGACCTCCCCGCTGGGCAGCGTCGCGCACCCGCCCGCCGGGACGCCCGCCGACGAGGCATGGAATTACCGCGATACTGCGGGCAGGCTGATGTGCGCCGTGGAGGGCAGGCTCGTCGGTGACGCCGGCACGGTACTGCCGCACGACGGCAAGGCGGTGGGCGAGATCGAGGTCCGCGGGCCGTGGGTCACCGGGGCCTATTACAAGGACGACGACCCGGGCAAGTTCCGTGACGGCTGGCTGCGGACCGGCGACGTGGGAACGATCGACCGGCTCGGCTTCGTCACGCTGACCGACCGGGCCAAGGACGTGATCAAGTCGGGCGGTGAGTGGATCTCCTCGATGGAACTCGAGAACGCGCTGATGGCGCATCCCGACGTGGTGGAGGCGGCGGTCATCGGGGTGCCCGACGAGAAGTGGGGCGAACGGCCGCTGGCCACCGTGGTGATCAGGGACGGAGCGTCGGTCACCGCCGCGGATCTGCGGGCGTTCCTCACCGGCAGGATGCCCGAACGGTGGTCGTTCATCAGCGAGGTGCCCAAGACCAGCGTCGGCAAGTTCGCCAAGACCCGGATCCGGGAGAGCTATGCCCGTGGTGACTACGAGGTGATCGAGGCCCGCTGACCGCGTGCCGCGGCGCCGCCCGGCGCGGGCCCGCGCAGTGCTTTGCTGCCGCTCCGGCGGCAGGAGTACCCTGAGGGCCGGCCGTCAGGTCGCCAGGAGGCTTCGCCTAGTCCGGTCTATGGCGCCGCACTGCTAATGCGGTTTGGGTTCACGCCCATCCGGGGTTCAAATCCCCGAGCCTCCGCTGCTGACCAGGGAGCATGCCTGACCGGGCGTGCTCCCTGGTTCGTCTTAGTGATCATCTTGGCCTCCAGATGGGCCATTGATGGTCCCTGCGGGCACCGCGCTAGCCGCGAGGATGCGGTCGATGGTCGAGCGACCGAGCCTGGTGAGCTGGTGCACCCGGTACTTGCTCACCCCGGAGTCCACGGCCGCACGCACGCGGTTATCGCGATCGCGCGTCACCATGACCCACTCGATGAGCAACTGCTCGGCCTCCTCTAGCATCACGTCTCAGACGGTACATGTCTCATCTGAGACAGTCAACGGGATAAGAGCTTCGGATGCAGCGCTAGCACTGCGGCCACAGCAGCCACGATCCCCGCGAGCACACCTACTGCCGCCCAGATGCGCCGGGTGGTTGTCCAGAAGCCAGGCTCCTCCGATTCGCTGCTTTGTGGTGCAGCGATCGCGGTGCCCCCGTCGCCCGCCGTGGCGACCGTGATGCGGTGCCCCTTCCCATATACCGCGAACTGGAGAGCTTGCCCCACTACCTCTGGCGAAGGCGCCGCATCGCCCCCCGCCATCCCAGCCCGCATCTCGGCCACCAGTTCGGTCAGGGCTGTACGGATGGCGTCGACCACACCGCGAAGCACGGCTGGGCTCACCGACCAGTACACCTGCTCGACCTGGTAGCGGCCGACCTCGTGGGTCATCATGAGCGCCAGCTCGGCGGCGGCAGGTGGCAGCAGCTTGCTCGGCTCACCGCTCGCTTCAGCCCGCTGTATCAGTGCCTCGATCTCCCCAACCCCGGCCGTCAATGGCAGCTCGTCCCCCACGACTTCGCGGGCTTCCTGCGGAAGATCAATCACGCTGACTTGCTTGCCGCGGAATATGCCACCGCCCGTGAATGCATCCATGAGCAAAGGCGCCCGGATTTGCCGGTAGTCGGGGAGGGACTCCTCGGAACCGCGGTACCCACTCAGCTCGCGCTTTGCCCATTCCCGCAGGTCCGCTGAATTGGCGCGGCCGCCGAGGGTCAGGCACTTGCGGAGGGCAGACGCGACCGACCGGGACTCATCGAGCACGTCCCGCTCGATCTCAGCCAAGAGATCACTGTCCCGTCTAGCCATGGTCGCTCTCTTTCGCACGCGAGTTTCGCCGGGGGATGTAGGCAGCGATCGCCGCGGCTGCGGCGTCGGCCAGCTCCTCGGCTACCTCGGTGTAGACGTCGGCGGTGAAGGCCGAGGTCGCGTGGCCGAGGATCTCGGAAATCACCTTGATTGGCTGCCCGGCGGCCAGCAGCATCGTGGCGGTGCCGTGTCGCAGGTCGTGGAACCGGATGGGCGGTAGCCCGGCCCGGCTCGTGAGCGCGCCGAATCGCTGGCTGATCCAGCCGGGCCGCAGCGGCGTGCCATCCTCGCGGGCGAACACCCGGCCAGAATCGGTCCAGGCGGGGCCCCACGCGATACGCTCGGCCAGCTGCGCCTTGCGCCAGGCGGCGAGCACGGCCGCAGTCCCAGGGTCGATCGGGACCTGGCGGTCGGATTCCTCGCTCTTGGTTGAGTCGAGCACGTCGTCGACCTGCGCCTGGCGGATATGGACGCGGCGGCGGGGCAGGTCGAGGTCGGCCCACGCGAGGCCGGCCAGCTCGGAGCGGCGCAGCCCGCAGTAGGCGGCCACGTGGAACAGCGCGTACAGCCGCTCGCCCTCCCGCCCGGGCTCCTCGCCGGCCTCCAGCGAATCCAGGAACGTCCCGCACTGATCGCGGGTCCAGACCATCACCGGGGCCGGGATCTCGCCGGTCTCCTGCCAGCGCTCGACCCGCGGCTCGGTCCACAGCAACGGGCGCACCTTGCGGCCGCCGCGCTTGCCGCCTGGCTTCACCGCGGCGGCCGGGTTGTAGGGCAGCGTGTGCGGAACCGCGTCCGCCAGGGCACTGTGCGCCACCGCGTGGATGCGGCGGATCCGGGCCTCGGATAGCGGCCGGGTCGAGATGCGCTTGCCGTCCCGCTCGCTGCGGGCGGCCAGCAGGCGGCGCAGCGTGTCCCCCTGGTCGCCGTCCTGGGCCGGCCGGTTTATCAGCCGCATGGTCGCGTACAGATCCCGGAAGTCCTCGCCGCGCAGGTCGGCTAGGCGGATGTGGCCGAGCCCGGGGCGGAAGTACAGGTCGATGGCCTCCCGGTAGCTGGCCAGTGTGCTCGGCTTCAGCTCGGCCTCGGACTCCCACCACCGCAGCCGCCGCGTGAGGTAGTCGCCGAACCTGGTCCGGCGGTCATCGACGTGCGCGCCCTGGCCGAGCCGACCGAGCACGGTCACGAGCGCTGTGCTGCATTCCTTCTTGGTCCGGTAGGGACCGATCCGCGGGCGGCGGCGGCGGGCGTCCGGGCCGCGCGGCGCCTCGTACCGCGCGTACCAGGCGCCGTGTCTGCGGTGCTCCAGCTCCGGGCAGGCCTTGCCCATCAGGCGCCCGGTCTCCGAGTCCCGGCACGAGCACGCCCGGTAGGGCTCGGGGAGCTTCACGGGGTGCCGTCCCGGGGCAGCTCGGCGGTCAGGAACCTGCGATCCAGTTCCTGTCTTAGCAGCTCGCCCAGCAGGTCATTCAACGCGATGTACCGGTGAGTCAGTTGCGCCTCTTGCTGGTCTAGGTGCGCGAGGATCGTTTCTGCAGATGCCCTGGCCAGGGCCGATGCATCTCGGCTGCACAGGTCGATGAAATCGGCGACTGCTTGCCGCAGCACAGGATCCAGGCAGGCTCCGCCTGATACCGCCGAGGTTTCCGGTTCCGCGGGCGCTGCCGTGCAGGTAGGCGCATCCTCCGTTCGTAGGCCACGTCCCGGAGGTTGCGATGGCGTCCCGGTTCAAGCGGTCGGTTCCGGTCACGGTGAACGAGGTGCTTGATGGGCACGCCGGCCTGGACCTGGAGTGCCTGGACCGTCTTTACCTTCACGGCTATCTGGGCCAGCTGCAGGTCGGCGGGCAGGTCATCCAGTTCCTGAACCACCGCGGGTACCCGGTGCCGTCCCCGGCGTGCCTGCAGCAGATCGGGGACGCCTTCCGCCGCCGGGTGGCCTCGTTCGCCGATGCCAACCACATCCCGGTAGTGCCGCTGAAGGCCGCCGACCGCAACATCGAGGTGATGGTGCCCTACCTGGACGCCGCGGCCTGCTCCGGGCGCTCGCAGGTCGCGGCGATCGGGGTGGCCCAGGAGACCCAGCGGGTGTTCATCGCCCGCAAGCGTGACACCGACCCGGGCAAGTGCCCGCAGTTCTCCTTCGACAAGAAGGACCGCCGGGTCACGGTGTATTACTTCTACTTGTGGGATGCGGGGTTCGGGCCCGCGTTCATCAAGGTCTGCACGTACTGCCCGTGGCCGATGAAGATCTGGGTCAACGGCCACGAGTGGGCCAAGCAGCAAGCGCGCAAGCTGGGCCTGCCGTTCACCGAACTATCCAACGGCTTCGCCTCCACCGAGGACCCGGCCCTGCTGCAGAGGATCTGCGACGCCCTGCAGCCCGGCACCATCGAGGTGTTCTTCCAGCGCTGGCTTTCGCGGCTCCCGTTGCCGCTCGGCCCGGCCGACCGGCGGGGCGGGTACTGGTGGGAGCTGTCGATGGCCCAGGTCGAGGTGTCCCGCACGATCGTGTTCACCCAGCCGCGCTATGCCCGGGGCTTCTTCGACGCCCTGGTGACCGACAATCTCGACCTGGGCCGGCCCGACACGATCGAGATCATCTTTGACCGGCAGGTCCGCAACGGCCGGCAGCGCGCCACCGGGGGCGTGTTCAAGACCAAGGTCATCACCCGGGGCGTGGATGTGACCGTCAACGCCTTCTACAAGCACTCCCGCATCAAGCAGTACCTGAAGGACCAGCGAGCTTTGAGGATTGAGACCGTGATCAACGCGCCGGGCGACCTGGGCTGCCAGCGACGCCTGCATAACCTCGATGAGCTGCAGGCCCGGGCACGTGCGGTCAACGCCCGGCTGCTGGACACTGAACGTGCCGGCCAGGGCTGCGTCCTTGCGAATCCAGTCTTCGAGCGGATCGCGCGGCCCACCGTTGACGCGGCGGGACGGAGAGCTACAGCCATGCGTTTCGGCGACTCTCGGGTCCAGGCCCTGGCCGGCGCCCTGTGCGTCACCCTGTGCGCCGTCACCGGCATCACCAACAGGAGCCTGCGCGCCCTGATGACCGGACTGCTCGGCGCCCCCTACTCGATGGCGCAGGCCTCCTACGACCTCGCCCGGCTGCGCCGCAACGGCCTGATCACCCGCCGCCCGCGCGCCAACACCTACGACCTGACCCCCGACGGCCTGGCATTCGCGGTCTTCTACACCAAGGTCCACGACCGGGTTCTCGCCCCGCTGTTCACAGCCAGGCAGCCCCAGGCCCCGCCCCAGCTCCGCGCCGCGCTCCTCACAATCGAACATCACATCGATGAACGCCTCGCCCACTCAAGGCTGCCTGCGGCAGCCTGACAAACTCGGCTCAACTGTCGAAGTCGTCGACCCAAAGGGTCGCTACGCTCCGTCCGGGACTTCGCCCGGAAGGAGTGGCCCCTTCGGGGCAGTCCGGCTGACGTGATGCGCCGCTGATCCGTACGGTCGGCGGGTGGCCGATGACTTCTCCGGGCGGTATGGCGACCTGCTGACCGGCAGC
>WNGE01007912.1_pt1 | contig 13162 bp, 12 predicted proteins | sample 5400651 | NCBI WGS metagenome assembly WNGE01 (sample SAMN13153370, study PRJNA577476) | soil metagenome | isolation source: 60 cm soil or saprolite under grassland replicate 2 | place: USA:California | collected 2016-06-15 | reverse complement strand
CAGGGTGGACATCGAAGAGGAGGCGGAAGAGAAGACGCCCACGCCCACACGAACGCCGACAGCCGCGACAACATCAGTCATGACGGCGACGCCGACGCCCACACGGACGCGCGAGCCGGAGGAAGGGATCGAGCGGGAAAGTATCGTCGGCAGTATCAACGGCGTGAGCTTCGTCCTCATGACGGGATCGGGTCCCGTCATGGTCCAAACCAACTCGGCCACGCTCTTCCGCAGAGACGGGAGCCCGGCGAGCTTCGCCGACATCAAGGTGGGTGGTGATGTCCAAGCCGAGGGAGCGCTTCAAGCGGACGGCTCCCTCTTCGCATCCCGGGTTTCGATCAAGGGAGAGTAGGCGACGAGCACGCCGCCGCCCGACCTGGAGTTCCTTGTCATCCCGAGCAAAGCGACTAGAAAATAAGGAGAGCACGGGAGCAGATCCCTCGCTTCCTCCTTCGCTGAAGCTTCGGAGGACGAGTCGCTCGGGATGACAGGGAAGGTGGGGCTCGGGATGACCCTGTAACGCCGGTTTCTAGGGCTCTTTTTGGGGCTCGGGGGTCTCGTCCTGGACCGGCTGGCGCCGGAAGTAGGCGGTGACGTTGACGGGATTGCCGCCGCGCCGAAGAGTCAGGCGGGCCGAATCGCCCCACTTCTTCTCCGCCACGAGACGGTTCAGAGTCTCGCGATCCTCGACGGCCGCGCCGTCCATGGACACGATCAGGTCGCCCACGGCCAGCCCGGCCCTCTCGGCGACGGATTTCTTCTCGATGTTGATGACCGAGATCCCCTTCGTCCCCTCCGCCGGCCGTGTCGAGAGGCCGAGCTCCGCAAAGAGCGGGTCCGTTTCCCTGACAACGCCCCACACGAAGTTGGCGTAGGAGGCGCGGACGGCGCGAACCGGCTTGTTCTTCTCGTCGCGGACTGCCACGGGAATCAGCGTCGCGATCCTGCCGGAGAAGAGCCGCGCCGCCTGCCGCTCGATGCCCAGCCCGTACTGCACGTGCCCCGAACCAGCCAAGACGACGAGGATTGCCTTCTCGTCGCTCGTGGACTTCTTCAAGGCCGCGACCGCGTTCTGGGCCATCGTGGCATCCCAGGTGCATTGCGCCTCGAACATCTTCTTCCAGTCGGCCTCACTCATACCCGTATGAAAGCCCTCGTCACCGAAGGAGGCCTTGAAGAGGCGGAGGTGATCGGCATTCTCCGTGTCGATCTTCGCTGGAACGTGCGCGGCTTCCTCCTCCGTCAGCCCGGTGAAGCCTTTCTTGCGGACGGCGGCGACGACCTCGCGCGGCGTGTTGATCGCGAACATCGGCATCTGCCTGTCCCCGGCCAGCAGGAAGATGTCGCGGTAATACCCCCAGTTGTAGCCCCAGTTCTTGTACCAGCGGGACTGATCGACAAACTCCTTCTCCGAAAGCTTGCCGCCGACCCACAGCTCGAGTGACGGCTGCTCCCCGTAGGGATACATCTCCAGCCCGATCGACACGTGACGACCCGCGCTGGCCAGCTCCTCCAGGACGCGCTTCTCCACGCGATGCGATTCGATCGCCGTGTGCTCTTCGCCCACGAGCAGAAGCCGGACCCCCGCCAGACGCGCCGGCAATTCCGCCGGCGTCAACGTCGTCCCGCCGGTCGTCTCCGTGATCCCGTCCAGGACTACCGCAACGTCCCGCTCCTTGCGCCCCCGGTCCCCGATCGGCAGCTTGAGCGGGTCCTCCGCTCCGAGGCCAGCGGAAGAAAGCAGAGTCCCGGCCAGAGCGACAACGGCGGACCACTTTGGACCTTGGACCCTGGACTCTGGACTCGCATTCATCGCCACGGCTCGATGGAGACGATCTCCATCTCGGACTCCCCGACCTGGACGCGGTCGCCGAGCTGTTTTCCCAGGAGCGACTGCGCGAACTCCGATTGGTAGGAGTAGATCGCTTCCTCCGGGCGCGAGTCCCATGGGCCCAGGATCGTCGCCGGGCGCGCGGCGCCCGTCTCCGACTCCCGCAATGTCACTCGTGTCCCGACCCGCACTTCCGAGGTGTCGATCCGGGCGGGATCGAGCGCCCTCGAGCGCGAAAGCTCGTCCGACAGCGACGCGATCCGCGCCGACAGGTACTCGTGCCTCTGCCTCGCCGCGTGATACTCGAAATTCTCCGTCAGGTCTCCGTGGTCCTTGGCCACGCGCATCGCTTCGGCGTTGGCTGGCAGCTCGACCTGCTTCAGGCGCGCCAGCTCCTGCCGCCGCGCCTCGATCGATTCCGACGTCGAGTAGAGGTACTCGCGCGCCGGGCCGCGCAGGGCCGGGAATTTCATCAAGAGCGCTTCCTTGACGAGAGCCCGGCGGTGCTCTTCCAGCCCTCCGGCTCTTTCCAGCGCCGAGAGGTAGTCGCGCGCCTCCTCCTCCGAGCCCGAAGACTGGACGATCGAGACCGCGAGGTCTCCCGGATCGAACAACTCCTTGAGTCTCGCGCGGTAGCTCGAGAACTCCTCCTGGCGCAGGGCGTCGAGCATCGAGAAAAAGAGATGGCCGGGCGCGGGCTTGCCTTCCGCGCGCAACCGGTCGCAAAGCCAGAGAAAAGCGCGGGGCGCCTGACGCGGAGAGCGCAGGATGCGGCGGGAGAGCTCCTCGGACCGCTCGGGAAACTCCGCGAGGCCGGCAAAGAGGACCGTCAGGACCCGCGCGTCATCTTCCTCGAAGACCCGATCGGCGAAGAGGTCCGCCCAGTCGGCGCGCCTCGCGCGCATCGCCTCGAGCGCCTTCTCGCGGGACACGTGATCGTGGATCTCGCCGATGACCGAGGGGAGGTCGTGGCCGGCGAGAAGCTCCGCCGCGGGAAACGCCTCCGGCTCGCCGGGCAGGAGCTTGACCGCGGCCTGCGAAAGCTCCCAGGCCAGGGCCGGGTGTCCCTCTTCCGCGGCTCTCCGCGACTCCGCCGCGAGCGACTCTCCGAAGAAGCGAGAGAGCTCCTTGGAGCGCTTCGCGTGCTTGCGCGCAATCTCGATCTTCTGAGCGGGTGGCGCCTCCTCGAACTCCCGATGGACGGATTCCTCCGCCTCTCCGGCGCTCGAAGACCAGGAAACCATCGCCGACTTGCCCGTGCCGGAGGAGACGAGCTGCGGGTGCTTGCGCGCGGCTGCCCAGAAACTCCCCCAGCGAGATTCGTCAACCAGGCCCGCCAGGTTCTCCTTGACCTCGGCGAGTGTCATCGAGCGCCCGAAACTCTCGAGCAGCCGGCGGACCGCTTCCGCGGGCTGCCGCTCGACGAGCTCCCGCATGGTCTCGGGCTCTTCCAGCTTCCGCCGCAGGAAATGCTCGCGAGGCAGCGCGGACAGGTTCATCTCGGCGTTGACGAGCGAAAGGGGGAGTTTCGCGTCGGCGAACTCCAGGCGGATCACGTCGAGGGTCGGGTTCAACTCCACGATCCGCCCTGCTCCGCGGCCCGGCATGAAGTAGATCTCGCCGGGGGAAAACCGCAGCCAGCGCGCGATCTTCCCCGCGGCCTCTCCCGCGTCCGCGGGGCTCTGCAGCGGGAAATGAGCAAACACGGCCGCCAGGGCCGGATGAGACGCAAACCGCGTCCGCAGCGCGGCCTCGAGCTCCTTGCGGATCTCCGGGTCCGTCGGGGACATCCGCGCGATCTCCTGGAGCACGGCAAGCTGACGGTCGCCGTCTCCGCGCTCCGCTTCGTAGTCCGCGAGGAAGCGCAACCAGGAGAGCGCGGGCGCCACACCCCCCTTCTTCTTGACAGCCGAGGCGACCGCGAAGAAGAAGGGGAGGTTCTCCGGCTCCTCCTCCATGTGCCCCATCCAGGCGTCCTCGACCGCATCGAAGTTCTTCTGCTCGATGAGCTGGACGACCTCGGCCGGCAACTCGGCCGAGGAAACAACAGAGGCGACCGTCATGAAGGGGTGATACTAACCCCGAAGAAAAGATCGGTGATTGATGACAGGCGATTGCCGATTGACGACCGGGGCGATGAGCGGTTTTTCGCCCTGATCACCAATTACAAATCACAAATCTGTCTTCTCAGTCGTCGCTGTGGTGCTTCTTCTGGGAGAGGGTCCGCAGCGCGCTCCCGGTCAGGGTCCCGTGGATCGAGACGGCCTCGCTGTCGCTCGAAACGCTGAACTTGCGCAGCACCGAGACGAGCTCCGGCGACTTGTCCTGCACCGCGAGCCGCCACATGGCCATCAACCCGCGCAGCGAATCCTCCAGCAGTTGCCGCGTCTCCGCATCGCTCGAAAGACCTGTCGCGGAGAGTTCCAGGGAGTCGCCGCGCGCCTTCGCCTGGATCGCGACGAGAGACACGGACTTCATCGCGCCCATGATGGCCATGGCCGGTTCGCCGTCGGCTTCGCCGGAAACGTGGACGTGGGCGCTGCGATGCGCGATTGAGGGGTAGCGCGCCACGTCCACAAGGGCCCACGCCGATGCGCCCCGGTCCACGCGCTTCAACTCACGGCCGAGACCAGCGCCGGACGCGAAGCCCGTGCCGCCTGACTGCCGGTCCGCCAGCGCCTGCATCACGGCCGACTCGGTTCCGGCGATGACGAGGCTCGAGCTGACGAAGGCCACCGCGCCCGGGCGCTCCTCGTCGTGCCCGTGCTTCTCGGGCAGGAGGAAATAGTCTCCCGCGGACGAGGACCTGCGCACGGCTCCGCGCGCCTGCGCCGCAACGGCCAGGCGGTCGCGATCGAAACGCCCTTCGAACAGCGCGAGCGTCGGCGAGCCGTTCTTTCCCCCGGAGGCCCTCCCCGCGATCACGACGGTGTCCACGTCTTTCTTCGGATCGAGCTGCGCCTCCTCCAGGAACCGGGCCGCGTCTCCGTCGGCCGTCATGTGATCTACGCCCGAGAAGAGCTTGCCCGCGAGCGGACTCTCGCGCAGGTCGCTCAAGCGGATGACCGCCACGGAGGCGGCGTCTGAGGGAACGAGCGACAGCAGGTCGTTGCCGGAGCGTGAGGCCGCGGCGAGCGGCGCGGCCGCCGCGCACAGGACGAGCGCGAGAAAGGCGATGCCGATGCGCGAAGGGGATTTCATGTCAGAAGTCCTTTCTGGAAAAGAGCCAGCAGGAGAGAGTCAGGGCGGCCAGACCGAACACGGCCGTCGAGCCGTATACCGCGAAGAGGTCCGTTACCGCGATCCTGTTGAATGTGCCCGCCGAGACGAGTTGAACCGTCGCGCGCCCGAGCTCGGCCGTCTTCGGGAAGATCCAGTAGAGGCCGTGGACGAGCTTCGCCGCCCATTCAGCCGACATGGCCGCGGCGATCTTCTCGTGCGCGGCGAGCAGGGCCGCCAGGAAGAAGACGGCGTAGGTGGTCATGAGCGAAACGCCGGTGGAGGACGTGACGACGCCGACCAGGAAAGCGAACGCGAGGAGCGCGGAGATCGTGAACAGGATCGTCGCGCCGCCCAGCAGGAAACGCGCGTGCACGACGTGGGTCTTCCAGATGATGATGAGCCAGATCGACCCGATGAGATACAGCAGGTTGGCTGCGGCGAGCAGCATCCCGCCGCAATAGCGCGACAGGAGAAGGGGTACCCTTCCGACGGGACGGGAGAGATAGAGATCCACCGTCCCTTTTTCCTGCAGCCGCGGCACAAGGTGGGCCGTCGCGAAGAGTGCCAGGAACGTGCCGACGAGATAGAGGAACCCCGAGAAGCCGGATTCGAAGCCTAGGACGAGGCGGTCGATGTCGATGGAGCGGTGCCCCAGCTCGACGGACTGTCCGAAGAGCTTCGCTCCGGCGAGCGCGCCGTTGACGACGTCGAGGTTCACCGCGAGGGCGAAGATCAGGATGAAGAGAGAGGAGAGAACGAAGTAGGCGATGAGCGTCCAGCGCGCCGCCGCCTCCCGAAAGACTTCCTCCACGCTCGCGGCCCACGCCCTCATCGCCCCTCACCCTTCCCTCTCCCGCCGGGAAGGGGAGAAGCTTTGCCCGGGCCGGGGTCCGTCCGGACGAGGTCCACGAAGACATCCTCGAGGCTCGAGCGCACCGGTGTGAGCTCCTCGAGCTCGGCGCCGCGCGCGCGCAGGCGGTCCACGACGGTATTCAGGTGAGCGACATCGCGCGCGGTCAAGTCGAAGTGGCCATTGACGCGCTCGACGGAGGCGCCGGTCCCGCGCAGCTCGGTGAGCAGACCATCGTCCACGCCTGAGGCAACGAGCTTGTAGCGCGAGGCGACCGCCGTCAGGTCTTCGATTCTTCCTTCCGCCGCGAGCGAGCCCATGCGCAGCACGGCCACCCGCCCGCAGACCAGCTCGACTTCCGAAAGCAGGTGTGAGTTCAAGAGGATGGCGCGGCCTCGAGCCGCCTCCGCCTGGAGGAGGTCGCGGATCTCGCGCCGGCCGACCGGATCCACTCCATCGGTCGGTTCGTCGAGCAGGAGGACGTCCGGCTCGTGCACGAGCGCCGCCGCGAGGCCCAGCCTCTGCGTCATGCCCTTGGAGAACTTCTTGACGCGCACGTCGGCCCAATCGGAGAGACGCACCCGCTCGAGCAGGCTCGGAATGCGCCGGCGAAGGTCCTCCGGCCCGACATCCGACATCCGCCCGAAGATCGCGAGCGTCTGCCGGGCCGTCAGGTAGCCGGGGAAACGGTGTCCCTCCGGCAGGTACCCAACGCGTCGCCGGCTCTCCGGGTTTCCGACGGGAATCCCGAAAATCGAGGCCTCGCCGCCGGTCGCGCGGGTCAAACCCAGCAGGATCTTGACGGCCGTCGTCTTGCCCGCCCCGTTGGGCCCCAGCAGGCCGAAAACCTCGCCCGGCTCGACCCGCAAGTCGATTCCGGCCAGGGCTTCCACCCTCCGGCCGCCGAGTCCGGACCGATAGACTTTGCGCAGGCCGCGAGCCTCGATGGCAGCTGACATCACTTGATACAAACGTAGAACCGGGGTGGAAAGTTCAGGAGTCTTCTCCCTCTCCCCCCCGCAGCGCGGGTGGAGAGGGAAAAGCGCTCTACGACTTCTTGGCCGGCGGCTCTGCTCCCTCCGACCAGGGGGGCGCCACGCCGTTCATGCGCGCGTAGGCGATCGACTGGCCCAGGTGCTCGTGCATGTGGTTGAGCATCGCTGAGAGCAGCGCCCGCTGGGTCATCTCGCGGCCGCCGAAGGTCTTGACCTTCTTGTCCAGATCGGCGTCGGACATGTTCTCCGCGACGCTCCTGGCGTGCTCGAGCGATTTCTTGAGCGTCTCGATCACCTTTGCCTTTTCGGTGATCGTCTTCTCCATGTCGCGGTCGATCCCGGCCGGCATCTTGACGCCCATGAACGACGGGAGCAGGTAATTGCCGCCGGCCACGTGCACGTATACCTCGCTCACGGAGCGGATGCCCGGCGCCGGCCGCCAGCCATACTTCTCCTGCGGCACGGCGCCAGCCAGATTTGTCAGTTTCTTGCCGACGCTGTCCACTTCGGCAATGAACTCCGCGCGAAATCCGGTCGGACCGGCAGCCGGCTCCGCCCCGCGCGCCACCGCCGTTGCTCCGATCAAGACCGCCAGTACACCCAGCGAAACGAGTTGACGCCTCATCAGCTCCTCCTCTGTTCCTGCAATAACAATCCTGGAGCGCATTATCTCGCCCACGCCCCCCTGAAACCTGAAACTTGAAACCTGAAACCTCGTCTCCTCTTGGCGCGTCCCTTGCGAGGAAGGCCCTTACCTCATGGTCGAACGCTTGCCGAAGAAGTATTGGATGGTCTTCGTTTCCACGGCGATTGCAATCGCCGTCGTCTCCTGCGCGGCGATTCACGTCATCGTCTCAACGCGTCTGCTCCGCAAATGGGTCAACAGCGATCCGGAAGAGCTCCTTCTCGACTACGACACGGCGTCTTCCTGGATCCCCGGAGAGATCCGCATCCGGGGACTGCGCATGCGCGGCAGCGACCAGAACGTCCAGTGGTTCTTCCGCATGGAGAAGGCGACGATCTCGATCTCTCTGCTCGACCTGCTCCACAAGCAGTTCCACGCGACCCGAGTTCGCGCCGAGGGCCTCGTGTTCCGCCTGCGCGAAAAAGAGAAGAAGAGCGAGCTCTCGGCCGCGCACGTCGCGCGCCTTCCGTCCATCCCGGGGTTCTCCGATCCGCCTCTGACGAGTCCCAGGAAAGAGCCGCCGCCCCTTTCCGAGAGTGAGAAGAGGCGATTCTGGTCCGTGCACGTCGAGAACCTGGTCGCCGATCCCACGCCCGACATCTGGATCGAGATCTATCGTTTCCGCGGCCGCGCGCGGGTCACGGGCGGGTTCACGCTGCGCCCGCACGTGCGCGCCTCGATCGGCCCGGCGGCCGTGGAGTTTCTCTCCGGGGACTTCCTGCTCGCGCCGTCCGAGCCGATGCTCTCGGCCGCTTCGGGCCGCGGCGACTGCCTGATCGATCCCTATGCGCCCGACGAGGTCCGAGGCCAGGAGGTCTGGCGCAAGATCTCCGGCAGCATCCGGACGCAGGGGCGTATCGAGAATCTCCGGTGCCTCAACCACTATCTTCGCCACGCGCCGGAACCGCGCCTCTCCGGGGGCGGCGGGAGAGGACGCTTTGCCGTGCGATTCGACCATGGCACCGGCCGGGGCGAGGGCGATTTCGAGGTCGGACGCGTCGCAGCACGTTACTCGGACGGAACGCTCGAGGGCCGCGCGTCCGGCCGGCTGATGGTCCCCCGCTGGGACGTCGAGCACGACGACATGGAGATCTCGGGAAGCCGTGTGGAGCTGGCGGACATCACGACGACGGGTACGAGGCACGATGAACGCGATTGGTGGGGACGCTTCGATATTGTCTCGGGCCGCCTTCACGACGGCCTTTCGGCGCACACATCCGTGACCTGCCGCGACGCGCGGCCTCTCTACACGCTCGTCGCGGCGAAGCTGCCCGGCTGGGCGGAAGGAATCCTGAAGCTCGAGGGCATGAAGGGCTCGGCGCGGGTGCGGTTCGCGAGCAGGTTGATCGACGTCGAGGAGCTCGAGGCCTCCGGCGGCAAATTCCACGTCGCCGGCCGGTACTACCAAAAGCGGGAGGAACGGCGCGGCGCCTTCCTCGTCCAGACCGGCCCGCTCGCCGTCGGCATCGCCATCGACGGCTCGACCAGCCACGTGAAGATCTTCGGCGCCCGGAAATGGTTCGAGAAGGAGCCCGCAGCCCGGTAACTTCGCTTGTCACTGTCATTCTGAGGAGCGCAGCGACGAAGAATCTGCCCTCGGAAACGTGGGACGAGAGCAGATCCTTCGCTTCGCTCAGGATGGCAGAGGAAGGGCTCAGAATGACATCGACTCAGGTGCGGTTCGCCTCCACGACGACAGCCGTCCCGTAGGCCAGCACTTCGGCCACGGCCTGAGCGATCTCGGTCGTGTCGTAACGCATGCCGACGACGGCATTTCCTCCGGCGTCCCGCGCGTGCTGCGCCATCAGTTCGAAGGCCTCGCGCCGTGTCTGCTCGCACAACTCGGTCCAGAGCGTGATGTTTCCGCCGAAGAGACTCTGGAGCCCGGCGCCGATCGTGCCGACGATCGAGCGCGAACGGACGACGATGCCGCGCACGATCCCGACGTTCCTGACGATCCGATACCCCGGCAGCTCGTTGGCCGACGTGATGAAGTTATTGGGAATCAATCAATCCTCCTGAGTCTTCCCGTTATCTCTCCTCAACCATGAAGCCGGCGCCCGCCGCCTTCATGCCCCGATGAGCTTGCGCGACTTGATCTCCGACAGGAGCCGGTCGACCTCCTTCTCCTTTTCCAGCGCCGCGAAGCGGTCCTCGACATCGTCGGAGGTCAGCTCCGCCCAGGCCTGGCTGACGGCCTCGGCGCGCGTGACCCGCTCCTTCATCCGGTCGAAGGTGTTCGAGCCGGCGCCCGCCGCGACCGCGAGTTTCGCCTCGCTCGCCTTCTTGGAGACCCGGGCCCTGCGGTGGCGGGCAATGAGCAAATCGCTCTTCGACTGCGCTTCCGCGAGTTTCCCCTCGAGCTTGTGGAGCGCGGCCTTCAAGTTCTCGACCTCGGTCTTCTGGTCCGCGACCTGCTGATGGAAGTTGTCGGCCAGCTCCTTGTAGCCCATCGCCCTTTCCAGCGCCGCGCGCGCCAGCGTGTCGTCTTTCTTCTCGACGGCGAGCTCCGCCTTTCCCATCCATTCCGCCTGCTTTTCCTCGTTCTCGGACGCCTTCCTGGCCAGCAGGTGCTCGTCGGCAATCGCGATCGCCACCTGCGTCTTGACCTGCAGAAGCTGGTTCTGCATGTCGAGGATCACCTGCTTGATCATCTTTTCGGGTTCCTCGGCCTTGTCGATCAGGTCGTTCAGGTTGGCCCGAACCAGAGTCGCGACCCGTTCCAGTAACGCCATGACTTACTCCTTTCCGGAAGCTGTTTCGCTCCCGCTCGCCTTCGTGATGACGGGGACGGCGGGAATCGTCTTCTTCTCACCCATCGCCTTGACCTTCCCGAGCAGGTCGGAGATCTGCATCCCCGAGAGCGCCTCGAAGAGCGCCGGCACCTGTGCCGCCATCTTCGTCACGTCGCCCGTGATCTTGTAGGCGCCGGCCGCGTCTCCGTTGCCGGTCGAGACGATCGTGATCTTGTCCACCTTGGAGAGCGGCTCGGACAGCGCGCGCACCACGTCCGGCAGCCCGGAAATCAACCGGTCCACTACGGCCGCCTGGTTCCATTCCTGGTACGCCTCGGCCTTGACGTTCAAGGCCTTCGCCTCGGCCTCTCCCTTCTTGAAGATGATCTCGGCTTCGGCCTCGCCTTGCGCGCGCACCGCGGCGCCGCGCCCCTCGGCCTCGAGTGTCAGCCGCTGGCGTTCCGCGCCGGCGAGCGTTTCGATCCTCTGCCGTTCGGCCTCCGCCTGCTTCAGCACCGTCGCGACGAGCTCCTTCTCGCGTCGCTGGATCTCCGCCTCCTGAACCTTGACCTGCTGCTCTTTCTCGACCTGCTGGATCCGGACGGACTCGGCGATGACCTGCTGTTGCATGATGTTGGTCTGGATCTCGTAGGCCTTGTCCGCCTGGGCCTGCTGCTTCTTGACCGCCTCGAGGTAGGCCGCTTTCTTGACCTCCATATCGCGCTGCGATTCGGCCTGCTTGGCCAGCGAGAGCGACTCCGCGAGCACCCGCTCCTGGTCCGCCTGCGCCTTGGCGACGGCGGCCTCCCGCTGCGCGACGGCCCGCTTGATCGCCGTGTCGCGTTCCGCCTCGGCGGCCGCCACGTCGGCGTCCCGCTTGATGCGCGCCACGTCCGGCCGCCCCATGTTGGTGATGTAGTCGTTCTTGTCGCGGACCTCTTTGATCGTGAAGGAGACGACCTCGAGCCCCATCTTGTTCATGTCGTCCGCGCAGGTCGAGCGCATCCGGTCGGCGACCATCTCCGGCTGCTTGACGATCTCTTCGACCGTCAGCTGTCCGATGATGCCGCGCAGGTGCCCTTCCATCACCAGACGGATCAACCCTTCCCGCTGGGGCGGCGTCTTGGTGAGGAACTGCTCGGCCGCCGTCTCGATGGACTCACGGTCCGACTTGACTTTGATCTGCGCGACCGCTTCGACCGTGACCGCGACGCCCTGCTTCGTGTAGAGGTCCTGCTGGGGCGCGACGTCGAAGGACATCAGCTCGAGCGACAGCTCGCGGCAGCTCTCGACCATCGGAAAGATGATGGTGCCGTGCCCTTTGATGACCCGCGTCCCCCGGAACCCATACACGATGAGCGCCTCGTTTGGCCCCGCCTTCCGGAACATCTTGGCCAGCATGACCAGGAGGAACAGGAGGGTGAGAACCATCAAACCGATGATGATCCAGGTCCCCATGGCGATCCCGTACAACATAAAGCCTCCTTGTGGCTTACTTAATGAAGTAGCCCGCGACTCTCCAGGCTCCGTCTTTCTCTTTCATTTCAACGACCGGGCCTCCTTCTTGTTTTCGAACGAGGCGTCGTACTGCAGGACCACGTACTCCCCGTCGGGCGCGCCCGGCAGCGTCCGCGAGTACTGCGCGCTCTTGAAATCGCGCGCCAGGAGTTTTCCGAGCGACCCCCGCGCCGAGCGGGCGGAGCTCTCCCACTGCTCGGTCGAGACCTGCCTGCGAAAGAGTGCGGACGCCTGAGTCCAGCTCTCGGCGTACCGGCCGGAGTCCACGACGCCGAGCCAGCTCTTCGCGGCCTCCTGGGCGGCCTTCCTGGCCGCTTCCTCCCCCGCCTTCTCCCCCGCCTGATCTGCGGACAGGACGGCGGCCGCCACCAGGCAGGCCCCGACTGCCGCCAGGATCCAAAGGATCTTCTTCATCGTTTCCTCCTTCACTTCAATGTCTCCGGCGACGACTTCGTTTCCGATTTCGGTTCATTGGCCATCTCTTCCCAGAGGCGCACGTAGGCGATTCCCCTCTCGTAGCGCGTCACGACGACCTCGCTGCCGCGGGGGATCGCGCCGGCGTTCTCGCTGCGCGCGCCGGCGCTGCGCCGCGTGCCCTTCTGCGAGTAGACGATCTCGCCCGTCCCTCCGGCTCGGATCGGCACGGTCACGTTGCCGAGCACGCCCGTCATCTCGAAGTCCGCCGGGTCCAGGAACCGCTCGTGTTTCAAGAGGACCTTCGTGAGGAAGCCGAACACGACCGCCGATCCGGCCATGCCCGACACGAACGCCACCGCCAGAACCAGAAGCTGACCGAGATGCGCGCGGCCGGTCAGCAGGTAGCCCATCCCTCCGAACCACGCGAGGAACGCCATGAGCGTCGCGAAATTGAAGGGTGAGACCGACCCGCCATGTCCGGCCGCGTCCACGGCGCCATGGCCGGGAGCCATGCCGTGCGAGTCGAAGTGCAGCCAGTGAGCGCCGTGCCCGGCCGGCCAGTGGAAGGCGCCGCCCAAAAGGGCGAGCACGCTCAGACTGAAGCCAATTGCGAAGCAGACCAGATAGAAGCTCTCCCAGCTCATGACGGCTTCCTCCCTCTCCCCTTCCGCGGCGGCGACGGTTGCGAAGCCTCGGGCTTCAAGACCTGGAGAAGGCGTTCGGCGAGGTTCGGCGTCTCCAGGATCCCGCGCATCAGCACGAGGCAGCGGCGCGAGTCCGAGTGCTTCGCGAGCGCGAGCAACGCCTGGCTGACTTGCGGGTCTTTGCGGAACCGTTCCGCTCCCTGGACGAGCCACAGGTCGAGCTTGTCCTCGAGCGCGCTCACCTCCAAAGTCAGCTCGGTATGAA
>WNGE01013613.1_pt1 | contig 13166 bp, 12 predicted proteins | sample 5400651 | NCBI WGS metagenome assembly WNGE01 (sample SAMN13153370, study PRJNA577476) | soil metagenome | isolation source: 60 cm soil or saprolite under grassland replicate 2 | place: USA:California | collected 2016-06-15 | reverse complement strand
TTGCCCGCCGTCACCATCACCCGGCTGGCGAAGGTGCCGACACCGTACGGAATCGCCGCGCTGTCACCGGTGACCACGTGCACATTGTTGAAGTCGACGCCAAGATAATCGGCGCAGATCTGTCCGAGGGCCGTCTCCTGTCCCTGCCCCTGCGATGCCGCGCCCGTGAAAACATAAATCTTGCCGTCGGTCCCGACTTTGACGCTGCCGCCTTCGTAGGGACCGAAGCCGGTTCCTTCGACATAGGCTGCGATGCCGACACCGAGGCGAACACCCTGCTTCCGCCACTCCAACTGTGATTTGCGGAAATCTTCGTAACCGATCATTGCCAGCGCTTTCTCCAAGCAGGCCGGATAATTGCCACTGTCGTATTCCAGCGGGTTATTGTCGCGATAGAGAATCCCCACAGCATAGGGATATTCGTCTTTCTGGATGAAATTTCGGCGCCGCACTTCGGCGGGGTCCATATCCAGCTCTCGCGCGATCCGGTCCATGACTTTTTCCATCACATAGGCCGCCTGCGGTCTTCCCGCGCCGCGCACGACCATGGCGGTAACTTTGTTGGTGTAAACGGCCTTGAACTCGAGTTGAAGGTTGGGAATTTTGTACGGTCCGGGAATCGTCGCGAGAGTGATCCACGGAACGACGAGACTCGTGCTGTAGGCGCCGGTGTCATAGAGGAAATAATTCTTGAGCGCTAAGATTTTGCCGTCCTTGTTGAAGGCGGCCTCCACCCAATGAGTTTGATCCCGCTCCTGGCGGCTGGCGATGAAATGTTCGTGGCGATCTTCAATCCACTTGACCGCATTGCCCAGGCGCACAGCCAGCCAGGGCACGAGAAAATTTTCCGGATAAAAGCCCCCCTTGGGACCGAAACCGCCGCCGACGCGAGGCGCAATCACTCTGACTTTGTATTCAGGTAGATCCATGAGCTGCAAAAACGTGCGGCGGATCCGGTGCGGCCCCTGGCACGAAGCCCAGATCGTCAGAAACCCTGCTTTGGGCTCGTATTGCGCGACGATGCCGCGGGCTTCGATGGCATGGCAACCGCCGCGGTGAACCCGCAGAGTTTCTCTGATCACGTGATCCGCCTCGGCAAATGCCTTACCGACGTTGCCCGTCGATTGGTTCATAAATCCGGCGACGTTATCCGCTTCACCGTCGTGAACCAGCGGCGCGCCCGGCGACAACGCTTTCTCGAGGTCCACGCAGGTCGCCATGGGTTCATAATCGATTTGCATCAGTTGCGCCGCGTCCTCGGCGAGCTGCCGACTGGCAGCGACGATGACCGCCACCGGCTCGCCGACGTAACGCACCTTGTCTTTGGCCAACGGAAATTCCGTGAGCGGTTTCAGATTGGGATGCGGAATGGTCAGAGGAAACTTTCGCACTGCGCCAAGATCTTGGAAGGTTACAACATCGACGACCCCCGGCGAACGTTTCGCCGCTCCGGTATCGATGTTAAGGATCTTCGCGTGCGCATGGGTACTTCTGACAACGTAGGCGTGCAGCATGCCAGGAAAGTCGATGTCATCGACGAACACTCCCTTCCCGGTCAACAGTTCGTTGTCTTCCGCCCGCTCCACCGGCGCGCCGATGAATCGCGCAGGCGCGCTATGCGATTGCTGGTGCGAAGCTCGTTCAGGGACCTCACCACCTGAAGCCTCAACGATGGCGTTGACGATATTTTGATAGCCGGTGCAGCGGCAGAGATTTCCCGCAAGGGCTTTTCGCACTCGGGTTTCGTCGAGTGGGCCGCCTTTACGCAACACCGCAGTGGCAGTGATGAGAAAACCGGGAGTGCAAAAGCCACACTGGAGAGCATGATGTCTCTTGAAAGCTTGTTGCAAAGAGTTGAGGGCGCCGTTCTCAGCCAGACCTTCCACCGTTGTGACTTCGGACTGGTCCGCCTGCACTCCGAGCATCAAACAGGACCGAACCGGCTCGCCGTTATAGAGCACCGTGCAGCTACCACACACGCCGTGCTCGCAGCCAACGTGGGTTCCGGTCAAGGATAAATCGTGGCGCAGAAAATCGGCGAGGTTCTTCCTCGTCTCAGCCTCCCGCTCAACCGGCTTGCCGTTGACCGATAGTTGTATTCTTTGCAACGTCATCCTCAGTTCCGATATAAAAAAGCCCGCTCTCAAAAAACGTGCTGAGCAAACGTCCCCTCTCCCCTTGCGGAGAGGGTCACAGTGAGGGGTAATAAACAATCACCCTCACCTCATTCCTCTCCCGTCAAGGGCGAGGAAGTTTGTAACCGCAAGTTCTGCGCTTTGCCCCAGGCATCCGTCAACGCTCGCGGAGTCAGCACTCTTGCGAGTGATCGCCGGTAGGATTCGCTAGCGTGTATGTCGGAGCCCGGATTTATTCTCGCGGCAATTTCCACGCCAATTTTCCCGAATAAATCCATCGATGCTCGTTGGCCAATCAGCATTTTTTCAACACCAGGCTCGCGCCACGGTTTATCGCCGACTCCCGTCAAAGCGATCCGGGCATCGGCAATCTTCTCCTGGTCACGCATCAACAGGACCGCGACGCCGGCTATGGCAAAATCGCCGAACCTTCTGGCGAACTCCGTAAATGACCAACCGGCGCCAGGTGGAGTTTCCGGGATTGACGCTTCCAACACCATCTCATCGCTGGAAAGGGAAGTCGTCAGGTAGGATTTGAAAAAATCACGCGCCGAAACTTCGCGTTTGGCTGTCAGGTTCTGAACCGTAACGAAACCATCCAGGGCAAGGAGCACGGCGGGCAGCTCCGCCGCTGGATCGGCGTGGGCCAGGCTGCCGCACAACGTGCCGCGATTGCGGATCTGCTCATAACCGACATAGGCCAACGCCTCGGTAAGTAGCGGGCAGCGTTGTTTGACGACCGCGTCGTCCAGCAGACGGGATTGACGCACTAAGCATCCGACTTTGAGAGCGCCGTTTTCGCTCTTAATATAATCCAGCCCATCGATGAAGTTGATATCAATGATATGGGCGGGCTGAGCTAGCCGAAAGTTCATTAAAGGCATCAAGCTTTGGCCGCCGGCCAGAATCTTGCTCTCCTCGCCGAACTCTTTGAGCAATGAAAGCGCCTCGCTAATCCTGCGCGGCCGGTGATATTGGAAATCTGCGGGCTTCAAGAAATGCCTCTACTTCATCTTTCAATCGATGGGCTCCGAGAGCCTGGTCTCAGGATTGAGCGGTTCAGTGTTACCAGAAGCCGGAAGAACTAATTTCTCATTCCAAGCTCCCGCTGCGCTTCACGCAGCGGGGTGGTGTCGGCAACTTCGTTCAAGGACACCTGGCGTGTGATATTCATGGATTTTCTAAAGTTCTCGATCACGATTCGAAGCCCGTCTTCCGGAATGGTACCGTCCGAGCTGAAGACGCCCACTGAGGAATCGTAAGCGGCTGTGGCAAATTCAGGTTTTGTCTTGGCCCAATCAACCAAGACCTGCACCGTCCCTTCTTTGTTTCTACGAATATAGCCGTTGGCCTTGATCAAGGCACGGAGAACTCTTTTGACCTCGTCCGGGTTTTCGTTGATTTTTCTTACGCTGGTTCCTAGACCATTGTAGGGAAATCGAAAAACATCTCCAGCCCGGCTCAGAATGTTAAAGCCCATTTTCTGGCCTTCGAAATCGACCGGCGGCGCCACGATGATCACGTCGACCACGCCTTCTTTGAGCGCGGCAAGTCTGGCGGCGTCTGAACCGAGGGCGAGCACTTTGACCTCCGTGTCCGGGTCAACGCCAAAATGCTTGACGATCATGCGCGCGACTATGTCGGGTGTTGAGCCATAAGAACCTACCCCGATGGTTCTGCCTTTGAGATCTTTCACGGACTTCAATTCCGGTTTGCCCACCAGCGCCAATGGAGTCCGATCTTGCGAACAGGCGATCATTTTCAGTTTAGCGCCCTTAAGATTAGCGCCGATGACGGAACCGATGAGGGTTGTGTAGCCCACGTCTCCGCTAACCAGTGCCATGGTCGCCACATTGGGATTCATGCGAATGATTTCGGCGTCGATGCCCTCTTGTTTGAAGAAATCCCTTGTCTGAGCAACACCGACAGTAAGGTTCGAGAGATTGTAGTTCGATATTCCGATTCGCACCCGATCGGCACCCTGGGCATCGCCAGCAACTGCAGCGGTTGCTAGCACGGCGGCAAGCAGCCTTAAGAACATTAAATACCTCCTGTCTGTCGCCCGTTGTTATTCCACCGGCCATCCCCTCAGTGACACATCGACGCCATTCCCATCGGGGTCGTGCACCCGGGTCTCCGCTTGGAAAGGTCGGTTCTCCACGTCAGAGGCGGCACCCAACTCCTTACAAAGAGGTTTCAGCGCTTCTATATCATCAACTACGAACCCGAAGTGATAGAGCCCCTCCTTGTTGTGGGGTCTCTTCTGGATAAGCGCCAGATTGATGTAACCGTCCGTCAAGTATATTGCCGGGCCCGTACTTTCAATCCGTTTCATGCCGAATGCCTTGGTATAGAATTCTACAAGTCTCTCTCGATTCTCCGAGACAATAGCCAAGTGACGAATCCGCGCCATAAAAAGTTTCCTCCTTTCAAACTTATTCACAGCAAATGAGCCGATCACCGGAAAAGCAGTTTCTCGATATCCGCCCGCGCTTCACTGATCCGATCGTAGATACTCAAATCTTCCGGCACAAATCTAACTGTTCTGGGCACGTCGGTCTCGACATCGGTTCGCGACGCGGCCTTGCGTCCCAACTGCACCACCAGTTGCTGCGCCTCTTTTGAAAGGCAAAACTCCACGAAAAGTCGCGCCGCATTGGGGTGCTCGGCTTTGGCGGAAATGAAAACGGGATGCAGCAGGTTCACAACGAAGATGTTCTCGCTTTTGACCCAGTCCACGGGAGCATTGTCTTTTTTCATCCGATCGATCTGATGGGCATAGGAGAATCCGAACGGAAACTCCCCCGCCGCCAACTGCTGGGCTCTGAGATTATTGCCGCGAACCACGACCAGCTCCTGTTCTCCGAATTGCTTGAGAAACTCCCACCCCTTTTCTTTCCCCATCATGCGCAGCACGGCGTCGAACCACTCGTAGGGTTCAGTGTCAATCGCAATCTTCTTGCCTTTCCACTGAGAGGCAAGGAGATCCTCCCAACGTTGCGGGACCTTGTCTTTGGGCACCATCCGGGTGTGGTAGGACAGCGCCAGACTGTTGGTATAGGTATCGGCCCAGTAGCCGTCCGGATCCTTCGTGCCCGGTGAAAAATACTTGTATTCGGGAGAGACATATTTGGCAAAGATCCCGGACTTGATCAAAGAGGGCGCCACGCCACTACTAATCACGACGTCGAACAATGTTTTCCCGGCGCGGTATTCCGTCGTAATGATCGTTATCAACCTTTCGCCGCCCACGCGGCGTACGTTCACTTTGATGAAAGGGTATTTCTTATTGAACAACTCCAAATATTTCGTGTGATCCACGACGCTCATGCTGGTGTACCAGTTGAGCTGCCCCTCTTTCTTCGCCCCTTCAATCAGCTGGGCATGATGCGCAGACTGCGCCAATACCCGGGAAGGAGGAAATTCCCAGACCGCGAGAAACGTCACAAGCAACAAGAGCAGTGTCATAGCTTGGATTATTCCAGCAGGAGTGACCGAGGAGCGCGCCAATCCGGTCGCGGGCAATAGGCCTGTACCTCGAGGAGGCCTGCAAAATTGAGTGGCGGAGCGCAGTGCCCGAGGATGAAACGTAAGCTCATAGCCAAGCACCCCAGAAGTCATTGCAGCTCTACGCTCCTGTGCCCGCTCGCTTCGATGCTCACTTCTCGGTCCACGTGGTACTTGACACAATATAAAACCCTATTGTATTGCAACCACTGACTTTGAACGCCATCGACAAGGTTTTCCATATACTAGATCAGTTCACGAATGAAAAGTCCCAATGGGGATTGGCGTGGCCGTTGTCGGAGATGGATGTGATCTGAGATTTCTTTGCGTTGGCTGCCTTTACCGTGGGCACAAGTTTAACTATGGCCTATTCTGATTTACAGGATTACTTGAGGTTCTTGGAAACCAGCGGAAAACTCCACTGGGTCGAAAAGCCTGTGGATCCTTCGTGGGAAGTATCCGCGGTCACCAGGCATCTGTTCGACGGGTATGGCTGGAACGATCGACCTGCGTTGGGATTTCGCCACGTAGGGGACAGTCCATTTCCTTTGGTGATCGGCGTGATCGGCGGGTCGCCAATGATTTATGCGCTCGCCCTGTCAACCACCCCAGACAAAATTCCCGACGTTTGGGAAAAAGGGCAGCGCCATCCCATCGATCCTGCTGTCGTAAAATCGGGGCTTTGCAAGGAGATCATTGCGCGGGGCGCTGAAGTTGACCTCGGTATTCTACCCCAGGTGGTCTGGACTCCGGGCCAAGATCCCGGCCCCTACATAACCGCGCCGGTGATTATCACGAAAGACATTGAGACTGGCCGGCGCAACGTCGGCACTTACAGACTACAAATCAAAGGCCCGCGCCAGCTCGGTTTATACGTCGGCGCCGCCCAGCACGCAGCCAAACATATCCGGCAGTACGAAGCGCGGAAGCAAGACATGCAGCTCGCAATAGCGATTGGCGTAGATCCTACAATCGTGCTCGCGTCCATCAGCAAATTCTCCTACGGCACCGATGAGCTTTCAGTAGCCGGCGGACTGCGGGGCGAGCCCGTGCCTTTGGTTCCATGCGAGACGGTGGACCTTGACGTTCCTGCCAATGCCGAGATCGTAATCGAGGGATTCTTGCGCTGCGGCTATCGTGAACAGGAGGGACCTTTCGGGGAATTCTCGGGATACATGAGCCCCGGCGGCCAACAACCGGTGATTGAAGTTACCTGCATGACGCGACGGCGCGCACCGGTCTACCACTCCTTCTTGAGCCAGATGCCGCCGAGCGAATCGAGCTGCATCCGGAGCCTGAGCCGCTCCGCCGCGCTATTTCACCACCTCCGCCATGTCATCGGCTTACCCGTGCGAGACGTCCATTTCACTGAGAGCGGTGGCGCCAGCAGCATGTTGGTGATCTCCATGACTAAAGAATATCCGGAACAGGTCAAAGAAATCGCCTGGGGAGCTTGGTCTCTGATGAACAAAGAGGGCAAGTTCACGGTCGTTGTCGACGATGATATCGACGTGCGTAATCCATTTCAGGTGGAATGGGCGATGAGCTTTCGGACGCAGCCCGGGCGGGACACGTTCCTGGTTAACGGCGTCGTTCCATCGGGCGTCGACCCATCCACGGCGCCGCCGGACATTCCTCAACATGATCCCAGACGGAGAGCGGGAAGCAAGATTCTCATCGACGCCACCCGCAAGCATCCCTATCCGCCTGCCGCGCGTGTTCCCCAACAATACATCGATGCGGTGCAAAAAAAGTGGAGTGAATATGGCTTCAAATGAATGCCGCTGCCGACCAACGCGTTCGCCCGGTTTCATCAAGGGCGCTGGTTGTTTGTTGGCCCTGCTTTTTTGGTTTTGCAGCGATGCCGGCGCAGCGGAAAAAGTCAGGATCTCGGTCACCAATTACAACATGAGTTATCTGGCTGCCGGAGTGGCCGCCAAAAAAGGCTTCTTTAAAGAAGAAGGGCTGGACCCGGAAATTATCAGGATGAACTTCAACGTTGCTATGTCGGCTTTGATCAATGGCGAGGTCGATTATACGATGATCTTCGGTTCCGTGGTGCGCGCTGCGATGCGGGGAATTCCGGTCAAGGTAGTGGCGGTTTTAATCGATAGTCCACCCTACGTGCTAATTTCAAAGCCCGAGCTCAAGTCCATCAAAGCCCTTGCCGGAAGAAATCTCGGCATAGGTGTGTACGGAAGCACCAACGACGTCGTTGCCCGGATGATGCTGGAGCATTCAGGCATCAACCCAGACAAGGATGTGAAGATTGTCGCCTTCGGCTTTGACGGTGCCCGTTTGGCGGCCCTGCAGGAAGGATTGGTCGACGCGGCGCTGATTGCTCCACCGGCGGATGCTCAAGCGCGCCGCGCGGGTTTCAACGTTCTTGCCCGCGCCAACGATTTTTTGAAGTTTCCGCATATCGGACTGGGGACATCGAATATCGGACTGGGGACATCGAATCGTGTCATAAACGACAAACCGCAGGAATTGAAGAAGGTTATCAAAGCAATGGTCCGTGCCAATCGCTTTATCCGGGAGAACCGTGACGAGTCGATTAAGGTATTAATGGAATAGGGACGGACGGAAAGAGAAAACGCCGCCGACGCCTACGATTCCACTTGGCAGGTCTTCAGCGCGGATGGAAATCTGGCGGAAGAGGGAATGCGACTGGTTATGGAAGACGCGAAGAAGGCTCTGAAAGTGACCCGTCCCGTCCAGCTGAGTGAAGTCGCCGACGCGACGCCATTGCGCGAAGCACAGAAGGAGTTGGGACTAAAGCCGAGATAGAAAGAAATCTCGGATCGGATCAGGAGAAGGTTTCTATGGTTAATTTCATGGATTTTTACTATACGGGGCCGGGCACATTGGCGGGCCAGTATATGCGGAAATTTTGGCAGCCCGTCTTTCGCGCCGAAGATTTGAAGCCCGGTTGGGCCAAACCGATTAAAATCATGGGCGAACAATTCACACTCTATCGGGGCGACGAGGGTAAGCCGCACGTCGTCGACTTTCGCTGCCCGCACCGCCAAACGCAACTCTCCGTCGGCTGGGTTGAGGGCGATTGTATCCGCTGCAGATTTCACGGTTGGAAATTCGATAGCTCCGGACAGTGCATTGAACAGCCGGCAGAGAAAGAGTCCTTCGCCGAAAAAATTCACATTCGCAGCTGTCCCACCCAGGAATACCTGAAGCTGATCTTCGTCTACTTCGGCGAAGGCGAGCCACCTCCCCTGCCCCGTTATCCCGATTCATATTCCGTTCACCCACCGGGAGTCGGAATTTTACATGAATCGCCCGCCGGAAATTCCGGATATCATGGTAGAGGAGAGCGATTGGGGCGTGCTGCTAACCTCACGCTTTCCCAGTGGGCGTCTGTATATCACCCAACATGGATTACCCAATATCCTGTGTTTCCGGGAGCGCGATCGCGATCATCTCGCTTGGCGAGTGCCGGTGAACGACGACAATCATGCAAGTTTTCAGCTCGACGTGACGCATATTTTGGAGGGCGAAGAAGGCGAGGCCTACAAGAACCGCCATAAAGCGAGAACCGGGAAACTCGGCCGCTCGCCGACTGAAATCGGTGAGGCGGTGCTTCGCGGCGACATCCGCATTCAAGACATCGACGGCCCCGAGCGCGCGAACATCGTTTGGATACAGGACTACGCTACGCAAGTCGGCCAGGGCCCGCTGGAGCTGAGAAAAAAGGAGTGGCTGGGCCGTTCAGATCGCGCTTTGATCCTTATCCGAAAAATCTGGGAGCGCGAGCTTCAGGCCCTGGAAGAAGGCAAACCTCTGAAGCAATGGGTGCGCTCGGAACAGCTTGCCGCGCTACACTCCAGCGCGAACGATTAGGCTAGCAGGCTGGTGAAAAAGACTGCTATGCTTCGTTGCGCTCGATGGCCTGGTTTCACGGCACGCAGTTCAAAGCGTTCAAATCGTTCAAAAGGTTAAAAATGAAGAAGTCCGCGTCAGATTTTTTTGAGCAGCCGGCAAACAGATTTTCTGCACGAGCAAGGATACATATCATCTGAGCCGGCATTGGACGATTTATTCGCCGTTGTCGAGTGAAGGCACAAGGACGTTCAATGTTCAAAGTTCAAGGTTCAACGTTTCAACTCGGTACAGGGCAACCAACAAAAAAACGGAGGAATAGAAAATGAAACTCACGCTTGAAAGTGCATCTTTGATTGTCGATAGAGCCCTCGCCAAGGCTCGGGAAGCCAAGTTCAGGCCGATGTGCGTCGCCGTGCTGGATGACGGCGGGCATGTGAAGGTACTGAAACGCGAAGACGGCGCCAGCATTTTGCGACCGAACATCGCCATCGGCAAGGCTTGGGGAGCGGTGGGTATGGGCGAATCCAGCCGGCAATTGGGCGAACGCTTGAAAGAGCGGCCAGCTTTTTTGGGAGCCCTGTCGGACATGTCCGGCGGCAAAGTGGTTCCAGTTGCCGGCGGCGTATTGATCATGGATGGAAATGAAATAATCGGCGCGGTGGGAGTCACCGGCGGCACTTCCGATGAGGATGAGCTTTGCGCCATTGAAGGAATCAAAGCCGCTGGACTGACCCATAAAGTTTGATTCGAAAACCTGCCTAGTAAAGAACCAGTTCGCTCGACCTCGGGGAGTCGATATGGATAGCTACATGGACCAGTACCGCACCGGCCAGTTGGACGCCATGCATATTGCCGACGGCGACGAGGGAGAAAAATACCAGGCGCGTCCCGAAGCGCGCAACGGCGTGCAGTAAACATGCGCGATGTGCCGGCGGATTAAGAGCGCTAGGTTTGCCGCGAGAATAAGGAGAGAGCCCATGTCGACAATTGATTATATGGACTGCTTCCGTACAGGTCCTGACACCATTGCTGGCAAATACATGCGCAGCTTTTGGCATCCGGTTTTTCGCGCCAAAGATTTAAAACCGGGCTGGGCCAAGCCAATTCGGATCATGGGCGAAGATTTTACCCTGTATCGCGGCGAAAGCGGCAGACCGCAGGTCGTCGACTTTCGTTGCCCGCACCGCCAATCGACGCTTTCCGTCGGTTGGGTAGAGGGGGATTGCATCCGCTGCCGTTTTCACGGCTGGAAATTCGACAGCTCCGGGCAGTGTGTCGAGCAACCGGCGGAGAAAGAAGCTTTTACCGAGAAGGTTCGGATCCGCAGTTGTCCGACGGTAGAATATCTCGGACTCATATTCGTTTATTTGGGCGAGGGCGATGCTGCTCCCCTGCCCCGCTATCCGGATTTCGAGCAAGAGGACCTGTGGGTGGAGACCTACGTTCGCCCCTGCAATTTCCTCAACAACATCGAAAACGATCCGGTGCATATTCCTTTCACCCACAAGGAATCCGAATTTTTTCTTCGACGCCCCCGGGAAATTCCCACGGTTGTCCAGGAAGAAACCGAATGGGGGCTAATGCTGACGACATCCACCACCAGCGGGCGAGTGCAGTATTTGCACTACGGCATGCCCAACATTCTCGGCTTCAAGGAATCCGACCGGGACCACTTTGCCTGGCGCGTCCCCGTCGACGATGAAAGCCACGCGAGCTTTCAACTCGACATTCAGCACGTGAAAGACGGCATTGAAGGCGAGGCAGTCAAGGCGCGCCATGCCGCCCGCACAGGAAAATTGGGCCGCTCGCCCAACGAACTCGGAGCGGCTGTGCTCAGAGGTGAGATTCGCATTCAAGATTTAGAAGGCGATGACCGAGCCAATATTGTTTGGGTCCAAGATTACGCCGTGCAAGTGGGCCAGGGGCCGATAGAGCTGCGAAAAAAAGAGAACCTCGGCCGCTCCGACACCGCGCTCATCCTGCAACGAAAGATCTGGGTTCGCGAGCTACAGGCGCTGGCCGATGGTACCCCTCTCACAGTCTGGCATCGTTCGGACCGGCTTGCTCAGCTGATCTCCTATTCTCATCTGCCGGAGGCGGCACAGCCATAGCCCTCGAGGCGAAAACGACGCTGAAGTTTCTTATCTTACGGCTCGCGCGCAGGCACGCGATGTTTACTTACCCGTGCAAGACGTTCCAATCATTCAAGTCATGCAAAACGATTCGACCAGAGCGCAGTGGTTGATCGGCTAGAAAATTTTTAACTCAACTCTCTATTACTTTATGTTTCAACATTCCACTATTCCACTGTTTTAGTGTTGTCATTTCGGCACAAGAATTTTCTGAATCCTCTTGTCTTTCGCGAAACGCCCCGACATACTAGCTCACTGAATTCATGGAAGTGGGGAAGGAAGATGATTTTCGATTTGATGGATACGATTGTTCGAAACACAGAGTCACCTGGCGGGCGGAATGCGATTGCAAGCGGTCCTCGAGGAAACCGCTTATTAACTGACCGCCAAGAGGCAGCGCCAACGGCCAAGAATCTTTTCAAGACAATCTTGATAGTTATTGGCCTTGCGGCAATTTTTTATGCGACCGCCGTCACTGCCGGCGTGCCAACGGAGCAGATTCGCGGTACGGTTGACCAGGTTATCGCTATTCTGGCGGATCCGTCTTTGAAGACGGAAAGCAAACAGAAAGAACGCCGCGAGCAACTACGGCGGGTTATCTTTGCGCGGTTTGACTTTGCGGAGATGGCGCGGCGCTCCCTCGGTGCCGAATGGCGCCGCCGGACGCCCGCAGAACAGCAGGAGTTCATCAATATCTTTACTGACTTGTTGCAGGACAATTATATCGGCACCATCGAGTCCTACAGCGGTGATAAAGTCGGCTATAACCGCGAGACCCAAGAGAAAGACAACGCCGAGGTGCAAACCACACTAACGACTAAAGGCGAAGCCGCCTATTCGATAAACTACCGGCTCCGTCTTGTGGAGAAGGATTGGAAAGTCTACGACGTAGTGATCGAGAACATCAGTGTCGTAAATAACTATCGTTCCCAGTTCAACCGAGTTATCAGCAAGTCGTCCTACGAGGAGCTCGTCCGCGCCATGAAAGAAAAAACACTTTCAGGCCGCAACAGCTTGCAAGCCTGCGGGGAAAAATGCTGAGATGCTAGGGTCAAATTCGCCACCTTCGTACTTGGGATTTCGAGCTTCGAATTTCGCGCAACCTCGCACGTCCCTTGTAACTTGACACCTGAAACCGGAAACCTAAAAACTCGTCACCCATCACTCGACACTCTTCATCAGTCCGGAGTGAGTTGGGTAATCTTCGATCCTTGTAAACCGACTCCGCCCATCAGTCCCTCTGGTCGAAGATGAAAGCTAAACACCCCTCTATAGCGCCGTCGTGGAAATATTCTTGCCGAAGCCTTGATCAAACACCCACAAGGGTCGGCCCGGTTCCGAGCTATACGGGAAAAGGCAAGATAGGCTCGGACACTGGCGACTGGCCAAGGTGCCGAACTATTCGACGAACCCCGTCCACGCTTACCCGATAGCGGAACGAATGAAACAGCTCGGACGGTTGGATCAATACCAAAAAGAACTCTCCAAGATTACTCAAGCCACAAATATTCCCTTCGATTGGGCTTCCCCGGATCAGCGTTGCCGGGCGGCG
>WNGE01012717.1_pt1 | contig 13166 bp, 11 predicted proteins | sample 5400651 | NCBI WGS metagenome assembly WNGE01 (sample SAMN13153370, study PRJNA577476) | soil metagenome | isolation source: 60 cm soil or saprolite under grassland replicate 2 | place: USA:California | collected 2016-06-15 | reverse complement strand
CCTGATCCGCGCAGAGCATTAGGGCCAGCGGCCATCAGCGCCGCATCAACAGGCCGGACACATGACCGCACCCGACCAATGCTGCATCAACGTAAAAAAGCTCTTGTCAATCAGGCGCCGTCCACACATGACCCAAAGCAGACATGGTAAGCGCTGAAATCCCGCAGTGCAGCAGGCACATCTGCGAGCTACTCTTTCTTATCTTCGTCCTTGGGTTGAACCTGCTGTTGCTGTTGAATGACTGGCCGCTCTGGCTCAAACGCATGGGACAACGGCGCACTGCTCTCCGGGTAATCGTCCGCCAGTCGCTGCCAAACTTGCGCCATCTGTAACAGAACGCTCCGCCGCTCCCCAGCCGGAAAGGAGTGCGCGACTTCTAGACACTCTCGTGCAAGGCGCCGATACCGTGCAGTAACAGATTCATTTTCTTGCATCGGCGTCTGTCCGGATAGCTTTACGGGGTGATCAAGGGAAGCCGTCCAGCCCGCTTTTCAATGATGGGAGATACGGCAAAGCCGGGCCATAGGTATGTGATGGCCATCGCAGAAGTGCGAAGGTTGTGACCACGTTGCTGTCACCCTGTCGATCATTGGTGGACCGCTTCTTAGTTGCTTTCCCCCAGGTGGGACTTGTTACTCTGCGCCAAACATTTGCTCGTCGCAGCCACAGCCTTGTTTGCTGCGGTGCGTTAGGTCGCGATTGGCACCTTGCGTCATTTCGCTGCGAGGCATCAATTCGGTCGCTATCGGGGGTCAAGCGGACATGCGCGCCGCCGCGCCGCGACTGGCTCGGGCGCTCTTGACCCACAACAGACATCCATAAGACGAACCAACCGACGACCGGCAAGTGCTCCGTCCGAGAGCGTCGTAATCAGGACGGCAGGATCACGCCCTTGCCGGTGGTCTGGGTGTCGAACAGACGGTAGGCCTCCTCGGCCTGGTCCAGCCGCCAACGGTGGGTGAAGAGCTTATCAATGGCAACATTGTAGTCCGCGACGAACTCGGCGCAGTCGGCCTGCCCCTGCGTCGAGAAGGTCCATGAGCCGACCAGCGTGATTTGCCGGCGCAGGAGGTCGGGGCTCACATCGAGGGTGACCTGACCGCGCTCGCCGACGTAGCAGGCCGTTCCCCAGGTTCGTGCCGCCCGCACCGCGGCCGCCCGCGCCTCACCCGCGCCCGAAGTGTCGAGCGTCTTGTGCGCACCTTCACCGTGGGTCAGCTCTCGGATTGCCTCGACGGGATTGTTGGAGCGCGCATCGATCACTTCGTTCGCGCCGAACTCGCGGGCGAGTGCGCGCCGCTCGGGTGAGATGTCGAGCGCGATGACTCGAGCGCCCATAGCGACGGCAAGCTGCGTCGCAGAGAGCCCCACCGGCCCTTGGCCAAAGATGGCGATGATTTCACCGCCCTGCAGATTGAGCCGCTTCAACGCACCATAGGCCGTGCCAGTGCCGCAGGAGATGGCCGCGCCCGTCTCGAACGAAAGCGCTTCGGGCAGGGGCACTAGTGTGTGAACCGGCACTTTCATGTACCTGGCGTGTCCGCCGTTGCCGTTGGCGCCAAAGACGACGGAGCCCTCGAGGCACATCTGCGCCCAGCCCGAGCGGCAATGCTTACAGCTGCCGCAACCGGTGTAGTGGTGATTCATCACCCGCTGGCCGCTGCGAGCCTCCTTGGGAGTCACCCCTGTGCCGACTGCGACCACGATCCCGCAGGGCTCGTGGCCGGCGATCACTGGCTCGGCGCCACGCTTGAATCCCGAGCTGGCATCCCCCGGCTTAAAGGCGGCGCGGTAGACGTGCAGGTCACTGCCGCACATACCCGACGCTCTTATCTCGAGCACCACGTCGCGGGGACCCGGCGTGGGGTCGGGGAAGTCGCGTAGTTCGAGCTTCCGGTCACCGACAAACACGACGCCTTTCATGCAATCCTCGCACGTGCGTTCTGGCTCGACGCGCGCTGGTTGGGCAAGCGCTAGGCTCCAGCTTACCACGGAACGTCGGTGACGCGTCGCTTGCTGCGATGCACGGCTTTAGTCCGTCTGCGATGTGAGTTGGTCGGCAAGCACTGGTTCGCGGGGGGATCCCGCAACGGCCATTATCGACACGGCCGGTGCACCGCCGAGACGTTGGCAGAGCGGCGCCGACTTATGGTGTTCATTCACGAGACGAAGAGCTATGTCTGCTGATTGAGGAGAACTGGCCGTCAGTATTGCGATGCGGTAACTTCGCGTTTTGGCACTTAGCGACGGATCACATTTTGATCGGCGACGGTCGCTTTCCGAGCGAAGCGGACACTAAGGGGAGGAACCAGAAAATGGCTACAAACGGTGGGTTTTCCGCCTTTCTTGCCGGCGTCCGTGTTCTGGACCTGACTCAGTTCGAGGCCGGCCCATCCTGCACGGAGGCACTCGCCTGGCTCGGTGCCGAGGTCGTCAAGGTCGAAAATCCAGAGGGCGGCGAAGCGGGCCGTTACCTGTTGGGCCGGTCGACCGGCCAGGGCCAGAACCAGGATTCCTGGTATTTCCTGTTGTTCAACGCCAACAAGAAATCCATCACCGTCAACCTGAAATCCGAGCGCGGGCTCGAGCTCGTCAAGAACATGGCGAAGCGTGCCGATGTCATGGTGGAGAATTTCGCGCCTGGTGCCATTGAGCGGCTGGGGCTGGGCTACAACGCGGTGCGCGCCATCAATCCGAGCATCGTCTACGCGCAGGTGAAGGGCTTCGGTACCGGCGGACCCTACGAGAACAATCTTGCCTTCGACATGATCGCGCAAGCGACCGGCGGCGTCATGAGCATTACCGGTGAGCCCGACGGGCCACCGCTCAAACCCGGTGTGACGCTCGGCGATACGGGCACCGGTATGCTGCTCGCTATCAGCATCTTGGCGGCACTCTACCGGCGTCGCGACACCGGCCAAGGCGAGCGCATCGAGATCGCCATGCAGGACGCCATGCTGCAGTATATCCGCGTGGCGCTTTCCACCCAGGCGACCTACGGCGTGGCGGCAAAGCGCAATGGTTCCAAGGTGGTCTCCGGCTTCGCGGCGCCCAGCGGCATCTATCCGTGCAAGCCCGGAGGTCCGAACGACTACCTCTATGTTTATACTAGCCGCACCAATCCGGCGCATTGGAGCCGGCTGCTCGAAGTGATCGGACGCAAGGACCTGATCGGCGATCCGCGCTTCGACACCGCAGCGGCGCGCCTGGAGCACGAGCCCGAGGTCGACGCGATAATCGCCGGCTGGACGCGCCAGCACGACAAACGCGAGGCGATGCGCGTCCTCGGCGAGGCCGGCGTGCCGGTAGGCGCCATCTTCGACACGATGGAGCTGACCGAGGACGCAGACTTCGAGCGGCGCGGCATCATGCAGACGATGGAGCACCCGACCATCGGTCCATTCAAAATGCCGGGCTGGCCGGTGCGCTTCGGTGGACGCACTCCGGAAGTCAAGCCGGCGCCGCTGCTCGGACAACACACAAACGAAGTTTTGGGCAAATGGCTTGGTCTCGACGCCGACCAGATCGACCAACTCGATAAAGACGGCGTCATCTAAGGGAGGAAGCCGACATGGCGGAACTCACTGGCTCGGAGATCCTAGCAAAATCGTTGAAGAACGAAGGCACCGACATTCTGTTTTTTCTCATGGGCGGGCCGATGCTGCTCGCCGAATCTTCCTGCATCAAGGAAGGAATCCGTCCTCTCGATGTGCGCCACGAGCAATCCGCCGCTTTCATGGGACAGGCCTATAGCCGGCTGTTGCAGAAGCCCAGCGTATGCATGGCTGCGAGCGGTCCCGGAGTGATCAACCTCACCACCGGGATCGCCAACGCACTGATCGATTGCTGCCCGGTCGTAGCGGTCGGCGGCTCTAGCCCGATCGGCCTGAGCGGCCGCCAGGTTTTCCAGGAGATCGATCAGCTTGCCATCATGAAGCCCTGCACCAAATGGGCGGATCGCGTCTACAACCTCAAGCGCATTCCCGAGCAGGTGAATAACGCTTTCCAGAAGGCGATGGGCGGCAAGCCTGGCCCGGTTTATCTCGATTTCCCCGGCGACATTCTCTACGCCAAGATTCCCGAAGAGCAGGTCGACTGGAGCCTTTCCGGCCGACCGTTGTTAAACGCGCGGCCGCTGGGCGATCCCAACAAAGTCGATGCGCTGGTCGACGCGATAGCCAAGGCGCGCCAACCGATCATCCTGTCCGGCAGCGGCGTAATCTGGTCGAAGGCCTGGGCAGAACTACAGGAGTTCGTCGAAACAACCGGCATTCCGTTCTACACTACGCCGCAGGGCCGCGGCGTCGTGCCAGACGATCACGACTACTCATATCTGACGATGCGTTCATCGGCGTTCCGCGACGCCGACCTGTTTATCGTGATCGGCACCCGCATGAACTACATTATCAGTCACACGGCACCGCCCCGCTTCAATGCCGGCGCTAAGATCGCGCGAATCGATATCGATGCCGACGAGATTGCGACCGCGCCGCGCAGGGTTGATATCGGCATCGTCGGCGACTGCAAGGCGGTGCTCCGTCAGCTCATCGATGCGAGTGCCAAGCGCATCAATGCAGATCGTTTCTCCGCGTGGCGACGAACGCTGTCCGACGGAGAGGTGGCGAAACGCCAGGCGCCCGGCGCCAACAAGCCGATGGACGAAGTGCCGATCCACCCGCTGCGACTGTGCGATGAGATCAAGAATTTTATGCAGCGCGACGCCATCCTCGTGGTCGACGGACAGGAAATTCTGAATTTTGGCCGGCAGTCGATGCCGACCTTTGTGCCGGGCCATCGCCTCAATTCCGGACCGTTTGGCACCATGGGTGTTGGGCTGCCGTTTGGAATCGGGGCCAAGATCGCCAAGCCCGACAAGCAGGTCATTGTTGTGCACGGCGATGGCTCCTTCGGCCTGAACGCGCTCGAGCTCGACACGGCGGTGCGTCACAACATTCCCATCCTGGTGGTGGTCAGTCTCAACGGCGGCTGGACCGCTGACCCGGAGCGCAACAAGCCTGGCCGCAATCTCGGCTATACGCGCTTTGACAAGATGGCGGAATCGCTTGGCTGTTACGGCGAATATGTCGAACGTCCCGACGAGATCCGCCCGGCATTGGACCGCGCCCAACGGGAGGTTGATCGCGGCTCGGTCGCGCTCGTCAACGTCAAGACCGACGACCGAGCCCGCGCTGCCACGCTGGCGTTCTCCCAATATACCACTTGAAATCCTGACTTTGCCGTATCAGCTCTGTGCGCCGTGCGCTCCGCCGCGCCGACGAGGTGGTCGAATAGCCGTGCTTTTTTGCTGCGACGCATTAGGTCGCTAATGGCACAACGCGTCATTTCGTTGCGGTGCTAAAGTTCATACGCTATTGGAGGTGAAGCGGACATCCCGCGAACTCGTTGGGCGTGTTGGTCCGACGCGATTGACCCTAACCGGTCATCGACCGCGTTCAATATTCGCATATCGGATTTTCGGACATCGGCTGGGTTTTGCCAATCACTCCGGCTTGATGTTGGCCGCGCGGATCACCTTCGCCCACTTGGCGGTATCCGACTTGATGACGACAGCAAACTCCTCCGGCGAATTGAGGGACGCCTCAAGACCGAGCTGCGCGATCCGCTCGCGCACGTCGGCTTGCACGGCGATCTGCACGATGTCCGCATGCACCTTGCTGACGACGGCGGCCGGCGTGCCGGCTGGCGCTAATAGCCCGAACCAGGAGATGGCCTCGAAGTCCGGAAAGCCTGACTCCGCGAGCGTTGGCAGTTCGGAAATGATCGGCGAGCGCTTGAGCGACGTGACGGCAAGGCCGCGCAGCTTGCCATCGCGAACCAGCGGCAGGATCGCGCCCATGTTCATCAGCGTCATGGTCACACGCCCGCTGATCACGTCGGTGAGGACCGCGCCGCGATAGGGAACGTGGACGATGTCGACGCCGGCGAGGCTCTTGAGTAGCTCGCCGGCGATGTGCTGGGGAGTGCCGACGCCGGGAGAGGCAAATGACAGCTTTCCGGGCTGGGCCTTCGCGAGCACAAACAGCTCCGCGACGCTTTTCGCTGGCACCTCGTTGTTGACAGCAAGGATGCTCGGCATCACCAGAACGCGCGCAATCGGCGCGAGATCGCGCGCTGGATCGAAGGCGGGACTCGGTTGAAGCGACGGGTTGATAGTCATTGCGCCGTTGGCCCCCCAATAGAGCGTGCTGCCGTCGGGGGCCGATTTTGCCACTCGCTCGGCCCCCATACTCCCGCCCGCACCCGGAATATTCTCGACCATCACCGGCGTTTTCCACGCTTCATTGAGTTTTTGCGCAAACAGGCGGGCCGTGATGTCGGTAGCGCTGCCCGCCGTGAAGCCGACGATGATGCGGACCGGCCTTGATGGACGGTCTTGCGCCCGTGTAATCCCTGACACGGACGGCAGCGCGGCAGCGCCCGCTGCGAGATGCAGAAATTGCCTTCGGTGAGGAAGTCTCATGTCAGTCCCTCCGGGCGTGCAATACGATGCGGACGGCTGAGCGGAAGTAGCGTACTCCTCTCCCTAAGGTCGCGGAAAGAGGAATGTCGCCTATTGGCACTAAGCGGACATCCCGAAATGTCTACGGAAGATTCCGTGCGCGATGTTTACCTCCTTGGAGGCGGTTCATGCCGAATAATGCGACTTCGAAGACAATAAACGCGGCGCTGCTCAAGCGCTTTGGCGCGGAATTTGAGATTGATCCCGAGCTGACCGGGCTGAACGAACTGGAAAAAATAGCCGGCCATCGTTCGCATCGACGATACTTGCCTCGCCCTATAGAACCCGATTTGCTTCGCCTCCTTTGCGCATGCGCCCTCTCTGCCCCGTCGAAAAGCGATCTCCAACAGTGCGATATCATCATCGTCAGCGACGCCACGATACGAGAGTCCATTGTGTCCTTTATCCGGGAGATGCCGTGGATCAATGATGCGCCAGCATTCCTCGTGTTCGCTGCGAACGGCCAGCGTTTGCCGACGATTTCCAAGCTCCGTGGCAAACCGTTCGCGAACGATCACCTCGATCTATTCTTCAATGCGGTCGTCGATGCGGCAATCGCGCTCGCGACGTTCATCCGCGCCGCGGAGGCAGTCGGGCTCGGCTGCTGTCCAATCAGCGCCATCCGCGATCATCCGAGAACCGTAAGTGATTTGCTGCACCTGCCAAATCGCGTCATTCCGGTCGCGGGAATTTGTGTCGGCTGGCCGGCACAGGCCGGAGAGATCACGCCACGCCTATCACTCAGTACCACGGTGATCGAAAACAAATATGACGCGGACGATTTTGCAGCCGAGATTGACGCATATGATCGGCGCCGAGCAAAGTTGCGACCATATCACCATCAACGGAATCCCGATCGTTGGGGCGACGCATCTTTTTACGGCTGGTCTGAAGATAAGGCGCGCCAATACGCTGAACCGATGCGCACTGACTTTGGTAGCTTTGTGCGTGGAAAGGGTTTTTGCCTCGATTAGGAAGTCGTTCTTCTCGATGCGCTCGAGTTTGCTTAGTTTAGAACCCTACCCCCTCGACGACGGTGGCGGTGGCACCTGAGGATCGAGAGGAGGATTCTTGTGCAGGAAATCGCTGGTCTACCGGTTTATTCGAATGTTCAGGGTCGAAGCCAGATCTCTAACGCCCAACTGATAGAAGCGGTCTAACAGACGATTTTAGCGCGCAGTCGTGTGTAGGATCGTCAGAGGGACCGATGATGAAACAGATCGTACTCCTGCTTGTCACGGCCGGAAGCCTTTCATTCGCGCCAAATCCTTCTCACGCGCAAAGTCTCATGTCGCCATGTATGCTTGTTTGTGAGCCGCCAGCTAAGCTTAATACGCAGAATTGCTCTTGCGAAGAATCAACGCGCACTCAAACCAAGCACTGCGCTGTCGTTTGCCCAAACCCAGACCAAAAGTTAGATCTCAAGCGATGTCGCTGCATTAGGAAGTAATAGCGTCAATTCCGGCAACTGGGTGATTGCCGACCAACTTCTTCCTGTTCATCTACCTCCGCCAAAGCGCTCGGCCTCGAAGTGCCGCCGACGCTGCTCGCCCGCGCGCACGAGGTCATTGAGTGAGGGACTTTTGCTGCGGCGCGTTAGGACGAGAATGGCACAAAGCGACGTTTCGCTGCGACTCATCGCCTTGGTCGCTATTGGAGGCATAGCGGACATGCCGCGAGCGTCGGGAGCTTGTCGATCCGACGCTTCTGACCCAACTGAGACATTGGCCGCCAGATTTGCTGTGATGCACAAGCGGCGTCGCCCCGATTGTGATAGCCTCAGCTTGCCTGGAGTCTGGGTAAGAGGGGAAGGTCACGCTGCTTGGCGGCGCGGCCGCATGGCCGCTCGCGGCGCACGCGCAGCAACCAGCGATGCCGGTGATTGGCTTCATGTCCGCCCTGTCACCGGAGAACATTTCGAGGCCCGTGGGCGGGTTTCATGGCGGTCTCAAAGGCCGATGTCATCGCTTTTCTCATGAATCCAAACAATCCGAACGGTAATATCGAAATGGGAGCCGCACAGACGGCAGCGACCTCTCTCGGAAGACAAATCGTTGCTTTTAATGCCAGTACTGAAAGTGAGCTTGACGCGGCATTTGCACGTATAGTGCAGCAGCGAATCGGCACGCTTCTCGGTGCCTCCGATCCTTTTCTCTTTAATCGGCGCGATCAGATTGTCTCACTGGCAGCACGCCATGGGATACCGGCGATCTACTACCTGCGCGACTTCGCTCTTGCGGGCGGTCTGATGGCATACGGCAACAGCCTTACGGATATGTACCGCCTAGTGGGCGTCTATGTGGGGCGGATTCTCAAGGGGGAGAAACCAACCGATTTACCCGTGGTGCAGTCGACCAAATTTGAGTTTGTGATCAACCTGCAAACGGCCAAGGCGCTGGGCATCGAAGTGCCCAACTCGATCCAGTTGCTCGCCGACGAGGTGATCGAATAGGCTGCCGTTTTGCTGCAGCGCATGAGTCCGGAAGTGGCACCTTGCGTCATTTCGCTGCGGCGCCAAAGTTCAGACGCTATTGGAGGTGAAGCGGACATGCCGCGATCGCCGGCGCCGCATCAATCCGACGTGACTGACCCATCTGCGACATCGGCGCCCCATTTTTGTTGTGATGCACGATGCGGTATCCTCCGCAGCACGACGACTGCTGGAGGACAATAATGAAAACCCGATCTACCGTAGCGGTATCAATGCTGGCGGGGGCAGCCATTGGTGGCGCTGCTATCCAGGCTCTGCATGCGCAAGCCAAACCGCCCGTTTATATGATCGCCATCAACGAGGTCAGCGACCCGAATGGCTACGCAAAAGAATACGTTCCGCCTGCTCAGAAATCGGTCAAAGATCATGGTGGCGAGTATGTCGCGGCAGGACCAGCAACACAGGTTGCGGGAAAACTACCTAATGGGCCAGTCGTGATCATTCGGTGGGAAAGCATGGAAGCGCTACAAGGTTGGCGCAATTCTCCCGAATTTCAGGCTGCGCTCAAGGTTGGCGAGAAATACGCGAAATTCAACATCGTGGCTGTCAACGGCGTAAGACAGTAGTCGCGCATGTTGAGCAGAGGTGGTCGAATAGCGGTGCTTTTTTGCTGCGGCGCGTTAAGACGCAATTGGCACTTCGCGGCGATTCGATTTGATTCACGGAGTCCGTCGCTATTGCGGGCATAGCGGACATAAAAGGACTCGTCGCCTCGCTCAGCCCCGGCTTCGCCGCTGGGGCTTTTTTCCTGCTTGCACAACTATGCTGAGACGCGAGGCCGCCATGGCGGCATTCGAAGAGGTCTGGTGATGGGCATAATGCTGGCGGTGTGGTAATCGGTCCGCACAGTCGTGCGGTCTGCGCAGCAACCTCTGCGATATGTCTCTTCCTGTAGATAACGCTTGGTCGGGGGAGCGGGTGGCAGCTGAAGCCGTCGAAGTCACATTTTTGGTTCCCTGCTTAAACGAGGAAGAAAACGTCCTTGGCGCCATCGAGACGATCTCGAAAGCAGCGGCGTGCGTGGGATGCAGCTACGAAATTCTGGTGTTTGATGACGGCTCGAAAGATAACACTTCGGGCGTAGTTGCTGCATATCAATCGGCAAATCCGCAGGCGCCGGTCCGGCTGTTCCGCAACAAGGTCAATCAGGGCCTGGCCTACAATTTCGTGGAGGGGGCGTTCCAAGGTCGCGGTCGCTACTACCATTTGGTCCCCGGCGACAATGTCGAGCTTGCGGAATCGCTGGAGAAGATGCTTCGTGCCCGCGGTAGCGCCGACATCATTGTGCCCGAGTTCGTGGAAGTTCGAAATAAATCGTTGCAACGTAAGGTCATATCCAAGGCCTACACCCAGCTTGTAAACCTGGCGAGCGGGTATCGTCTTGCGTATTACAACGGCAATCCGTTGTATTTGCGGGCGCATGTGGTGCGTTTTCACGTGGAGTGCACAGGCTTCGGCTATCAGGCGGAATTCCTGACGCGCCTCATCTCACAGGGCGCAAGTTTCAAGGAGATTCCGCTCATTGCGTATCACCGCGAAGGGTCGAGTGCGATCAATATCAAGAATCTGTTGTCAGTGACGCATTCGCTCCTCACGATTGCGCTTCGTCGGCTGCGAATTGTCCTTTTCAATTAACGACGCTGGACCGGACCCGAATGGGTTTGGCGAGAAGCAGAGGGGAAGCGCAGTGGATATCGAACGGGCCACGGGCATGAGGTGTCCTGCGTGCGGCGCCGAAATGCATCTGATGAAAGTGGCGCCGGACAAAACCATGATGGTTCCCGGTTACGAAGAACACACATTCGAGTGTTCGGGGTGCCATGATCATGTACGACGGCTTGTGTTCATCCCTCGCGCGATTGAGCCTCTCACTAATGAGCAAATGCGGCTCCCTCCAGCGCGGTTCAGAAGTCCGGTCGACGGCTCGACGCCTAAAGGTACTTGGTCACAAGCTCTCCGAGCCGTCCCACGAGTCAACCCTATGTACGTGGCCGGAGCGCTAATTGTGATTGGGCTAGCCGGCGCAATGATTATTTGGGGCCAAGGTCTAAAAGGGCCAATGGGTGATCAAGGACCACCTGGTCCCAAAGGCCCAGCAGGCGATGCCGGCCCACCAAGCGCGGCATCGAGCATTCGGATAGTTCGCTCCAATTGCGACGATACGAGCTGCCGTGTGCAATGCGCCGAGAGCGAGATGCTTTTAACCGCCTATTGCGGCCCCAAACGTAACACCGCAATGATCCCAACCGAGCGAGCCGCAACGTGCGGCGCCACCGTGCCGGCGAACAGTCCTGTTGTAGCGGTGTGCGCGCGGATTGAGCCATAGCATCGGCATCGCTATGCGTGTCTTCTGGGCCGTCACTGCGATTGTTCTGGCTGGGGCACTGATGAGTTGCGGTCAGGGGCCGAAGGGTGATGCAGGGCCGCCCGGACCTCCAGGCGCTAAAGGCGATCCGGGTCCGCTCGGCCCCGTCATGGGCGTTAGGGTCGTTCGATCACCTTGCGATGTGACGACGTGCACCATGCAGTGCGAGGACGGCGAGATTCTCTTAACTGCGTATTGTGGACCAAGCCGTAATGCAGCCGTCATCCTCACCGAACGATCCGCAACGTGTCGCAGCAGGGTGTCAGCCAATAGCCCACTGGTTGCTGCATGTGTGAAGGTACCATCTCAATAGCATTCCATGTTTAAGCCTGCATGAGGCCGCATCCCGCACGTAGCGACGGATCACATTTTGGCCGGCGATGGTGGCTTTCGGGGTGAAGCGGACATGGGCCACCGCATCGCCCCGATCATCTCTGACGCGATTGACCCTAACCCGACATAACGTGGGTACTATTCGCGAAACGCGTTTATGGAATGTGCCGTGCGGGGGCCAGAAATCAGTCCGCTTTCGCGCCCGAGAGTTTAACTACTCTGGCCCACTTCTCCGTTTCGCTCGCGAAGAGCTTGGCGAAGTCGGCGGGCGTGCCGGGCAGCGGCGTGCCGCCCAGCTCGGCAATCCGCGCCTTCATCTTGGGATCGACAAAGGCGGCATTGAGTTCCTGGTTGAGCCTCTCGACAACGACGGCGGGCGTGCCGGCGGGCGCGGCGATCCCATACCACGCGCTCGCCTCATAGCCTGGCAGGAAATCCGCAACGGTTGGAAGCTCCGGCATGACCTGCGAACGCGTCGTGGACGTTACTGCAAGCGCGCGCAGCTTGCCGGCGCGTATCAGTTCGATCGAGGGCGGCAGGTTGTCGAACGTCACATGCACCGCGCCGGTCATGAGGTCGGCGTAGCCGCCTGCCGCTAGCCCGCGATAGGGCACGTGCAGCATGTCGATTCCAGCCATCGCCTTGAACAATTCGCCGGACATGTGAATGGTCGTGCCGACGCCCGAGGATGCGAACATGACCTTTCCTGGGTTGGCCTTCGCGTAGGCGATGAACTCGGGAACCGTCTTGACCGGAAGCGTCGGGCTGACCTCCATCACGTTGGGGACGCGCATGAACGACGCCACCGGGGCGAGGTCGCGCAACACATTGAAGCTCAGCTTGTCGTAGAGCGACGCGTTGATGGCGTTCGCTACGTTGAGCTGGATTAGCGTGTATCCGTCAGCGGGCGAGCGTACCACCTGCTCGGTGGCGAGATTACTGGAGGCGCCGACCCTGTTCTCGACGACGAACTGTTGGCCCAGCCGATCGGATAGCCATTGAGCCATCAGGCGCGTGGCGAGATCGCCCCCGCCGCCGGGCGCAAAGCCGACGACAAAACGCACCGGCCGCGACGGATAGGCTTGCGCCCTCGCGATGTGCGACACGGCCGGCAGCGCGGCAACGCCCGCGGCCAGATGCAAGAATTTGCGGCGGGAAAGTTTCATGGCGTCCCCAGGCTGTCTCGCGGGGGCAGAGTATCATGCCGTTGCACTTACCGCAGTGCCTTCTGAGCCCAGCCGATCGCTGCGGCGGCGCCGAAGCTTAAAACTATGACCCTAGACGGACAACGGACCGCTTCCCGCGTGCTCTATGGATAATTGCGAGCGCGGGACACAGGTATTGCTTGCACAGGGAAGTGAGACGGAGCGCGACGGGACAACGAGGCAGGAAATGTTATAGGCTACAGACAAGCGGCGCAGAGGATCGATGGCGTACGATGAATCCGCTTCGTACTA
>WNGE01007922.1_pt1 | contig 13168 bp, 14 predicted proteins | sample 5400651 | NCBI WGS metagenome assembly WNGE01 (sample SAMN13153370, study PRJNA577476) | soil metagenome | isolation source: 60 cm soil or saprolite under grassland replicate 2 | place: USA:California | collected 2016-06-15 | reverse complement strand
GGCTGGAAGCCATTCCTGTTGCCAGTCCAAAAATATTTATGAAAGACAATCCTATTTGCTCCATCATTAATCTCAAATAGTTTCCAATTCTTTTTTTGTCAGCTCATTTTCTATATTGCCTGTGTTTAAAGTTGTTGCAGGTTCAAACATCATTACCCATGCTTCTTCCTTAGCGTTGGGACGATGCTCCACTCCTTTCGGCACTATTAAAAAATCGCCTTCGTTCAATTCAATATTTTCGTCTCTTAATTCCATTGTAAAGCTTCCTTTTACAACATAGAACATTTCATCTTCATTATCATGATGATGCCATATAAATGGTCCTTTAAATTTTCCAAGCTTCACCTGTTGACCATTTAATTCTCCTACAATTTTGGGAGACCATTGTTCATTGAATAAATGAAACTTCTGAAGCAGGTTTATTTTTTCCATAAAGCTATTTTTTTAAGTTAATAAATTTTTCATGTAACTGAATAACCTGTGGTATCACCATATTCTGTTCATCATTTACAATTACAAAATCACAGAGACGCATCTTCATTTCTTCATTTATCTGTTTACTTATTCGTACAAGCACTTCTTCACGCGTTACGTTATCACGCTGCATTACGCGTTGAATGCGCAAATGTTGTGGCGCATATACGCCTATAATATAATCAAGACCTTCAGTGGTACCCGCCTCGAAAAATAATGCCGCTTCTTTTATTGTATAAGATGTAGTTTGCTGCTGCATCCATTTCTCTGCCATTGCAATCGTTGCAGGATGTACAAGGGCATTTTTCTTTTATTTTTTGTTTTAGTTCTTCATCTTCATTCATTACCTGACGTGCGGCAGCATCTGCATAGAATACAGGAATACCAAGTGTTTCAAATATTTTAGCCACTGTACTTTTTCCACTTCCTATGCCGCCTGTAAGGCCAATTCGCAGAACCATAATGTATTAAATTGAGATAGAGCTAAAATTTACCAGAAGATTTTTCGTTAGCAATAATAATTTCCATCCATTCTTTTAATATAGGAATATCTGTTTTGGTAATTTCCCAAATTCAATCTGCGAAGGGAACATATTCAACTGTTTTTAGAATATGCGGACCAATATAAGGACTAAGTCCCTGCGAAGTGACTACTTCAACCTTCCGTTGAAAAAGATCTTCAAGAAAGAAAGCTAGTCACATAAAATTTTTAATAGTCTTTTTTCTTTTTCAAAATCTACTAAAAAATCAACATCACTGTCATCTTTCCCTTCGTCTCTTGCAAAAGAACCAAATGAAACAAGTGACACAACGAAGTTTATAGATATTCAAAAGCTCCTCGCAAAAAAATTACTCCGCATCGGCCATCTTTATAAAATCACTTACAAGATAACTAATAAGTTTTCCTGTGCTTTCATCTGTTCTCCCATCGCTTAATTTGGTTGCACCTTCGCAAATATGCAGGTAAGCAACTTTTAAATCACTTGTTGCAAAATTGATATACTGCCTTGCATGCATTGGTGAAATACCAACTGGTGTTGATGCGCTGCTGAGTGTATCTTCAATTACATCAAGGTCTAATTCAATGCCGCAATAAGTATCTTCTGTAAATGCAGTCGCATGCGCAATGGCCTGTATAAAAGTTCTCTTTTCATGAATAAAAATATCTTCAAAAGTGATTACATCAATGAACGGATCATTGACAATATCTATCCAGCAATTTTGCGGAATATAGTTTTCGTGAAGACCAATAACGCAATATTTATCGAGGTATCCGTCTTCATCGGCATAACGAAAACCATTGCCACTATGCCTTCCCTCTGCCGGACGAAAATCTGCATGTGCATCAAGATTGATCGCATTGATTTGTGCCAAAGGAATAATACCGGCTTTATGTAATCCTTTTGCAGCGCCTTTTATACAACCATAAGAATTATTATGACCACCTCCAATGACAACCGGAATTTTTTTGTATTGCGTAATAAGTTTTATGAGATGCTCCACTTCTTCATCAATAGTATTTACAGCATGGCGATATGCTTCAATCTTTTCATCGTAACTGTGTGCATTGCTGTCAATCAAAGTTTCAATGTCCCTAAAATCAAAATGGCCAAGTAATAAAATATTACTGCCTTCCAAAAAATCATTGCTCTGAATATTAAGAAATGATTGGAGGAAGGGAATCCATGCAGTATCGGTTCCTCCTAAACTATCATTGGCTATTGCACCTATATCTTCGGGAACGCCCACCAGCACAAATTTTACCGGAGATTGTGCCAGTGATTTTTCAATATTGGTTGTACCATTTATAACTTGTATTCTCTCTCCCAACTTTGTTTCAAACCGGCGAAGCTTCGTTATAGAAAGTACATCCTGCTTATTGTAGACTTTAAGGTGTTGCATAGAAAACAGTTTTGAATAATAAAGTTGTTTTGCAAGATCGTTATTTTGTAGATTGGTAGGAAACCTTTTTGATTGAATATAAATAATGAATAGAATTGTTATAGAATAAAAGTGCAGTGCAATCATAGATGGTCTGTGTTATTGCACCGGCTAAAAAAATTACACTCCGATCTTCTTATTCACTATTTCCAATATCTCTGCCTCCAAAGTAATCGTTTTGTTTTCTATTTCCTTTCCGGTTGCAACAATATTTTCTACAAAAGTTTTATCATTACAACCCACGGCATTAATGCGCACATTCATAAACGCACCTATCACTGCACTGCATGCACACAATGCGCCAACACCTGCATCGGAAACGGAATTGGGATTGCCAATTTCTGCCATCGCTTTAATCACCTTCATGCTCGCATAAGCGGTCTGCATTACTTTGAATGGAATTTCAATTGCATGCTTTGTGGCATCTTGTATGGCTTTTGTACGTGCTGCTTTTTCCTCTTCTGTAGTTTTTGGCAAAGCAAATGCAGATATTATTTGATTAAAAGCTTTTGTATCTGCATCAACAAGTTTTGCCAATTCAGTTTTATATTGTTCGCCCTCTTCAGCCCAGTTACTAAATTCTTCCCATCTTTCGTCCCAACCTTTTTTATGCGAAGAAAGATTAGCAACCATCGTTGCAAGAGCAGCACCCAGTGCCCCAACATAAGCAGCAATAGAACCGCCACCTGGCGCCGGACTTTCACTTGCCGTTTCATCTACAAAATCAGATAAGGTCATGCTTACTAATTTGCTCTCCGCTTTGTCTCGAAGCATGTATTCAATAATTCTTTCTTCTGGTTTAAAAGGAACAAGTTCATCAAGACCCATTGATTTGATTGCGATCTTTATTAACTCTTTTTCTGACACACCTGTTGAACGTTTTTGTTTTCGCAGAAAATATTTTCCAGCATCGAGCATTGCTTTTAAAGGAATTAATCCAACAAGTTCACTTCCTGTAACATGTATGCCGCGATCATTTGCTTTTTTGCAAACTTCGTCAAACGCAATGTGCACAGGTGTTACATTGATGTTGGTAAGATTCATGGAAATTTGTGCAATGCCATATTCTTCAATATACCATCCAATTGCTTTTACATATTTTAAACTGCCCGGAACGGTAACAGGTTTTCCATTTTTATCAGTAACAACTTTGTTGCCGTCACGTTTTACACGACCCGCTTCACGCACATCAAACGCAATTGCATTAGCTTTTCGTGTTGAAGTTGTGTTTAAGTTTACATTATAGGCAACTAAAAAATCTCTCGCACCAATTACAGTTGCGCCGCGTTTTGCATCAAACTCATCAGGACCAAAATCGGGTTTCCAATTGGGCAATTTTATTTTTTTGAAAAAACCTTCATATTCGCCAGAACGTATCACCGATAAATTGCTGCGGCTCTTGTTTTCCTGTGCTGCTTCATACAAATAAACAGGCAATTGCAATGAAGATCCGACATGCTTTGCTAATTCCTGAGCCCACAATGCAGTTTCTTCCATAGTGATGTTGGCAATAGGTATTAACGGGCAAACATCCGTTGCGCCCATGCGTGGATGTTCACCTTTATGTTTGCTCATATCAATTAATTCGCCCGCTTTCTTAATTGCTCTGAAAGCTGCTTCCACAACAGCTTCCGGGCTGCCAACAAAAGTTACAACAGTTCTGTTCGTCGCTTTGCCGGGATCAACATTTAACAATTTTACACCTTCAACAGTTTCAATCTGATCAGTAATTTGCCTGATCACATTCATATCACGTCCTTCGCTAAAGTTTGGAACACATTCTATAATTTTCTGCATGTTGGTATGTCCTGTTTAAATGGCTAAGATATTATTTGCGGAGAAAAATACTACGAAGAAAAATTTTGGTACGATCTATCAGAAATGGATCTACATATATCCTGAAAATCCTTACAATCTGCGTTCTAAATAAATTCCCCATTAATCATCACCTTATCAATTAAATTCATTCCAAATGAATAAGGCAAATAAGCAAGTGAGGGAATTTGTTTTGTAAAAATGAGGTTTGCTTTTTTGCCAATGGCAATACTGCCTACTTCATCTCCAAGTTCCATTGCATAAGCACCATTAATTGTAGCAGCATTAATTGCTTCTTCAGGCAACATTTTCATTTGAATACAACTTAGTGATACAACAAAATTCATATTGCCACCTGGTGATGAACCAGGATTAAAGTCCGAAGCCAAAGCAACGGCGCAATCAGCATCAATCAATGTTCTTGCAGGTTGATAAGGCATGCGTAAGAAAAATGCAGCAGTGGGCAATAAAGTAACAATGCCGCTCCAAACCTCTGAAGCACTCGCTAATAGTTCAACTTCATCAATATTCAATGTTTCAAGATGATCGAGAGAAAGAGCATTCAATTTAATTCCTGCTTCAATACCACCAATACTGTTTAATTGGTTTACATGTAGCTTTGGTTTTAATCCATATTTATATCCTGCTTCACATATTCGCATCATTTCATCAGCACTAAAAAAACCCACCTCACAAAAAACATCAATATAGTCGGCGAGATTTTCTTTTGCAATATTGGGCAGCATTTCATCAATGATTAGTTGAATATATCCTTCATGATTATTCTTGTAATGTTCAGGATAAGCATGCGCTCCAAGAAAAGTTGCTTTGACAGGAACAGATGATTGTTTTTTCAATTTTTTTATTACACGCAACATTTTCAATTCACCTTCAACCGTTAGACCATAACCACTTTTTATTTCAATTGCCCCGGTCCCTAACTTGATTAACTCCTGCAAACGATTCCACGCCGCTTCGTATAAAATATCTTCGGATGTTTCATTTAGCTTACGTGCTGAGTTTAATATGCCTCCTCCCTTGGCTGCTATTTCTGCATAAGTTTTTCCTTTTATTTTATCTATAAATTCTTCTTCACGGGTAGCTGCAAAAACAAGATGTGTATGACTATCGCACCAGCAAGGTAAAATTGTTGAGCGATTTGCATCAATGGTTTCCGATTGCCAGTTGCCAGTTGCCAGTTGCCAGTTTTCAGTTGGCAGTTCTGAGTTTTGAGTTCCGGGTTCTGAGTTTGAAGTTTCAGGTTGTGAAATTGACTTTGCAGTTTCGGATTTCGGATTTAAGATTTCGGATTTTAAATCTTTCATTTGTCCGTAACCTGCAATTACTCCATCTTCAATAATTAAATAGGCATCATTGATGCATGGTAATTCAGCCAACTCTTTTCCATGAAGAATATGGCTTTCAGCGCTAACATTTGCAAGGCAGCTAATGTTTATTATAACTTGTCTTTGCATCAGCAATATTACAAATAAGCCATGAGCTATGAGTTTTGAGCGATAAGTGTATTGCGGAAACTATAGGCTTGAGCTTAGTTTAATAAAGTTGAGAACGCACAAGTGCCCGCCCGACTGAATGCCGTTCGGACGGGAGTGACACAAGCTAAGATGCTGCACGTACGAAAAGCCAGTCCCATAAAAATAATTTTCTCTTAACCAATATTTGTTTTATTTACACCAATGAAAAAATTTTTGCTGATATTGATACTTATTTTTTCATCTGTTCTGTTGTATGCGCAAAAACCAAAAATTGGTGTTGCACTAAGTGGTGGCGGTGCTAAAGGGCTTGCACATATTGGTATTTTGAAAGCTATTGACTCTGCAGGATTACAGGTTAATTACATAACGGGCACGAGCATGGGCAGCATTATTGGAGCTTTATATGCATGTGGTTATTCTACAGATACAATTGAAAAAATTGCACGCAGTACAAATTGGGAACTGCTGCTTACAAATAGTGCGTCACTTCAAGCCATGAGCATGGATGAAAAAAATGAATACGATAAATATGCTGTGGAATTACCCTGGGTAAATAACGGCTTTCGCATACCAAGCGGACTACTGGAAAGTGAAGAAATATGGCTGCGCCTGAGTGAATATTTTTTCCCTGTTTACAATATAAAAGATTTTTCAAAACTGCCTGTGGGTTTTAAATGCATTGCCACTGACGTTTCTACAGGCGAAGGTGTTGTATTTGACTCAGGGGAAATTGTGCCCGCAGTGCGCAGCAGTATGGCAATACCATCTTTATTTACGGCGGTAAATTATAATGGAAGAAAATTTGTAGATGGCGGTATTGTACGCAATTTTCCTGTAAGTGATGTAAAGGAAATGGGCACCGATATTATAATTGGCAGCAATGTTGCAGGCGGTTTATTGCCCAAAGAAAAAATCAATAATATTTTCCAGGTGTTATTACAGATCGCTTTTTTCAGAGAAGATGTAGATGCTATTAATGAAAAAAAGCTTTGTAATATTTATGTACCACACCATCTTGATGAATATAACATGGGCAGCTTTGCATCGGCCGAAGCTATCATTGATGAAGGTGTTAAGATGGGTGATTCATTATATCCTCGTTTCAAAAAACTTGCTGATTCTTTAAACACGATTTACGGCAAACAAACACCCAGGAAAAATCTTTTGCCTCTTGTTGATTCAGTAAAAATTACTGCATACGAAATTCATGGACTGCATCAAACAAATGAATTATTTTTTCTGCATCGCCTGCAGTTTGAGAATGATAAATGGTACACGGCAAAACTATTATCCTCAAAAATAAGAAAAGCTTTTGGCACAAGATATTATAACAAAATTGTGTACTCATTACAACCATTACCCGATGGCAGTTGCAAGATCATTTTCGATATTGAAGAGAACCCTTTTACGTTTGCAAAACTAGGCATACAATATAATAGCTTTACCGGTATCAGCCTGATTGGTAATCTTACTTCAAGAGATTTTTTTACACCTCATTCACGCAGTCTTGTTAACATAAATATTGGAGAGAATCTGCGTATTCGCGGTGAGCATTTACAAAACTTTGGAAAATTTAAAACATTTGCTGTTGCCGGCAGAACGGAAGCTGAATCACTTGGCTTTATAACCTATAAAGATTTTAATAAAGAGGGCACATTTAAACGAAGTTCCTTTCTTGCTGATGTTAATACGCATTGGACCTTCAGGCGAAATTTTCAAATGGGTGTAGGCACTAATTTTGAGGCGTATCATTATAAACCAGATATTCCTTCCCAGTTTTATCTGAGAGGTCATATTAATCTATTTACATCCTACGGATTTTTGAAAGTTAATACTTTAAGTAACAGCATTTATCCTCAACAAGGTACTAAAGTGAATGCTGAAATAGGTTATGTATACAATCAACATCCGCATCTGGAATATTATCGCAATAAAGAGCTCATCACTAATGTTGATTCATTGAATTTCGAGTACAACAATTTTTGGAGAACCACTTTATCTGTAGCACATTATCAACCTTTGAGCAAAAAAATAACATTCATTGCAGAAGGGCAGGCTGGTCTTAACTTTCATGAGAAAGCAGGTATTGTAAATGATTTTGTGGTAGGCGGATTAACACATACTTTCCGCAACCAACTAACCTTTGCGGGTTTAAACGAAGGTAGTTTTTTCACGAGCAGTGCCGCAACGTTGAGCCTGGCTTTGCGTTACCACATGTACACAAACCTGTATCTAACTGCTATAGCAAATGGATTATACAACAATTTTATCACGAGCAACAGGAGCGCTGATCAGCCCAATTTTCTAACTGGGTATGCAGTTACGCTCGGTTACAATTTTGTATTAGGCCCCTTAGAAGTAAGCGCTATGTATTGCGATCAATCCAAAAAATTATTGCCTTACATAAATTTGGGAATTCCTTTTTAGAACCATGATTTACATGATCCATATGATTTACGTGATCAAAAGAAATTGACGAATAGATATTTTGGATTATTTTTTGGGACAAGCTGCAGTAATTCTAATGATTCTTTTATTCCCGTACGTACTGACTCTTGTACAATTAATACTTGCTGAGCAAGCAAACTCCGAAAACAAATTATACACACTATTACATTACCGTTCTTTATAAACTGGTAAATATCGTTCTAATCTTTTTACAAGAGTTTTATTATGCCAATCTCCGGCAAATAATAATTTGCTCTCTCTGTATCAATATAAGTAAACCTATATTTTATACGTACTAAAACAGGTTATCCTGTTACCATCTCTTATTACCACCTCTGAAAAAAGTATTGTTGCCAGACTTTTTTTCTTTTTCTCTTGCTACAGATACAGATAAGGCTCTCCCTCCTATCTCTTTGTTATTAAGTTTCTGTATCGCTTCATTTGCTTCTGATTCGGAGGGCATTTCTATAAATGCGAAGCCACGTGAACGGTTGGTTTCCCTGTCCATAATAATTTTAGCAGAAGTTACAGTACCAAATTTTCCAAACATGCTTTTCAGGTCTTCTTCAGTTGTTTGAAAACTTAAATTTGAAACATAGATGTTCATAAAATCAAAAAATTAGGATAAATAATAAAAATACCAATAATGTTAAGTAGAAAACACGAGTAAAAAAGAATAAAAATATTACTGATAAAAAAGTAAAAATTTGCATCTGTTCTATACTGCCTGCTTGCACAACTTAATATCATATAGTGAAGGTATGTTAATAAAAAATATCAGAAAGAATTTTTATTTGCAGTATGAAAGTGGTTTAAACATCAGCAACTTTGAAGGGTAATATTTCAATATTTTCCCAAACTCTTCCAATAACATAAGGGTCTTCATTTATCCATTGCTTCACTGCTTCTTCATTTTCTAATTGCACAACCAACATAGAGCCATGCATGTTACCCTGTTCATTTAATTTGGCGCCACCAATAATAAACCTGCCTTCAGCTTTTTCTTTGCGTACTCTTTTTAAATGTTCTTCACGAACAGATAACCTTCTGCTTAATGTATCAGGATCCCGATAATCGTCTGCAAGAATTAGAAATTGCGGCATGGTTTGAAATATAAATGGAGTAAAAAATGTAAAATGTAAAATTGATAAAGCCTTTATTAATTTGAAGTAAATACTTTCACCCAATCAACAGAATAAGTTCCTGTTTGAATAAGTGAAGGATCAAAATTGGAAAAGAAATTTCCGCCCACTGCAAGATTTAATGTAATGCGTTCTGTTTTGCCAAAAAGGTTTGAGACAAAACCACCGGTGTTTGTAATAACTATCTGCCCGTCAAGCATAAAAGTCAAACTACTTTTAGACCAGATAATTTCATACACATGCCAGCAATCCGTAAGACTTACATTAGATGTGATAAAACCAACCTGGTTTTTTACAAGATTTCTGTTAGCTGCCTTTCCATAAAAATAATTTGTCTGATACTTGAAAGGCTCCTGTCCCCTTGCTTCCATGCAATCAATTTCACCTTGCGTGGGCCATGGATCACCATAACTCCAGAATGCAGGCCACATCCCATAACCGGCAGGTAATTTTAACCTTGCAATCAATCTTACTTTTGGCGCTGCAGCAGACGCGGAGAAATTTGTTTTGCTCTCTATTCTTCCTGATGTGTAATTAAAAGTTTTTGGTGTTGCGTCGAATGGAGTAGTGGCACCGGTAACAGTCTCTTTCTTTGCGGTAATTAACAACACTCCATTTTGTATTTGCATATTTGCTGCCTGGTAATATTGCAATTCATTATTGAAAGCGCCGCCTGTCCATATATTCCATTTGCTTAAATCTGTGGAGAAATTATCTTCAAAAACTTTTGTCCAGCCTGCAGAAGTTAATGTTGTTTCATCAAGATCGTAATCACAAACAGCATTTGCATTTACGGAAGTATTATTATCTGAACGTGTTGCTGTTGCAATTGCATTTTCATTGTGAAAATCTTTTTTACAAGAAACAAATAAAAAGGCTGAGAACAAAAGAATGTAGAAATAATTTTTCATGACAAGTAATTTTTGATCTTGTTAATGGATATATGAATTTAAGAAAATTACTTCAGCGCCTTTTACTCTATTTTCGCAAAAAAAGAAATTCATTCAGCAACATCGCTAGTGTAGAAGGTGTTATAATGTGTATGTTTCATTTTTTCTTTCGGATAATTATGATGAATTTATTTCATGAGAATAAGCTACGCAGAATATTTATGTATTGGAAAATATTAAACACACGATATTAATCGCGAATTATTCCTGCAATATCAAAAAGAATAAGTTTTTATTTTTTCCTGACATACCTCATTCTGCCTGTAACATCCCAGCTTGAAGTATTTTGCGGCATACGCATATTTTCAACAATGAGCTCATCCGGGGAAATAATTTTATAAACTACGCGTAGCTGTACAGTTGATTTATCAGGATATATCCAGGTGTTATCAAAATAAATAGTATCAGCCTTTTTCTCACCCTGATAATCTATCAGCACGCCGTGTTCGGAATCAATAAACATTCTTTGAAATTTCTGAGAGAAGCGATTGTATGCAATGATTGATTTTGTCATAAAAGATTTGTTCTGCAATATTCCCGTATAGTCTTCTTCAATCGCTGATGCTCCGGTTGTTTTGATTATAACAGCAGTCCCATTATCTGATTCCCATGGACCGTTGGCCGACAAACGGGTCTCTGTAGTTACCAGCCAGTAGCCTGTTAAAAAATCCAATTCGGCTAATTTACTTTTTGTATCCTGGGCAAAGGATATATCTATAACAAAAATGTGCAACACGAAAACTGCAATAACTTTTTTCATAGTGAGAACTTTATTGTGGAGTGCTTTATAAAAGTTAATGCAGTTTATTATTGTCGATTTTCAAATTCCTGTAAAAGGTCTTTTGAAATGATTGCTGGTTGGGACGATTGTACGGATTTACATCTTATAATTTTTCTTCCGTATATTTTTAAAGTTGTCCAATATAGCCTGCCAGCCTCCTTTTTGCATTTCGATAGAATTTACCTTTTCTGCTTCAAAGCTTTCCGCTACTTTAGTTTTATTTTCGTCAGCAAAGAAAGTTATCTTCACTTTCCTGCCATCACCAATTGTGTATTCGATGTATTCATTATTGGTGATGGCATCATACACACCGCCGAAATCAAATCCAAAGCTTCCATCTTTAGCTTCCATCCTGTAAACAAAATTACCCCCGATACGTAAATCATTTTCTGCATGTGGTGTATACCAATCATCAGAAGCGTTATTCCATTTGATGATGTGTTCAGGCTTTGTCCAATATTCCCACACTTTTTCAACAGGTGCATTAATGGTGCTCTCTACCGTAATGATTGTTTTGTTTTGCGTTTCCATTTTGTTCAACATTTTATGGTTAAGTATTTTGTTTTACAATGTAAACATCGGGAAGTTTATAAAACATAAGTTCGAAGTGATCTCAGCTAAACAAAATCAAGGCTGCAGATCACTTCGAACTTTGATGATGTTAAGCACCTCGAAATAACCAGACTACATAGAAAATTCTTCGGAAATAATTTTACCATCTTTTGCATGATAAATACAAAGCTCTGTCATGTCCATCTGTTTACCATCCTTTATCGTAACATCCATTTTCATGGTACAGGCAAATGAATTAGCTGCAACCAGGGGATCAGAAACATCAAGTCCATGCATTTCTTCTACCATTGAATTCCATTTCTCTCCTTTTTCCTTTATGGCTTGCAAACCTTTTGTTTCTTTTGGAAAATCAGGTGTAGCATGAGGTTCAATACTTATTGCATCTTCGGCAAATAATTCTGTTTGAGCTTCTTCAAATTCGCCTTTACGGCAAAGCTCAACAAGGCGGTTAGCGATTTCTTTTGTTGTCATAGTAATTAGTTTTTGTCTAAGCTAAGAAATGTTTTTTTATCATAGATTGAGTTAACAAAGAAATAAAGCTTGAGTGTAAAACGTCAGACAACTTCAGTCGAAGTTTGTTTTGACAGTTACTTTTCTGCGCATTTAAGTATCAGTTTTTTTCTCCACGCACAAGCTTCTTCAACAGTAAATTCATTTTGTTACTTCAAATTTATAAATCATCAGAATTATTTTTGTGAAAAATTGATGTATGGACAACCATTATCGTTTTATAGAAAAGCCAGGAAAAGATGAATATCTCGTGAACGAACCACCTTATATTAACCTGTTGCCGGAAGATGGTTTGTTGCTGCAACTCGCACGTAACGATAAAACAGAACTGCATGGTTTTAATCATCTTGATTTTATATTTTATTCAGGCGCAGATCGTCGCAGCCTTGACAATATTTTTGATGAATACGAAGCCGTGCGACGTTCAACGATTACATTGTTTAATGGGCTGCAAGATGAAGCGCTTCTGAGGAAGGGAATAACAAATAAAAATGAAGCAAGTGTTCGTGCATTAGCTTATCATATTGCAGGGCATGAATTGCATCATGTGAATGTGATTAAGAAATATTACCTGTAGTTGTTCTATTATGGAATTAATATCCTTCTCCTCACAACTTCCATTTTATATCTCCTGCAAGACTCTCCTGGACGCGGAACTTAGTGATCTTACTGATCAATGATAAAGGCAACTTCTTATCCAGTAGAAACTGTATTGATCCTTTAGCGGTTTTATATTTTGAAAGACTCTTCGCAAAAGCTTCCGCTGCTGATGGCATTGGATAGAAACCAATATGATTTTTGAACACAGCAAATGTTACAATAATTCTTTTATAAGAGTAAGCAGGCATATTCCATTTTAATCCTTTTGTTGCATCACGTGCTGCGGTACGAATACATTCATGCATTTGTTTTAATTTCTCCTGCACTTCTCTTGTGCTGATTCAATGTACTCTTCAATAGTTGTTGGTTTTGATTTTTTTGAAAGCATGGTTGTTGTTTTTTATATAATAAACGGATATGCACAATTTGGACAATAAA